>ERZ827186.193-NODE-193-length-84370-cov-4.916563_pt1 | contig 84370 bp, 65 predicted proteins | sample MGYA00519918_ERZ827186 | MGnify/ENA primary metagenome ERZ827186 (study PRJEB31778, sample SAMEA3449275) | human gut metagenome | biome: human gut; feature: human-associated habitat; material: faeces | place: United Kingdom | collected 2010/2012 ...
CCGGCCATGCTGACTATATCAAGAACATGATCACCGGTGCTGCTCAGATGGACGGCGCTATCCTTGTTATAGCTGCTACCGACGGCCCCATGGCTCAGACCAAGGAGCACCTTCTCCTTGCCCGTCAGGTCGGCGTGCCTTATATCATCGTTTTCATGAACAAGGTTGACCAGGTTGACGATCCCGAGCTCCTTGAGCTTGTCGAGATGGAGATCCGCGATACTCTTAACGAGTACGGCTTCCCCGGCGACGACACCCCGATCATCAAGGGCTCTGCTCTTAAGGCTCTTGAGTACAGCGGCAACGATCCCGACGCCCCCGAGCTTGCTTGCATCTGGGAGCTCATGAACGCTGTTGACACCTATATCCCCACTCCCGACCGTAAGGCTGACCTGCCTTTCCTTATGCCTGTTGAGGATGTCTTCACCATCACCGGCCGTGGTACTGTTGCCACCGGTAGAGTTGAGCGTGGACAGCTGAGAACCGGCGACGAGCTTGAGATCGTTGGTCTTAAGGAAGAGAAGGGCAAGACCGTCTGCACCGGAATCGAGATGTTCCGCAAGACCCTCGATTACGCTGAGGCCGGCGACAACATCGGCGCTCTTCTTCGCGGTGTTCAGAGAACCGATATCGAGCGCGGCCAGGTTCTTGCTAAGCCCGGCACCATTCATCCCCACACCAAGTTTGTCGGTCAGGTTTACGTCCTTACTAAGGACGAGGGCGGCCGTCACACTCCGTTCTTCAACAACTATCGTCCTCAGTTCTATTTCAGAACTACTGACGTTACCGGCATCATCTCCCTGCCCGCAGGCGTTGAGATGTGCATGCCCGGCGATAACATCGATATGACTGTTGAGCTTATCGCTCCCATCGCTATCGAAGAGGGTCTCCGCTTCGCTATCCGTGAAGGCGGCCGTACCGTCGGCTCGGGCGTTGTCATCGAGATTATCGAGTAATTGACGCTTCTTGATCCCGTAGGTTTTCCTACGGGATCTTTTTTTGCTTTCAAATGCTTTGATTAGCCTTTTTGACAATCTTTGCTTAAAAATTACGGCTGATTTATTGATTTATGCCGTCCGTTATGATAGAATTAATTGAAATTTTTATCACAGGAGTGAACTAAATGGGTAAATTAAACAAAATCGACAAGGCCGCAGAGGGAAAGGGCTCCGGTATCAATACACTTTGGCAGTTCGTCAAATTTATCGTTGTCAGCCTCGGTGCCTGCATTGTCCAGGTTGCATCTCTCGCGATTCTTTACAACATCCCCGCAATTAAGGCGCTCAGCACGCAGGCGTTCCACTGGTTTGTTTTCAACTATCCGGTCATTGAGGGTCAGCGCTGCGGACTTGCACTCTTCATTGCATTCAACGTTTCGAACCTTCTGGCACAGATAGTTGCATTCTTCATCAACAAGGAAAAGACTTTCAACTCGGGCTCCAACACCGCTATTACTCTGCCCATATACATAATCTTCACCCTTGCTCTCGTTTGCTTCTCTGCGTGGTTCAACCCCGTAGTTTTCGAGTTCTGCACCTCGAAGTTCCATCTGAACAGCGGTCTTTCGCTCACTATAGCTACCGCCGTCTGCTCGGCGCTCCAGTTCTTCCTCTATTTCCCCGTGGATAAGATTCTTTTCCACAAGAAAAAGGAAGACAAGAAAGCAAAATAATCAAAAAATAAAAAGGGTCGGCGCAGATGTGCCGATCCTTTCGCCTTGTTAAATTACGCACCCTCCGCGCTTTTACGGAGGGTGCTGTATTTTATTTTCAGCTTCTCAGCCACTCAAGAGCCGCTTCAAGAGGGGAGTCGGTGGCGACATCCGGCTCGATAGAAGTCTCTTTGAATATCTCGCCCGTGCGCGCCTTGTCAAATGCGACGGTCAGGTAAAGCTGCGCGCCGTCGTATAAACTGTAGAGCATATTGACGCTCGTGTATCCGGCGGTCGGTGCGCCGAAAGTCCTTGTGTTTTCAAGTTCTCTGAAGCAGAGCGTCAGAGCTTCGCCCGAGCTCGCAGTCATGTCGTCTGTGAGTATGGCGACAGGGACCTTCAGCTTTTCGTCGGGGTAGAGGCTCTTGCCGCCCGTGCCCGCGTTGCTTATAACTCCGTCCTTCAGCGTGACGGGGACATCGTAGCTGTGGTAGTGGTAGTACATCAGCTCGCCGTCGGGCAGGAGCGACGAGACAGCCGTCGCCATCGGCCCCATGTCGCCGCCGGTGTTGCCGCGCAGGTCGAGCACAACCCCATTTATTTTATCGCGGTTTTCGTGGATAAAATCCTCGGCGACCTTTGCATATTTCCGCCCGGCTTCGGCGGTGCCGAGAAAATCGGGCAGCTTTATTACCGCGATATCGCCGTTTAGCGATACAGTGGGCAGAACCTCGTCATAGCTGTCGGAGGTGCTCTGCGACTCCGATTTTGTCATGAGTATAGAGTGCTCGCCGCCGCAAACCGAAAGAGCCTTTTTAATCGCGGGGTATGTGTCCTCATAGCTCTCGGCGTTTTCTATCATCTTGAGACATTCTTCGTAAGTGCTTTTCCACTCGTCGCTTCCCGAATATATCCCGTTTTTGCCTATGGTTGCAAGAGCGTCCTTGCCGTAGCGCTCTGCCGACGGCGGGACGAGATACAGGCCGAAGTCAGGCCCGTATTTTGCAACAACGGTAAGCGTTGCCGCGATAATCAGCGCGAGCGGTATGCATATTCCGAGCGCAATGCGCAGCTTTCTGCTTTTTCTTTTATTGCTTTTCATTTATATCCCTCCGGTCGATTGTATTATATCAAACGGCGGCCGGTTTCTCAATAATAAAGTCTTACATTACCCCCCGAGCCTCTTACATTTTTGTAAGCTCTGATTGCGAAAAAAGTTGAAAAAGTGAGCTTTGGGTATTTACAACGCGGTGACAATGTGATATAGTATTCACAGCAAAAAATCTTTAAGAGCGGTACAGAGATGCCGACAAGATGGTCATATTCAGTGCGGATAGGGGATATCCGCGTGTTTTTGTGCGATTTTGTCGGTGAGACAGAGTCGTATTTTTTTATGCCCCGGGGGTGAGAAGATGGAATTCAAGGCCTATATCATGGACAGCGCTGCTGTCAACCGCGCCCTCGCGCGGATATCGCACGAGATAATCGAGCGCAACGGCGACGCGGATGAGATATGCCTTGTCGGCATAATGCGCAGAGGCGCTCCGCTTGCCGATATCCTCGCCTCAAGAATAGAGAGCCTCGGCGTAAAAACACAGAAGGGCTACCTTGATATCACGCTCTACAGGGACGATTTGAGCGAGAGCTCGAGCCAGCCCAAGGTGAACTCCGGCAAGCTTGACTTCTCCGTTGAGGGAAAGACGGTCGTTATGGTTGACGATGTGCTCTACACCGGCAGAACGGCGAGAGCCGCCATGGACGCGATAATCTCCCTCGGCCGCCCCGCAAAGATACAGTTTGCAACGCTCGTCGACAGGGGACACAGGGAGCTTCCCATAGTCGCCGACTATGTGGGCAAGAATGTTCCGACCTCGCGCAGTGAGGTTGTCGTCGTGAAGATTCCGCCGTTCGACGATGAGACAAGCGTCTCGATATACGGCAAATAAGACTTTGACGCAGAAGCGGCTCGCCGTGACTGTGTTGAGTATAGACAGGCAAAATTTGAGGAGGTCAAAAGTATGAAATTGATTTACGGTATCAAAGACAAGCCGAAGTTCGGCAAGCTTATCGTCTTTGCGTTCCAGCAGCTGCTTGCAATTATGGCGGCTACCATCGCGGTTCCCATGATAACCTCGGGTGTATATGACTGCGGCAATGTGCAGATGAGCACAGTTGCAGCGCTCTTCGGAGCTGGCGCGGGCACCCTTATATATGTTCTCTTCACGAAGGCCAAGAGCCCCGTTTTCCTCGGCTCCTCTTTCGCTTTCCTCGGCTCAATGGCAGCCGCTTTCGCGGGCGCAACAACCGTCGCACTCGGCTATCTCGGTCTGATCCTCGGCGCTGTTTTTGCGGGTCTCGTCTATGTCGTCCTCGCAATAGCGGTTAAAATCTCCGGCGTCAACTGGATAAACAGGCTCATGCCTGCCGCCGTTATCGGACCCACAGTCGCAATTATAGGACTTTCGCTCGCCGGCAACGCTATCGGCGACCTGCAGAAGGGCTCCTACACAGTGGGCGGCGAGCCTACGGCAAGCGTCTATGTCGCCATTGCCTGCGGACTTGTCACTCTCTTTGTGACCATGTTCTGCTCCGTCTTCGGCAAGAAGATGGTTAAGCTTATCCCGTTCATTATCGGTATCGTCACCGGCTATGCGGTTGCGGCAATCTTTACAGTTGTCGGTGTAGCTACAAACAACGACGCCCTTAAAGTTATCGACTTCAGCGGCTTCAGCGCACTCGTTGCGGACGGCGTGGGAGTCAAGACCTTCTTTGCAGTGCCCGATTTCACCTTCTTTGAGGCATTCGGCGCCTTCGGCGAGCTCAGCGGCTCTTATATAGCGGCTGTTGCGGTGGCTTATGTCCCCGTTGCATTCGTTGTTTTCGCGGAGCACATAGCCGACCACAAGAACATCTCCTCCATCGTTGAAAAAGATCTCCTCGTTGATCCCGGCCTCCACAGAACCCTGCTCGGCGACGGTATCGGCTCGATGGTCGGCGCATTCTTCGGCGGCGCACCGAACACCACCTACGGCGAGTCGATAGCCTGCGTGGCTATCTCCGGCAACGCCTCCGTTGCAACTATCGTCTGCACCGCAGTGCTTGCGATAATCATCGCTTTCCTTTCACCCTTTGCAACCTTCCTTGCATCGATTCCCTCCTGCGTCATGGGCGGCGTGTGCATCTCGCTCTACGGCTTCATCGCCGTCAGCGGTCTGAAGATGATTCAGAAGATAGACCTTGAGGATAACAAAAACCTCTTTGTTGTCTCCGTCATCCTCATCGCCGGCATCGGCGGCCTGACCGTCTCCTTCGGCAAGGTCACGATAACCTCCATCGCCTGCGCACTTCTTCTCGGAATCTTCACGAACATTGTACTCGGCAACACCAAGAAGAACAACAACAACAAAGAGGAAGTCAAAAAAGCCGAATAAGGGACTGCCGCATTCGGCGCAGAGCAAAGAGCAAAATAACAGAGCCGCGGTTCGCAGAAAAACGTGAACCGTGGCTTTTGCTATTATGCAGGGGTCGGCGATTCGACGACCCGCTGCCGCCGTCGGCGGCACAGCCACGCCCAACATGGGGAACTTGCTGCGAATTTTATTTTCACCTTTTTTCTCGATTCGCCATTCGTCAAATTGTACAGCTTTAGGGGCTTATTTTTGTGACAACAGACAGGCTTTTTTGTGGTATAATTATACAATACAAAAGGGGTAAAAATTTTTTGGGGAGGAATATATGCTTTATAAAAAGAATTATCTGAGTACCCTGTCCGATGAACTGTTTCGCTCTCCGACGAGCGAATACCGCGCCGCGCCGTTTTGGGCGTGGAACTGCAAGCTCGAGGAAAAAGAGCTTCTGCGGCAGATAGACGTGTTTCACCGGATGGGCTTCGGCGGCTTTCATATGCACGTCAGAACGGGCATGGATACGGAATATCTGAGCGATGAGTTTATGCAGCTCATCCGCGCCTGCACCGACAAGGCAAAGGGTGAAAAGATGCTCGCGTGGCTCTACGACGAGGACAGATGGCCCTCGGGCGCGGCGGGCGGCATAGTCACAAAGGATAAGCGCTTCCGCTCCCGCCACCTGCTTTTTACCGTCAACCCGTATAACGGTACTGCCGGTTTTACCGACGACTCGACGTCGCGCGGCGTGCGCTCTGAGGACGGAAAACTGCTCGCGTGCTATGACATAGTGCTCGACGCAGACGGATATTTAAAGAGCGGCAAGCGTATCGGCGAGGGGGACTCCGCCGAGGGCACGAAGTGGTACGCCTATCTCGAGATAAGCGGCGCGAATCCGTGGTATAACGGTCAGGCGTATCTCAACACGCTCGATAAAAATGCGGTCGAGCGCTTTGTTGAGGTCACCCACGAGCGGTATAAAGAGGTTGTCGGCGACGAGTTCGACGAGACTGTCCCCGCGATATTCACAGACGAGCCGCAGTTTACGCACAAATCGCTGATGAACAATTCGACCGACACGGATGACCTTATCATGCCGTGGACGGACGATTTCGCAAAGACATATTTTGACACATATTCTCAGGATATTTTGGATTTTCTTCCCGAGATATTCTGGGATCTGCCGGGCGGAAAAGCCTCCGTTGCCCGATATCGTTATCACGACCATATCGCCGAGAGATTTTCCTCGGCCTTTGCCGACACTGTCGGCGGCTGGTGCCGCAAAAACGGCATCGCGCTGACGGGTCATATGATGGATGAGCCCACGCTCGAGAGTCAGACGGGCGCCTTGGGCGAGGCGATGCGCTCCTACCGCTCGTTCGACTTGCCCGGCATAGATATGCTCTGCTCGTGGAAAGAGTACACTACCGCGAAGCAGGCGCAGTCCGCCGCGCATCAGTTCGGCTATGAGGGCGTGCTCTCCGAGCTCTACGGAGTCACCGACTGGGATTTCGATTTCAGAGAACATAAGCTAAACGGCGATTGGCAGGCGGCTTTGGGCGTTACGGTGCGCGTGCCGCATCTGTCGTGGGTCTCCATGGCGGGCGAGGCAAAGAGGGATTATCCTGCCTCGATAAGCTATCAGTCACCGTGGTATAAGAAATATTCCTGCGTGGAGGATCACTTTGCGAGAGTTGCCACGGCGATGACCCGCGGCGTGCCGATAGTAAAGGTCGGCGTGATACACCCGGTCGAGAGCTTTTGGCTTCACTGGGGACCCAACGACAAATCGGGACTCTTCCGCGAGGAGCTGGACAAAAATTTCCAAGAGCTCACTAAGTGGCTCATCTTCGGCAGCATAGACTTCGATTTTATCAGCGAGTCGCTTCTGCCCGAGCTCTGCCCGCAGGCGGATGCTCCGCTTAGAGTCGGCGAGATGAAATACGATGTTATAGTCGTGCCCGGATGCGAAACCCTGCGCTCGTCAACGCTCGACAGGCTCGAAAAATTCCGCGAGGACGGCGGCAGGGTAATATTCCTCGGCGAAGCTCCGACGCTCGAAAATGCGCAGCCGTCCGACAGGGGCGCAAGGCTCTTTGCGAGCAGCGAGAATATACCCTATCAGCGTGCGTCGCTTCTGACGGCGCTCGATTCCGAACGCTCCGTCTGCATCCGCGACGAGGACGGCTATCTCTCCGACGGGCTTATTTATCAGCTGCGCGAGGACACGGACAGCCTGTGGCTCTTTGTCGCGCACGGAGTCGAGCCGTACGACTGCAATATAACAAATCGTGACGACATAAAAATAACCGTAAAAGGCGAATATTCGCCCGTGATATACGATACCTTGAGCGGCGAGCTGAAGCCCGCGCAGTTCGATTATCTCAACGGCGACACCGTGATAAGCGCGAGGCTCTTTGACTTTGACAGCCTGCTGTTAAGGCTCTATAACGGCCGCTCCGAGAGGCAGTATGCCGAGCCGAAGAAGCTTGAGGATAAAGAAATCCTTGTCCCCTATGAGACTGAATACGAGCTCGACGAGCCGAATGTCATGCTTCTTGATATGGCTCGATTCGCGCTCGACGGCGACGAGCTGAGCGAGCATGAGGAGGAGCTTCTCAGAGCCGATAACATCTGCCGCGAAAAGCTCGGCTTCCCGCTTCGAAGCGGCGCGGTGATGCAGCCGTGGGTCATACATGAGCCTGTGCCCGAGCATAAGGTGAGGCTCCGCTTTAAGATAGACAGCGCTCTCGCGTTTGACGGCGTATCGCTCGCCCTCGAGGACGCGGAGAAAGCGGAGATTACGCTGAACGGTCGGGCGGTTGACAATACCGTTATCGGCTTCTATGTTGACAGAGCCGTAAAAACGGTCGCCCTGCCGAGAATAGAGCAGGGGGAAAATATTCTCGAAATCGTTCTCCCGTTCGGCAAGCGCACAAATGTCGAATGGTGCTATTTGCTCGGCGACTTCGGAGTTGAGGTGCGCGGCAGGCTCAAAAAGCTTATAAAGCGCCCGGATAAGCTCGCATTCGGCAGCATAGTCAATCAGGGCTTGCCGTTCTACGGCGGCTGTGTGACCTACCGCTTCGGCGTCGACTGCCCCGGCGGGGATATCCGCCTTACCGTCCCGCACTACGACGGAGCGCTGACGGAGATATTCGTTGACGGCGTTCACGCGGGGGAGATAATCTTCCCGCCGTATGAGCTGGAGCTTAAAGAGCTTTCGGCAGGCAGGCATGAGATAGCGGTGAAGCTCTATACAAACCGCAGAAATGCGTTCGGCACAGTTCATCTTTATGATAAAAAGTGCCACTGGATAGGCCCCGATGCGTGGCGCACAAGCGGCTGCCAATGGAGCTATGAATATGTTCTTCGCAACGTAGGCGTGGAATCCGCGCCTGTGATATACAGTCTGAAAAAATAAAGATAAAGGAGAAACAAACGATGAAAAAAGCACTCAAATCGATTCTCGCAGTCGTTCTGGCGCTGACGATGATTATGTCGTGCTCCTTCGCTTCGACCGCAAGCGCGGCGAGCGCGAATGCCGCACCGACTGACGTCTCGGTCTCGGAAATTCCGCAGATTATCGCGGGACTTGTGAAAATCGGCATTGAAGTCGCCAAGAAAGCCTATGAGTACTACGACAAGTATGTCCCGGATTCGGTAAAGGACTTCAATTCTACCGTTGCCAAGGACGCTGCCGGCGCGGTCAAGAATCTGGCAAAAATCGAACCGCTCAAGGTTTTGATAGGCGGCAAGGAGTACGATGTGAGCACCCCGTGGGGACTCATTACGGCTCTTGCGAAGATGGAGACGGATAAAGAGAAGACAAGTATTCTCATGGTTTATCTCGACTGCGTCTTCACGAAGATAATCAGATTCATCGCGGACATGGTTCCTCTCCCGAGGGGACTTACCAAGCTTGAGGACTATAAACCCGAGAGCGAGAACTTCTACAGAGGCAGCAAGGAGTTTGTCAGCGAGGCATCAAAGGACGCGAAGTGGCAGCTCGGCTACAGCCAGGCGAGCCTTGTGCCCGACGATGTTCTCAACGGCAACTATTATCTGGCGGGCTACCTGCTCCAGAACTTCCCGTCGAACACTGTCGAGACCGTGCTCGACGACATGAAGGTTCGCACAGTCGTGCTTGACGACGGACGCGGCAAGGTCGTTTTCTCGACTATCGAGTGCATCGGCATTGCGAGCGAGGACATCAAGCAGATACGCGACCGCGTGGCAAAAGAGCTCAAGGGCGAGAATATAATTTCCGTCAACGTTTTTGCTACTCATTGCCACAGCTGCATCGACACGCAGGGTCTTTGGAATCCCTTCTTCGTCAAGCTTGCGAAAAATATCGGCGTCACCTATAGCGGTAAGGGCGAATATGCCTCCGGTACCGACCCGAAGTATATGAATTTCCTCTTTGAAAAGACCACTGATACTATAGTCGAGGCGTGCAGGAATATGAAGCCCGGCGAGATGTATGAGGCTACCCTCAACCACCTCGGCGAGGACTACATCAACGACAAGCGCGGCGTGTTCGACGCTGTCGACAATCTCACAAGACTCCGCTTCGTCCCCGACGACGGCAGCACCGAGACTTATATAGTCAATATGTCCGCTCACCCCTATATCACGGGTCTCAAGACCGATAAGAGCAGCGGCAAGGAGCTCTCCGCAGACTACACCTACTACATGGAGCAGATAATCAGCAGCGCGGAGAACAACAATACGAACTTCATGTTCGTTAACGGAGCTCTGTGCGGAATTTATTCCGCCCGCGGAGTCACCAACGACGGCGTTGCCACCGTGCGCAGAAGCGAGGAGGCCACCCGCTACGGTAACGAGCTGGGCAGAATGGTAGTCGCCCTGACTATGACCAAGGACGAAATCATGCGCGCCGGCGATTGGCTTACGAACGATAAGTTCTATGCCGATGCCGCCGAGGCGATAAGAAATAACGAGGAGCTCACCGACGAGGAGAAGCAGAAGAAGCTTAGCGAAATAAGCGTCTGGTATGAGAATTGGGAGCCCGTCAAGGAGACGAGAGTCGAGCCCATACTCAATATCAGACACAAGGAAGTCTTGGTCGAGATAAGCAATCCCGTTATCGAGGCTGTCGGCAAGGCGAAGCTCGTCGGCAACAAGATTTATTACGATAAGAACGAGACTCTCTATACCACAACGGAGATAGGCTATCTTGAAATAGGCAAGAATATAAAGGTAGCGCTCATGCCCGGCGAAGTATCGCCCGAGCTCATTGACGGAAAGGGCGCTTGCCTCGCCGAGAATGCCTACAGCGGCAAAGATTTCGGCTATCCGTCGCTCAACAGCATGGTCAGCGACTATGTGGGCAGAGACGTTGAGCTCTATGTATTCGGCGAGGCGAACGATGCCTGCGGATACGTCGTGCCCGACAATGACTACTGCATGATCTTCTTTGACGGCTCCGACCTGCTCGGCGACCATTATCAGGAGACCATCTCCTTCGGCAGAACGGTTGCTTCGACCCTCGTCAAGGCTTATGCCGAGATGATGAAGGAGCTCAAGGCCGGCAAATAAAGCCCACGGCGCTTTCGGCGCATAATAATAGAAAAAGGCTGCAATTCACGGCTCAGTCGCGGATTGCAGCTTTTGCTTTGTTTATATTTTTCTGCCTGCGCACGGCGCGGAGCATAAAAAGACCGCCCGACTGCTCGGACGGCCTTTGTGTTTTTATCTCACTTCTTCTGCGGTGCGAAAGCCTTTGTCGACAAGGAGCTTGTTTATCCTGTCCTTCGGGTCGAGAAGCTTGCTGACCGAGGTGTCGTGGTTCAAGGTGTCGATAACATAGGAGATGTACTTCGACAGGTCAACCTCGACATACCACTCGCGCTGCTTGAGCTCGGGGGTTCTGTAGATGAGGTTCGTGGTGAACACTTTGCTGATAAGGCCGTTTTCATATGCCTTGTCAAACGACTCGAGTCCGTTGCAGAACAGACCGAAGCAGGTGCAGACGAAAATTCTTCTTGCCTTGAGCTCCTTGAGCTTTGTGGCAACTTCAATCATCGAATCTCCGGAGGAGATCATATCGTCGACTATAATGACATCCTTGCCCTCAACATTGTCGCCGAGGAACTCATGGGCGATTATCGGGTTTCTTCCGTCGATAACTACCGAGTAGTCGCGTCTCTTGTAGAACATACCGAGGTCAACGCCGAGGACGGTCGAATAATAGATGCAGCGGCTCATGCCGCCCTCATCGGGGGAAATTATCATCAGATGATCGTTGTCGATTTTGAGGTCGGTGACGTTTTTGACGAGCGCCTTTATCATCTGATATGCGGGCTGAATGTTTTCAAAGCCGTGATTCGGTATGGCGTTCTGAACTCTTGCGTCGTGTGCGTCGAAGGTGATGATGTTGTCCACTCCGAGATCGCTCAGCTCCTGGAGAGCCATGGCGCAGTCGAGCGACTCTCTGCTCGAGCGTCTGTGCTGCCTTCCTTCGTAGAGCATGGGCATGATAACGGTGATGCGTCTTGCCTTGCCGCCTATGGCGCTTATGGCGCGCTTGAGGTTTGCGTAGTGGTCGTCGGGGCTCATCATATTGTCCCTGCCGTACATCTTGTAGGTCATGCCGTAGTTGAACATATCGCAGACGATAAAGATATCGTAGCCGCGAACGGACTGCTGAATGTGGCATTTCGCTTCGCCCGAACCGAAGCGCGGGAATGCCGCTTTGACGAGATATGAGTCACGCTGATAGCCTGAGAATGCGATGGTCGTTTTGTGCTCGCTCTCGCGGATCTCACGCCAAGTTTTGAGGTAGGCGTCGATCTTTGCGGCCAGCTCCTCACAGCCGGGCAGTGCGATAAGCGCGAGCGGTCCTACAGGAATGGTTGTAAAATCCGGTGCAGTTAAAGCTTCTGACATAATAATTCCCTCCGCAGATTAAATTGTCTCCTGTCTTGCACCCGCAAGTCGGCGCCTGCCGTGGCGGCGACTCCTGTTGAGTGCGACATCCTTCATCTACATTATATAATAAAAAGCGCCCGTTTAGTAGCTAAAAAGAACTTTTTCGATGAAAATCTATCAGACAAGCAGGGGCGTTTTTTGTGCATTCTGACAATTGTGTTATTTACGAATTAGAAATGTGGACATCGAGCTGGTTGAACGGGATGTTTATCCCGTTTTCGTCAAATGCGAGCTTGACCTCCTCCTGCATTTTGTAGTAGGCGGTCAGATAGTCGGAGGACGAGCACCACGCGATGAGCAGAAGATCCATGCTGCTTGCAGACTGCTGCTTGACTACGACATTGGGCTCGGGATTTTTGTATATGAGCTCGTTTTTAAGAGCCTGCGCCAAAAGCACCTGCTTTGCGAGGGCGATGTCGTCTGAATACGAGACGGAGAAGGTCATATCGAGCCTGCGGCGTCCCTCGGCATTGTAGTTGATAATATTGTTGCTCGTGATGTGCGAATTAGGGACAATGACGCGCTTGTTGTCGACGGTTATAAACACCGTATACATCAGCTTTATCTCGTGGACGCGGCCGCTTATGTTTTCGAGCTCAACGAAGTCGCCGCTTTTAAAAGGCTTGTTGACGAGTATCTGTATGCCGCTGGCAAATTGGGCGATACTGTTTTGCAGACCCATTCCGGCAGTCAGCCCCGCCGCGCCGAGGGCGGCTATGAAGGAGTTGAGATTGAAGCCGAGGGTAGAGAGAGCGGAGAGTATGACCGCAAATCTCAGCACCCAAACTACTATGCTGCGAAGAAACGAGTGAATGGACGCGTCAACGCCCTTTCGCTCAAGCCCCTTTATCAGCAACTTGCCTATAAGGGCGCTGACCCAGAAGCCGAGCGCGATTATTATTGCCGCTCCGACGAATTTGGGCAGCGCGTCAACGAGCTTCGATATAAATGTTTCAAGGTCAAATGCCGAAAGTTTTTCAGTCATAGCTTTTTCCTCCGTTTTAAGTATGATTTATTATAACAAATGCGTCCGATGTTTACAACCTTTTGGACATTTGCGCCCGATTGTGCAACTTTGCGACAGCGGGCGGAAGTTGGGTATTTAAACGTGCGGCGGGCTGTGATAGAATTATTGTTTAGAATGGGGGGAGTTGGATATAGATACAGGCATTATAGATAAAAAAATATTTATTTATGCTTTGTGTTCATTTTTAAGTCATAATTTTGTGGTAAAATAATAGAAATTGCGGCGGAAAATATATCCGCCGACGAAAGGAGCGTGTTTCTATGGCGTCCGAGATGCTTTCAAAGGTGCTTGATGCCGAAAATTCGGACAGAGAGGCGCAGAAAGCGGCGCACGAGCAGGCGCAGATAACCGTCGACGCGGCGGTCGAAGCGGGCGAGGGCGCGGTCGCAAGGAAAAAGGCCGAGGCTGCAAAGAGAGCGGAGGAAATCATCGAAAGCGCACGCGAACAGGCGCGTGCAAACGAAGAGAAAGCCCGGAGGGCGGCCGAGGAGCGCAAGCGCGAAGTGCTTGCCGCGGCAGAAACGCACAGAGCCGATGCAATCAAAGCGGTCATGGAGACGGTTATCTGATGAAACGGCTCATAAATTACAGAAAAGTCAGGAGGTGTCAGGTTGGCAAAGCTTAAAATGAAGTGCATCGAGCTGCTCGCTCCGCTTGAGCAGAGCAAGGAGATAATCGACTGCCTTCAGCGTATGGGTACTGTCGAGCTGACCGACTGCGAAGAGAGCGAAGCTCTCTGCAAGCTGTCAACGGGCGTCACCGTTTCGACCTTCGAGCGGTACCTTGCGGCGGCGGAGAGTGCGCAGAAAACGCTCAACAAGTACGCCCCGCAGAAAAAGGGGCTTATACAGAGCCTCATGTCGTCGTTCGGCGGCAGAAAAGTGCTCGAGGTTTCGGAGTATCTTAAAAAAGCGGACGAGGCGGACGAGATTCTCCGCAAGTGCTATAAGATAAACTCGCTCGAGGCGGATATCCGCGAATATGCGGCGGACAATGTCCGCTGCCGCACCGCGATGGACGCGCTCGAACCGTGGCTGAAGCTCGATATCCCGATGAAATGCAAGGGCACGGAATCAACAGCGGTCTTTGTCGGCTCGTTCCCGGTGCAATATGACGCTCAGTCGCTTCTTGAGGCGATAGCCGAGGCCGCGCCGGAGGCAAGCGAGGTCGACGCGCAGATAATCTCGGCATCGGCCGAGCGCACGTGTGCAGTCGTGATGTGCCACAGGGAGTGCGAAAAGGAAGTTTTCGAGGCGCTGAGAGTCCTGAACTTCGCTTATCCGTCCGACCCGACGAAGCACCCGCCGCGCGTGAGATACGAACGGCTCGAAAAACAGACGGAGCAGAACAAAAAGGATTCAGAGGCGGCGCAGGCAGAAATAGTGAAGCTTGCGGACTGCTGCGACGATATCGGCTTCGTCATTGATTATTTTGCAATCAAGAAAGAAAAATATGCGGCTCTCGAGCGCATAGCCATGACAAACCGCATTTTTGTCCTCACGGGATATATTCCGGAGAAGCGGGTATCGAAAGTGGTTGAGACGCTCGAAAAGAACTACACGGTGGCTATCGAGATAACCGAGCCGGACGCTCAGGCGGATGTGCCGGTGCTGCTCGAAAACAACGCTTTTGTCGCCCCCGTCGAGCCGATAACCGAAATGTATTCCATGCCCAACCGCGACGATGTGGACCCGAACCCCGTTATGGCGTTCTTCTACTATGTGTTCTTCGGCATCATGCTTTCGGACGCGGGCTACGGAGTGATAATGGTTATCGCCATGCTCATAGCCAAGGCAAAGCTCAAGCTTGAGCCCAAGATGAAAAAGACGGTCAATATGTTCCTCTATTGCGGAATCTCGACCGTGTTCTGGGGCACGATGTTCGGCAGCTGGTTCGGAGACGCGCCGCAGGTCATAGCGCGCGAGTTCTTCGGCAAGGAGATAGGCTCGACGGCAGTCTGGTTCGAGCCGGTCAACGACCCGATGAAGCTGCTGCTCTATTCGTTCCTGTTCGGCATAATCCATCTGTTCGCGGGTCTCGCGGTCAGGTTCTATATGCTGTGGAAGGACGGCAAGAAGTTTGACGCATTCTGCGACGTCATTCCCGTATATCTGCTTGTAGCGGGTATCGCACCCCTCGGCGCAGGCATAATAATCGATGTGCCGCAGACGCTTACAAATGTCGGCAAATATGTTGCCCTTGTCGGCGCGGTGCTGACTGTTTTGACAAGCGGACGAAGCTCGAAGAATATTATCGGCAAGCTCGGCGGCGGACTCTACGGACTCTATAACACGGCGTCCGGCTATCTCGGAGATATCCTCTCCTATTCGCGTCTGCTTGCGCTCGGACTTTCAACCGGCGTTATAGCTACCGTCATAAACCTGCTCGGCACAATGCCCGGCAACAAGATAGCAAAGCTCATACTGTTTATCGGAGTTTTCCTGCTCGGACATACGGCGAATATCGCAATAAATCTTATCGGAACCTATGTCCACACGAACAGACTTCAGTATGTTGAATTCTTCTCAAAATTTTATGAGGGCGGAGGACGCTCCTTCACCCCCTTAAAAGCAGATACAAAACATTTCAGATTCAAGGAGGAAATACAGTAATGTCTATTTTTTCAAGTCTCGGAACGTCAATAGCAGTTCTCGGCGCCGCTCTTGCGGCTATACTCTCCGGTATGGGCTCCGCAAAGGGAGTCGGCCTCGTCGGTCAGGCCGGAGCGGGCGTCATCACGGAGGATCCCTCGAAGTTCGGTAAGGTGCTTATCCTTCAGATTCTCCCCGGTACTCAGGGTCTTTACGGCTTCCTGACCGCGTTCCTTGCGCTCAACAGAATGGGCGTCATAGGCAGCGGCTTTGAGCCTCTCTCGATAGAAAAAGGTCTTATGATGTTTGCGGCTTGTATGCCCATAGCAATAGTCGGTTACTTCTCCGCGATAGCACAGGGCAAGACCGCAGCGGCAGGCGTCAGCATCATAGCCAAGAAGCCCGACCAGAACGGTAAGGCTATAACCATGGCGGCAATGGTCGAGACCTACGCCGTTATCGCCCTGCTTGTCTCGATCCTTTCCATCTTCAGCATCAGCGGACTCAATATCTGATCTGACGAAAAAAACGGCGTATTTGCGCCGGCGAAAGGGATGAAATGATGAGCGGACTTGACAGAATAATTGAAAAAATAAACGCCGATTCTCTGGCAAGCTGCCGCGAGATAGCGGATCAGGCGCAGAAAAGGGCGCAGGATATCGTCAACGATGCGGATGAGCGCGCCGAGCAGGTCTATGCCGAGATTATAGCGGACGCCGAGAAAAAGGCGCAGTCGATAATGACGATGTCCGAGGCGAATGTCAGCGGTATTGCCCGCAGGGCGGAGCTCTCGGCAAAGGTTGAAGCGGTGGACGCGGCGATAGAGGCGGCGTATGACGCCATGTGCGATATGGGCGCGGACGAGTATTTCGCGGCGCTCGAAAAGCTCGCCGTCAGAAATGCCGGAAAGGGCGAAGGGGAGCTGCGACTCTCAAAGAGAGACCTTGACCGCGTGCCCTCGGGCTTTGCGGACAGGATAAACGCTGCGCTCACGGACGGCTCGGTGAAGCTCTCCGGGCAGAGCGCGGATATCGACAACGGCTTTATCCTCGTCTACGGCGATATTGAGATAAACTGCACCTTCAGAGCGCTCATAAACGAGCAGAAGGACATTGTCCGCGAGAAGGTCTGCGGCGTGATATTTTAAACGGCGGTGAGAAATATGCATGAAAATGAATATGCCTACGCCGTAGCGCGAGTCAGAGCCAACGAAGTGAATCTGCTCTCTCCCGCCGAAACGGAACAGCTTATAACGGCCGAGAGCTATGATGCGGCTCTGCGTCTGCTTGGCGACAAGGGCTGGCATACCGACGGCGTCGGCCATGACTACGCACCGATGCTCGAGGAGCATATGAGCGAGGCATGGCAGCTGCTCGAGGAGAGCGCGCCGGATGCGTCGCTGCTCGATGCGCTTGTTATCAACAACGATTTCTTCAATCTCAAGGCGGCGCTAAAGGCGAAGTTTTCAGACCTCGACCCTTCCGACTACGTTGTAAGACCGAGCGTATGGAACCCCGAGGAGATAATCGGCTGTGTCGTGCAAAACGAGCTCGATTCCCTGCCCGAGTGCATGAGAGAATGCGCAAAGGCGGCGTATGACGCGATAGTCAAGCTCGAGAGCGGCAGGCTTGCGGATACCGTGATAGACACGGCGGCGCTGAAAACGAGAAAGCAGTTCGCCGAAAAGAGCGGGAGCGGGCTTCTGATGAAGGAGGTCGAGCTCTCATCTGCGGCCGCAAACATAAAGACTGCTCTGCGCTGCGCCTCAACGGGGAGAACGGCGGATTATATCAAAAACGCGCTCTGCCCGTGCGAGAGCTTCAGCTCGGATGAGCTGATTCAGGCGGCGTTCGAGGGCGTTGACGCGGTTGCCGAGCTGCTCGCAAATACCGAATTCGGTTCCCTTGCGGACAGCCTCAAGGAGGGTCTTACCGCTTTCGAAAAGAAGTGCGACGAGCTTTCGGCGCAGCAGATGACCGAAGCGAAATATACCGCCTTCGGCCCCGACCCGCTCGCGGCCTATTACAGCGCCGTAGAGACGGAGACTAAAAATGTCAGAGTTATATTATCTGCGAAGCTCAACGGCTTTTCCGCAGATACAATAAGAGCGAGAGTGAGGGAAGTCTATGCATAAGATAGCCGTTATGGGAGACAGAGACAGTATCTTCGGCTTTGCCTCTCTCGGAATGCACATCTTCCCCGTCGACGAACCGTCCGAGGCGGCGCCGATGCTCCACAAAATGGCGGAGAGCGGGTATGCGGTGATATTTATCACGGAGGCTCTGGCCTCCGGGCTCGAAAACGAGCTTGAACGCTACCGCACAAGACCTCTGCCCGCGATAGTGCCCATTCCCGGAGTCAAGGGGAACACGGGCATGGGTATGAAGAATGTCAGCAGCTCCGTACAAAAGGCGGTCGGCTCGGACATTCTGGACAAATAATGACGCTCGACTGAAAGGCGTGATAACTGATATGACTACTGGAAAGATTTCAAAAATAGCCGGCCCGCTCGTTGTTGCGACAGGTATGCGCGAGGCGAATATGTTCGACGTTGTGCGCGTCAGCGACAGCAAGCTTATCGGCGAAATAATAGAGATGCACGGCGACAGAGCCTCGATTCAGGTCTATGAGGAGACCTCGGGACTCGGCACGGGCGAGCCCGTCGAGTCAACGGGCGAGCCGCTTAGCGTCGAGCTCGGCCCCGGACTTATCGAGGGCATTTTCGACGGCATTCAGCGCCCGCTCGAAAAGATACGCGAGCTCGTCGGCAACAGCCTTGTCAGAGGTATAGAGGTGCCCGCTCTCGACAGAGATAAAAAGTGGCATTTCGTGCCCAAGGTAAAGCCCGGCGACAAGGTCGTCGGCGGAGACATTCTCGGCACCGTGCAGGAGACCGAGATAGTCGAACACAGAATAATGGTGAAGCCCGGCGTTGTCGGCACGGTAAAGGCGATAGCTGAGGGTGATTACACAGTCACAGAGCAGATAGGCTCGATAGAGACCGCAAACGGCGATGAGCTGCCCGTAACGCTCATGCAGAAGTGGCCCGTGCGCCGCGGCAGACCGTTTGAAAAGAAGCTCGCGCCGAACGTTCCGCTCGTCACCGGTCAGCGCGTCGTCGATACGCTCTTCCCGATAGCCAAGGGCGGCGTCGCGGCGATTCCCGGCCCGTTCGGAAGCGGAAAGACCGTCACTCAGCATCAGCTTGCAAAGTGGGCTGAGGCGGATATAGTCGTCTACATCGGCTGCGGCGAGCGCGGCAACGAGATGACCGACGTCTTGAACGAGTTCCCCGAGCTTATCGACCCGCATACGGGCAAGTCGCTCATGGAGCGTACCGTGCTTATCGCAAACACCTCGGATATGCCCGTCGCCGCGCGTGAAGCGTCGATATATACGGGCATCACGATAGCGGAATATTTCAGAGACATGGGCTATTCCGTCGCCCTCATGGCGGACTCGACCTCCCGTTGGGCAGAGGCTCTGCGCGAGATGTCCGGCAGACTTGAGGAAATGCCCGGCGAGGAGGGTTATCCCGCATATTTGGGCAGCCGACTTGCTCAGTTCTACGAGCGCGCGGGACGCGTTGTGTCCCTCGGCTCCGACGGACGCGAGGGCGCGCTCTCGGTCATAGGCGCGGTTTCGCCTCCCGGCGGTGATATTTCGGAGCCCGTCTCTCAGGCGACCTTGAGAATAGTCAAGGTTTTCTGGGGACTCGATTCCGCTCTCGCATATAAGCGACACTTCCCGGCGATAAACTGGCTGACGAGCTACTCGCTCTACGCCGACTCGCTCGGAAGCTGGTTTAACGACAATGTCTCCGAGGAGTGGACTTCGCTTCGCGCAAGGCTCATGGCTCTGCTCTCCGATGAAGCCTCGCTCGATGAGATAGTCAAGCTCGTCGGTATGGACGCTCTTTCCCCGACCGACAGACTCAAGATGGAGACAGCCCGCTCGATACGCGAGGACTTCCTGCATCAGCTCGCTTTCCACGAGGTTGACACATATTCGTCTCTTCGCAAGCAGTACCTTATGATGAAGCTTGTCCTGCGCTTCTATGACGGCTCTCTCGACGCTCTCAAAAAGGGCGCGAATATAGAGAAGCTTGTCTCGATACCCTCGAGAGAGAGCATCGGACGCTTCAAATATGTCCATGAAAATGACATTGAGGACACATATAAAACAGTCTGTGCGGCGATAGATTCCGAGATAAAAGCCGCTGTTGACGCAAGGGAGGATTACTGATGCCTAAAGAATACAGAACTATTCAGGAGGTTTCGGGACCTCTTATGCTCGTGCGTGAGGTCGAGGGAGTTAAGTATAACGAGCTCGGCGAGATAGAGCTTGCAAACGGCGAGACCCGCCGCTGCCGCGTGCTTGAAATAGACGGCACGAACGCACTTGTTCAGCTGTTTGAAAATTCCGCCGGAATCAACCTCGCCAACAGCAAGGTGCGCTTCTCCGGCAGGCAGATGGAGCTCGGCGTTTCGCCCGATATGCTCGGCCGCGTCTTTGACGGACTCGGCAGACCCATAGACGGCGGCCCCGAGATAATCCCCGAGAAGAGAATGGATGTCAACGGCCTGCCGATGAATCCGGCCGCCAGAAGCTATCCGCAGGAGTTCATACAGACCGGTATCTCCGCCATTGACGGACTTAATACCCTCGTCAGAGGTCAGAAGCTGCCGATATTCTCGGCCTCCGGTCTGCCCCATGCAAACCTCGCGGCTCAGATAGCGCGTCAGGCAAAGGTGCTCGGCGATAACGAGCAGTTCGCCGTTGTCTTTGCGGCTATGGGTATAACCTTCGAGGAGTCGAACTACTTCGTCGAGAGCTTCAGAAGCACCGGCGCGCTCGACAGAACCGTTATGTTCTCGAACCTCGCAAATGACCCCGCCATCGAGCGTATCGCAACGCCCAAGATGGCTTTGACCGCCGCGGAATATCTCGCGTTTGACCGCGGAATGCATGTCCTTGTTATATTGACCGATATCACGAACTACGCGGACGCTCTGCGTGAAGTTTCGGCGGCGCGAAAGGAAGTCCCCGGCCGCCGCGGATATCCAGGCTATATGTACACCGACCTCGCGTCTATATATGAGCGCGCAGGCAGGCAGAAGGGCAAGCCCGGCAGCATAACGATGATTCCTATTCTCACCATGCCCGAGGATGATAAGACCCATCCCATTCCCGACCTCACGGGCTACATCACCGAGGGTCAGATAATCCTCAGCCGTGAGCTTTACAGAAAGAGCATCAATCCGCCTATCGACGTTCTGCCGTCCCTGTCCCGACTTAAAGATAAGGGTATCGGCGAGGGCAAGACGAGAGCCGACCACTCGAACACGATGAACCAGCTGTTCTCCGCGTATGCGCGCGGTAAAGACGCAAAGGAACTCATGGTTGTTCTGGGCGAGGACGCGCTGACGGATATGGATAAGCTCTACGCAAAGTTTGCGGACGAATTCGAGAAGGAATATGTCTCGCAGGGCTTTGACACCGACCGCAGCATCGAGGACACGCTCAACATCGGCTGGAAGCTCCTCTCGATACTTCCGCGCAGCGAGCTCAAGCGTGTCAGTGACGAGTTCCTCGATAAGTATTACGGCAAGTTCTGAATCCATATGGGAAGAAGTGATAGACTATGGCGGTAATGAACGTGAACCCCACGCGAATGGAGCTTACAAACCTCAAGCGCAAACTTTCCACGGCGCGCAGGGGACATAAGCTGCTCAAAGACAAGCGCGATGAGCTCATGCGCCGCTTCCTCGATCTCGTAAAAGAGAATAAGGCTCTTCGCATCCGTGTGGAAGAGGGGATAAAGCAGGCGAACGTCAACATGGAGATAGCCAGAAGCGCCATGAACGACAAGAGCCTGAGCGTCGCCATGATGCTCCCAACGCAGGAGATGAGCCTCGAGAGCTCGGAGAAAAACGTGATGAGCGTTATGATTCCGGTTTTCGATGTTCAGTACAAGACTGCCGACAGGAACGACATCTATTCCTACGGAACGGCGTTCACCTCGGCGGAGCTTGACAATGCGGTCAGCGCGCTTTCGGAGATAATGCCCGATATGCTGAGACTTGCGGAGATCGAGAAGTCGTGCCAGCTGCTCGCGGGCGAGATAGAAAAAACGCGCCGCAGGGTCAACGCCCTTGAGCACGTTATGATTCCTCAGTATGAGGAGACGATAAAGTATATCTCGATGAAGCTCGACGAGAACGAGCGTAGCACAACAACGCGCTTGATGAAGGTCAAGGATATGATGCTCGAGCAGGCGCACCACTACGACGACCCGTTCGGAATGGAAGCGTAGGAGCATAAATCTGTTGACAAACATCGGATAATGCAATATAATATTAACCGCCGATAAGGCTTTCGGCGGTTGATTATATGCGGGCGTGGCGAAATCGGCAGACGCAAGGGACTTAAAATCCCTCGGTGGTGACACCGTACCGGTTCAAGTCCGGTCGCCCGCACCATGAAAAAAGCATTTGCGGTTGCAAATGCTTTTTTCAGTGAAATTCGTTCCTTTGGAACGAGTGAAATATCTTCGATGTGAAATATTTGCTCCGCAAATGTGAAATACGCCTGCGGCGCGTGGAGAACGAATTTTATTTCACATTGCGACGAAGGAGCAATATTTCACATTTGCCGTAAGGCAAACATTTCACATCCTGCGTCAGCAGGATATTTCACAGGAGTTATATTTATAAAACGCAGTCAATGTAGCTTTTAGACATTGTAGAAGCTATAAGCAGTATTTTTGCAGAGGATTGCAAATGCTTTTTTCAGTGAAATTTGTTCCGTCGGAACGAGTGAAATATCTTCGATGTGAAATATTTGCTCCGTAAATGTGAAATACGCCTGTGGCGTGTGAAAGCGCTGCGACGGTGAGGCTTTGTTTCACATTCACTTGATGCGAAGTGTCAAATTTCACAATTTGCAGAGCAAATTATTTCACCGTGAGCGAAGCGAACAGCAACATTTCGGAGCGCAAGCGACATCATCGGGCGCACAGCGTCGGCGTCATTGAACAATGTTCGGATTTATGGTATACTGTCTATATAAACAGGTGATACGAATATAAAAGAAAAATAAACTTGCAGAATTATCTGTGACCTTCTCCGTTCAGATTATTAAACTTGTAAAAGGCCTGAAATAAAAGCACGAAACCGTGATTTCCAATCGGTTCGGCCGTTCCGGTATCTATTTCGGCGCGAACATCCGGAAGTCGGAGCCGATAGGGGAGTAATGCGTCCTAAAAGGCAGCGTCAATGCTTTAAATTTAAATTCTGACATGCTTTATCCCGATGCGGTTATGCACTGCATCGGGATTTTTCGCGCAATAATTTGTATTTTTCCGCCGCCAAACAAAAATCGAGCGGCCGCCGAAGCGACCGCTCTTTTCAGTGTGCCGAAAGATTAGCTTTCTTCTTTCTTCTTTTTCTTGCTGACAACAGTGCCTATTGCAGCACCGCCGCCGATTACCAGAGCTGCAGCCCAGAGGAGTACGTTAGTCGTATCACCTGTGTCGGGTACTTCGGTTGCGCCGGGCTTGTCAGACGTGCCGGGCTTGTCGGGTGTACCGGGCTTGTCAGGTGTGCCGGGCTTATCGGGTGTACCGGGTTTATCAGGTGTACCGGGTTTGTCGGGCTTGTCGGGTTTCGGGAAATCGGGCTTCGGGATGTCGGGCAGGGTGGGCTTGTCGCCTTCGGTGCCGTCGGACTCGAATATAGCCTCAAGTATAACGTTCTCTGCGGGCATCTCGAATGTGGTAACGCTCTTGTTCTCTAACTTAACGCCGCCCTTGACGACCTTCCACTCCTTGAACTTGTAGCCGGGCTTCGCAATGGCAACGACCGTTACCTTTGTGCCTGCCTCGGAGTAAGGCGGATATGCAACGCCTAAGCCGTTTCCGTCAGTCTTGACCAATACGAAATGTATGTCGCGGATAACGCCCATGTCGTCCTCGACTTCCTCGAATATAGCCTTAACGGTTACATCCTCGTCGGGCATTACGAACTTGCCGTCCGTTATCTCGATGTTGCCTCTGATGACCTGCCACTCCTTGAGGCGGTAGCCGGGCTTGCCCTTAGCGGTAAGGGTTATCTCGGTGCCTGCGATAGCGGCGCTCGGAGTTGCGAAAGCTTCTTCGCCGTTCTCGTCCTTGAGAACGATTATCTTGTGCTCTGCGGCGAATATGGCCTTAACTTCAACATCCTCGTCGGGCATTATGAACTTATTGTCCTTTATCTCTACCTTGCCCTTTATGACCTGCCACTCCTTGAAAGCATAGCCTTCCTTGGGGGTAGCCGTGAGGGTTATCTCTTCGCCGTTGACAGCCGTTGCCTTATCGGCGGAAGCTTCGCCGTTGCCGTCGGTGGTAACCTTGATGCTGCTCTCCTTGGAGAAGATAACCTCAATAACAACATCCTCGTCGGGCATGATGAATTTGTCGCTGGCGATTGTGATATCGCCCTCAACGACCTTCCAGCCTGCGAAGAAATAGCCGCTGTCGGGCTCTGCGGTAAGGACTATCTCAGTGCCGGCAATAGCAGTCTTGGGGTTGGAGTAAGCCTTGCCCATCTTGGAGGGCTTTACGGTGATCTTGTGCTCAACGGGGATCTTCTCGAAGACCGCATTGATAACAACGTCCGTGTCGGGCATAACGAACTTGTCGTCTGCTATCTCAATCTGACCCTCAACAACTTCCCACTTCAGGAATCTGAAGCCCTCGTTGGCTTCTGCGGTAAGGGTGATTTCCGTGCCTGCGACAGCGGTTTCCGCGGATGCGGTTGCAGTGCCGTTTTCGGTTGTAACGGTGATTGCGTGTGCAACGGGATCAACTTCGGGCTGATCGGGATCTGCGGAGACTGTGAAAACCAGTCCGAACAGCATGAGGCAGCAAAGCAGCATGCTTAAAATTCGTTTTTTCATTTTTTTGTTCCTCCGATTCGTTGTTTTTTTAAGTTTTCCCCCGTGCGTTTTCGTGCGGAGGGAGTTGCCGTCCGGCTTGTCCGGTTCGGCAAGTTGCAGTTTTGTCTGCTACATATCACCGCCTTTTCAAAACGCAAAGACCCGGGACAGGATCTGAAAGCCCGACTCCTGCGAAGTTCTATTTATTTTTTTATTATACAAAAAGACATAAATCGCAATAAAAGTACGAATACTTTTCGGATTGCACCGAAAAAACAATCGTCTCATATCCGGTTATTGCAGAGTCTTCCGTATGAACTTTTGGGCTGTACGCGGTTTGCGAAGCCTCGGCAAAAAAATAGAACAGCTTGTGTTTTTTTGTTATTTTACAAATATATTATATCATTTTGTAAAGGAAAGTGCAAGTGATTTAATAAAAACTATATACTTTGTTATAACGTAGTTTATAAAATTTCCTTATATTTTAAGTTATATAATTCGCAGCGCCTCGAGCACCGATTTTTGATTTTCGAAGTTCGGAATTATCATGTCCGCGCCCGCGGAAATGAGCCTTGCGCGCTTCTTTTCGTCTATGCCGTCGCTGGTTTTTTCGTCCGTCGCCGCGCCGACCGCATAGCCGCCGAGCTTCGCCGTAAGCTCGATTTCGACGAACCCGTCGCCGAAGGTGACAAGCTCCTCGGGGTCGAGCTTCTGCTCATCTATCATATTCTTTATTACCGCCTCCTTCGAGCAGTCGAGCAGTGCGTCCCTCGCGCCGTGGATGCCGCCGTCGAACAGCTCCCGAACGCCTATGAGCGACGCCTCGTATATCACGTCATCCTCGTCCGTGCCGCTTGCAAGAAAGCATCTTATCCCCGCGTCTCTGAGCGCCCTTACGAATTCGACCGACCCCTTGACCGTGAGGCTGTCGGGAGAGAGCGCGCCGCTTTCGAGCCCCCTCTTCCTGTCGGCTATCCGCATTTCGAGCCTGCGCAGATATTCCTTTTTATATTCGCCCGGGTCAACGTGCTCCCCGCCGCGGCGAACGACCGCCTCGTCAAGCGCGATGCATTGGAATATGGTCTGCTTGCCCGTCAAGCGGTCGACAAATTCGGTCACCTCTTCGCGTATGTCGTCCTCGCTCTCGCCCGTGCCGAGCGCCTCTATGACCTCACAGAAATAGGGAACCATGACCTTCTGCCAGCCCTCGCGGATAAGGCTTATCGTGCCGTCGAAATCGAACAGGGCGCATTTGAAGCCCGCGCCGGTGTATTCTTTTATTGTTTCAATTGAAAAACTCATCTCAATGCCTCTTGTTTTTTATTTTGCGAGCGTCTCTATTTCCTCGGGCGACGCGGTGCCCGTGACGCCTATCTTCCTGACCGTTACGCCGGATGCGAGTGACGCGAATTCCGCCGCCGTTTTGAAATCGGCCTTTGCCGCCAACGCCGCGGAAAAGGCGGAGAGCGAGGTGTCACCCGCGCCGCAGATATCAATCTCGCCTTTATAGAGTACTGCCTCGACTGCCTCCGCAACGTTTCCGTCCGTCACCGCCGAGCCGCGCTTTCCGAGTGTGCAGAAAACGGTCGAGCGGTTCTTTTTCGCAAGCAGCTTAGCCGCCTTGATAAACTCGTCATATCCCGCGTCCGCGTAGCTCTCGTTATTATAGACCGCGCGCCAGCATTCGACCTCGTTGGGCTTCAATATGCAGTCGGTATATTCGCCGATGTTGCAGCGGCTGTCCGCAATGACGGTGAGCCCCGCCCTTGCAAGGGCGATTATCTCATCGCGCACGCGCTTTGTTATTATGCCGAACATGAACTGATCGGCAACGCACAGCACGTCGATATTCTCGGCGACTTTTCGTAGGTTTTCAATGACCCTGTCCTCAGTCTCCTCTGATATCGGCTCGTAGTTGCCGAAGTCGAGACGCGGGTCCTCGTACTCAAGCTCCGATATGCCCTTTCGCATGGGCTTGCAGTAGGCGTTGGTGAAGCGGTCGGGCGCTTTGATAACAAAATCCCTGTTCATGCCGCTCCTTTCGAATATGTCCTCCATGAGCATACCGCGCCAGTCGCCGCCGATAAGCGATACGGCAAAAAGCTCCTTGGGCGCGAGAGCCGCGAGATTCGCCGCAACATTTCCGCCCGCGCCGAGATAGACCCGCTCGCCGACTATCGGCAGGGGATAGTGCGGAGTCTCGCGCGAAAGCTCGGATTTTCTCATGTCCGCGTGCCAGTAGATGTCAACGCAGAAGTCGCCGATTATTCCTATTCGCGCGTTTTTTATGCCCGCGCATATTTTTTTGACCTGTTCCTTTGAAAGCATGGCTTAACCCTCGTTAAAGCTATTTAAAGCTGCTCTTTGAGCTTGTCGTAAAGTGTGGGAATTGTTATCTGATGGTCGCCCTCGAAGTGCCAACCCCAACCGCCGCGGCAGGTCGGGCGGTTGACTATATTCTTGCGCGGGCGGTAATAGTAGTTCGGATCCTCGTAGCCTATCTTGCAGCGGAAGTTGCCCAGGCGCACGAGGTCGAAGTTTGCGGTTGTTATATTAAATGTCGGATAGCCGAGATTTCGCGCTATCGAGAGCGTCTTTAAGAATACCTCGGGGCCTATGACTGCCGAGCCGAAGTTCAGGAAAACGCCGCCGTCGAGCTGCGACACGCTGTAGGCCATCTTCTTGAAGTCGATTCCGGAGCATTTGCCGATAGCTCCCATGTCGCAGGTGGGGTGCTGATGAATGATATCCGTGCCGAGCGCTATATGATAAGTTGCGGGAATGTCCAGCTTGTATGCGTTCCAAAGTATGCAGTCCTCGCGGTTGGGGAACTTTTCGGGGTGAATGTCTATGTACTCGCCGAGCGCCTCGCCGTAGCCTAAGTCGAGCTCCGCGCCGCGCTTAATTGCCTCGTTCATCCACGCGCCCGTCTGCTCCCACATTCCGAATGAGCCGTCCTCTATGGCGGTCGGCACATCCTCCGAGGTGCCGCCGAGATACGCCAGCTCAAAGTCGTGTATGCTCGTCGCACCGTTTGCGGCGATGTGCGTGATAACACCCATCTTCATCAGCTCGATGACATAGCGCGAAAGGCGGTTCTTGACAACGTGAGCGCCCATGCTCCATATTACCGGATGCCCGTTCTTGCGCGCCTTGACTATTCTCTCAACAAGCTCGTCAAAGCCCTCGTATACGAATTCCTCGTGCGGCGTGACCCCGGGAGTCATCATATTGTCTATGGTGACGAGGTTGTGCCTGTCCTCGGCGGAATATGTCTTTATTCCTGAAAAATCAAGCTGCATCTGTCTGCGAAGCATAATACCCTCTCCTTAATCATCGTTCTTATCGGATTTTAACATATTGCTGCGGAATTTACCACAGTTTTACTAAAATTTGTTGCAAATTCCCACAAAAAGCAATACGCCCGCAGAATAACTGCGGGCGTATTGCTTTAGGATTATTTTTCGCTTGAATCCTTTTCGTTTTTCTCTTTTTCTTCTCTCGCGGCTCTCTTTTTCTTGATGAACGCGGGAGTTATCTTGTCGAGGGTCGCTTCAAGCTTCTGCCATTCGGCTTCGGCCTTTACCGAGTCCTCCTCAAGGCGTTTGTCCATGTCGTAGTACATGATACTGCATCCGCAGTGGGGGCAGTTGGGCTTTAAGTCGAATATTCCGAGCTTACCGCCGCATTTCGGGCATTTGCGTTCCATTTATATCTCTCCTTCCGACTTGGATATCGTCTTCGAGTTAAGCTCGCGGCGGGCGATCATCTCTTCCTGGATATCCTTGAGCTTCTTGCCCTCAAGGTCATAGAACTTAAAGGGTATGAGCGAGATGAGCGACGCTACGGGCGGGAGTATGGTGACCAGAGCCCAGAGCCAGAAACGGGTGTTTATCTGCGGGTTTTCAACAAGCTGAAGCGAGTTGTCCGCGAGCTGAACGGTGACAAGGCCGATGACCGGGATTATGGCCGTTGCGATAGCCGTGCAGAGCGAGCCCGTGAGCTTGCTGATGAAGGTCAGCAGCGAGAACGCCATGCCCTCGTTCCTTTCGCCCGTCTTCCACTCCATGTAGTCGACCGTGTCGCCTATCATCTTTGTGGGGACGACCATGTTTATGCTCGTCAGCGAGCTGAAGATGAAGCCCTGAATCATAAGCAGCGGGACAATGACCGCCGGGTTGCGATAGAATTTCATGCCGATGAGGAAGGTAGTCGTACCGACGAGCGCCTTGAGAATAGTTGTGCGAACGACTATCTGCTTCGACGTCCATCTTCTCTCGAGAGCGGGCAGGAGGAGATAAGTCAGGAAGCCCGAGACAACGCCGGGAATGCCGATTATCGTGCCCCAGCTCGCCGCGCCGAGGGAGAATATGTAGAAATACTGCGCGAATGTGTCGGTAACTCCGCCGACGGTTGCGAGAATGTTGGAGCAGACTATGAGAAGCAGGGGCTTGTTCTTGAAAAGGAATCTGAAGCAGTCGAGAACCTTCGGCTCGTCGGAATTCTGAACCACACGCTCGCGGCAGAAGATACCGGAGAGCGAGAACAGTCCCATGCCGACAGTTCCCGCGACAATTCCCATGACAAGGAAGAGCTGGCGCATATTGATTCCGATAACGCCCTTGTTGCTCAGGTCGATGAACAGCGAAATTATGGGGGTGACGAGTCCGCCGATTATGCTCGAAATGAAGCGGGCGGAGGTGATGGCGTTCGATCTGTCGATGGGGTTAGGGGATATGGCGGCGGACAGACCCCAGAACGGAATGTCGCCTATCGTATAGAAGAACTCCCAGATGAAATATGTGACGCACATATAGACTATCTTGAGCGTCGTCGACTGAACTCCCGCGAGGAATTCGGCGCCGCCGAAGAATACGACTGTCGCTATTCCGAGCGGAATGGGCACGAACAGCAGATACGGGCGGAGCTTTCCCAGGTTTGTGCGGGTCTTGTCAACAAGGGTTCCCATCAGCGGGTCGTTGAGCGCGTCCCAGATACCCATAACGGTTATCATCGTTGCAACCGCTCCCTCGGGTATGCCGAAAACGGTTACAAGGAAGAACGTCAGCTGCATACGGACCATGTTGTAGCCGATGACCTGACCGCCGTTTGCCACGCCGTAGAGCACAGTTTCTTTTACTCCTACATAACGTTTTTCTTTCAGCCTTTCGTTGTTGGCCAATTTGATTTCCTCCTCCGTGCGCCCCGGGGCGCAAATAGTTTTGTTTTTATTTCAAGGTTTCGCATTCGCTTATGAATTTCTCAACCGCTGCCTCATATGCGCGCGGGTCGGTATAATAACTCTGAGCGTGGACTGCGTTTTCGACCGTCAGCATTTCTTTTTTCGTCGGGCACGCGTCAAAGAGCTCCTTTTGCATAGTCACGGGGACGAGCGCGTCCCTGCCGCCGTGGATGAAGAGTATCGGCCTTTTCGCGCTGCGCACGGCCTTTATCGGCGAAGCATCGCGCAGGCTGTATTTGCAGATTATGCGGCAATACAGATTGAGTATGTACAGCAGGGGAAACGCCGGCAGCCCGAACGGATTTTTGAGCTGATAGGCAAATTCCTCCCATGCGCTTGTGTACGAGCAGTCGGCGATTATACCCTTTACCGCGGGGTCCTCTATCCTGTCGCTCATCATCAAAACCGTGGCGCCGCCCATTGATACTCCGAGCAGAAATATGTCAAGCTCGGGGAAATGCTCGCGGGCATAGTCTATCCAAAGAAAAGTGTCGGTCGATTCGTGCGTGCCGTAGCCTAAAAATTTTCCCTCGCTCTCGCCGCAGCCTCGGTGCTCCGGCATGAGAACGGTGTAGCCCGCTTTGTGAAAGTAAGGCGCGCAGATGCAGAATTCGCATATCCCGGAGCTGTGCGCCCCGTGGCAGGCGACTATCATGTGCCCGTTGCTCTTTTCGGGCTTTAATATGCGGGCGTATATCTTTTCACCGTTCGATGCCGAAAGAGTAACTTTTTCAAACGGCATATTTTTGAACTCTTCTTCGGCTTTTCTGTGGTCTTTGGCGAAGTCGTCCTCGTTTTCCTCGCTGTCCGAGGAACGGAGCTTTATCGGCTTATACCATATCACCTGGTTGAATACGACCGCGCAGACCGCGAACATCAATATAATTACCGCCGCAAGAACAACGAGAAGAATTATCGTCACGGTCTTCATAGCTTGCACCCCTCAAAAGTCATGTCTAGTAAGACAAGCACCATTATACGGGAACAAATCTCAAAAAGCAAGCTATATAAAAGCAAATTAAACATAAAATAATATTACATATCTAAATTTATATTAATTTTTCATAGATTTTACGTTTTTTGCTTGACTACAGATAAAATGTACTCTTTTTTATATAAAAAATACCTTTACTCCGTGAAAGCCATGATATACTCTAAATATAACAGAAAAATTATATGCACTTTTCACATAGGAGCGTTGAGATGAAGTTTGATATAAACGAAAAAAGAAAATATCAGACGGTTGAGGGCTTCGGAGCGAGCGGCGCATGGTGGGCTCAGATAGTCGGAAATTGGACTCATGAGGACCCCGTCAGCGGCAAGCCGGTCAGAGACAGAATAAGCGAGCTGCTTTTCAGCAAGACCGAGGGCATCGGGCTCAACATCTACCGCTATAATATCGGCGGCGGGTCGAAGCACAGCGGACGCGGTACGTTCAGCCAACCCGCAAGAGCGACGGAGTGCTTTGAGACGGCGCCCGGCGAATACGACTGGTCACGCGACTCGGCGGCTGTCTATATGCTGCGCCGTGCCGTAGACGACGGCGCCGATAACGTGATTTTCTTTGTCAACTCTCCTATAGAGCGCCTGACCAACAACCACAAGACGCAGCTCAACAAGAATCAGATATTCAGAGAGAACATAAAGCCGAAAAACTACCCCGCGTTCGCAAAATACTGCGCCGATGTTGCGGAGCATTTTATCGGCGAGGGTATACCTATTAAATATATATCTCCCGTCAACGAGCCGCTTTGGATATGGAACGGCGGGCAGGAGGGCTGTCATTACAGCCCCGCGAGCTGTCGCAGGGTGTTCCGTGCATTCGTTAAGGAGCTGGACGGCAGAAAAAAACTCGACGGCGTTAAGCTCTCCGGCTGCGAAAACGGCGATATCCGCTGGTTCAACAAGAGCTATACCCGCGCCGTGCTGGGCGATCCGCTCATTCGCACGCGCCTTGACGCGCTCGATATCCATTCCTATTGCCTGCATGTGCCGCTCCCGCTTTTAAATGACAGAGTGGCTTTTCTTCGCCGCTTCGCAAAGTGGATGGACAAAAAATATCCGGGCGTACCCGTAAATATGAGCGAATGGACTCATATGCAGGGCGGGCGAGACAGGGGAATGGGTTCGGCGCTCGTTACGGCGAATGTGATGTATGAGGATTTATCCGTTTTGAATGTTGTTTCGTGGCAGCACTGGATAGCCGTGTCCGAGGTCGATTACTGCGACGGGCTGATATACATAAACCTTGACGATAAATCGTTCGAGATGACCAAGCGCTACTACGTTACGGGCAACTTCTCGAAGTATGTCCCCGCGGGCTCTGTCCGCGTCGACGTCTCCTGCGATGACCCGGAGCTTCGCCTGCTCGCGTTTAAATATGACGGCGGCTGTGCGGCCGTAGTGATAAACGGCACGGAAAAAGAAAAAGAGCTGAGCCTGCCGGAGCAGTACTCAGCCGTTAAACTTGCGGTCACAGACGATGACAGCGACCTGTGCGAATATGATATTTCGGGCTCCGAGCGTATAAAACTGACGCCGAGGTCTGTGACGACGGTTATTTTTCGCTGAGCTCTGATTTGAGCTTCTTTCTGTATTGATTCGGCGACATACCGTATGCTTTCATAAAAGCCTTTCTGAAATGGCTGCGGTCGCAAAAGCCGATAAGCGAGCTTATGGCGTCTATTGTGAGGTCTGTGCTCTTTAGAAAATATTCGGCCGAGGAGAGCTTGCATTGCATATGATACTGCGAGGTCGATATGCCGTATTTTTTGATGAACAGGTCGTTCATCGTGCTCTGCGAAATGCCGAATTTCAGCGACAGGTCTCTGTTTGTCAGCCTCTCATTGCACTGCTTTTCGATATATTTTTTGATGTCGAGAACGACATTGTCCGCAGTCTTGATATAAGGTCTGTCCTCCCTGCTCTGTCTGTTCGCGGGGACGGCAGTCGCCATTTCGAATATTATTGCGTGAACGAGGAGCATCAGCTTCTTCTCGTTGTCGAGCATATCCCTGCCGAGCGCGGTCTGCTTTATCTGGCTGTAATACGATGTGATATCCAGGTGCTTTATGTATACCTGCCTGTCTATGCCGTAGAAGTTGAGCCACCTGTCGACCATGCTCCCGTATACGGTGACCCACACCTTTGAATAGGGATTTTTCTCGTCGGAGTAGTAGGAGTAGCCGCTGCCCTGCTTTATTATGTAGCAGTCGCCCTTTTCAACCGTAGTGACCGTCCCGTTGTGCTCGATATATCCCACTCCGTCGGTGACGCATTCTATTATCGTGTTCGAGTTCTCCTTGAGCGAGATGATGTAGTCGGCATCGGGATAGAGCCTGCCGAAGGAATGAAGGTGAAAGAGATCGCTGTTCTGATTTTTGTCATATAAATACATTTCTTCGTTGAATATAGGCATACCGTCACCCTTTTTACCCATGTGCCAAAATTTTGTACTCTTTTATATTAACATATTAAACTCACATTCACAAGGGGGAATATGGCTGTGAAAATCGCCGGAAAAGTCAAATCCGCTCTTTCTTCGGTCAAAAAATACTGGAGCAAACCGCCGAAGGATCGGTACATGACTTATAAGGAAATAGTTTCGATGTCTGTTGGAGGCATAGGCGTCAGATTTATAGTCTGGTGCGTGTCGGGCATGATAGTCTGCGTGGGCAATACGCTTATAGGCAACACTATCGGTATCGACCCGGGCGCTATCTATGTCATCTACATAATCAGCGTCATTTCGGGCTTCCCGCTGACTGCGCTGCGCGCCAAAATGATAGACAATACGCGCAGCATGAAGGGAAAGTACCGCCCGTATCTGATAAGCATGGGTATACCGACGGTTCTTCTCGGCGTCGGCTTCGTGTGGATGCCGTATGAGCGTATGTCGCTGATCTGGAAGTGCATAGTCGTTCTGCTTTTCAACATCGGCTTCCAGTTCTTCTATAACTTTATGGTCGACGCTTATGAGAGCCTTATAAACGTTGTTTCGCCCAATTCGATAGAGCGCTCGGACGTGCTCTCGATAAGAAGCGTCGTTGAGAATCTTTCCCCGTCGATAGCGAGCATATTCCTGCCTGTGGTGGCGAAGCTCATAACAAATGAAAATACCCTTTACGATATGCGCGTGGTCAGGGCGTTCTATCCTCCCATGATAGTCATAGGCTTCCTGATATCGCTGCTCGTCTATGTCAATGTCGAGGAGAAGATAGTTCAGGCAAAAACGCACGTTATCCGCATTAAGTTTATGGACGCGTTAAGAGCGATAGCGCGCAACAAGTATTTCTGGGTAATTTCGCTCGCCGGCTGGATAGGTTTCCTCGAGGGCTCGTTCAACAGTATTCTCGGCTGGATGTATAACTATCAGGAGGCGTGCTCCGCCGGTCAGTATGCGGTGATAACCGCGCTGTGGGGCAACGCCTCGTTCTGGCCGAATCTATTCGCGCCGTTCCTTATCAGAAAGTACGGAAAGAGAAAAATACTTGTCACGATGAATCTTCTGAATATCGGCTTTATCCTGCTGATGCTTCCGATAGTCAGGCAGACGGGAAAGCCCGGAATAATATGGCTCCTGCTCGCCTGCATATTCGTCAACCAGTTCATGACGTCATTCGGCCATTTGCTCAATCCGAGCATCCAGGCCGACATAAGAGACTATCAGCAATATAAGACGGGCGAGAGAATAGACGGAATGTTTGCCGCGGTCGGCCTTATAGGCAGCATTATAACGCTCGCCACCGGCTCGGTGCTCCCGACTATATACGAGCGTGCGGGTCTTAACCGCACAGTCGCCCTGTCGCTCGGGCTTGACGGCTCGAATGTCTATGACGTTCTCTATAACCGCGATTACTTTGTTCAGATAAGCAGCGTGCTTGTCATGGCGTCCGTTGTCGGCGCGGCGCTCAATGTTATCCCGTTCTTCTTCTATGACCTCAGCGAGCTCAAGCAGAAGGCTATGGTCAAGGTGCTCAAGATAAGGGCGCTGTTCGAGGACTACGGAAACAAAGTCTATTCGGACGAGGCGCTCGTTGAGACAGTCGATATAATAAGAGAGGCCAATGAATATGCCGATCGCGAAATGAACATCCTGTCCACAGAAGGCATTCAGCAGGCGAAAAAGACCCATGACAAGGCCCGCATAAAAGCGGCAAAAGAAGAATATAAGCGCCTGAAAGAGGAGAACGAGAAGATAGAGATAGCTCGGTTCGTCCTCGAGGAGCTTAACCGCTTCAACACGCCCGAGGGCATGGAGGATCTTGAAATCGCGCGCAAGATAAGCGCGGCGGGACTCGACGGCTTCATGACCGCGGCAGACCTTAAAAAGAGCGATATCAGGCGTATGCCCAAGTCGACCGTGCAGCAGAGAGAGCGCAGAAAAGATTTGATGAGACTTGTGGTCGATATCAAAATCGCGCGCAAGACTACCGCAAAATATTATCCCGACGGCATAAAGCCGTTTGACAGCTCTGTTTTCGACGGACTTTTCAAGAGCGAAGATGAGGCGGAGCTCAACATGAAGCGTGTTGCGGACGGCTTAAAGCGCGCCAAGGAGACAAACGACAAGGCCGCTGCCGAGAGTCTCAAGGCGGAGCTCAAGCAGATAAGCTTTGAAAAGCGGCAGGTTCAGATAGCGATAAAGAAAGCGACCGACGAAAATTCGCTTTACTACAGAGCCGCAAAGCCGTATATCGACTCGGTGAAAACCATCACCCAAAGCGAGAATTACAGCCACTGCGAGGAGCTGTTTGCCCTCTACGACGAGGCGAAGGCGCGCGTCGAACAGCGCGAAAGAGAAGAAGCGACAATCTGATATATCAAAAGAACTCCCGGTGCAAGAAGCATCGGGAGTTTTGTCGTATATCATCAATATTTCGCAACGCAGAAAAAACCGCACCGCTTACGCTCGGCGGCTCTGCGCTTCGGGACCGAATAAAAGAAGGAGTCTCGCAAGTACTGAATATGCCTTAGCCCACAGTCTACGCCCAAGACGCCTCATGCGTTCGCCCCTTCCGCCGTATATAATCAACCCCTGTTGCAGCTCTTATTCTACAACAGGGGCTTTTTCTTTCAATGTCTGTTTTGCGGATATAGCCCGGGCAGCCTCGAAATTTTTGTTTTTTCGAGTGTCTGCTCTAAAAGGGACTATGTCATAACAGACGATTTTTGATTTTTTATCTATAAAACAAAGAGCAAAATGCTCACTGTCCAATAAAATATAATGTACTTTTTGTAAATAGACGTATAATTTCATAGAGTTATCTCATCAACGAAACATCTACGTCTACATATTTTTACTGATTATAGCACTAAATTGCAAAAAAACGCAATGCTAAATCGGCAAATACGCACAAAATTATTAAAAAAATTTTCAGCCGCAAAACATAAAGCAAAAATCAGTATCTCGCTTCCGATTTTAGTGCCAATATTTAATATTGTCTGTTATATATTGTCGAATGATCATAATAAACAAGTTTGGAGGTAATCTTATGACAACGAATAATAGAAATGTTAAAAGTTCGAAATACGAAACAATCAAATGTACATCTTCTTTGCAGAACAAAAAAATTTGTGCAGAAAAGACTCGCATTAAAGCAATCGCGGTAGATAAAAAATCTTGTGAAAAGACTTTAGAATATTACTGCGTGGAATGGCTTGCCGTAACAAAGAACAGAATAAAAGACTCTACATATGTTAAATATTTTAATATTGTCAACAATCATATTTTGCCGGCTTTGGGTTCGTTGCTACCCGAAGAAATAGATGAGTTGAAAATTATGAACTTCGAAAACAGGCTTTTGGAATCAGGTTCAAAACAAGGTCGTCCTCTTTCCCCTAAGACCGTAAAGGATATATTACTTGTCTTAAATTCCATAATAAAGTTTATCAGACATTTTCACAGACGCGATCTTCCGCAGGTTGATATATCATATCCGAAACGTGCAAAAAAAGACATCAGAGTACTCAGCGTTGAAGAGCAGGAGCGACTTATAAAATACCTGACTTTTAATACCGACAGCTGTAAATTCGGAATCATGCTTGCTATGTACACAGGTCTCAGGATAGGCGAGATATGTGCGCTCAAATGGGGCGATATATCAACCGATAACGGCACGGTTCACATATGCCGAACCATGCAGCGTCTTCAAAAGACAGGCTCGGATAAAAATCCCAACAAAACGGAAATCAAGATAAGCTCTCCGAAAAGCGACTCATCTGACAGATGGATACCTATGACTGAAAACTTGCGAAAAATGTGCATCTCAATGCAGGCGGAATCCCCCGACGCATATGTTCTCACCGGTTGCTGTACGCAGTTTATGGAGCCGCGCAGCTTACAGTACCGTTTTTCAAAATATACCGGAGATTGCGGAATAAACGGCATTACATTTCATACACTGAGGCACACTTTTGCCACACGGTGCGTTGAAGTCGGATTTGAAATTAAATCACTGAGCGAAATTCTCGGTCATTCGGATGTTAAAATAACTCTCAATAAATACGTCCATTCGTCAGAAAAGCTCAAAAAAGAAAATATGGACAAATTGTCGGCAATCGGATTCTAAAGTCGAAAAATCCTTTTATTTGATGAGATAACTCTACGAAATACAGATAATATTGTGTATAAAACGGTTTGCTTTGCTTCGTTTTTTTATAGCCGCTCGGCGGCAAAGGCACCACTCGGGTGTCATATAGGAGTTTTGTGGGGGATAAAAGAAGAGAGGAGATCGGGGTACTGAAAAGCAGGGGGCTTTTCGGTATGCGGTTGCTATGGAAACGGGAAACGCACAGTATTGGTTCAGCACGGAAGAAGTTAACGGTTTAGAAATTAATGAATTAAAAGTTATAAAAAGAGCTGTCCCTGAGACTCTGAAGGTCTCGGGAAGCAAAGCATATTTGTTCTTTAAACGAGCCTTCGACATTGTGGCAGCTATTGTCGTGGGTCTCGTTTTATTTTTATTTATGCCAATAATTGCTGCTGATTACGAAAGCCTTTTGCTTGTACCAACCGAGTAAGAACCGATTCCTAAAAGGTGGGTGAGAATTTATGAATTATTCTGTTTTAATGTCGGTATATGCGAAAGAGGAGCCGGTATATTTTGACGAAGCCATAAGAAGCATGTTGAATCAAACTGTGAGAACTGACGATTTTGTTATAGTTTGTGACGGAGTTCTGACGGACGAGCTGGATGCTGTTTTGAAAAGACATTTGTCGATGCATCCGGGGATAATACATCCTGTTTATTTGCCTGAGAACATCGGAACCGGAGCGGCTTTGAACATAGGTATTACGCACTGCAGGAACGAATTGGTGGCCAAGATGGACTCTGATGATATATCCATCCCAACCAGATGTGAACAGCAACTGGAGGAGTTTGTCGCAGACGAGAAGCTGACGGTTCTTGGCGGTAATATTATTGAATTCACGGACAGCACCAGTAACCCCATCAGCAGACGGCTGGTTCCGTGCGATAACAGCGGTATAAGGAGATATGCAAGACGCAGACAGCCGTTCAATAATATGACGGTTATGTATAAAAAAAGTGCGGTTTTGGAAGTTGGCGGGTATAAGAAGATGACCCGCGGAGAAGATTATGATCTTTATATAAGACTTTTACTGAAAGATTTTTATTGTAGAAATATCAATGAAAATCTGGTCTATGCGAGGATAAAAGGCAAAGGCGGGGACAGAAGAACTTCACTGGCTACTTATCGCGGGTTCATAAAAACCAGATGGTACGCGCTGCAGACAGGATATTCGAATTTATGGGATTTTATAGTTGCGTGTAGCGCACAGACGGCGGTATTTTTGGCACCGAATTTTTTGCAGGAGTATATTTATCGGCGTATATTGCATAAGCCGGCTGAAGAATTGCTGTCAAATAATAATAAGCAGCGGGACAACTATCTTTCAATGAGATAGAAACAGATTCACGTACATATAAAACTTGGAGGATAGATCGAGAGTATGGTAAAAACAAAAAATTCGTCCGGTGCGGCGGATAATAATGAGATAACATTATGGAGCGCGGCACGGCTGCTGCTCGGCAAGTTCTATTGGCTGTTGATTTCCGGCTTTGCCTGCGCACTCGTCGTCTGGCTTATTACGACATTTCTTATTGCCCCTACTTATAAGTCAAGAGTAAGCTTCTATGTCTATAACAACGCCGACAAAGCGGCTCACGCGAGCACAATAAACAACAGTGATCTTCAAGCGGCGGAAAGCTTGGCTACGACGTACTCAAAAATACTTGAGAGCAATTCGGTGCTTGATGCGGTGCTTAAGGATCTCGGAAACAAATCGGATCTCAGCAGAAAAGAGCTCAGCGAAATGATCGAGGTTTCGGTAGTTTCGGACACTCAGCTGCTGGAGGTTGTTATCAAATCAAAAAGTGCCGAATTTGCCTGTGATGTCGGAAAGTCGTTTGCGAATGTTGCTCCGACGGAAATAGTCAGAATTACAAAAGCGGGCGGAGTTGAGGTCGTCGACCGACCCGAGGTTGCAACGGAAAAGTCGTCTCCCAGAACCGTATTTGATACGGCGATAGGCTTTATTATCGGCGTTATAGGTGTTTCGGTTGCGCTGATACTTAAAATGCTTTCGGATACAACCATCTATTTGCCGGAGGATATAGAGAGCATGCCCGGTGTCACCGTTTTGGGTCAAATACCCGAAATAGAGGTTACGGAGAAAGAATATAATAATTGGAAGCTTGTGAAGGGAGGGGTGATTCGCTGTGAAAGTAAGAAAGATAAAAATGATAAATCAGAACAAAACGGTGACTGATACCGTTTCGGTCAACAGAAAGAGACTGATAAATAACGACAGTCCCTTTGCAATAAAAGAGGCGTATGTAAAGCTTAGAACCAGCCTTATGTTCTGCATGAAGGCGGATAAGGAGGGCCCTTGCAAAGTTTTTGCAATAACCAGCGCAAATCCGTCCGAGGGAAAAAGCCTCACAGCCGCCAATATTGCAATAAGCTATGCAATGCTCGGCAAAAAGACACTGCTTATAGATGCGGATATGCGTAAACCCACCCAGCGCAGGCTCTGGAAGGTTGATATATCGACCGGTCTTTGCGATTTTCTTGCCGGAATGGGTCAGCTTGAGCTTGTAAAGGTGGACGGACTTCCGCTGTCGATAGTCTGCACGGGCACAATACCGCCCAATCCATCCGAACTTCTTGCTTCGGATATAATGAAGCAGTTTATCAAGCGCTGCACCAAGACTTATGATTACATAATTATTGACACTCCGCCTATAAATACGGTTGCGGATGCGCAGATAATCTCAACATTCGTGGACGGCGTTGTGGTTGTTGCAAAGTCGGGCTCGACCACAACCGATGAATTGAACATGGCTCTTGAAGCGGTTGATCGCGCAGGCGGAAACCTGTGCGGAGTGGTAGTCAACGATATGAATATGAAATCGCTTAAATACTCCTATAAATACAGATACAGCGATAAGTACGGTTACAAGTACGGCTATAAGTACGGGTATAAATACGGACACAAGTACGGCTACAAGTATTCATACAGTGACGGTACAAACAGCACGAATTGAGTGATATTGCAATGGATTTTACATTTGATTATCATTCTCATATACTCCCAGGCTGCGACCACGGGAGCGACGGTATAGAGACATCGCTCAAACAGATAGAAATGGCTGAAGACGCGGGCATAAAGACCATATGCGCAACGCCGCATTTCTATCCGCACAAGGAGAGCGTTGAAGCTTTCCTTTCCAGGCGGCAAAGAACATATGAAGCTTTAAAAGAGCGTCTGCCGGACAATGCACCGAACATCCTGCTCGGAGCGGAGGTGCTGATTTGCGACGGGATGGAGCAGCTTGAGGGACTGGGGCGTCTGTGCAGGCAGGGGACAAACGAGCTGCTGCTTGAGCTGCCGTTCTACAAATGGCCGAATTCCGTATGGGAGACAATCGACTGTCTCAATGATCGCGACGATATACAAATAGTTATCGCCCATGCGGACAGATATCCCCCGGAGAGCATCGAAAAGCTGATAGGCGAAGACATTCCGCTGCAGCTGAATGTCGAATGCTTCAAAAAGCCTCTGCGGAGAAAGCAATATATATTGTGGACAGAAAAGGGATATGTCAGGTATCTCGGCAGCGATATGCATATGCTCGAAACGGGATATAAGGATTGGGTAAAATGCAGAAAGATTTTGGAGAAGCATATTTAACGACACATACAAAGAGGAAGTAAATGAAAAATCTCACGCAGCTCAATGAACTCAGCGAGCACCAAAAAGTACTTCTTTCTATGCTTAAAGATTTTGACGCAGTGTGCGAAAAGCGCGGTATTCGCTATATGCTTTTTGCGGGCACGGCGCTCGGCGCAGTCAGACACAGCGGTTTTATTCCGTGGGATGATGATGCCGACGTTATTCTGATGCGTGCGGATTACGAGAAGTTTTTTGAATGCGCGGCAAAAGATTTTGATGCCGAAAAGTACTACGTTCAGCGAGAATACGGCGCACACTGGCCTATGCAGTTTTCGAAGCTCAGACTCAACAATACTGCGTGTATAGAAAAATATCATCCTAAAGATCCTGAGCTTCATCAAGGAATATATATTGACATTTTTCCGTGCGATAATCTGTCGGATAACAAAGCGGTCAGAAAGCTTCAGTTCTTAGCTTCGAAGATAGTGATTGCAAAGGCTCTGTATGCCCGCGGATATGAAACGGACAGCTTCGCAAAAAAGTGCTTTATGCAGCTTTGCCGTCCGCTTCCTCTTGAGCCGTTCAAAAAAATTTGCATTCGTCGAAAAGATAGCAGCTCTTATATGGTTCATTCGTTTTTTGCGGCGAGCAAAAGCTATGAAAAAAGCATTTTTCCGCGCGAATGGTTTGAAAAAACCATGCGTGTGCCATTCGAGGATGCGGATTTTCCCGTGTCGTGCCAATGCTCGGAGCTCCTTAACAAGCTTTACGGCGATTACGAAAGAATTCCTCCGCCGGAGGAGAGAAGATGCAAGGAACACGCTGCGATACTTGATACCGAGCGCTCATATACGGAGTATCTCGATGAGCAGCGTAAAATGAAAATAGATGTATACACAAGAAGCATAAGATAACATAAACATCGAATCGAGGAGAAACATGAAAGAAAAAGCAAAGCCATCCAACAAAAAGAAGCTTATAGCGGCTGTTGCGGTGTCGGTTGCCGTAATTATTGCCGCTACGGTCACAGCCGTATTTATATTGAAAGACAGAGGCGGCTCAGACGACGCTTCTGCAGCCATATCTACGCCGATCGGTAATTTCACTCTCCCTGCGGAAGTTATGCAGAATATGGAAATTGAAGAAACCTCTGAGGGTGATGTTTACCGCGCGGGATTTTACGGCTCCGTCGGAGACAGTCGGATTCTTCTGTTTGAACTTGTTGTTGGCGGGGACGAGGGACGTTACCTTTTAGGCAGCGCACCGGATAAGCACAGAAAAATGTGTAAGGTGTGGTTAAATATCGGCGAGATAAAGGCCGATCCCTCATGGTCCGATGAGGATGTTAAAAGGCTCAATCTCATGCAGTCGTGCGTGAATGAAATAATCAGTCAGCTCAATAACATGAAGAAATTCGAGAGGGCGCAATGATAAAAGATGCGAGAAAAAAGATAAAACGCAAGATTGGCGCTTTGATTTATTACACTTTCGCTCAAAAGCTTCCGCCGTCATACAGTTCGGTTAAACTCGGGCAGACGGCATGGCGCAGATTTTGCGGAAAGCTAATGCTGGCAGATTGCGGTGCTGAGGTTAATATTGAGAAAGACGCGATCTTCTCTCAAAAAGTCACACTCGGTGATTTTTCCGGCATAGGTATTAACGCTAAAATATACGGCGAATGTCACATAGGCGCTTTTGTTATGATGGGCACGGATGTTACTGTCATTACGAGGAATCACAGGTTTGACAGAACGGATGTACCGATGATGAAGCAAGGCTTCGAGGACGAAAAGCCGGTTTATATCGGAGATGATGTATGGATAGGCGACCGCGTTATAATTTTGCCGGGCGTACATATCGGAAACGGGTGCATTATCGCGGCCGGCAGCGTTGTGACGAAGGATGTGGCACCTTATACTGTCGTGGGCGGAGTTCCGGCGCATTTCATAAAAGAGCGCTTCTCCGAAGAGCAACTAAACTTATGAAAAGATAAAGAGGGTAATATAAAGTGAATCAGATTATAAGACAAATAGCGGAGCAGGGATATGGTCAGGTGCTCTATAACATCTTTTTTGCCGCGGGATTTGTGGCGGTGTTCCTGTTTGCATTGATTGCCGGCAAGAAATATAAGATTTCCAAGTGGAAAGCATTGGTATATGTGATATGCGTATATACCATTTCCACACTGTGGATGTTTGTGCAGTGTTGGATCGAAAACGGATTTAAGGGTTGGGGCGGAAACAACATCGTGCGCACGTTTGTGTGGATTCCTTTGGCGGCATGGCCTGTTAGCAAAGTGCTGAAAATCGACTGGGATCGTGGTTGTGATTTTGTTGCTCCATGCGTTCCGTTGGTGCAGGGGGTGGCTCATTGGGGATGCTTGTTTGTGGGTTGCTGTCACGGCTATCCTTGCAGTTGGGGCGTATATAATCCTTTGCTCGAGCAGAATGTATTCCCCAGCCCTGCTTTAGAAGCGTTGGTTGCGTTGACTGTTTTTGCCGTTGTCTGTATATATGAGAAGAAACAAGACTATAAGCCGAATGGTTTGGCATATCCTCTGATGCTGATGTTATTTGGCTATTCCCGCTTCCTGCTGGAATTCCTGCGTGATAACCGCAAGGTCATGTTTGGAGTTTCTACTCTCGCAATCCATGCACTGTTCATGGCTTTGGTAGGTACAGCAGTGTATGTCACAATAAAAGAAAAAAATCAGAAAAAATCAACCAAAAAAACGGAAAGGAAGAAGAGAAGATGATAAGAGATATTTGCAAGCGCTTTATGTTGTTGTTGCTCTGTGTATTGATGATTTGTACACTGTCGCCAATAACTACGTTTGCGGAAAATGAATTATCCGGCTTATCCGACACCACAATTGGATTGAGTGCAACCAATGCCGATAATTGGAGCGCCAGTGTTACTACCATCAACGGAAGTATTGCCGGAAATGGCTGCGATGCGTCAACGACAACATTGACAATCACCAATAAAAAAACGACGAAAGCGATGCTGTCCTTTGACTATACTGTCGTGATAAGCGATGGTGGTGCGATCTTGGTGAACGATACCATGGTCACAGCAAACGGCAGCTTCAGCAATGAACTTGATGCTGGAGGAATGATTGAAGTTGAAATCAGATCCAGTGCAAGCAATACTGATGACACCAAGATTACCATGACCAATGTGAAGTTGGTGTCTAATGTGACTGCAACTACGACTTTCCTGCCTGCTGAAAACGGCAGTTATACAGTTGACGGCAAAAAGGTTACGGAAAAGTTTTCGAAAACCCAAAGCTCAACGCAGGCGTATGCGCTTGTTGCAACTCCTGCAAGCGGGTACAAGTTTTACGGCTGGTACAGCGTAACCGAAGATAAATTATTGTCTACAGATTTACAAACCAGCCTTAATATCGATGCAGACAAGACAATTATTGCTAAGTTTATTTCTTCAACGACACCGACGTTTGATGTTGACGGCAAATCTTTTATCGATCTTGAAAAGGCTGTAGATTATGCAAGAAAGAGCGGTAAAAAATTAGTTACGTTAGTTGAAGACGGCTCAATAAGCGGAAACTATACCATTCCGTCGGGCATTACGCTGCTGATTCCCTTTGATGAGGCCAAGACCTGCTATACCGCGACTCCGACAGCCACTAGATCCACAGCGGCAGCCAAGCCTTTCCGAACGTTGACCATGGCAGAAGGCAGTTCTATTACGCTTGCAAGCGGAGCGGCTATCAGTGTCGGCGGACAGTACTATGCAGCCGGCGGCGGTGCACAAGGAAAAATCGTCGGCCCTCACGGCTTCATAAAAATGAAGTCCGGCAGTGCCATAACAGTGAAGAACGGTGCGAGCCTGTATGCCTGGGGATTCATCTCCGGCAGCGGCGCCGTTACGGTTGAGTCCGGCGGCTCCGTTTACGAGTGGTATCAGGTTCTGGACTTCCGCGGCGGCACTGCCTCCAGTGCAATGGGTAATAAAGTGTTCCCGTTTAACCAGTATGCGGTTCAAAACGTGGAGGTGCCGCTGACGATTTATGCCGGTGCAAGCGAGACGGTTTATACTGCGGTATATGCCATGAGGCAAATCTATACCACATCAATCCCGTTTATTGCCGACGATGGCATGTTCAAGCTTGTTTCCGGAAGCCTTACCAAGGCATATGACGGCAGCACGGACAGAGTTATCTATACGGTCAACGGCGAGGCCGAGGTCAACAGCTTGAACCTGAAACTGGCGGGCACGAGCGTCAACTCCAGCAGCTATGTTTTGCCGCTTACAAATAATATGACCATAAACCTGACCTCCGGCAGCAAACTGACTGTCAATCAGACGGCGGCTCTGCTTCCCGGCGTACAGGCGTCAATTGCAAAGGACGCCGAATTAGTGGTGCCCAGCGGAAAGAGCATCTATATCTATGATGTGGACGAGTGGGGCAGCTATTGCAGCGGTGGCGGAAATGCACATTTTGTTCCGGTGGTCTACGCACCCGGCAGGACAGGCAAGCGCGCACCGCTTGCCGATGCAAAGGTGGATGTCAACGGAAAGCTGACCGCAATCGGCGGCATTTATACCACCGCAAGCGGTGCGGACATCTGCTCCTCCGAGGGAACCGGTCAATATGTCCGGCATGGTGCACCCGGCACGGAAACAACAACATATCAGTACACGCAGAGCGGTTCCGACGTGAAAGCCCACGAGATTCCAATTACCCCTGCAAGGCTTCACAATGCCGACGGCAGCTATGCCGACACGAAAGACGCGCACTCGGGTACTACATTCTATTATTCAAACGGTGTGTGGGGAACTGCCAAGCCCTGCGATCATAAAAATACCGAAATCCGCAATGCCAAGGACGCAACCTGCACCGTGCCCGGCTACACCGGCGACACCTACTGCAAGGATTGCGGCGAGAAAATAGGCACCGGCACGGCTATTCCCGCCAAGGGTCATAAGGAAGTTGTCGATCCTGCCGTTCCGGCGACCTGCGAAGAGCCCGGAAAGACCGAGGGCAAACACTGCTCGGTCTGCAACGAAGTTATTGTCAAGCAGGAAGTTATTCCCGCCAAGGGACATACAGAGGTTATCGATCCTGCCGTCCCGGCGACCTGCGAAGAACCCGGAAAGACCGAGGGCAAGCACTGCTCGGTCTGCAATAAAGTTCTTGTTGAGCAGGAAGCAATTCCCGCAAAGGGACACCGGTGGACGGAAGTCGGTGTTATTGTAACAGAACCTACGTGCGAAAATGCAGGCGTAATGAAATACACTTGTATGGATTGCGGTCAAACAAAGACCGAGGCAATAAGTGCGACAGGGCATCAGCATACCGTTGCAATCGAAGAAAAAGCTGCAACCTGCACCGAGCCCGGTCACAAGGCGGGTACAAAGTGCCTGGATTGTAATGCAATACTTTCCGGGATGGAAGAAATCCCTGCCAAGGGACATACGGAGGTCATTGATCCGGCTGTTGAGCCGACTTGCACCGAACCCGGCAAGACCGAGGGCAAGCACTGCTCCGTCTGCAATGAGATTTTAGTTGCGCAGGAAGAAATTCCCGCCAAGGGGCATACGGAGGTTATCGATCCCGCGGTAGAGCCGACCTGCACAAAGACGGGACTGACCGAAGGCAAGCACTGCTCGGTCTGCAACGAAGTTATTGTCAAGCAGGAAGTTATTCCCGCCAATGAGCATACGGAGGTTGTACGCAATCAAAAACCTGCGACCTTAACCGAGGACGGATACACGGGCGACACATATTGCGCTGAGTGCGGTATTCTTATTAAAAAGGGTGAAGTTATACCGAAAGGCGGCGTAATCGTCAGCTGGGTAGTTGAAGGTGAAACCGTAAAAACGGAGGCCTGCAAAAAAGGCGAGAAGCCCGAATACACGGGTGCGACTCCTTCAAAGACCGAAACTTCGCGCTACACCTACGAATTCAGCGGATGGACTCCGGAGATATCCGAGGCAACCGAAGATGTGACATATACGGCGCAGTTTACAGCGATAGGTAAGAACGGACTCTGTGTTGAGGGCGATGACACCTACTGGATAAAGGACGGCGTGAATGTGACGTTCCCCGGACTTATCAGAATAAATGTCGGTACTGATGCCGCGCCGCACTATCACTACTATTATTTCGACGAGGACGACAAGGCCGTAAAGGACGGCATGTATAAGGTCGAAAAGAACAACGGTCTTCCGCTTCCCTGCTATAAATACAGATTCGATGCCGAAGGAATTATCGAACATGACGAGGATACGTCGAAGAACGGTATTTGCGACGGCGACGGTTCAAGGTTCTACTATATCGACGGCGTAAAGGTCGGCGAGGGACTCATAATGGTTGACGGAAGCTACTATTATGCAAGAACATCGACTGCAGAAATAGTCAGAAACCGCAGCTATTGGGTAACAAAGACTAACGGGCTTCCCATAAAAGAGGGAACCTATAAGTTTGATGCCGACGGCAGAATGATTATAAACGGATTTGTTGAATACAACGGATTTACCTACTATTACGATAACGGAAAGCTCGCCAAGGGCTTCACAAAGATAGGCGACGACTATTATATCTTCAACACCTACAGCGGAAAGATGTATAAGGATGCCAATATGTGGGTCGGCGACAATCCGTACGGCATAGAGGGCGGAATGCATTATTTCGACAAGGACGGCAAGATGTTCATTCCGGATCTTGAAAACGGCGAGAAGAAGATAGTCAACGAAAACGGAAAGCTCTACTTCACTGTTGACGGCGTTAAAGTGTCCGAAGGTCTCTATGAGCTTGACGGCGATTATTACTATGTTCAGGGTAACAAAGAGATTGCTGTCAACAAGGCTTTCTATCTGTACAATGATGAGCTCAAGGGCGGAGTCGGGTGGTACAAATTCGGCAATGACGGAAAGCTCATAACTGACGGGTTCGTTGAGTGTGACGGAAAAATATTCTATTTCTCCGGCGGAGAGCGCGCCAAGGGCTTCACAAAGATAGGAGAGGACTATTATATCTTCAACACTTACAGCGGAATGATGTATAAGGATGCCGATATGTGGGTCGGAGACAATCCGTACGGCATAGCGGGCGGAATGCATTATTTCGACAAGGACGGCAAGATGGTAGGCTGATAAACAGTCGTTCCACAACAATTTCTGCGGGGCTTCGCGGTTTCCGGAAGCCCCGCTTGAGGTTTTTTATTTTATGAGTATTGAGACACTTATAGTGACAATTGACAGGACAGACGGAAGTCTTGTAAAAAAAATGAATATCCGGACCGATGCAGTTGTGGGAAATCAGTGCGTTGAAAACTCGGTCTGGGAGTTTTGCGAAAACGGCAAAAAAACAGTTTTTTATAACACTACGGAACGCGGCATCGGAAAAAACAGAAATATCGTTTTGAAAAACGCTCAAGCTGATATTTGTATTTTTGCCGATGACGATATGACTTTTTTGGACGGGTATCCCGAGACGGCAAAGAAGGCATTCTCGGAGTGTCCCGATGGGGATGTTCTTATATTTAATTTGGTTGAAAAAGATCCGAGACGTTATATAAACCGGAAAAAGAAGAGAATACGCAAATATAACTACGCCAAATACGGAGCTGCCCGAATAGCTATACGCCGAAAAAGTATAGTCAACGCCGGTATAAGCTTCAGTACGGAGTTTGGCGGGGGCTGTAAATACTGTGCGGGCGAGGATACTATCTTTCTCAAGGACTGCCTTGACAAAGGACTGAAAATATATGCCGTGCCCTACGCTTTGGCGGAAATAGACCAGCAGGCCGAATCAACTTGGTTTGAAGGTTATAATGATAAGTATTTTTGTGATCGGGGAGCGCTGTACGCACGTCTTTATCCGCACTTGAGTGCACTGTTTTGTATGCGTTTTTTGCTTCTTCACAGGAAGAAATACAAAGGCAGCATGGGGGTTTTGAAAGCAATGAGCCTGATGCACACCGGCGCAGAGAAATACAGAAAGGAAAGAGAGGAACAGTAGTTGAAGTTTAGTATTATAGTTCCCGCTTATAATGCCGAAGACTTTCTTTGCGGTTGTGTGATGTCAGTGCTGAATCAAACATTCTCCGATTGGGAGCTGATTATTATAGATGACGGCTCAACCGACGAAAGCGGGATTTTAGCCGATCAGTTTGCTCTTGAGGACGAAAGAATAAGAGTGTTTCATCAGGAAAACAGGGGGCAGTTTTACGCAAGGCGTTGCGGTATAGAAAACGCGACCGGAGATTATCTGATTTTTCTTGACAGCGATGATGAGATTACGCATAATTGCCTTAAAATTATTGCGAACACCGTACAAAACAGCAATATTGACATTGTCTTTTATGTAGGCAGAATAGTTTGCGGCGGCTTAGAGACGGACCGATATGTAGGAAATTTGGGCGCGGAGAAGAGAAATATATCGGTTGACGAAATCAAGCGTACGTTGATATCTTCTAATGATTTTAATTCTCTCTGGTTAAAGGCGTTTAAACGGGGACTGTTTGAAGATGACAACACGGATTATTCGGCATTTCTCGGAACGTGTTGCGGTGAAGACAAAGCGCAGCTTTTTTATCCCATAACAAAAGCAACGAATATAGTATATATTCCGGAGTGTCTTTACAGATATAATTATCGCGAAAACAGTGTGATGCACATATATGATATGGCTTCGGCGTCAAAAAAACTATCAAATGAAATGTTTAATTTAATGTATGAATATATGAAAATATGGGGAAAGGCGGATAAAGATTGCATAAGAAAGGCGGCAGCTTACTATTTGAGAACCTTCCTGGTTGTTTATTATGACTTGCGTAAAAAGGCAATTGCCTGCGGGGAGTTCAAACAGTTCAGAAAATATAATTGGATGGAGCACCTTAATAAAAAGGCTTTTAAATATTGCATGAGTCGAGAGCTCGGCACAAAAGAAAAGCTTAAACTATTGACGGCGGTAATCGGATTTTGATTTTGGAGGCTCTTAACCGCATATGAAAAAAAACAGGATGGAAAAATCCAAACTTAATATTGTAACGACGCTTATAAACCAGTTGGTCACGACAGCCTGCGGAATAGTGATACCCGGAGTTTTTATCAGTGCATTCGGTTCTGAGGCATATGGAATATCCGTCTCGGTTACACAGTTTTTGTCATATATAACCCTGCTCGAAAGCGGAGTCGGAGGAGTTGCACGCGCGATGCTGTATGATCCGCTCGCAAGAGGCGACAACCGCGGGATAAGCTCGGTCTATTATGCAGTGAGAAGCTTTTTCTATCGCGTTGCTATAGCCTTTACAGTCTACAGCATTGCAGTGGGTTTAACATATCACAAGCTTGCTCATGTCGAGATTTTTTCGAGAACATATATTTTCTTCCTTGTTCTCGTGATCGGCATGTCTACCCTTGCAAAATATATGGGCGGACTTGCGAATTTAACACTTTTGGCGGCGGACCAGAGACAATATATCAATAATATCATATCTGTCGGAATAACTGTCATAAATACTCTGTCTATACTTGTAATGACAGGACTTGGCTGCGGATTACTGTCGGTAAAGCTCGGCAGCAGCATTATTTTTGTGATACGACCGTTGCTTTATTCGCTCTATGTCAAAAAGCATTATCAACTCAAAAGAAATGAAAGGAATAAGGCAAAGCTTGAACAAAAATGGACGGGTATAGGACAGCACTTGGCATATTTTTTGCATACAAACACGGACGTAGTGCTTTTGACGCTGTTTGCCAATACCAAACTTGTGGCAGTATATTCTGTCTATAATCTTGTGATAAGCAGCATTCGTGCAATAACCGAATCTTTTTCGGGCGGAATGGAAGCGGCCTTCGGCGAGATGATAGCCAAAGGACAAAAGGCAAGGCTGAGAAATGCATACCTCAGATATAAAACTATGATAACGACCGCTTCATTTGTGCTTTTCTGCTGCACGGGCATACTGATAGTTCCGTTTGTCAGATTGTATACAAAGGGAATAACTGATGCCGACTATATTCAAACGGCCTTTTCGTTTATTCTTATGCTTGCCGAGGCTGTCAATTGTATCGTACTGCCGTGCTCGTGCCTGCCTGTTGCGTCAAACATGCTTAGACAGACCCGTTGGGGAGCTTACGGAGAAGCTATAATAAATATTTTGTTGTCATGTATCCTTATAAGACGTAGCCCTCTTTTGGGTGTGGCAATCGGCACCTTGGCAGCTACAGTATTTAGAGGAGCCTTTTATATGATTTATTCTTTGAAGAAAATTTTACAAATTTCATCCGGAAGGGTTATTGCAAAGTTTATCACGGTAGTTGCCGGTATGTGTGGTGTGACGGCAATCGGAAGATGTATTATTTCTGCGTTTGCGATCGAAAACTATTTTCAATGGGTGTTGTGCGGCGCAGCTGTGTTTGCGGCGGTAGGTTTGCCGGCAGTGGTTTTTGCAAGCTTTAGAATTAAGCATCTCGGAAGCAAAGAAAAAGAAATCAGTGAAAAACAATCTCTTAAAAATACCGATTCGGAGCAAAAAAATGAGCAGAAAGCGTATATTGATTGTAAATAACAATATGTACATCGGCGGAGTGCAGAAAGCACTTGAAAATTTGCTTTGGGAAATACACTCCGACTATGATGTTACACTCCTCCTGTTTCATAAAGGCGGAGAGCTTTTAAATAAAATTCCGCCGGATGTAGATTTAATTGAGGCGGCATCACCGTTTCGGTATTTAGGAATGTCTAAATACGATGTTCGCGGGGTAAAAGAGAAGTTACTAAGGCTTTTTTTTGCCGCATTTACATGTGTGTTTACAGTGAGAAAAACCGTCGGGCTTATGGGTCTGACACAGAAAAAATTACGTGGGTATGATACCGCAATATCATTTTTGCATAGCGGAAAAGAGAAGACGTTTTACGGCGGCTGCAACGAGTTTGTGCTAAATTTTATAGAGGCGGAGCAGAAGATAACTTTTGTTCACTGCGATTTTGAAAAAATCGGTGCGACGTCTGAAAAAAACAGAAAAATATACAGTGGGTTTGACCGAATTGCGACGTGCTCCGACGGATGCAGAGCATCATTTCTCAGGTGCTTTCCGGAGCTTTCTCAGAAAACCTATGTTGTTAGAAACTGTCAGAATTACAATGAGATAAAGCGAATGGCGCAAGTGTCCCCGGAAAAGGTTGAGGGGAACGGATTTAATGTTCTGACGGTTGCCAGATTCGGAAAAGAAAAAGGTATACCCAGAGCGGTGAGAGCATTTGCCGGAATATGCAACGCGGAAAGCAAGATCAGGTACTACATAATCGGCGACGGTGCGGAACGACGGGAAACAGAAGAACTGATGTCCGATAATTTGCCGGCCGGTGTCGTGACCTTGCTCGGGGAAAAAGAAAATCCTTACGGATATATGGCTAAGGCTGATATTTTGCTGATTCCGTCGATTTCGGAAGCAGCGCCTATGGTAATAAACGAAGCGGCGTGCCTCGGAACACCGGTGCTTTCTACAGAGACATCATCTGCGGTTGAAATGATTTGCGATACGGGTTTCGGTTGGGTGTGCAAAAATTCGGAGGACGGAATAAGAAAAGAAATCGAGAGGCTTGCCGGTTCTCGAAACGAAGTGGAGAGCAAACGTGAGTTTCTTCGCAAGCAAAAATTCGATAATGTCATGGCAGTTAAACAGTTTTCGGAGTTGATAAGTCAGGATGGTAAAACAACAGATTGAAAAAGAAAATAAGGGCACAGCGTCGAGCAAAAAATATATTATTGCTGCACTTGGATGCATATTTCTTTCGGCTCTCATCTGCTTGGGTCAGATAACCGCTAACATGATACTCATCGCTGCTTTTTTTGCGGGTTTGCTCGCGATATGCATTTGGGCCTGCATGAAGGATATAATACTTACCATACTGTTGTATTTTCTCCCGTGGAGTCCGCTGATGAAGTTTTATAAGGGTGGAATATCTTTTTTTACTGTCATGCTGTTGGTCGTATGTTTAGCGGCTCTGATAAAAAACAAAATGTCACTGAATATGTACCAAATAGTGTTAACGGCTATGATAGCGATTTTGACCGCAATAGCTAAAATGGTACAGGAAAATGATATAGCAAACTCATATATATTTTTTCTTGCGATGCTTTTTCTGCTCCCGTGTATAACAAAGCGTATCGATAGCGACTCATTTAATGAGACAACAATCTTTTTTGCATTAGGAATAATCACGGCAGCGTTGTCGGCTCAACAGCTTGTTGTGTACCATAATATAGCACAATATATCACTGTCGATTCATATCTGACAATAACCAGACTTTCCGGATATTACGGAGATCCCAATTTTTATTCTGCCCATATCACGGCATGCCTTGCCGGAATTCTGATGCTGCTGAGCCGCGAAAAAGATAGGGTCAGGCAAGCAGTACTTATTATTGCGGCAGTTCTTCTCATTTATTGCGGAATGCTGTCTGCGTCAAAAATGTTTGTTGTTGTTTTGGCATGCCTGTTCTTTTTTTGGATACCGGTTCTTATGGAAAAAAGCGGCAGAGGTAACGGCAGGCTGAGAATGCTTGTCGGAATTCTGTGTGCAGGCGGAATATTTCTGTCATCCTCTGCATTTAAAGAGTTGTTTCGTATAATAGACGACAGATTCGCTTATGCGGCAAATGTTTCTCAGATTACCACAGGACGTACCGATATTTGGAAAAACTACCTAAATTATTTTATTGAGAATATTGATGTTACCATTTTGGGAGAGGGCTATACGCCTATAAATTTAAACGGTCGAGCTTCTCACAATACGGTTATACAAGCTGTATTTCAATTCGGACTGATAGGCATTCCTCTGCTTGCGGCGTGGATGTACTTTTTTCTTAAAGATATATTTCAATCTGCGGAAAAATCGAAAACAGATTGGAGATATGCTATGTTACTGTGTGTCGGCGTGGTGCTTCCTTGGATGAGCCTTGACATACTGTTTTTTGATGAATTTTTTCTTATGTCGCTGTACACAGCCGTTGGTATCATGTGCATGTCAAAAAGCGTGCCTACGATAGAAGCTTGTTGCTCAAGCAGAGAGATAAAAATTAATTGATATTGCCAATCTCCATAACTCCTACATATAAAACTGCTGGCTTTGGGTATAATGCTCAAAGTCAGCGGTTTTTATACTTGGTTGCGCATTTTATAAAAACTCCGCTATGGTTGCGAGAAACACTTCCCCGTAGCGAATGGCTTTTCTTTGACCGACTCCGGAGACCTCCATGAATTCGTCCCGGTTTTTCGGCTTTATGCGGCACATATCCATAAGCGTTGCGTCGCTGAAAACGACATACGCCGGTACGCTCTGCCGCATGGCGAGGCTCTTTCGCAGCTCCTTGAGAGCGGTGAGCAGCTTTTCGTCCGCAGGGGACAGAGCCGCGCTTTTTGCCGACGAAGCCTTCTTTTTCTGCGGGATTTCGAGCATCATGCGCAGAGTCTCGCTGCCCGTTAAGACGCCGCGGCTTTTCGGCGTGAGTCTCAATATGGGGTATTCGTCGCCCTCGGCTGTCATATATCCGTTTTCGCAGAGGTGTTCGATGATATCGCGCAGCCGCTTTTCGGTGCAGTCCGCCATTATGCCGTAGGTCGATTGGCGGCTGAGCCCGGCGGAAATCAGCCGCTCGTTCTTGCTGCCGCGAAGAACGTCGCAAATGACCTTCTTGCCGTAGCGCTGACCCGTCCGCGCCACGCATGACATTATCTTCTGCGCGTCGACAGTTATATCCGTGTTCTCGTGATTTGAAAGGCAGTTCGAGCATTTGCAGCACCGCTCGGGGCTCTTGTCTCCGAAATATTCAAGTATGAATTTGCGCAGACACTTGTGCGTCGTGCAGTAGAAAGTTATCTGTTTGAGCCGCTCCCTGTCGCGGCGCCTGACCTCCTCCTGCTCGTCCTCGGTGAGATCGGGGTTCGGTTCGGAGTTGTTTATCAAAAACTGATTTGTCCGCACATCCTTTGAGCTGTAAAGAAGAATGCAGTCCGCGTTTCTTCCGTCGCGCCCGGCGCGTCCGGCCTCCTGATAGTAGCTCTCCATATTTTTCGGCATATTGTAGTGGATGACGAACGAGACGTTCGACTTGTCTATGCCCATGCCGAACGCATTTGTGGCAACCATTATCGGCGCACGGTCATAGACAAAATCGTCCTGATTGAGCCTGCGCTCGTCCTCGTCGAGACCCGCGTGATAGCGCGTCGCGGTGAAGCCGTTTTTGTTCAGCAGCTCGCACACTTCCTCTACGGCCTTTCGCGTCGAGCAGTAGACTATGCCGGACTCGCCCTTACGCTCTTTTATCAGCTTCATAAGCGCTATCGATTTCTTATTCGGATGCATGACCGAGAAGAATAAATTGGGGCGGTCGAAGCCCGTTGCGACAACGAGAGGGGAGCGAAGCTTCAGCAGATTTTTTATATCCTCCCTGACAGTGCCTGTGGCTGTTGCGGTGAACGCGCCGACAACGGGGCGCGAGGGGAGAGACTCGATAAAATCCGGAATTTTAAGATAGCTCGGGCGAAAATCCTGACCCCATTGCGAGACGCAGTGCGCCTCGTCAACAGCGACCATGGATATGCTGAGGCTGCGGCATATTTCGAGAAAGGCGGGCGCACAAAGCCGCTCGGGAGCAACATAAATTATCTTATACTTGCCGTTTTCCGTGTTTTGCAGCACTTTCAGATACTGCGCGTGAGTAAGCGAGCTGTTGATATATGCCGCGGCGACGCCCGACTGGACGAGTGCGCTGACCTGATCCTTCATCAGCGAGATGAGCGGGGAGACGACTACGGTAACGCCCTCGAACATCAGCGCCGGTACCTGATAGCATATCGATTTTCCCGCGCCCGTCGGCATTATGCCCAGAACATCGCGCCCGCCGAGCAGGCTGTCGGTTATCCTGTCCTGTCCCTCGCGAAAGGAATCGTGACCGAAATATTCTTTTAACACGCCGTACTTGTCCCGCACGCGCTCGCCGCCTTAAACCTTGATTTATGACATAATTATACTCCGAACGGCAGAAAACATCAAGGCGATAAATGCCGCAATCGCTTTAAAACGCGCGTCGGCTGCCTGCGGCACTGCGCTTGTCACGGCATAAATTGCGAAAAGAGTGCTTTTGTGCGGATTTTTGTGTAAAAATGAAAAAATTATTTGTCAGCTATTGACATATTTTTTTAAATAATACATAATAAAACTATGAAAAACAACGCAACACTGTGCGGACATCGGTTGCATATGTTTTTCAGGGGTTTGTTTATTTGATTTGAACGAGGTGTTGTGAAAAAAAGGTGACAGTATGAAGAAATATCTGATTATCAACGCAGATGATTTCGGGATGTGCATGAGCGCAAATGAAGCTGTTGAGTCGCTGTTTCTCAATGGCAGGCTTCGTTCCGCCACGATTATGATGCCCTGCGAGGCATCAACCGCGGCGGTCGGCTTTGCTCTTGCACATCCCGAATTTTCAATCGGGGTGCATCTCACGATGACAAGCGAGTGGGACACATATAAATGGAGACCGCTCACTGACGGCAAGAGTCTTGTCGATGAGAGCGGATTTATGTGGAAAACGGCAAAGCAGGTTGAAAAAAACGCAAAGCTTAAAGAGCTGCGAGCCGAAATTTGCGCTCAGGTTGACAGGGCGCTGTCGCTCGGACTCAAGCCGTCGCACCTTGATAATCATATGGGTTCGCTCTACGGAAATCAGACTGGGCGGCTTTCGCTGCTCATGATGACGCTTCGCATCTGCGGGAAATACGGCTATCCGTTTCGTCTTTTTAAGAAAGCCGACAGGGAGCTCTGCCCGAGGGAGATACCGTGGGCGATATACAGAGTCGCGCCCGTTATCACGTCTTTTCTTGCGAAAATAAATCACGTCGTCCTGCCCGATTATTTGCTCTTCCCCGACTGGGGCGAGCCCGGAATCAAGGACAGCTACAAGAAATACCGCGAGCGGATGCTGTATCTTTGGACTCACATTCCGCCGGGAGTTACAGAGACGTTCGTTCATCCGACCAAGGAGAGCGATGAAATAAAAGAAATCACCGAGGATTGGCGGGACAGGGCGTGGGAATACCGTCTTATGGACGACCCCGAAACCGAAAAATATCTGAACGAGCACGGAGTGTATCTTATCAGCTACCGTGAGCTTACGGAAATGAGGCGCAAAAAGAACAGCCACAAAACATAAAATTAAAAAGAAGGGAGCCCTCAGCTATGAGTAACGCAAAAGCACTGAAAAGAATTCCGTCAATAGACCGTTTCCGGGGTACTGTTATCTTCTCGATGATAATTTTTCAGTTCATTGAGTATTTTAAGAACCTCGGAGCAGCGGCGAATATTGCTCTCCATGCGCCCAAGGAGGACGCGTTCTATATTCTGCCGAATTTTGCGATCGCGGATATTATCGCGCCGATGTTTATTCTTGCAATCGGACTTACCTACATTCCGTCGCTGAAAAGGCGCATTGAGCGCGACGGAAAGAAAAAGGCGAGCATCCACTTTGTCGGACGTTATCTGACCCTTATCGGTATCGGAATGACGATGGATGGGGTGAACGACCTGCTCGGCGGAAAAGATAACCCCATTGAAAAGGTCTGCAAGATTGTCTCTCTGACAGTCGTGGTGCTTCTGCTCCTTTACGGGGTTCTGCGTCTGTTTAAGGCGAAGAAAATCGCCCATTATATCGGAGTTGCGCTCGGAGCGGTCGTAGTTTTATACGGCGTTTTCGGAATAGTTCTCGCGGCCGTCAACGGCGTTATGCTCGTTAGCGGAAAGACCGGAGATTCGTACCATCATTGGATGGTGCTGCACCATATCGGCTTTGCCGGACTTGTGGCGCTGCCGTTTGCTCTGATAGACGGGAAGAGGGCGACGCTCATCCGTTTTATAAGCGCGGCGGTGATCCTTGCGCTTTTCACGCTGTTCCATGAGGCGAGCTTCTCATGGACTCAGTTCCCGAACAATATGGAGCTTGTCGATAAGGTAGCCGACGGCGGAATACTCGGCGGCTTCGCGTGGGGAGCTATGCTTATACTGTATCTTGCATTTTCCGATTTGTACTATAAGGGCAAAAAGCAGTTCGGGATCGCGCTCGGAGTTTTTGCGCTGATAACGGCGGGAATAACCGCAGGCGTATTTGCGACTCTGCCCGCGGGCACAGACACATGGGCGGGAGCCCTGAGCTCGTTCCTGCCGATAAACAAAGGCAGCGTCAGCCCGTCATATGTTATTATCTCCGCATTCCTTTCTCTCCTGGCGTTCTCGATTTTCGATCTCTTCAACGGCTTTATGCCGAAGTTCGATCCGCTGCGCTGGTGGGGCAAAAACCCGATTCTCATGTACTGCATAGAGTTCGCGGTAATAGGCGGATTGACTGTCGCACTGGAGGATTTCTTTAAGACAGCTTCCGTGCCGGTATCGGTGCTGATAATCGCGGCGGTAATTGTGGCGTTGACGTCTCTGACATATGTCCTTGACAAGAAAAATATTATTGTCAAGCTTTAAGCCGACCTTGCTCTGTCGGGACTGTATCAGCCGGTTATAACCGCTGCGGCGCATAATTTGCGCAAAAAAAACAGAAGAATGCGGCCTTCATTTCTTTAATTTAAACATAACTGTCCTCCGAACGGCAGAAAACAAAAGAAAATCGGCGGTGTCGGGCATCCGATGCCGCCGATTTTCGTAATAGCTTTATACTGTTTCAAGGAATGCTTTTGTGAGCATCTTGTTCTTGAGAATACCCTTTGTGCAGTCGCGCAGGGCTGTTCCGAAGCCTATCGGGTCGTTTTTGTAGGCCGGCTTCATTGAGGTGCTGAGCGTAATTTTGCGCACGCTCCAAAGCATACAGAGCAGTTCGTTGTTGCGCGCATATACGGCGAGAACGGGGTCCATATAGCCGTAACCGGTGAGGTTTGTATACGCGTCCGTGATAACCATTCCGTCGAAGCCCCACTCGTTTCTGAGCAGGTCAACGAGCAGCTCGGGCGTGCCGCCGCACCATGTTTTGCCGAGACGGTTAAACGCGCTCATTATGCCCTTTGCGCCGCTCTCCTTGACGGCTATTTCAAACGGCTTGCAATAGATCTCTCTTATTGCCTGCTCATTTGACCGGACATGGATGCCCATTCGTGCGGTCTCCTAGTCGTTGAGAGCGAAATGCTTGACGGTTACTAACAGTATATACAAAAGCAATCGCGTGGACGGCTGCTTTATGTCTTAGATAGATTATATGAGCTTATTCATGCGACTCGTCTTTTTCGTCGAGTCTTTCACGCAGGGCTTTATTCTCATTTTTCAGCTCTTCGAGCTCATCGAGAATATCATCGCTGCGGGCGCTGCTTTTGAACGAATGTATGAGCACGGTGACAAATGTAACTACGGTCAAAATATAAGTGGTAGAGACCATCGCATCATTGAAGTCGGTGCCTGGTGCATATTTGATAATCAAGTGAAACATCAACAACACGGCAATCACGATGCCGATGGTTATTTTTTGCCATTTCCTCATAGAGATGCCTCTTTTTTTTAAAACTCTGTAGAGTAATCCCATTTCAAAGGACAATAATAGTCTTTATGGGATGTAGTAAAATCTTTTTTATAATAAAATTCTTTATTACTTGTGTTTTTTATGTATTGTACTCATAATAGCTTCAGTTGAATTTTGTCACCTCCATATGGCAATTGTAACTATCAACATAAGAATGCCATTTAAACAAATAAAAGTCAAAGTTTTTATCAAATATTTTCTAAATTTGTAATTATACACAAAAACACAGCGAACGTATTGTGCAATATAGCAAAAAAGGCAGCCTTTCGACAGCCTTTTGTTAAATCTGATTTATTCCGCGACTTTCAGTGTCAGCTCAAGTATGCGCTTGACGCTTACTTCAAGGTCGGCGCGGGTTATCTTGCCGCTTTCAAACGCCGCTTTCAGCTCCTCGGGCTCGCCGTCGCCCATCTTGATGTCATTGCCGGCGAGGACCTCGTCGGAGTGACTGCTGTGAACGCCCCAGTCGGTCGTGACGGCGCCCTTGAAGCCCCATTCGTTGCGGAGCAGCTCGGTGAGCAGCTCATAGCTTACCGAGGTGTGGGAGCCGTTGATGAGATTGTAGGAGGACATAATTGTCCACGGATCGGCCTCTCTGACGCATATCTCGAAGCCGCGCAGATAAATCTCCCTGAGCGCACGCTCGGAGACTCGGGAATCGCATTCAAAGCGGTTCGATTCCCTGTTGTTGCAGGCGAAGTGCTTGACCGATGCGGCTATCTTCTGCGACTGGATGCCGCGCACATCGGCGGCGCAGCACTTACCGGCGAGCAGGGGGTCCTCGGAGAAATATTCGAAGTTTCGCCCGCACAGGGGATTGCGGTGGATGTTCATGGCGGGTGCGAGCCATACGCCTAAGTTGTTCTCGCGCAGCTCCGCGCCGCCCGCAGCGCCGATTTCTTCTATAAGCTCGGTGTTCCAGGTGCAGGCCAGGAGCGTTGCGCACGGCCATGCGGTGGTAGGCACGCCCGTTGAAGCGTTGAGGCGCAGACCCGCGGGTCCGTCGGCAGTCGGGAGGGGCGGTACGTTGAGCCGCCTCATTCCGCCGAATGCGCCGGTGTTGCAGACTCCGGGCTGATTCTGGTGCCCGCCGACAAAGTCGATAAGCTCGTCTACGGTGAACTGCTTTATAAATTCGTCGAGCGTTATCGTCTCGCCGACTTCGTCGAATTTCACCGTCTCGGCGGGGGCTTTTGCTTCTATCTCCGCGTGATTGCCGCGACTGCGGACAGGCTCGCCCGTCGGGAGGCTTTCAAAGCTTCCGTCCGAGAGCAGACGCTTTTCGAGCTTTGTTGGTCTGCAAAGGAATTTTGATTCTTTTATAATTATGTCATCGTTTAAAACGAACTCGTATTTGAGCTTTTCCGTCGCCCTGACGGAGGCTCCGAGGTGGAACGAATATGCGCCCTTTTCGAGCACGAACGCTGATTTCTTTATTTTGCCCAAATCGTCGAAGCTCGCCATATCGCTTATATCGAAGCTCAGTGCGAGGGACTCCGATTCGCCGGGGGAGAGAAGCTTCGTCTTTTTGAACGCGGCGAGCTCTCTTGCGGGCTTGCCGAGCTTGCCCTGCGGCGCGCTGTAATATAGCTCGACCACTTCTTTACCGGGCACCTTGCCGACGTTTCTCACCGTCACCGCGGCGACTATTTTTCCGTCGCTCTCGCCGCAGAATGCGCCGCTGAACTCAAAGTCGGTATAGGACAGGCCGAAGCCGAACGGGTAGCGCACCTTTTCGGCGGCGCCGGGCGCGGTCTCAAAATAGCGGTAGCCGACATATATATCGTCAAAGTAGTCGAGATGCTCAAAGCCGGTCAAAAATTCCTGCGCGTTCTGATATGCGTCGTAGGAGACGGGGATAGTGTCGGCAAGTCTGCCGGAGGGGTTGACGTCGCCGCAGATGATGTCCGCAGTAGCCGTGCCGCCCTCGAGACCGCCCTGCCAGCCGAAAATTATCGCGCCGACTTTTTCGTTCTCCGCAAAATACTCGCAGTCTACTACTGCGCCGGAGTTCAGGACTATAACCGTGTTCGGAAAAGCGGCGGTGACGCGGTCGATGAGACTCTTTTCCGTGTCCGAAAGATAGTAGTCGCCGGGGATGGCCTTTCTGTCAACGCCCTCCGCGGAGAAGCGGCTGAGAGTTATTATTGCAATATCCGCATTTGCGGCGGCCTCGGCTATCAGCTCGTCGGGCATATGCGCCTCGGCAACGTGCATACTCGCGAAGGTGTCGTAGATTATGTCGTCTTTTTCCTTGCAGAAGGACATGGCGTTGACCCTGTCCCATATCTTCTCTACCTGGGCGCGGGTCGGGATGCGTTTGCCTGCCTCCTTGACGTATTCCTTGTAGAACTCGGCGGTCGGCTTAAAGACGCTGACCTTGCCCTCGTCCTCTTTCAACTTGAAGCCGTCGTAGATGTTGCGGGTATAGGCGCAGAAAACGTCGCCGCTTCCGCCGCCGCCCTTTATGTATTCTACGGTCGCCTTGCCGAAGAGCGCAACTCTTGTCCCGCGCTTTAGTGGCAGAGTTCCGCCCTCGTTTTTGAGCAGCACCATGCCCTCGCCGGCGGCTCTTCTCGAGAGCTCGGCGTGCTCGGGCGAGCCCGTGACCTTTCGGCCGTCAACGCCCAGCGGGAGGCAGGGCTGATATCTGAATCTCGCATACTTGTCCATAGCTTTTCCGTCCTTTTATGTAAAATTAATTAAGCTCGTCTTGTGCTGTGCGGTCAAAGAAAAAACACTCCGACTCATACGAATCCGGGATATTCTCGTCGATGACTATCAGTCTGCCGCCGTGCCTGTCTCCGTAGGAGTGATAGCCAGCGCTCGGGGATTGAACGAGCCTTATCCCGTCGACCTTTGCGGTGAAGGTGTTTATATGGTCATGCCCGAAGAAGGCGGCGACGATGTCGCCCGTTTTCTTCCAGCTTTCAAATTCTTCGCCGTTTTCGAGCGGCGGGCAGGGGGACTCGCGAAGCACGCCGTCGAGCAGAGCGCCGTCCGGGACGGAGTAGCGCCGAGCGCCGAGAGAAAATTCGCCGTTCGGGTCTTTTTTCAAGGCGTCGTATTCCTGAATGACGGGGATATGCTGAAACAGCAGAGCGGGCACGGTCTTTCCGCAGTTTTGAGCCTTCAGTTCGGCGGCGCGTCTCTCGTACCACTCTATCTGGTCTCTTTTCACATATCCGTATCCCGCGTCCTTTATAATATTGAAACCGCCGTCTCTGATATAGTCGCCCGAGTCGATGCACCAGATGTTCCATGCCGTGCGGCTGCCGTCGGAGGAGAGAACAGGCAGGCTGCAATTCGCGCAGCCGGAAACATCCTCGTCGTTCATAGTGCTCCTAAAATTTTCATATTCGGCATATATGCAAATCTGATTTTCCTTTGCGAGGAAAGGCAGCTGCGGCTGAGCCTCGGCGTCGTGGTTGCCGAAAACTATGGCGAGCGGGATGTTTTTCTCCGCTATCGGCGCGACTATCTTTTTGACGGTCTTATACATATATTCATATGTGAACTCCTGCCAGTAGCCGCTGATGTTGTCGCCGCCGAAAACCACGAGGTCGGGACGGGCGAGTTCAATGCATCGGCGGATTAGGCTGAGTGTATTTTCGCTCTTTTTTTCGGGAATCCGCCTGTCCTCGTCGTCGTCCATCTCGGGGTCTACCTCGTGGATGTCCGTAAGGTGCAGAATACGGAATTTTCCGTCCGCGCCGAAGCGCAGGGGGGCCTGCTTTTCTCTTATGTATTTCTTTGAATCCGGCAGTCCTTTTGCCATAACGCTTCCTCCGATGTTTGATATTGAAATTATATACTCGTTCGGACACAGTGTCAATATTCTTGTTACATTTTCGCAAAAACCGTTAGTCACTATGCATAATTTAAAAAGCCTGATTTTGTCAAATGTGTATATTGCGAAAGGCAGGTACGGGTGATATAATCTAATTAATAACGAGGGTTTTTTAATTAGCGAATGAGGGGCGCAATTCATTGAACAAGACAGTTGATTCATCAATAGTCAAGCTGACTAATTACCGTTCGGTTTGGGGCTATATACATAAGAATAAGCAGGCGACTATTCCGCAGATATCAAAGGACATAGGCCTCAGCCTGCCGACGGTTACCCGCGCCGTCGATTACGGTGTCGCAGAGGGCATTATCGAACCGGACGGAGTTATTGGCGCAGAGCGGGGACGCAAGGCGCAGGTCTATAAGCTGCATGCCGACTATATGCATTTTTTGCTCATCTATCTTGACGCGGATGTTCTTTCATACAGAATCCACGATTTCAGAAGCCGTACTATAGGCAGCGGAAATATGCCGGTGAATGATAAAAATGTACTCTCCGCTCTCGAGAAAATTATCGAATGCAGCGCAGCTTCCGACCCGTTGCTTTCAATAGTATCGATAGCTGTTTCGGGCGTTGTGTGCGATGGTGTTGTTAAGGATTCTGCGGCATTTCCGTCGCTTGGCGGGATGGATCTTTCAAAGCACATAAACCGCAAGTTCGGCATGACTGCACTTGTGGATAACGATCTTCATGCGGCTTCGAATGTGGCGCGGATATTTTCCGATTATAAAAACGATGTCAATGTTCTTTTTGCTTTCGGAAAACGTAAAAGCGGTGCCGGAATAATCGTCAACGGCGATGTGCTCTGCGGAGCGGCGGGCGCTGCCGGCGAGGTTGTAAATATCCCGGTGCATACTCCGGATATCGAATCCGAGCGCGTGGCTTTCTGCAGCGAAAGACTCCAGGCGATAATCGCACTGCTTAATCCCAAAAGGGTCATTATTTACGAACTTGACGAGGGAATGGGCGCGGACAAGCTCATATCGCTTATCAAAGAGAAGCTGAAGGCTTATCTCTTGCCTGAGTTCAAGCTGGGGCGCGATTTCTTTGAGGATTGCTTCAGGGGGCTCAGCATTATGTGCGAGCTTGAGATAAAGCGAAGTCTCCGTGAAAGACTTGACTTTTAATGATGAAAATATAAGGGGAATTTTTGAGATTCCCCTTATGATTAGGGAAATTAATAACGCACCTTTAAGATATTACTTTACTTATTTGTGAATATAGTGTATAATATCCAAAGCAACTCCGTTTATCTTGTGAATTATGCTGTACCATATCGGAGTTGCACATTAAAACTAAATTTATAACTTAACGTTATAATATAAATTGCCGCAAAGGAGGAGGCGGAAAAAAGCAAAGAATAACAATGTTAATAATGTTTTCGCAAAAACGAAAGGAGCGCAGAATAAATGAAAACATTTAGAAAAGCGCTGAGCGTTATGCTCTGCCTGTGCATGATTATGTCTGCAATGGCGGTCGGTCTTAATGTCTTCGCGCAGGAAAAGTCAGAAGCCGTTGCAAGGTTTGAAGCAAATGTCAAGGCCTTCACCGGCGATGTCGGCAAAGCCGAGCCTTTGGCGGAGGATCTCGAGGCTTATGAGAAGCTTGTCGCCGAGTATAAGGCTCTCGGAAACTCCGACAAGGAGAGCGTTGATGTCATGGTTTTCGACGTATTCTATCACCATGTCGTGATGAGAGAGCGCCAAATCTCCATCAAGAACCACCCCGAGATTTCGAGCTCGAAGAAAGATCACTATATCAACGCTGCGGCTCAGGCTGTTGCCACGCTCGGCTATGTCCCGGCGTATATCGACAACGCCGTTGAGCTTGCAAAGACTATTGCGGACAGAAAGATATCTGTCGATGACAAGAAAGCCGCCTGGAAAGCTGCCGATTACAATACCCGCGTTATGGCGGGCGGTTACGGCTCGACTCACGGCATTATCAGCAGTTCTGTAAAGGGCGATGCTTTCAAGGGCTTCAAGCTGATGTCGGATGTTATCTACAACGATCTTCTCAAGGCTAATCCCGCGCCCGCAAAGCCGAAATATCCCGGTCTTGCACCGAAGCCCGGCAGCAGCATCAATGTTGACCTCACCACAGAGGGACTCTATGAGATGCTCGCTCCCAAGCTCAAGGACATCGAGCTTCAGGCTGCCAAGGTTGACGAAAACGGCGAGGAAACCGCTCCTGCCTTGACCCTTTCGATAAATCTCGACAAGGATAAGTTCGTTTTCGCTATCAAGGATCTCTCCGGCTGCGGCGTTTACACCGCAAACGCGAGCATCGCACGAGGCAAGAACTGGTTTGTCGGCATCGACGGCGACGTGGCGGATGCATTTGTCGTTCTGTTCGGATATCTCCACTCCGAGCTCACCTCCGAAAGCAACGCGGCAGCCATAAAGACCGCTGTCAAGGCTCTTGATATGAACTTCGCTCAGAGAATAGCCGTCAGCTTCATCGTTTCGATTGCGCTTTCGTCCTCTGCGGACGGAGCTCTCAGAACGCTCGTGTTAATGATTCCGATAGTTAAGGTCGGAGTTAAAATTGCAAGTTGGTTCGGCGCATTCAAGAAATAAACCGAACGTCAAAAGGTAAAACACAATTTCATAAAAGCAAGGTTCGGCAGAGCGTCATACGGCGTTCCGCCGTTCCTTTTTGCCAATTATAAATCAAACTGTTAAATCAACTAAAAACAGGGCTGTTTTTTCGGCATTTCGTACAGTCCGTCGCTCTTGTTTTTTGTTTCACCTTATGTTAAAATCAAATTGTAAGATGTATAGACAGTATGCAGCAGCTTGATTTATAGAAACGCATTAAAGAGGGGAGTCGGCTTCCCTCTGTGCTTTAAACGAATTAATAACGCTGTGTTAACAATTATTAACAAACGCTTAATTACAAATAAATAAGCAATTAAGGAAATTTATAGCCTTTTTATAAATTAATTTCAAGGCAGAGGAGGAGAAACCCAAAAGAGAGATGAGTTAACAGACCCGTTTTAAAAACGAAAGGAGAACAAATTATGAAAGCATTAAAAAAGACATTCAGCGTTATACTTTGCCTGTGCATGATAATGTCCGTTATGGCGGCAGGGCTCAATGCCTTTGCGCAGGAGGAAGCGACCGCAGCGCTTGACGGCGCTGTCAGCGAAGCGGCTGCTCTTGCCGTATCCGATCCTACGGACGAAAAACCCGACGTTGACGCTATGGAGCGCACCAAGGTTAAGTATCCCATCGGCGCTTCCAAGAAGGCTGTCAACAGGTCTATCGGCAGAGTTGAAGATATTCTTTTCACCGTTTTGAAGGTTCCCGCGGGCGGAGTTCCCCAGGTGCTCAACGAGAAGGTATATACCAATGAAACCGTAGCTCTTGTTGCAAAGAAGCTGTTCCCGCTTGTCGGCGGACTCAGCAGCCTTGTTGCAAAGGGACCCAAGGACCTTGCCGCAAAGCTTGACAAGGAGACTTGCGCGGGTGCTATCGCGGCTCTTAACGCCGCAGCGGCTACGCTCGGCGAGGACGGCAAGCCCGTAGGCAAGCTTGACGCATGGCAGTATCTCACTGTTGTTGACGGCGACTTCGGTTTCGCTAACGGCGACAAGGAGGGCTTCCTCGACGCTGTTGCGTCGCTGTTCAGACCCCTTTCGCTGCTCACTACCGTTGTTTCCTTTGAGAACACAACCAGCTTATTTTACGGTCCGCAGCTGGGCATATACGAGGATCTCATCCCAATATTTGAGGCTCTCGGCATAAAGGACTTTATGACCTCCGACGAGTACACCGCATATGTTAAGAAGGGCGCCAACACAAACGAGAAGATGGATCGCCGTATCCGCGGCATCATCACTCCCATATTCACTCTTGTTGACGCAGTTGCCTCTGCGGAATCCCCGGTCGACGAGGTTCTGAAGCTTCTCCCGAATCTTGCCTCCGCTATTGACACGGGACTTATCGACACTCAGATACACAGTATGCTGGGCAAAATCAGCCTGGGTATAGGTAACAACGTTAAGGTTGACCTCACCACCGGCGGCGTATACGATATGATCGCCCCCAAGCTCAAGGACATCGAGCTCCAGGCCGCCAAGGTTGACGAAAACGGCGAGGAGACCGCCCCCGCGGTCACGCTTACAATAAACCTTGACAAGGAGAAGTTTGCGGCTGCAATAAAGGATATCGCCGCCTGCGGAGTCTTCACCGCAAAAGAGAGCGCAGCCAAGACCAGAAACTGGTTTGTCGGCATAGAAGGCGACTCGGCGGATGCGTTTGTCGTTCTGTTCAGATATCTCCATTCCGAGCTTACCGAGGAGAACAACGCTGTGGCTATAAAGACCGCTGTTGCAGCTCTCGACATGAACGCCTCACAGAAAATTGTTGTCAATTTCCTCGTTTCCTCCGTGCTCTCGTCCTCTGCTGACGGAGCGCTCAGAACCATAGTTGCTCTTCTTCCGCTTGCAAAGACCGGCGTGAAGATAGCAGCCCGCTTCGGCGCGTTTGATAAATAAGCTTTAATTTGCAAAATACAATTTCATAAAAGCAAGGAGCGGCGGAGCGTCATAAGGCGTTCCGCCGTTCCGTTGTCAATCACAAATCAAATTGTTAAATCAACTAAAAATAAAGCTGTTTTTTCGGCATTTCGTACAGGCCGCCGCTCTTGTTTTTTATTTCTTGTTATGTTAAAATCAATTCGTATGAAATACATTTTTGGAGGTCTTTCTATGAAAAAATGGCGAGTAGGTATTATCGGTGTCGGCGGAATATTCAACGGCGCTCACCGCGAGCACTATCTTAAAGACGATCGCCTTGAGGTTGTCGCACTCTGCGACATAATCGAGGAGAGGGCGGTCGAGTGCCGCGACGGTTTTTTCCCCGACGCGAAGGTATATACCGATTTCAACGAGCTGCTCAAGGACGAGACGATAGACTCTGTCGATATCTGCACCCCGAACTATCTCCACTCGATAATCGCGGTTGCCGCTTTCAAGGCGGGCAAGCACGTTTTCTGCGAGAAGCCGGACGCTGTCAATGTCGAAGAGGTTATGAAGATGAATGACGCCGCTAAGGCTGCGGGCAAGACGCTCATGGTCATGAGAAACAACCGCTTCACCGACGCGTCTAAGCTTGCGAAGAAGTTCATTGACGACGGCAAAATGGGCGAGATATACTGCGGACGCTGCGGCTGGCAGAGGAGACGCGGAATCCCCGGAAAGGGCGGCTGGTTCACCACCAAGGCGCAGTCCGGCGGCGGCCCGCTCATTGACCTCGGCGTTCACATGATAGACCTTGCGATATGGCTCATGGGCAGCCCGACTCCAGTCGCCGTGACCGGCAGCACATACTGCAAGTTTGCCGACAACGACGTCAGCGACTCCGTGAACTCCGACTTCGGCGACAAGGTCGAGGACGGCACGTTTGACGTTGAGGATCTTGCGATGGGCACTATCCGCTTCGATAACGGGGCGCAGCTCCAGATAGAGTTCAGCTGGGCGTCGAACGTCAAGAAAGAGACACGCTTTGTCGAGCTTCGCGGCACGAAGGCGGGACTCAATTGGCAGGACGGCGAGGTCGAGTTCTACACCGAGGAATACGGCAAGTGCCTCGATGTTATCCCGACTAACTACGCTACCGACAGAGAGCACGCGAGAAACCTCAGGCACTTCTACGATGTGGTCATCGAGGGCGCCGAGCCGTGCTTCAAGCCGCAGCAGGGAATTGATATGATAAAGATTCTCTGCGCAGTTTACGAATCCGCCAGGACGGGCAGAGAAGTAGTGCTCTGATAAATAAACTTAACGAAAAAGCACCCTGCGGCTCAGCGCACAGGGTGCTGTAATTTAAAGCGGAGAGGCACACGCCCCTCCGCTCTTTTCGTTTGTTATTTCTTCGCTTTCTTCGACTTCTTGTCGTATCTTCCGCCGAGCTTTTCTTCGGCTTCGGCGCGGGTTATCTTGCCGCTGTTGCAGTCCGCCATGGTCTGAACGTCCTTGTCGGTGAGCTTATAGCGGGTCCAGATGATATAGGCTATGGCGTAGCCTATCGCCGTGGACATAACATAGATGAACCACAGGACGGCTTTCGCATGGTCTGTCTGGGTGACACCCTGGAGGTCTGCGAAGTTCTGCGCTCCCTCGACGCTGACCCAGCCGGTGGACTTGAGACCGAGTATAAACATACCGAGCGCACCGGAGACGGCGGCTGTGAGCTTGGCCATAAAGGTCTGAATCGCGAAGGTGATTCCCTTGGCCTCGATGCCGGAGGTGAATTTGCCGAACTCCGCGCAGTCGGGCGTGAACATGAAGAGCATGACGCCGAGAATAGCCATGGGTACCGCGCGCAGTATCGAGATGATGATGAAGCCTATCATCGAGTTGTAGCCGATGAGCCACATGACAACGCTTAAAATAACGGTAGCCAAAGTGCAGACTCTGAACAGCTTCATCTTGTCAAATTTTCTGACCATGTGGGGCACGAGGAACGAGAATATCGCTGCGGGAACAAGGCTCAGAGCCTGAACGACGAGCGAGAACTGCGAGTTGTTAAAGAGATAGAACGAGACAAAAAGGTTGAGCGAGCCGGAGACGTTGGCGCTCGAATAGAAGAAATAGCCTATGTAATAGATGAGCAGATACTTGTTCTGAACAAGGTAGCTGAACATCTTTTTGAGCGTGAAATCCTCATCCCTGTCTCCGCCGAAGCGCTCCTCAAGCTTGAAGCAGGCGGGGATCATCGTGATAATTGCGAACACGGCGCAGATTATTGCGACTACCGTGTAGTTGAGCTTGACCTGCTCGCCGACGAGGACGGTGCCGAGAATGAGCGCAACGCCCGAGCCCACGCCCGACCAAATCTGCTTATAGGATATAATGCTGTTTCTCTCGTCAACGTTTTCGCTCATCGAGGTGATGATACCGAATATCGGCACGTCGCAGAGGGTGTAGGCGGTATCCCACAGTATGTATGCGACGGTGAGCCAGGCGAGCTTCGCGTTTTCGCTGAAGCCGTTGGGAATGGCGAAGAGCATGACGGTGGTCAGCGGGATAAATACGAGCGATATCCTGAGCCACGGAATGAACTTCTTGCCGCTCTTGAACTTTACCTTGTCAAACAGCACGCCGAAAATAGCGTCGTTGACCGCGTCCCATACCTTGACCGCGAGCATGATTCCCGCGGTTTTGACAAGTCCGCCGATAGAGAGCATGAGGTAGGTCGTCAGGAAAGAGGCGACAAGGTTATATATCGCATTCTGTCCGCAGAAGTAGAGATAGTAGCTCAGTCTCTCCTTCGGTTTTGTAGACCAGCCCTTCGGGGTGGATGTGATTTTTTTGATAAGATTCGGCATTTTTTGTAACCCCTCCGTTTTTTGTGGATTTCATATTGAAAATCCGTTTTCAGTCAAATAATACTGTACCATATTTACAATAATCAGTCAACAGTAATTTGCTTCAGAGACAAACTAAAAATTGAAAATTCTTGACCGTTTGCTTACCGCAGAGGAATATGCCGCCTTTGACCGATATCTGAAAAATACCGTTATGAAAAAATAATGTTGCGAACTTCCGTTAAACCGCAAACAAGCCGTGTCTTGCAAATCGCAAAACACGGCTTTTCGCCTGCCGCGCCTATCCCGAATAGAAGAAATCGTCTATCATTTCCTCCACGTGGACGGGGGAGACGCCGTTGCGCTCGAGCATGGCGACAAAATCCCTGAGTTTTTTCTCGCTGAACGATATGTCCGGGAATTTTACCGTTTCGCTGCCGCCGTTTTCCGTGACGGTCATAACTATGCCGTATGAAACGCGCGAGCCCGAAGAAATCGGGCAGCCCTGCTCTCCGCAGGCGCACTCGGCGTCGGATATTGACGCATATCCGACACCCTCTTCTTCGCAGTCCGTCGGGCAGCTCGCGCCGCCGACGATGTCAAACCTTACCTGCCGCATTTGTTCACCCTCAGAACATATTGACTGAGAACAATTATATGTGATGTTTATTCACTTTACAATGACTTTTGAGAATTATAGTGATATTTTTCGGACTTTTATTAATTTTTTTGCGGCATTTTTACGTCTTGCGGTAAAAAAAACAGGGGAGCGCGGCTCAAAACCGGCTCCCCGAGTGCTTTTTCAAATGTCGAAAATATTGAGTCCCGTCTGCTCGCTTATGCGTCTGCCCATGTCCATATCAAAGGTTCGAATGAACATCTCGCAGGTCGCACTGATGACGGCCTCGTTGAGATGGCCGCCTATCACGGCGCCCTCCTCGTCCGCGAAAGCGGCATGAAGATGGAGATAGGGCTCGCCGTCCTTGAGGCTGAGGTTGCCGTTTAACGAGACTAACTCGAGCGGTTGGTTGAAGGTCAGGCTGTGGTATTTCTGCTCGTTGAGGTCATAGAGCCCGAACACCGCGCGTCCGACCGCGCCTATGGCGGAAATCTCCGCAAAGCGGATGTTTTCGTCCTTCGCTATTTTCAGCACCGAGGCGATTATCTCCTCGCCCGGGTCGAGTCTCACTGCGAGAACGTCGCCTGTTTTAACATACTTCATGGTAAATACCTCCGTTAAAATTTTATTCCCGCCGATTCGCGTATTCGCTGCATCGTGCGGCTGACAGAGAGCGTCGTTTCACGCAGCTCTCTGTATTTTTCGCTGTTCTTTTCGGGCTTTGCGATAAGCTCGTAAAACGCGCGAGCCTCGTTGCCCATCAGCTCGTCCTTCGGCGTGTCGCCGCAGATTATGCGCCGTTCGCCGCTGTTCATGATGAGCTCCGCCTGCGTGAGCTTTGAAATCGAGCCTATCTTTATGCTCCCGCGCTCGCCGATTATCTGCGAGCCCGCGTAGTCCTGACCCGTCTTGCAGCTCGTCATTGTCACCGCGGTATTTTGGCATAGCATGGAGACGGCGGTTGCCGCGTCCGCTCCGCTCTCGAGAAAAGACGATACCGCCGAGACGGTTTTTGGCTCGCCGAATAAATCGACCGCAGGATACACGCAGTAGATCCCGAGATCCATAAGGCTGCCTGTCGCCATTGCGGGGTTAAAAATATTCGGCAGCTCGCCGCGAAGATAGGCGGGATATTTCGACGAATACTGCGAGAAGTCGAAGTGCGCCGTCCAAACCTTGCCGATATCGTCGAGAGCCTCGCGCAGCTTAGCGCGCACAGGCGAGTGCATATACATTATAGCCTCGATGTAGACGAGCTTATTTCTGTCCGCAAGCTCACAGAGCTCCGAAAACTCGGCGGGTGTCACGGTTATCGGCTTTTCGCAGATAACGTGCTTCCCGCTCTCGAGCAGCCGCTTGCTCTGCGCATAGTGCAGGGCGTTGGGGCTTGCGATATAGACGCACTCGGCGGGTGAGGCGGCGAGCTCGTCGAGCGAAGTATATACCTCGCTTATTCCGTTTTCCTCGGCAAATTTTTCGCCGCGTTCGCGCGAGCGCGAGTATACGGCAAAGAGCTCGAAGCCGGGCGCGAATTTCAGCCCGTCGATAAAGCTCCCGACTATCCAGCCCGTACCGATAACGGCCAATTTCATAGCTTCACCGCTTTCTTATACTCTGCGTCCCATGACCGTGCAGGTGCGCAGGGGGAATATGATATCAAACTTGTTCTTCCTATAGAAATTTATTGCATTGGTGTTGTATGAGTCGACGACGAGCATAATGCCCTTGCTGCCGAGCTCCTTCAAATGCGCGATAAGCGTCTCAAAGAGCTTAGTGCCCAGCCCGCAGCGCTGATAGCCCGGCTCTAAATTTATGTGCATATGCGCGGGATAGCTCTTTGCGAATATGGCGGGCCCGTAAACGGAAGCCCACGACTCCAAGACGTCCGTTTTCTTGCAGCCCTTGACGCGGGGGAGATATTCGGCTTTGAATATCCGCTTATATCTCTTATAGTCCGGCGCGCAGAGAATATAACCTATCGCGGTGTCGGTATCTTCGTCGACGGCGATAAAGCAGTGCTCCGCCTCATGCTCGATATAGTAGTCGCAGAACGTGGCGAGCAAAAAGCGCATCGACTTCTCCTCTCGCGCGGTGCTGCCCGCCGTGTCAAGGCAGACGTTGTGCACGTCGTCACGGTATTTTTCGCTGTACTGTTTGATTGTTATGGCCATGTCTTACTCCTCAAAATCTATATGTATATGGTTTTCTCCGTCCCGAAGCTCAAATTCGCAGCCGCTGCCGTAAGTGAACCGCGCCCTTTGCGGAACGGTTACATAAAAGTCCGCTTCGCTCTCCGTTCTTTTGAACGTGACGGAGATTTTGCCGCGTACCGTGGTTATGTGTCCGCTCGCATAGTTAAGCCCGTCGGGTATCTGCGGAGCTATTAAAATATGCTCGTAGCCCGCCGAGGTTTTTTCCTGCGTGATGCCGAGGATGAACGAGAACAGATAGCGTGTTGCCGCGCCGAACATCGGGTGGCTGTGAGAACGCTCGCCGTCCCAGTTCTCCCATATAGTGGTAGCGCCCTGCTTTTTCATGTTATAAAACGAGTCCTTGCCCTCGGAGGTCAGCAGACGGAAAGCCGTGTTTGCGTCTCCGCGCTCAAACAGCACGCGGATCAGAATATCCGTGCCGAAAATGCCCGTATCAAAAGAGTCCGCGGCGGAATATTTTTTTCGCGTGTTTTCATAGGCGCGCTCGCCGCCGAGCCCGATGTCTGTTGCGAAGCTGTTCGCGCCCTGCACGTCGCCGATGAAAGAGCCTGTCTGCGGACTGTAATACGCGTTGAGAATAGCCTGTCGCTTTTCCTCTATGCGCCGGCCGAGCATCTGAGCCGTCTCATTTTCACCGATAGCCTCAGCGGCCTCTTTTGTCATCAGCATTTGCTTGACATAGAGCGCGGTATTGACAAACGGCTCGCAAATCGCTATGGGCTCGGGTGTGCACCAGTCGCCTAAGCACCAGCCGCCCTGCTCCTCGCGGCAGACGAGCCCGCCGGAGCTGCGCGAGTCGAGATAATCAAAATATCGCAAAATCTTCGGCAGATATCGGCGGAAAGTCTCCCTGTCGCCGTATATCTTATACATCTCATACGGCACGACCGCTATCGCGCCGCCCCAGCCCGCGGGGCCTCCTCCGCCGCCCATAAAGGGCGCGGTGTGCTGAACATGGCCGTTATCCGTGCTCTGACAGTCGGAGATATCCTCGAGCCACTTTTGATAGAATTTTTGCGAATCGAGCAGCATCATCGCCGCCTCGCAGCAGAGCTGACCGTCGCCCGTGTAGCCGAGCCGCTCTATGTGCGGGCAGTCGGAGGGCACGCCCGAGTGCATATTGCTGAGCTGCGTTCTGATATATGCGTCATAGAGCCAGTTGAGCATCTCGCTGTCCGACTCGAACGCCGAGGTAACGGCGCAGTCCGAGTGGACGACCTCGCAGCGCACGGGCTTAGCGTTGTTCGTCAGCTCGAAATATCTGAAGCCGTGCCAGGTAAACCACGGCATACATTCCTCGCCCTTTTTGGCGTTGCGGTATTCGTCGCACTGAATCTGCCCGGGGTCGCAGGAATCAAAATTCAGCGTCCCGTCCGCGTTTATTTCCTCGCTGCAGCGGACGGTTATATAAGCGCCGTCCTCCGTCGCCGCGACAACGGGATAGCCCGAAATATTCTCGCCCATGTCGTAGACGGAAACCGCGCCGAGGTCAGCGAGCTTTTTCGGCTCTATTGTGCGCGTCACCCTGTCTGTGGGGCAGTCCTGAATGAAAAATTCCGTCTCGTGCGCGGGCGCTTTAATGACTTTTTTGAAGCCGTCCCGCGCCGTCAGCTCGTCCGACAAATCCATGTCGTGAGCTTCGCCGAAATATATGTTGTTCTCTGTTATGCGGCTCTGCCGCCACAGGAGCTTTTCGTCGGAGACGAAAGTGTATAATTTCCCGTCTCTGTCCTCGGCATCGATTTTGTAGCAGAGCTTTATGTCACCGTATTTTGTGTACCCCTCGGCGTTGCGCTTTTTCTGCGCGAACCAGCCGCAGCCGAGAACAGCTCGGATATCATTTTCGCCGCCGACAAGAAATTTTGATATGTCGTATCTCACGGCATATGTGCGGTAGGACAGCTCGTCTGTTATGGGGTACTCGAACGCCGTCAGATCGCGCTTGCAGTATTGGCTGTTGACGGGGACAAATTTGTCCTCGGACACCTCGCGCCCGTTTATCCACAGGCGGAAAAAACCGAGTCCGCAGACAGTAACCTCGGCTCTTTCGGGCTTTTCGATAAAGAAGCTGCCCTTTATTACGGGCGAGGTGCAGCCGCTTTCGCAGGTCACCCACTCTGCGCTGCCGAAAAGTTCGCCGAAGTTCATATCATTCCTCTCCTTCAAGTTGCGCTTTTCTGTTTTCGAGCTCCTCCCACTGAAGCATAAGCTCGGTCTGCTCGCCGTTGAGCTTGCCGAGCGTCTCCGTCAGCTCCATGACGCGCGCGTAGTCCGCCGCCGTTTCGGGAGTTGACATCGCCGCATTTGTATTTGCTATCAGCTCATCGAGCTCGTTTATCCGCTCCTCGCACCGTTTAATGGCGGTCGCCGTTCGGCGCAGCTCGCTCTCGCGCTCCTTGCGGCGCTTGTAGTCCTCGCCGCCCTTGCCGACGGTCTTTGCGGTTTTCGGTTTCTCCGCGCTCTGCTCGGCGATTCTCGCCGCGTAGTCGTCGTAGCCGCCGTCAAAGCTCTCCGCGCCGCCCATTCCTATAGACAGCACGCGGGTGGACAGCTTGTTTATGAAATATCTGTCGTGGGACACTACGAGCATAGTGCCGCCGAAATCGAGCAGAGCCGCCTCAAGCGCCTCTCTCGACGGGATATCGAGGTGGTTGGTCGGCTCGTCGAGCAGCAGGACGTTTGCGCCCGAAAGCATGAGCTTCAGCAGCGACAGCCGCGCCTTTTCGCCGCCGCTCAAAGTCTCGACCTTCTTGAAAACATCGTCGGCGCAGAACAAAAACTGACCGAGCAGAGTGCGCACTCGTGCCTCGGTGAAGTCGCGGTGGAGATTCCATATCTCGTCTAAGACAGTGTTGCAGCCGTCTAAAGACGAGAGCGTCTGATCGAAATACCCCAACTGAACGCCCGCACCGAAGAGATATGAGCCGGAGTCGGCTCTCTCCTTGCCGATAAGTATTTTTAAAAGAGTTGTCTTTCCGCAGCCGTTCGGGCCGAGAAGAAATGCGCGGTCGAAGCGGCGAAGCTGAAACTCGACTCCGCTGAAAAGATCTTTGCTGCCAAACGACTTTGAAAGCCCTCTGACGTTGAGAACCTCGTTGCCGGTCGGCTCGACCTCGCCGAAGGTGAAGCCGAGAGTTTTCGCCGAGCGGTCGGGCGTGTCAAGCTCCGCAAGCTTTTTGTCGAGCATCTTCTGCTTGCTGTCCGCCGTTATGAAGTGCCGCCAGCGGCGCTGCTGCTCGATGATACCCTCGAGGCGGTGAACCTCGTCCATCTGCCGCTCGTAGTGGCGGCGCTCTATCTCATCGCGCTCGGTTTTCTGCTCGAGAAAGCGGGAATAGCCGCCGTTGAACATCTCGATTTTACCGTTTTCGAGCAGCATGGTCTTAGTTGTCACCTTGTCGAGAAAATAGCGGTCGTGGCTTATTATGACCGCGCTGCCGCGGTAGTCGTTGATGAAGCTTTCGAGCCATTCGAGGCTTGTCAGATCTATGTGGTTGGTCGGCTCGTCGAGCAGGAGCAGGTCGGGCGCGCTCAAAAGCAGCTTGCCCAAAGCGAGCTTTGACCGCTGGCCGCCCGAGAGCAGGGAGCAGGGGAGCGAGAAATCGCTTTCCGAAAAGCCTAAGCCCGTCAGCGCGGAGCGGGTGCGGCTTTTGTAGGTCAGCCCGCCCCCGTCCTCAAATTCGGTGTGCAGCCTGTTCTGCTCGGCGATAAGCGCGTCGATATCCCCGCGCCCTGCCTCAATGAGGTCGGCGAGCTCCTCGAGCCGCTTCTCTTTTTTCATAAGAGGCTCGAACACGCTCTCCATCTCGTCATAGACCGTCTTTTGACTCCCCGCGCAGGCGTGCTGCTCGAGGTAGCCTATTTTTATGCTTTTTCCGGGATATATCCCGCCGGAGCTCGGTTCAAGCTCGCCCGTGATGAGCTTGAACAGGGTCGTCTTGCCCGTCGCGTTAGAGCCGATAAAGCCTATCTTATCGCGCTCGCCGACTTCAAAGCTCACGCCCGAAAACAGCGTGCGCTCGCCGAACTCCATGTCAAGATTCTGTACGCTTAAAACTGCCATGTGTAATATCAGACCCTCGTCTCCAGAGCCCTTGCTTCTCCGTTTATTTTATAGCTTCCGCAGCCTGCGGGAATGAAAATACTGCCGCCCTTTGAGAATTTGAGTGTCTCGCCCGCACATTCGAGAGTGCCGGAGCCGTCGAGGATCAGCAGCGATACGAAGGATTTTTCGTCCGCGTCTCCCTCAAAAGAGCTGTCAATATCAATGACCCGCTCGGTGAAAAACGGGCAGGATACGAGCTTTGTAACGCTGCCGTCCTTTTCGGGGACGCAGGGGTTTTTGTATACGCCCGTGTGCGTGACGTTCACTGCGTCCTCAACGTGAAGCTCGCGCGGCTTGCCGTCAAGCCCCAAACGTCCGTAGTCGTATATCCTGTATGTAGTGTCCGAGTTCTGCTGGACCTCGGCGAGCAATATGCCTTTGCATATCGCGTGGAGCGTGCCGGATTCTATAAAGAAGAAGTCGCCCTTTTTGACCGGGACCTTCTTCACATAATCGGTCAGTGTGCCGTCGGTTACAGACTGTCTGAACTCCTCGCGGGTCAGGTCTTTTTCGAAGCCGAGCAGAAGATGCGCGCCCGGCTCGCAGTCGAGAATATACCATGACTCGGTCTTTCCCGCGCCCGCGCCCTTTTTCAGGCAGTAGGCATCGTCGGGATGCACCTGCACCGACAGGTCGGCCGCCGCGTCGATAAATTTTATCAGAACGGGAAAATCCGAGAAGCCCGCGCAGTTTTTGCCGCCTATTTCCGGGTGGGCGAGATATACCTCGCGCAGCGTCTCTCCCGCAAATTCGCCGTTTGCTACAGTCGAGCTGCCGTTTTTGTGCGCGGACATGACCCACGCCTCGGCGGCGTTTCTCTTGTCGGTGACGACGAAATATTCATCAATGAGTCTGCGCCCGCCCCAGACCGTCTCCGAGACAAAGGGTGTCAATACCATGGGATAAAGCTTCAAAGCGATTCTCCTTTATATATGCGTCATTATATTTTTTGCGTCCGGGTGAAAAAATATCGCCCTGCTGAATTATTTTATCATATTTGTCCCATAATTGCTATACAAATAATACCGGGAGGACGAAAAAATGGTTACTGCTTTCAAATATCTGCTCGGAGGAAAGCTCAAAAAGGCGGACGAAGCCCCCAACAGGGAGGAACAGCTGCTTGTGGACATAAGGGCGCTCAAAAAGGAGATGGACGCGGCATATCTGCGGTTTGAATACGGCGAGGATGACGACTCGGTAGAAGCCGCGATATATGAGATAGAATCGCTCAAGCGCCGATACCACAGGCTTTTGAAGCTCGCAAAGCAGGAGGGACTTGAAAGCAGCGATATAGCCGTCTGCTACAAACAGGAATGAGGGGATAGCCATGTCAACGGGAATGAAAACGGTTTTAGTGATTATTGCTGCGGCGGCCGCGCTTGCGATAACGGTGTTCGCCGTGACCGAAAGGCGCGGCTTTTCGGCGCTTTTTCTCAATGCCTTGGGCGGCCTGGCGGCGCTGTTCGCCGTCAACATAACGGGACTTGCGACGGGCATACAGCTCTCCGTCAACCGCTGGTCGCTGGGCGCGGGGGCGCTGCTCGGAGTGCCCGGAGTGATATCGATGCTGATACTCGACACGGTGTTCAAATAAAGCTGCCCGCAGGCGGCAAAGAGCACTTCTGCGGGCGGTCTGCAAAAAATCAATTTTTTTAAAATTATGCTTGACATTCGCGCGGCGTTCATATATAATAGGCTCTGCTGAACGGGAGAAACCCGAAAAATTCAGCTCAAACGGACGCTTAGCTCAGCTGGTAGAGCATTCGCTTGACGTGCGAAGGGTCAGCGGTTCGAGTCCGTTAGCGTCCACCAGAAAACAGGTAAGTATTTTCGATGCTTGCCTGTTTTTTTATTTATTTCTAAACCCCAATACCTAAACTCTAACTATAAAACTGTTCCCTAAAAACATAAAGTGTGATATAATTGCATCGGAAAAATCGCTTGAAAGGAGCGAAATTATGGAAAATGCGAAAGAACCCATCACCCGATATGTCGAGGACAGGTATGCGAAGCTCAATGAGTTTGTTTCCATGCAGCCCGATATGTCGGCGCTGCCGGATTTTGAGAACGAGAGGGACAGACTGCCCGAGCCCGTGTGGGCGGGTCACGGCGATGAAATAGATGCCTACTATAAGGCGTGGGAGATAGCTTTCCGCAACCTCGGCAAGCCGACGAAAGAGAGCGGCTTTGTCTCGCCCTATATCGACGCCGCTTTTAACGGTCACATTTTTATGTGGGATTCCTGCTTTATGCTTATGTTCGGAAAATACGGCGACAGCGTCCACTGCTTCCAGAAAACGCTCGACAATTTCTACTGCAAGCAGCACAAGGACGGCTTCATTTGCCGCGAGATAAACGAATTAGACGGCGTTGACCGATTCTATCGCCACGACCCGACGAGCACGGGACCCGAGATAATGGCGTGGTGCGAGTGGCAGTATTATAAGAACTACGGCGATAAGGAGAGGCTCAAAAAAGTCTATTATCCGCTGCTCTCGTTCCACCATTGGCTCAAGAATTATCATCGCTGGAAGGACGGAAGCTATTGGTCGAGCGGCTGGGGCTGCGGCATGGACAATCTGCCGCGCTGCGATCTCAGTCTCATTCCCGACTCGGAGGATTGGATGCTCGAGACCTTCCACCACAGCTATATGTCCTGGATAGACGCGACACTTCAGGCGGCGATGAGCTGCGAATATCTTATTATGATGGCGGAGGAGCTCGGCATCACCGACGACGTTGACGCACTCAGGGACGAATACGATAATCTCGTCAGGTTCGTCAACGAGAAGATGTGGAGCGAAAAAGACGGGTTCTATTATGACCTCAAGGCGGACGGAAGCTTTCTTGCCGTCAAGACCGTCGCTGCGTTCTGGGCGCTTATCGCAAAAATTGCTCCGCCCGACAGGGTGGACGCGCTCTGCCGTCACCTCGAGGATAAAAATGAATTCAACCGCCCGAACCGCGTCCCCGCGCTCTCCGCGGATCACCCGGATTACAAGGCCGCGGGCGGCTACTGGAACGGCGGAGTCTGGGCGCCGACCGATTATATGATACTCTGCGGGCTCTCTGCAAACGGAAAAGAGAAGCTTGCAAAAGAGATAGCCGAGTGCTGCTATAAAAACTGCATCGAGGTCTATAAAAAGACGGGCACTTTCTGGGAGAACTATGCCCCCGAGACTGCCGACCGCGGCGACCCCGCGCGCGAGGATTTTGTCGGCTGGACGGGCATATTCCCTATAACCGTTTTGATAGAGTACATCCTCGGAATCAGAGTCTCCGCCGAAAAGTCGGAGATAGTCTGGCGCGTGAACAGGCTCGAGGAGCACGGAATAAAGAAGCTGCCCGTCGGCAGGGATTCGTTCGTCACCCTCATGTGCAAGGCGAGAAAATCCCAAGACGAGAAGCCCGAAATAACTGTCGAGAGCGACAGACCCGTTAAAGTAAAGGTGATTTACGGCGGGGATATGCAGCTCTCGTTCGAGATTTGACGGAGGAACTTATGAAGCTTGAAGTGAATTTCAAAAAAACAGTCGGCAAAATAAAGCCGATGAACGCCGTCAACAACGGCCCCGTGTATACGGATAACGGCGACCAGAATCTCACGAATCTGCCGGACTTCAGAGAGGCGAACATCCCGTTTGCCAGAACGCACGATTCGTCCATATGCTATGACTACGGCGGAGAGCACACGGTCGATATACATAATATATTCACCGATTTCGATGCCGACCCGTATTCGCCCGAGTCCTATGACTTCACGCTGACGGATATTTATCTCGGCACGATTATGCGCGCGGGCGCAAAGGTGTTTTACCGCCTCGGCAGTAAAATCGAGCATTGGCCGAAGCACTACGGCATTATGCCGCCGAAGGACTATCAAAAATGGGCGGTCGTCTGCGAGCACATCATAATGCATATGAACGAGGGCTGGGCGGACGGCTATCATATGGGTATTGAATATTGGGAGATATGGAACGAGCCGGACTTCAACGACAAGTGCTGGACGGGAACGCCCGAGGAGTTCTATGACTTTTTTGCAACGGCGGCGAAGTATCTGAAAGCGCGGTTCCCGTCGCTCAAAATCGGCGGACCCGCGGTCTGCGGCTACAATGAACAATGGCTCGACGCATTCTTTGAAAAGATGAGAGAAGAAAATGTGCCGATGGACTTCTATTCGTGGCACTGCTACGGGTCGAAGGTAAGCGATTTCACGTCCGATGCGTGCCGACACCGCGCCATGCTCGATCGCCACGGCTACACGGACACCGAGAGCATATTGAACGAGTGGAACTATGTCTGCGGCTGGAGCGGCGACGGCTGGAAGCGCAGCCTTGAAACCGAGGCTTCGCTGAAGGGCGCCGCGTTTATCGCCGCCGTTATGAGCGCCTGCCAGCGTGAAAAAACCGATATGCTCATGTACTATGACGCGCGGGTAAATTCGAGCATGAACGGGCTGTTCAAGCGCGGCACGCTGGACAGATTAAAGGGCTATTACTCCGTTAAGGCATGGGGCGAGCTGCTCTCGCTTCAAGATGAATGCGCCCTGAGCTGCGATGTGCCGGATATCTATTCCGCCGCCGCGACGGACGGGGAGAGGTCAATGCTGCTCGTCACATATTATACAGACGACGCCGCGCCTCTGCCGCGCACGTTCAAGGTCGAAACGGGCGAAGACAAGCTATATACCATTTATATACTTGATGAGGAGCACGACATGGAGCCCTGTGAGACAACAGCCTCGGACGGCGGCAGCTTTATTCTGACAGTAAAGCCGAACACCGTAGTTGTTATAGGATAAAATTTGATGTTAAAAATGCCGATAAAAACCACTTGCTATGCAAGTGGAATGTACGGGCTTAAGTGTCAGGTATTGAAAAAAGAACACCGCTCTGCAAAATAAGAATAAAGTAAAACCACCGGCTCAGCCGGTGGTTATTATTATACTATCCCAAAAAGGATCTATATGGACAAAAGTGATATTCCGGGCTTTGTCCGGAGTGATATTTTTCTTTCGGAAAGTGATATAAAAGCCTGCCGGCTTTCGTGATATTATATTCGCCGGTTAAACTGCCGCAGGCAACATAACTATACGAAGCATAATATCACTGTCCGAAGTACAATATAACTCGCCGTCAAGCGAATATAACTGAGGCGCACTTCCTTACGGAGTGCGCCTCTCCCGGCTGTTATTTCTTAAAAGGCTTGACGATATAATAGAGTATCAGCTCAACAGTATCAACAAATTTTGCGCCGAATTTGTTCAAGCTCTCCTTTGCGCGCTCTTCGCCCGAGCCGCCTGTCCAGTCGAGCGGATCGGAAATGAGAAGTATCTTAAACGTAGTCTGAGCCTCCATGCCCTCGTAGTTGCCCATGCCGGTGACAGTAACGGTGGCAGTGCCCTTTTCTACGTTGTCGGAGAAAGCGACGGTGTAGTCAACGCCCTCGGCGAGAACTCTGTCAAGGCACTTGACGGTGATTTCCGGAGTTATCTCGGAGCCGGTGCGCTTCTGTGACGGGATGTGTGCTATTGTCAATCCCTCGTTCTTGAGGGTGAGATTTTGATTCAGAAAATCCGTCCTCGCAGAGAGAAAATCCGTAACAACCTTTAAGTCGGCGAAATATTGGGCTTCGATTTCGCGTTCGGAGGTTGTGGCGTAGTAATCCCACCTGATAGCGTTCATTATTGCGGCATCTTTTATATTATCGATATACATATCGATGTTCGCATTGAGCTCGGATTGTGCTGCATGATAGAAGTTGTTCTTCCATTCGGATTCGACGGTTTCGACAAAATCTGCGTGTCTGAATCCCAGAGCATATATGTTCGGAGTCGCCTTTACCGTGTCGTTCCCCATCAAAGCGTTATACCAAAGAGTTCTCGTCTTGGCGTTCCACTGCAGGGGATCGCTTATTGTGTGACCTGCCCGTACATTATTTGCTGCCGAGTCAAAGTCCCAAATGGGGCCGGCACAAATTTTTCCGTTGGCATCTTTATAGAAATAGTTGCTGGTTATGCCCGCATCCCAGTCTCCGGACCACTCCTCGATAAGGTACTGCCTTGCATAAGACAGGGTATCGATATATTCCGAATAATGCTTGCCCAAAGAGTTGTAGCCGGTATCGCTGTAAAGGGCGTCCTCCATCTCCTGCCAGTAGCCGCTGATATATTCAATTTGCGCCTGCGAAGCATATTCGGGGGATTTCAAAATTACCGGCTGAGAGCGTTTTGTAACGAAACCGCTTGCCTCGTTGGGGTAACGGCTGCCCAATTCGAGCTCCATTAAATATCCGCCGGTAATATCCGCAGGTTCATTGGGAATTTCGTACCACCTCTGCGTGCTCTCGAGGCTTCCGCTGTATTTTCCGTAGAAGCCCTGCGCGGGTAAGGTTGAAAAATCGAGGTCGGGATTCAAATCCTCCGTAGCCTCTTCCAGGTCGAAAATATCAACGCGATTCTTGTTTATCTCAACTTTTTCCGTTATAAGATAAACGCCCTTGTATTCGCCGTTGACATAGAGGTCTATGCTTCTGCAATCGGGAGTTTCACGCAACCCGATTTCCGCGCCGACGCTGAAAATAATCTGATTACGCAGAAGACTGAGATCCTCATAGTTTGCCAAAAGGCACCAGCTTTTCGCTTTTTCCATGCCGAAAAGCTTTGCTTTGGAACCGAGCTTGATGTTGTAGGGCTTTTTCGGATAGCCCCAGGTTGAGTTGCCTCTGC
>ERZ827186.194-NODE-194-length-84353-cov-4.612589_pt1 | contig 84353 bp, 77 predicted proteins | sample MGYA00519918_ERZ827186 | MGnify/ENA primary metagenome ERZ827186 (study PRJEB31778, sample SAMEA3449275) | human gut metagenome | biome: human gut; feature: human-associated habitat; material: faeces | place: United Kingdom | collected 2010/2012 ...
CGGTGGAAAAACACCAGGCTAAGGCGGGTTCCGTCGTTGTGGCCGATTCCATCACCGGCGAAATTTTGGCTCTGGTGAGTTGGCCCGGTTTTGATCCGAATGATCGCAGCACGTTTGTGTTCGAAAAAATCCGCAACCGTGTGGTCACGGATACGTATGAACCGGGTTCGGTCATGAAGCCTTTTGCTATTGCCAAGGCGCTTGATATGGGGATTGTGCGCCCCGACAGTTTGATTGAGACGGCCCCCGGTAGGATTCGGGTCGCTGACCGCACGATCAACGATACGCGTAATTTCGGACTCCTGACGGTTTCTCAGGTCATTGCCAAATCTTCAAACGTGGGCACAATTAAAATTGCCCTTCAGATTCCGCCCGAAGTATTGTGGGAAACGTACAGTCGCCTGGGCTTCGGTCAGGCGCCTCAGGTCGGTTTCCCCGGTGCGGTAGCGGGACGTTTGCGCCCTGCCAAGACTTGGGGACCGGTTGAACAGGCAACCATCTCCTACGGATACGGTTTGTCGACTTCTTTAATGCAGCTTGCGCAGGCCTACACGGTCTTTGCTCGAAACGGTGATGTGATTCCGTTGACGTTGATGAAACAGGATCATCCTGCTGTGGGTGAACAGGTTTATCGTCCGGAAATCGCCCGTCAGATGCGCGCCATGATGATGACCACGGTGCACCGTGGCGGTACCGCCTCGCGCCTGAAGGTGACGGGTTACACCGTAGCCGGTAAGACCGGTACTGTTTACAAAGTGAAAAACGGTGAATATGTCAAAGATTACGTTGCTTCTTTTGTCGGGGTGGCACCGGCAACCCAGCCGCGTTTGGTGGTAGCGGTGATGATTGATGAACCGAAAGATTCCGGTCACGTGGGCGGCGTGGTGGCTGCGCCTGTGTTCGGTGAAGTGGTGGAAGCGGCATTGCGCACACTGCTTGTGAACCCCGACGATCCGATGATGGTGGCCGGCGGCGGTCTCCTGGCTCGAACAACCCATTAGCAAAGGATGTGCCGTTTATCGAAATCATTTGCGCGGCCCGAACAGAATACTCAAGAGAGCGAATTCCCATGATGGACAATATCCAATCCTATGTCAGCTTATTAAGACGTTTGGCTCCTCAGGCCAAACGCTTGACGCTGGACTCCCGTAATGTACGTGAAGGTGATGTATTTGTAGCCGTACCGGGCTTGCATCGAGACGGACGGGAATTTTTAGAAGAAGCTTCAAAAAAAGCCTGTGCGCTGGTTTACGAAGATGACGGTGTACGCCGTTCATTTCCGGTTCCCACCATTGCCGTACCTTCTCTGGGAAGATACTTAGGAGAATTTGCCGCAGGTTTTTACAGGGATCCGAGCGCTTCGCTTTTTACCATCGGCATTACCGGAACAAACGGAAAAACTACTTCGTCTCATTGGCTGTCTCAGCTTTTCACGCTTTTGGGACAAAAGTGTGCGGCTATCGGTACGATCGGCTGCTTTATGGATGGAAAGGCCTTTGAAAGTGCGCCGTTGACGACGCCCGATTCGCTCACGCTTCAAGGACTTTATAAGGATCTCTCAAAGGTCGGAGCAAAAGCCGTTGCTCTTGAAGCAAGTTCCATCGGTTTGGAGCAAGGGCGACTGCAGGCCACGCGTTTTGATGTGGCCGTTTTCACGAACCTCACGCGCGACCACTTGGACTATCACCACGATATGGCAGCCTATGAGAAGGCTAAAGCCATTCTTTTTAATTGGCCTCAACTGCAACACGCCGTAATCAATATTGATGACGAAGCGGGGGTGCGTTTGGCTGAAGGGACCTCTCATCGGGCCATTCATACGATCGTCACGACCATTAAGGGAACGATTGCTTTGCCGGCGACCAGACTTTTGGCAGCGGAAAATATTCGTCCGATGCCCGAAGGCATGCAATTTGACATTGTTTTTGAGGCCGAGCGGCACACGGTTCATTTACCCATTTTCGGTGCTTTTAATATTTCCAATATGTTGGGAGTGGTCGGCGCTGCTTTGTGTCGAGGCTTTGCGCTATCTGACATTGTCGAACAACTTCCTCATTTGGTGGCGCCCGCAGGCCGTATGCAAAGGGTTCCCTATCCGGGAGCAGCTTTGGCAATTGTTGATTACAGTCACACGCCTGATGCCGTGCAAAAAGCACTCGAGGCTCTCAGAGGGGTAGCGAAGGTGCGTCGCGGTAAACTCTGGGCGGTATTGGGCGCAGGTGGCGATCGCGATGCCGGTAAGCGCCCCATTATGGCTCAGGTCGCTGAGGCCGGGGCCGATCGGGTGATTCTCACAAGTGACAATCCTCGCACCGAAGATCCCGAAGAGATTTTGCGTCAGATGTGCGCGGGACTTCGTACCCCGCAGCGCGTGATTGTCGATCGGCGCGAGGCAATTTTTACGGCGATTAAGGAAGCCGAGCCCGAAGATGTGGTTTTAATTGCCGGTAAGGGTCATGAGCTTTATCAGGAAATCAACGGTGTGAAGCACCCCTTCGGAGATGTGATTGAAGCGCGAAATGCCCAAAAGATGAAAAATCCTCCGGCCGATGCACTCTTGACCGTTAAGTTTCTTTCGAGACTTTTGCCGGGTTCGCACCTTGTGGGCAGTGATGTTCCCTTTACCAACGTCTGTACCGATACGCGTTTGGTGCGCGAAGGGTCGCTATTTTTTGCCTTGCGAGGCGAGCGCTTTGACGGACACGATTTTGTCAATCAAGCCATGCGCGCGGGCGCTGCCGCTTTAGTCGTCGATCATGAAGTCTATAGCCCGTTACCGCAGATTGTTGTTAAAGACGTGAAGTTTGCCCTAGGGGCAACTGCGGCTTATTGGCGTCGCGGGCGGTCGTTAGCTTTGGCAGCTGTCGCAGGCAGTAACGGCAAAACAACGACCACGCAGATGATCGCGACGATTTTGAGGCTTCGCTATGGTGATAACGCGCTTTCAACCGAGGGTAATTTCAACAACGATATCGGCGTGCCGATTACCCTTTGGCGCTTAAGAGATCATCATGAAGCCGCTGTGGTTGAAACCGGGATGAATCACGTCGGAGAAATGCGCTATTTGAGCGGTTTGGTTCAGCCGACGGTAGCGGTTGTGACCAATGCCCAGCGCGAGCATCAGGAATTTTTACAATCAATTGAAGCAACCGCCCGGGAAAACGGTGAAATTCTTCGAGTTCTGCCTTCAAGCGGCGTAGCGGTGATTCCTTGTGACGATCCCTGCCGTTCGATTTGGTTGGAAATGGCCCAGCAGGCCAATATCATGACTTTCGGTATTGATGCCTCGGCCGACGTCAGCGGTTGTGTGAGGACCGGTCCCGACGGCATGGTGGCCATGATCGATACGCCGACGGGCTCCTTTGAAGCGAAATTGAAAGTTCGCGGGGAGCACAATTTCAAAAACGCTCTGGCTGCCACTGCGGTGTGTTTAGCCATGAATGTTTCGCTTGATCTGATTCGCCAAGGGCTTGAATCGTTTGAAGCGATCAAGGGCCGCGGGCAGGTGCACAAATGCGGCTCGCTTACCGTGATTGATGATGCCTATAATGCAAACCCCGACAGTATGAAGGCGGCCATTGATTTGCTCACGAGTTACCCGGGGCCGCGCCTGTTGGTAGCCGGCGACATGGGAGAGTTGGGTGCGCGCAGCATTTCGTACCATGAAGAAATCGGTGAGTATGCCGCTAAGAAACACGTTGACGGTTTCTTTGCGATCGGCGATAACATGCGCTACGCCGTCAAACGCTTCAGTGCGTTTGCCCCCAAGGCCCATGCACTTTGGGAACCCAATCGTGAAAAATTCATGGATGCGGTACTTAAAGAAAGTCAAAACTATCGGGTGGTCAGTGTGAAGGCCTCCAATTTCATGAAATTATCAGAGGTGGTTAAGGCGCTTGTTGAAGCGCAGGCGCCCAAACAAAAGAAGGATTAAGGATGCTTCTGGAATTATTCCAATGGCTCGGAGAGGATATCCGAGCCTTTCAGGTTTTCAATTACTTGAGCTTGCGTGCCGTGATGGCGGCGCTCACGGCTTTGGCAATCGGCTTTATGGCAGGTCCCGCAACGATCCGTTATCTGCGGGCGATGAAGATGGGGCAGGCGGTTCGTACCAACGGCCCCAAGACCCATATGGTGAAAGACGGCACACCGACCATGGGCGGTGTGCTCATTTTGATTTCCATCGGTTTGTCGACACTGTTGTGGATGGATTTAACTAACCGCTTTGTTTGGGTGGTACTGTTTGTGACGCTCGGTTTCGGTTGGGTTGGCTGGGTCGATGATTACCGTAAAGTCGTGCATCATGACCCCAAGGGAATGAGTGCCAAAGAAAAGTTCGGCTGGCAATCTCTGATCGGCATTGTCGCCTCTGTCTATCTGGCTTTTGCGATCAGTGCGCCTAACGATATCCATGTGGTGCACATGATTGTGGGTTGGGTGGAGTCGGGATTCCCGATGCAAATGCCCTCGCATGCTGATTTGATCATTCCGTTTTTTAAGCACTTTGCCTATCCGTTGGGTATTTTCGGTTTTATTGCACTTACCTTTGTTGTGATTGTGGGCACGAGTAACGCCGTGAATTTAACCGACGGTTTGGATGGATTGGCCATTTTGCCTGCGGTGCTCGTAGGCAGCGCTTTGGGCGTGTTTGCTTACGTGGAAGGCCGTATCGACTTTGCCCGCTATTTACTCTTTCCGTACATACCGGGCGCCGGTGAGTTGGTGGTTGTTTGTGCGGCGTTGGCAGGAGCCGGTCTTGCCTTTTTGTGGTTTAACGCCCACCCCGCACAGGTCTTTATGGGTGACGTGGGAGCCTTGGCTTTGGGCGGCACGCTCGGTACGGTGGCTGTGATCGCCCGTCAGGAATTGGTCTTAGCCATTATGGGTGGCATCTTCGTTGTGGAAACTCTTTCGGTGATGATTCAGACTACGTACTTCCGTCTCTCAGGAGGTAAGCGCGTGTTCCTCATGGCTCCGATTCACCATCACTTTGAATTAAAGGGTTGGAAAGAAACACAAGTGGTGACCCGATTCTGGATCATTACATTTATCTTGGTGTTGATCGGTTTGTCGACATTGAAGATTCGTTAAGAGGCATAAACGATGCAAAAACAGAAAGCTTTAGTGGTCGGTTTGGGCGCTTCGGGCGAAGCCTGTACCCAGTTTTTACTCAAACGCGACTGGCAGGTGACGGCAACCGATACTCGTGAGCAGCCGCCCGCTTTGGGGCGTCTGGCCGGAACCGAGGGCTTTGATTTTGTAGAGTTGAGTCGGGCTCAGGATAGCCTTGAGGGTGTTTCAATTCTTGTGATGTCTCCGGGCATCAGCCCCTGGCATTCGGCTGTGACGCCCCTTGTTGAAAAAGCCCGCTCGATGGGGATTGAGCTTGTGGGAGAAATCGAGCTTTTTGCCAGAGAATTAGCCAATTTGAAAGCTCAAAAAGGCTATGAGCCTAAGGTGATTGCCATCACGGGTACCAACGGCAAAACGACGACAACGGTTTTGACCACGAAGATGGCGGCTGCCGGTGGCTTAAAAGCAGTCGCAGCAGGCAATATCGGTCCCAATGCCGTCAGAGAGTTGGATCGGTACCTTGAGGCAGATGACCTGCCCGATGTGTGGGTGTTGGAGTTATCGAGTTTTCAGCTTGAAACCACCTCGAGTTTAGTGCCCGATGCAGCGGCGCTTTTAAATATCACGCAGGATCACTTGGACTGGCACGGCGGCATGAATGAGTACGTGGCGGCCAAGGCAAGAATTTTTGCTCACGAAAAAACGGCCCGTATCCTCAACCGTGATGATGCAACGGTGATGAATTTTGCCGTTGAAGACCGGCGCGTTTTCACTTTCGGTGCGTCCGAGCCTACTCGCTCCAATGAATGGGGGTTGGTTGAAAGCGACGGCATCCTGTGGCTGGCGTTCAATGAGGATGACTCGGTTCAGCTCAGTAAACGCAAGGTACTCGAAGGCCATGTGCTGCAACGCTTGATGCCCGAAGAGGCTTTGCATATTCGTGGTCGCCACAACACCATGAATGCGCTCGCAGCCCTTGCTTTGATTTATGCAGCGGGCCTTTCCATCAGTGACGCTTTGCGAGCCTTGTCTCAATACAAGGGCGAACCTCACCGCGTTGAATACGTGATGACCGTCAATGACATTGATTACATTGATGACAGTAAGGGAACCAATGTCGGGGCAACGGTGGCGGCGCTCGAAGGATTGGGTGCTCGCGGCTCGCGCTTGGTGGTAATTTTGGGCGGTGATGGAAAAGGACAGGACTTTGCTCCCATTGCCGAATCCATGGCCAAATATGCTCGGGGAGCCGTATTGATCGGGCGCGATGCGCCTTTGATTGAGAAGGCGCTTGCCGGGGCAACATACCCGATTGTTCATGCAAAAGACATGCCCGAGGCTGTTCGCAAGGCCACCGATCTGGCCGAGCCCCATGACTGTGTGCTTTTGTCGCCTGCCTGCGCCAGTTGGGATATGTTTAAAGATTACGCTGAACGTTCCGCTATTTTTATTGCCAGTGCAAAGGCCCTGGCCGGTGAAAATCAGCAATGATTAGTCTGAAGCAGCTTTTTCAAAAAAAAGAGAAAAAAAGCGGGGACTGGACGACCAGAAGCTCTTTTGCGACCATTTCATCGATTGACTACAGCGTCATTGCCACCATTACGGCTCTTTTGATTCTGGGGCTCGTGATGGTGTATTCGGCTTCCATCTCTTTAGGGGACTCACCGAAATATCAAACCTCCGAGGGCTTTTTTGCCGTCAGACATGCCATCTACATTGTCATTGGGATGGTGGCAGCCTTTTTTGTTTTCAAAATGCCGCTTCACCGCTGGTACACGTTAAGTTATCCCTTAGGCGCATTGGGCATTTTATTGCTCATTTCCGTGTTCGTCCCCGGGTTAGGGCATGAGGTGAACGGCTCGACCCGTTGGATCGGATTCGGCCCTGTTAATCTTCAGGTCTCGGAAGTCGTCAAATTTGTATCCGTTTTGGTGATCTCGCACTTTGTGGTGAAGCGTCAGGCGTACATGCACTCCTATACGAGAGGCCTGATTCCTGTCATGCTCTATATCGGCATGGTGGCCATGCTCTTATCCTTGCAGCCTGACTTGGGAGCGACGGTGGTGATCAGTGCTATTGTGATGGGTGTGGTTTTCCTCGGGGGCTTGAGTTGGCGCATCATCATTCCCTTCGGCATTGTGATTTTGACCGTGATTGTCTCTTCCATTGCGCTTTCGCCCTGGCGTACCGCCCGTGTGTTTGCCTATCTTAATCCGTGGGATATTGAAAACCAGTTAGGTAAAGCCTATCAGCTCACGCACTCGCTGATTGCTTTCGGTCGCGGGGAACTGTTCGGCGTCGGGCTCGGCGCCAGTGTCGAAAAAATGCACTATTTGCCTGAAGCGCACACCGACTTTATTCTCGCTGTGATCGGTGAGGAATTAGGGCTCGTGGGATTTACGGTTGTGCTTTTACTGTTTTATTGGTTGGTGCGTCGCTCTTTTGAGATCGGTCGACAGGCCGTGCGATTGGAGCTGATTTACTCAGGCCTGGTTGCGCAGGGGGTAGGGGTTTGGATCGGCGTGCAGGCGCTCATTAATATCGGTGTGGCAATCGGCGTGTTTCCGACCAAAGGTCTGACCCTTCCGCTTGTGAGCTACGGCGGATCGTCTATAGTGGTGACACTCTGTGCATTAGCCCTGTTACTGCGGGTTGATTATGAAAATCGCCTTCTGATGAGAGGAAAGAGGAGACGGTAGATGCAGACAAAACATTTGATTATTGCGGCAGCCGGAACGGGCGGACACGTTATGCCCGGCTTGGCCGTGGCCGAAGAAATGAAAAAGCGCGGTTGGACTGTCTCCTGGATCGGAACGCCGGTGGGGATGGAGTCGCGCTTGGTCGGTCAACGAAATATTGAATTTGATGCGCTGGACTTTACCGGCATGCGGGGCAAAGGGCTCAAACACATGATCACGGGTGCTCTAAAGCTCGTGAAAGCCTGCTTTGCCGCAAAAGGTTTGGTTCAAAAGAGACAGGCGAGTGCAGTCTTTTCCACAGGCGGCTATATTGCTGTGCCTGCGGCGTTCGGGGCCAGATGTAAAAATAAGCCCCTCATTATGATGAATTGTGATGCGGGCAGCCTCATGAGCGTAAGAGCCGTGATGCCTTGGGCACAAGCGGTGATGTGCGGCTTTGACGGTGAGTGTGCGCATCGGGCTGGCAGCAAAGCCGTCGTCTCCGGCAATCCCGTTCGGGAAGATATTCTGGCTTTACCGGAACCCGAAGAGCGTTATGCCAATCGCACAGGCAGACTTCATCTTTTGGTGTTCGGGGGGTCTCTGGGAGCTAAGGTGCTCAATGAAACGCTGCCGGCAGCAATGGCTAAGTTCGATGATGAAACGCGGCCGATCATTACCCATCAGTGCGGTAAAAATGCTGTTGAAGAAGTTAAAGCGCTTTATGTCAAATACGGAATTGAAGCCAACGTGATTAATTTCATTGACGATATGGCAAGCGCCTATCGTGAGGCCGATGTGGTGGTGTGTCGCGCAGGCGCGACAACAGTGAGCGAACTTACGGCAGGCGGAATTCCGGCTATTTTGGTGCCCTTTGTTGTTTCCACTACCCAACACCAACTCGGTAATGCCCGCTATATGCAGGATGAAGGGGCAGGGATTTTGTTGGAACAGAAAAACCTCACGCCCGACAGTCTTTATGAAAAACTGAGTAGCCTCAATCGCAGCGATTTAGTCAAAATGGCAGTCAAGGCCAGAAGCCTGGCTAAACGGGGAGCTGCCAAGACAGTAGCCGATACGATTGAACGTTTGGCAAAATACTAGTTTAAGTTTTGAGTTTTTGAAGGCAAAAACAATGCGATTTGCGGTCAATAAGATTCATTTTGTAGGCATCGGCGGCACCGGTATGAACGGTATTGCCGAGGTGTTGGTCACGCTTGGCTACAAGGTGACCGGGTCCGACATGGCAACCAATGCTGCCACGGAACGCTTAAGTGGTCTGGGCGTGGAGATTTTCCATGAGCACAGCGCGGAAAACGTCAAAGGGGCTGATGTGGTTGTGATCTCTTCGGCCATTAAGCCCGATAACCCTGAGGTCGTCGCGGCACGCCAAGCAAGAATTCCGGTGGTGCCCCGAGCCGTGATGCTTGCCGAACTCATGCGCTTCAGAAGCGGTATTGCGATTGCCGGCGCTCATGGTAAGACAACCACCACCTCGTTGGTTGCAAGCTTGTTGGCCGCAGGGGGCCTCGATCCCACCTTTGTGATCGGGGGACGATTGAATTCAGCCGGCGCCAATGCCCGTTTGGGCCGAGGCGAATTTCTTGTGGCCGAGGCCGATGAGTCCGATGCATCGTTCCTTTACTTGTCGCCCGTTATTGCGGCGGTGACCAATATCGATGCAGACCATATGGATACGTATGATCATAACTTCGATAAACTCAAGCAGGCTTTTGTCGATTTCTTAACTCGTCTGCCTTTTTACGGGAAAGCGGTGCTTTGTCTGGATGATGAAAATGTACGCTCCATCATCGGCCGCGTACCCCGTTCGGTGGTGACCTACGGTCTTTCTGAAGAGGCCGATGTGCGCGCGATCAACATCCGAGCCGAAGGCACTCAGATGTGTTATACGGTTTTAAGACAGGGACGCGAACCTCTGGATGTTCGCCTGAATTTGCCCGGCATGCACAATGTCCGAAACAGTCTTGCGGCGATTGCTATCGCAACGATGGTCGATGTCTCCGATGAAAGTATCAAGACGGCTCTTGAAAACTTTACCGGTGTGGGGCGGCGCTTCAGCCGCTACGGAGAGATTGCTTTGCCTGAGGGCGGCCACTTCACTCTCATTGATGACTACGGTCACCATCCGCATGAAATGAAAGCAACGCTTGAAGCCGTGCGTGGAGCTTTCCCCGGACGTCGGGTTTTGGTGGCTTTCCAACCGCATCGCTATACTCGCACCAGAGATTGCTTTGAGGACTTTGTGAAAGTACTAAGCAGTGTTGAGGCTTTGGTTTTGGCCGATGTGTATCCCGCAGGCGAAACCCCCATTGTAGGAGCCGATGGGCGCTCGTTGGCTCGTGCCATCCGTATTGTCGGTCAGACGGAGCTCGTCTTTGTCGACACCCCTGCGGAAATGGACGAGGCCATTATGAAATTAGCCCGGGACGGAGACGTGGTCGTGACCATGGGTGCGGGTAGCGTCGGAGGTGTGCCCGGTCGTTTGAAAGCACGTGCCGGTATCTCGGAAAAGTAAGGAAAACAAATGCAAGAAACGAAAAAAGAAATTAAACCTGAAAGCTTGGGTAAGGTGGTGCTGCTTTTGGGCGGTATGTCGAGCGAACGTGAAGTCTCGCTCATGAGTGGCAAGGGTGTCTACGATGCCTTGACCGAAGCCGGGGTCGATGTCACGCGTTTTGATCCGCAGGAGCAAAAGGTTTCTGAGTTGGAAAAGGGCGGCTATGATCGCGCCTTTATCGCTTTGCACGGCCGCTACGGTGAAGACGGTACGATTCAAGGCGTATTGGAATATTTGGGCGTTCCGTACACAGGACCGGGTGTGAAGACAAGCGCCATTGCAATTGACAAAAATCTCACGAAGCAAATTTGGCGTGAACGCCAGATTCCGACGCCCAAGGGCATGCTCGTGTCGCTTGACAGTGACTTGCATTATGTCATGCAGGAATTGGGACGCGACCTGGTGGTCAAACCCGCCCGTGAAGGCTCGAGCATCGGCTTGACAAAGCTCAAGGATGCCACGATTGAAGAGTTGCACGCTGCGATTGAAAAAGCGGCTGTCCTGGATCGCCATGTGTTGGTTGAAGAACGTATCTTCGGTCGAGAATTAACGGTTGCCGTGATGGGGTCCGGGCAAGATGCCAAGGTGTTACCCATCATTGAAATCATTGCTCCTGACGGAGACTACGACTATCAGAACAAGTACTTCACGAACGACGTACGTTATGAATGCCCGGCTAAGCTTTCTGACGATCTGCGCGAAGATATCTCGCGTGCCTGCCTGAGTGCCTATCGTGCTTTGGGCGCCCGCGGCTGGAGCCGTATTGACCTCATTTTGGCCGATGACGGTTCGTTCTGCCTGTTGGAAATGAACACTTCGCCCGGCATGACGGCTCACTCTTTGGTGCCGCTTGCTGCGAAAAATGCAGGCTTAAGCTACAAGGAACTGGTGCTTCAGGTTTTGGCCGAAGCAAAATTGGATTTTGTACGCCCCTAGGTCTAAGCGTCGGTCTTTTTTTGCATGAAGCGTTTTTTTAAAGCGGTTCTGATTATTTTGGCGATGCTCCTGCTGCTTGCTGCGGTCGCAGTGAGCAGCTTTCCTCGTTATGCGGAATCGTTTTTCACCATTCGTGCCGTGGAATTGACCGGAGAGATTGACCATATTTCGTCCGTACATTTTCGAAGGGCCTTGGGTAACACCACAAACGGAACTTTTTTCAATATCAATTTGGATGCCATTCGCGAAGCGGCTCTGAGAGCCCCTTGGGTGAAGTCGGTTAACGTCAGGCGGGTTTGGCCCGACAAAATCAATATTGAAATCAAAGAGTACAAGGCATTGGCGCTTTGGGAAGACGGCAGGCTTGTCTCTGTCGATGGAGAACTTTTTGCCGCCAACCCTGAAGAGGTCGATAACCCCATGGCGCTGCCTGAATTTTTCGGACCTTCGGAAATGGTCCAGGAAGTTACGCGCCGATATAAACGCTTCAATAAAATGCTTCAGGTGGTGATGCCTAAAGCGCGCGTGACAGAAGTGAGCGTCAATGACCGTAACAGCTGGGCATTGGCCATTGCTTCCGACAAAATTCCTCCTACACGCATTGAGTTGGGAGTTGAGCACGAGGATTGGACGCTTGAAGATCGTTTCGGTGTGGTTATCGTACAATATCCGGATATAGTGAAATTAATGAAAGGGGCGCCCTCGAGTATTGACGCCAGGTATGAGTTGGCCTTCTCAGCTACGCTGCCCGAAAAGAGTCTGCGGATATACCGCTCGCAGGCCGGACGTCGGCAAGCGGCTGAGTCTATTGCAGAGGCCAACAGACAAAGTAGTGCGCGATGAAAGAAAATAAAAAAGTTATCACCGCATTGGATATCGGATCGAGCAAAATCCTTGCTGTCGTAGCCGAGATATACAAAGACGGAACGTTTCGGGTGTTGGCCCAGGGACGTGCCGAATCTCAAGGCGTGCTCGACGGCAATGTCATCAGTCCGGAAGAGGCACTGCCTCAGGTGAAAGCGGCTTTAGTCGAAGCGTTCGGCATTGCAGGCAAGATGCCGAGCCTTGACGTGTGCACGAATATTTCCGGCAAATCCCTGGAAGGGAAAGACTCCAGTGCGGAGATGCCTTTAAGAGGCCGCACGGTGACGGCAATGGACATGAAAAATGTCCAAAGCATGGCTCAGGACGCTCTTGAATTGCGCGACGATCAGCAGCTCATTAAATCGGACCTGCTCTACTACACACTCGATAATCAAGACGATGAGCTCACGGCTCAGAATACGCTCGATGCCAAAAGCTCAAGAATTTCGGCTCATCTTCACTCGGCCGTCACCAATTCAACAAGTGCGCTTAATCGTGCCAAGGTCATCCGCCGAAGTGGGATGGATATCACTCAGATTCTGCCTGAAGCCTGGGCAAGCAGTTATGCTGTCTTGACTCAGGATGAGATGCAAAATGGGGTTGTTGTCATTGATTTCGGAGCAGGCACAACCGATGTGGCGGTCTTTTTAGGCGGTCATCCTCGCTTTACTTTTACGCTCAATTACGGCGGCAGACGTATCACTCAACGCATCAGCGGTTATCTGCACTGTACGATGCAGGAAGCCGAATCGATTAAAACAAAGGTGGATTTGCGCTGCCGCCCCGAAGATGCGGATGTGATTTTGTATCGCACACCGTTGGAAGAGGGCAATAAAAAGTATTCCAAATTAGACATCTCACAAGTTGTCTATCGCGAAGTCCGAAACCTGAATATGGCGATCGGCGAAAAGCTCTTTGAAGCCGGTTGGTACGTGTCTCAAAACGGTATGCCTTGCAATACCTTGCCGGGCGGAATTGTTTTGACCGGGGGTTCGGCTTTATTGGTGGGTATTACGGAGCTGTTTTCCTCAATGCCCGGTCCTTTGGCTTACACATTCAGCACACGCCTGGGGCGCTCGCGTTACACGGGAGATGCCTGCATCGGTTTGAATTCTCCCAAAGAAAGTGCAGTCATGGGCCTCATCAGCTATGAAGCCATGCGATTTAAAGAAGGCGAAGAGGATGAAGGAGAGGCTGCGGCTTCCGATGATTCCTTATGGTCCAAAACCAAACGCTACGTCGTCGAGTTTTTTATCGGACAATACTGATTTTGTCATATCCCTGCCAAGCCCGACAGTTCGGGCTAGACCTCGAAAAGTCCCTAATAACATTGAAATTTTTTGTTGAAAATCTAAGCAAAAAACGCTTACTTCATACATAATTATGGGATTGGTTTTGGAGGCCTATTCCCATGTTTGAAGTACTCAGTGATAATGATCCTCGCCAGACGGTGATTAAGGTTGTCGGTGTGGGTGGCGGCGGTGGTAACGCCGTGGAACACATGATTGAGCGTGGTGCTCAAGGCATTGAATTTATTGCAATTAATACGGACTACACGGCTTTGTCGCACTCACGGGCTCATGCAACGCTGCAAATCGGTAAAACCGGTTTGGGTGCCGGCGCACGTCCCGAAGTCGGTGAGCAGGCTGCCATTGAAGCCAAAGATCGTATTAGAGAACTTCTGCAGGGCGCAAACCTTGTGTTTATCACAGCCGGTATGGGCGGCGGCACGGGAACGGGAGCCGCTCCTGTTGTGGCTCAAATTGCCCGTGAAATGGGTATTCTGACGGTCGCAGTCGTCACCAAGCCCTTCAGTTACGAAGGCGCTTTGCGTATGCAGCGCGCAGAAGAAGGTTTGGTGAAACTCAAGCAATGTGTTGATAGCCAGATTGTGATTCTCAACGATAAGCTTGAAGACGAATTAGGTGAAGATGCTTCCGTGAGTGAATGCTTTGCAGCCGCTGATGATGTTCTTTTCAAGGCATGTGCAGGCATTACGGAAATTATTCAAACTCCGGGTTTGATCGGTGTTGATTTCGAAGATCTTCGTACAGTGATGAGCGAACGCGGTACCGCGATGATGGGCTCAGCCATGGCTTCCGGTCCCGATCGTGCTCGCATTGCTGCTGAAAATGCCGTGGCTTGTCCGCTTCTTGAAGGCGTGACGCTCAACGGCGCTCGTGGCGTCTTGGTCTATATCACCTCCAGTGAAGAGACGATGAAGATGAAGGAAACCAAGACCGTGATGAATATCATCACCAACTTCACGGCTAAGGGCGCTCAAGTGATTTACGGCTCTGCCTACGATGACAGCATGGGTGACTCTATGCGTGTGACGGTGGTGGCCACCGGCTTGGATGGCGGCAAGGAAAAAGAGGTCGCTCCGATTGATAAGCCTGACGGAGAAATTTCGGTTTGGGAATCCAATAAGCGTACTTTTGATGAGCCTAAGCAGGCCGATCCTTGGCAGTCTCGCCAGCCTGCTTCGCAACCGGGCGGATCCACTCAGCAGCCTGTGCGCACTTTGAATGAAACGCAACAGCCGGCTGAGGTTAAGCCAGCAGAGGAAAAGTCGACGCCCGTCGTTGAAACGAAACCCGAGCAACCCGCTGCTGAGGAAAAGACTCAGGATGAGTGGGAAAAGGGTTGGTGGGCCATCCGCCACGACACGAAGTAAGCACTGATTTATTTATGCTTAAACAACGAACACTTAAAAAAGTCGTCCGTACGGTGGGTATTGGCCTGCATTCAGGTCGCAAGGTGCATTTAACTTTGCGACCGGCAGAACCCGATACCGGCATTGTTTACTCGCGAGTCGATTTGGATCCGCCGGTCGTGATGCCTGCTGAAGCCACCCGCGTCAATGACACCCGAATGGCGACCACTTTAAACGAAGGTCCGGTCAAGATTTCCACTATTGAGCACTTAATGAGTGCTTTTAACGGCTTGGGGATCGATAACTGCTACGTGGACGTGGATGCGCCGGAAATTCCCATTATGGATGGGTCAGGCGCGAGTTTTGTATTTCTTATTCAGGCCGCAGGCATTGTTGAACAGTTCGCCCCCAAGCGTTTTGTTCGCGTGACTAAAACGGTTCGGGTCACTGAAGGGGACAAGTGGGCGCAGCTTGAGCCTCACGAGGGTTTTTCGCTTGCCTTTAGCATTAATTTCGGCCATCCTGCCATCGACAGTACAAAGCAATTTACTGAGGTTGATTTCTCTACCGTCGATTATGCGCACTCGGTGAGCCGCGCCCGTACGTTCGGCTTTGTGCAGGATGTGGAGATGCTGCGCTCAATCGGTTTGGCTCAGGGCGGTACGCTTGAAAATGCGGTGGTGATGGATGAGTATAGGGTCCTCAATCCCGAGGGGTTGCGTAGTCAGGATGAGTTTGTCAAACACAAAATTCTCGACGCAATGGGCGACCTTTATGTATTAGGCCATCCGCTTTTGGCTCGTTACAGCGCCCATAAGTCAGGTCATGGTCTCAATAATAAATTGCTGCGTGCGCTTTTGGCTGATCCCGAATCTTGGGAATGGGCGACATTTGAGAAAAATAATGCCCCCAAAGACTTCGCCTTTGAAAAGGTTAAAGCCATCTGATTAGCATCAGCTTGAGTCGTTTTTTCGAATTGCGCCCGATTAGAGTACTATCGTGATTGTGGTAAATTGGAAAAACGGCTCGTTTGATGTCTCTTTTCACTCTTTTTCTGATCACATCCTTGGCAAATATTCTCTCGCCCGGTATGGGTGTGATTTTTGCCATTGTGCTTTCTTTGCAGCAAGGATGGCATAAAACCGCATTTTTCGCCTTAGGTCAGGCAGTCGGCATTGCATTGCTTTTTACGGCAGCCATGTCCGGGATGGGCGTCATATTAGCCTCCAGTCCAACGCTTTTCAGCCATTAAGCTCTGCGGTGCTTTCTTCATACTCTATTTGGGTTGGCGCAGCTGGCACAAGCCCGGGATGCATTTCGGAACGAAAAGCGACCGACAAGGGCCTGAGTCAGAAACTCAAGCGCCGAAAGACGCATGGAACAATTTTTCAAAAGGGGCGGTGATTTCCCTTTGCAACCCTCAGCCCATCATTTTCGGTATCAGTGTTTTGTCGCAATTTGTGGATCCCGCCCAATCTTATCTTGCCCAGGCCGTCTTGATGATCGTTGTCTACGCCGTTTTGGTTTTTATCAATTTGGTGATGTATTCGATTTTGGCTGAAAGGGCCAGACGCTTTTTCTCGGGTCCCAAAGGCGCTCAGATCATTAATCGGGCAACCGCCTGCGTGTTTTTTATTATCGGCTTTTTGGTGTTGGGATTTGCAGTGAGCGACTTTCTCTAGAGAGCTAGAGCTTTAACGCTTCTGCGAGTTTTTCCAGCGCTTTGCGGATCGTTTCATCTTCGGCGCGTTTGGCACTGGCGTAGACGGCTTCAGAGGCTCCGGGCTGGGCCACACGGGGGGCGTCCTTAGGATAGGGTTCAAAATCGGGCAGAGGTTTGATTTTGCCGGATCTTATCGCCTGAATCGGGAAATTCAAGCCTATATCAAAAAGCGCCTTTTCCAGTGACGGTTGAATTTGTTTGAGGCGATTGGCAATGGTTGCCGTGGTTGTGTTGATGATAATGCCTCGAGCTGAACACTCCACATGCGCACAATGCTGAAAATCGATGTTAATACGTTTTTTACGGCAGGCATGCTCGAGCACCTGTGTCACTTTGGATGCCACCATTTGACGAGCGATAAAAGAGTCACCGTCGAGTGAATTAAAAACTGTTTTGATATTTTCCAGACCGTACATGATTTTCCTCTGATCGGCATTTTCTCATAGATAGCTTGCCAATGAGAAATGAGCACAAAAGTTACAAAAAAAAGCTCGCAAAACTCAAAAAACAAAGAAATTTCAAAGCGAAATTGATCTGTCAATATGCGATAATCTCGAGCTATGGTTTGTCTCATTGACAAAAGTTGTCGTCAAAATTAACAAGAACGCGAAGTGTCTGATCACTCTCGCACAGGGTAAAAAAGATGTTTTCTGAGCTTTTAACGAAAATTTTCGGCAGTCGCAATGACCGCTTGATTAAACAGTACCGTCGTCAGTGCGCTGCGATCAATAAGTTGGAACCGACGATCAAAGCTTTGAGTGATGAAGAGCTCAAAGGCAAAACTCAAGAATTCCGTGATCGACTCGCAAAAGGTGAAACGCTCGAGGCATTACTGCCTGAAGCTTTTGCCGTTGTTCGTGAAGCCAGTTTACGTGTTTTGGGGATGCGCCACTTTGACGTACAGTTGATCGGCGGCATGGTGTTAAACGATGGCAAGATTGCTGAAATGCGTACCGGTGAAGGTAAGACGCTCACCGCAACCTTGGCTGTGTATTTAAACGCTCTGCCGGGTAAGGGTGTTCATGTGGTGACGGTCAATGACTATTTGGCCAAACGTGACGCCGAATGGATGGGCCGAGTTTACAACTTCCTCGGGATGACTGTCGGAACGATTTACAGCCAACAACCCAATGAAGAAAAGGTCCAGGCCTACGCTGCAGACATTACCTACGGTACCAATAACGAGTTTGGTTTTGACTATCTGCGTGACAACATGGAGTACGACATCCATCATCGTCGTCAACGCGGTCTGCACTATGCGATTGTCGACGAAGTGGACTCCATTTTGATTGACGAAGCTCGTACCCCTTTGATTATTTCAGGGCCTGCTGACGACAACACTGAGCTCTATGCCAAGATCAACGATATCCCGCCTCTTTTAACCCGTCAGGCAACGGAAAAGGGTGAAGGGGATTACTGGGTTGATGAAAAAGCGCACCAGGTTTATATCTCCGAACAAGGCCACGAACACATCGAGCAGATCCTGACTGAACGCGGCCTTATCCCTCAAGGACAAAGCCTCTACTCGGGTCAAAACATTATTTTGATGCACCACCTGATGGCTTCTTTGAGAGCGCATTCACTCTTTAAGCGTGATCAGCACTATGTGGTTCAAAACGGTGAAATCGTTATTGTGGATGAATTCACGGGACGTTTGATGCCGGGTCGCCGCTGGTCCGAAGGTCTGCATCAGGCCGTTGAAGCCAAGGAAGGTGTGAAGATCAATCAGGAAAACCAGACCTTTGCCTCGATTACATTCCAGAATTACTTCCGTATGTATGAAAAATTGGCCGGTATGACCGGTACGGCCGATACGGAAGCCTACGAATTCCAGGATATTTACGGTTTGGAAACGGTTGTCATTCCGACTCACAAGAAGATGATTCGTGATGACCAACAAGACAAGGTGTTCCGTACGGTCGATGAAAAATATCGCGCGATCATTGAAGACATTAAAGAATGCAACAAACGTCAGCAACCGGTTCTGTTGGGTACGACCTCAATTGAAAACTCTGAAGCGCTCAGCCAACTGCTTGATAAAGAAGGAATCAAACACAATGTGTTGAACGCCAAGCAGCACGAACGTGAAGCTCAGATTGTTTTGGAAGCTGGCCGTCCGGGTGTAGTGACGATTGCTACGAACATGGCTGGCCGCGGTACCGATATCGTTTTGGGCGGTGGCATCAATAAACATATCGATGACATTAAGACCAATCCCGATCTGAGTGAAGAGGAAAAACAGGCTCAGATTGAAAAGGTTAAAGCCGAGTGGCAGATCGAACACGACAAGGTGGTGGCCGCAGGCGGTCTTCGAATCATCGGCAGTGAACGCCATGAGTCCCGCCGTATTGACAACCAGTTGCGTGGTCGTGCTGGTCGTCAGGGTGACCCGGGTTCGTCATGCTTCTACCTCTCGATGGAAGATCCGTTACTGAGAATCTTCGGCGGTGACCGTATGCGTGCGATTGCCGACAAACTTAAACTTGAAGAGGGTGTGGCCATTGAATCCAATATGCTTACGCGCATGATCGAAAGTGCTCAGCGTAAGGTCGAAGGCCGCAACTACGATATCCGTAAGCAGTTGCTTGAATTTGACGACGTTCAAAATGACCAGCGCCGTGAAATTTACCGCTTGCGAAATGAAATTTTGGAAAGTTCCGATTTAAGCGAAATGGTGACCAATTTGCGTCATGGCTATTTCACGGATCTTTTCAGAACGTATGTGCCGGTGGATACCGTTGAAGAGCAATGGGATCTCAACACCTTGACGACGATTCTCAAGAGTGAGTGGGGTATTGATCTGGACTTTGCCGGCATGCTTGAAAAGAGTAACTCAACCACCGATGAAGATTTGCTCAAGGCCTTGATCGATGAAGTGGATCGTATTTATAACGAAAAGGTGGAGTTGGCCGGTCCTCAAGCTATGCACGATTTTGCCAAACAAGTGACGCTGCAAGTTTTGGATAGCATCTGGCGTGCCCACATCACGGCTTTGGATGCTTTGCGTCAGGGTATTTACCTGCGTGGTTACGCTCAAAAGCAACCGAAGCAGGAATACAAGCGTGAAGCCTTCTCCATGTTTGAAACGCTGCTTGATCGTGTGCGCGAAAACGTGATGCGTGTGTTGATGACTGTTCGTATCCAGACTCGTGAAGAAGCCATGGCTGAACAGCAACGGGCTCAGCAGCAGGCGCTGGAACGTGCTCAGGCAATTGCTCAGGCCCAAGCTCGGGCCCAAGCCGAACAGCAGGCCAAGCAAAAGGTGGTGCATGACGATGAAGGGCACGAATTGTCCTTTACCGGCATATCACCCGCCGGCGTTGATCTCGATAAAGTCGATTGGCGAGGCGTTTCTCGCAACGATCCTTGCCCCTGTGGGTCGGGTAAAAAGTTTAAGAATTGCCACGGTCACATCGACTGATTTCAGAAACATTTAACCTAAGGGCGCTCAAGTCGGGCGCTCTTTTTTTCAGAAGTGCCGAAAAATGACAGATCGAATTGAAACATTGGTTGCCTGTGCAGTCCTGATGGATGAGCAGGGACGTTGTCTGTTGAATTCCAGACCGCAAGACAAGGTTTATGGCGGTTGGTGGGAGTTCCCCGGTGGAAAGCTTGAAGCGATGGAGACAGCTGAAGAAGCGGCCAAGCGCGAGGTGCGAGAGGAGTTGGGCCTTGATATTGCAGAGGCGGTTCCTTGGGTGACGATCGTTCATGATTATCCGCATGCTTTGGTTCGGGTTCATTTCCTGCGCTCCTGGAAGTGGCGAGGTACGCCCAAAGCACTCGAAAGACAGGACTCGTTCGGGTTCTTTGCACCGAATGAATGGCCCGAACCGCTTCTGGAGGCAAGTAAGCCCTTGAGAGAATGGCTCAAATGCCCCAAACACTGGCTCAAAATTAAGTCGGCTCAGGCGGCGGATTTTTTTGAATCACAAAAAGGCAGAACTTTTGACGGGGCTATTTTATGTGGTGAGCACGCCGCAGAATTTGAGACTTGGAAAGAAAAATTAGCGCCTTTGGGGGTTCGTGAGATTTGGGTGGATGCCGAGGCAAAAGCGGATGTTCAGCACAAAGCCGACGGCGTCTTTGTCGATGACAACCAAAGCAGTGACGCTATTGAAAATAAACGTTTTGCCGTCAAGGCTGATATCAGTCGTTGGGATGAAATCGCTGCCCAAGGCGCTCTTTTTGCCTGGGTTGATCCAGCAGTACGGGTTGCTTCAAGCGCCTGGCTTCGTTTAATGGCCGATAACCCCGTACCGCTCTTTCTCACGAATATAAAGATCAATGACGAAAAGTTATTGAGACCGCACGGGGCACACGGTTGGATTGAAACTATTTAGTCTCGCCTGAAGAGTCTTTTTTCTCTTCTTCTAAATGAGAAAAAAGCTCTTGGGCCAGTTTGTCGGCTTCGCTTTCGTTTGTTTGGGCGTAAGAATTGCCGCGAATAACGTAAGCATCACTTGCCCACTCGCCCAAGTCAATCAGTTTGCATCGCTCCGAGCAAAACGGGCGCCAGGGATTTTTTTCTGACCATTCAACCGGTTTCTTACAAGTCGGGCACTTGACAATCATACGGGTTCTCTCGATTTAGGCGACTGGCGCGCCATGTTGAGGTAAAAGTCGTGCAATCGACGCACTTGTTGAGTGAGCGCTTTCACCGTGGACTCATTGACGATGACTTCATTGGCAATAGCTTTTCTGGCATCGCGAGTAGCCTGAGTTGCGATAATGGCCATGACTTCTTCGGCAGAAAGCTTAGAGCGCTGCATGACACGAGCCACTTGAGTTTCAACTTCACAGTCGATCACCAAAATACGGTCACAACGACTGATCCACTGAGGACTTTCCGCTAAAAGGGGAACAACCAGCACAACATAGGGGGCTTGTGAGTGCTGAGAGATCGAGGCCATCGTTACATTAGCGATGATCGGGTGCAAGATAGCTTCCAGCTTATGACGGGCTTCGGGATCTTTAAAGACCAATTCGCGCATTTTATTTCGATCAAGCCGCCCCGAAGGATCAATCAACTCATCGCCGAATGCCTCACGAATGGCAGGAATGGCCAAACCGTTGGGAGCAGTGATCGCGTGGCTGATCAAATCCGTGTCAATAACGGGCACACCCAATGCCTCAAAAGCGTTACTGGCTTGAGTTTTCCCGGAGCCGATTCCGCCGGTCAAGCCCACAATCCATGTCATGAAAAAACCTATGAAAGAATAATTGAAAGACTCACAAATTATACGTTCTTTGGAGTCGTCAATTGAAAAAAGAAAATGTTTTTCCTCATGTCCTAGGTAGCCACGCGTAATGCAGTTAATGACGTTTTTTTTCAGGACAAGACAGGAGCGCTTTTTCCCTATTCGGCGTGGGTCTTGTTTGGACTAACCGTTAACAGATTCTGGGCAGCTGCTCACCGTTTAACCAATCAACGCTTCTGCGGCCACCCAGAAGCGTTTTCATCTCAACAAAACCGGCATTTTCCTGTGTGACTTCTCCGATAATGGCTGCATCGCGACCGTGAGGGTGCACTTTCATGATGCGCAAAACCTTCTGTGCATCATTGGGGTTACAGATCACGATGACTTTGCCTTCGTTGGCGACAAAAAGAGGATCGAGCCCTAAAAATTCACAGGCGGCAGCAACCGAAGGTTTAACGGGAATGGATTCTTCGTTCAGAAAAATCCCGACACCGCTTTGATGGGCAATTTCGTTAAGCGTTGCTGCCAATCCGCCTCGAGTCGGATCACGTAAGACATGAATGTCGGGGACTGCTGACAACACTTTTTCAATCAGATCATTTAAGGGGGCGGTGTCACTTTCAATTTCTGTTAAAAAGGACATGTTTTCCCGTTTGGACAAAATGGCTGTTCCGTGGTCACCCATGGATCCCGAAATCAAAATCACATCTCCCGGCCGAGCATTCTTACCGGAAATCGGGAAATCCGTTATTTTTTCTCCGATTCCGGTCGTTGAGATATAAATGCCATCGCTGTGACCTTTTTCGACCACTTTGGTGTCACCGGTGACGATGGCAACGTGTGACTCTTTCGCACTTTTTGCCATCGACTCAACGATTTTGTTGAGATCGCTCAAAGCAAAGCCTTCTTCAAGGATGAAACTCGCTGCAATGTATAAGGGTTTGGCACCACACATTGCTACATCATTGACCGTGCCGCAAACTGCGAGTCGCCCGATGTCTCCGCCTGGGAAAAATAAGGGTGAGATCACATGCGCATCGCACGAAACGGCTACAGGTCGTTTCATGGGCGGGAGAACCGCACCGTCGTGTCCCTCATCGAGCCAATCATTGGTGAAGTGGCGTGCGAAAATTTCTTCAATTAATTGGGCACTCGCGAGGCCGCCCGCACCGTGAGTCATTTCGATGCGGCCGCCTTTCAGATCGAGATGGCGAACGTAGCTGGGTTTAATGGATGACATTTGAATCCTTCTTACTTTGTTGTTTTTTGAACTCCGGAACCTTTGGGTGCATAACGCCAGTAGGCCGCGCATGCCCCTTCAGAGCTGACCATGCAAGCGCCCATCGGGTGAGCAGGCGTGCAAACCGTACCGAAAAGCTTGCAGTCTCGGGGTTCTTTTTCTCCTCGTAAAATCGCCCCGCATGCGCATGCCTTGTTGTCCGGGCTGTGAAGTTCGGGCATATTGAAACGCTTTTCAGCATCGAAGTCTTGAAATTCGTCGGCAAGTTTCAGCGCAGAAAATGGCACTTGTCCTAATCCTCGCCATTCAAACGACTTCCGAAGTGTGAAAACGTCTTTCATCAACTTTTTGGCGATTAAATTACCTTCAGGGCTTACCGCTCTTGTGAATTCATTTTCCACACAGTGACGCTTTTCGTTGGTTTGTTTAATCAGCATCAAAATGGCAAGAAGCATATCAATGGGTTCGAATCCGGCGATCACAACAGGCTTTTCCCAATTTTTGGCAAAGCCTTCATAGGCATTTGAGCCGATGATAGTCGAAACATGAGCCGGACCCACCAGCCCGTCTAAAAGGCCCGCCGGAGAGTTCTTCGAAGCACTCTTGAGAATATGTTCCATGGCAGCGGGCGTGAGCACGTGATTGACGAAAACAGAAAAATTCTTAAGTCCCAAATTTTTTGCCGTTTTCACCACAACGGCAGTGGGCGGAGTCGTGGTCTCAAATCCGATTGCAAAAAAGACGACCTGCCGGTCGGGATTGTTTTTTGCCAGATTTAAGGCGTCCATGGGAGAGTAAACCATGCGTACATCCCCTCCGAGAGCGCGGCAATTAAAAAGCGACATCCCTTTGGAGGTGGGCACACGCAAGGTATCGGCATAAGTACAAAGGATCACTTTTTCGGTTAATGCCAAGTTGATCGCCATCTCGATTCGCCCGACCGGTAAAACACAAACTGGACAGCCCGGCCCATGAATCATTTTGACATTTGGGGGCAGCAAGTCAGTCAGTCCCCAACGCGACAGTACATGGGTGTGACCACCGCAAAATTCCATGAAACGGTAGGAGCGGTCGGTGCGGGTTTGGCGGGCAATTTCCTCGCTTAGGGCAGCGGCCTTTTCCCGGTCACGGTATTCCGTTACGTATTGCATTACATGAACTCCGCCTCTTTTTTTCCCTCGGCTGCAATACTTTTGAGTAACTCCTGGGTTTGGCGGGCTTGAGCCGAATCAATACGATTCAGTGCAAAACCCACATGAACGATAACCCAATCGCCTGCAGCGGGATTTTCAATTAACGAAACGTTGACCTCTTTTTCTATGCCATTGAAATCGCACAGAGCATTTTCACTGTCAATTAATTTGATGATTTTTGCCGGTACAGCCAAACACATAGTCTTTTTCCGATGAAACGTGTTCAACGGTCTCCTTCAAAAATAAATTGATCGGCCTGAGCTTCTAGTGCAAGATGCGCCAACCACACCTGCCCTAACGCCAGTCCTCCGTCTCCGGCGGGGACCTTCTGCGGGTAGTAGCTTTCCATGTTTTGTGCGTGTAACTCATTGACCAAACAAGCCGTCAGGATACGATTGGCCATGCAGCCGCCCGTTAAAGCGATAGGACCCCTGTAATCCGTTTGTCGGCAGGCTCTGAGCGTCAATTGCACCAAGCCACATGCCAGTGTCGCATGAAAGTCGGCCGCCCATTGCGAAACGCTTTGGGTGTCAAGCGAGCTGTGCGCACAGACTATTTTGTCTAAAAAAGGTAGCAGGTTCAGTTGCCCGCCTTTAATCTCAAAACCGTCGCGATGCACATGAGGCACAGCTTTGTAGGCCGTACTTTCCAACAGCATGGCCGCACGGGCTTCATCGTGTTGGATGTCGCACAACCCCAAAAGTGCACTGACTGCATCAAAAAGTCTGCCAACTGACGAGCTCGCAGGCGAGAGTTTGCAATTCGTGACGAGCGAACCGAAGTGTGCAGCGTTGGGCAGGGTGGGGAAAAATTTTTCAATGAGAGACTCTTTTTTAAGAAGAGTCAAGACCGAAGCGCCCATGCGGCGAGGTTCGTGTGCGGCGATGTCGCCGCCCGGAAGCGGCAAGGGTAAAAGCGTTCCCCAACGTTCAAAGCCGGTTCTTTTCACCATGAGCAGCTCCCCACCCCAAATTTCTTTACCGGGACCCAGTCCGACGCCGTCAAGCGCAAGGCCGAGTGTGGGCTCTTTACGGTTGAGCTCCGCCATGGCTACCCCAATATGCGCAGCATGATGGTAAATGGAGAAAAACTTGGCATGAGTTTCATCAGCGAGCTTGGCAGCATAACGGGTGCTGAAAAAGTCCGGATGCGCATCGGAGACCACAACTTGTGGTTTAATCTCATAGAGGTGGGCAAGATGAGAAGCAGCCTCCCGGTATGCTTCAGTGGTTTGGGTATTTTCTAAGTCTCCGATATGTTGGGTTAAAAAGACATCCTCATCTCGTGTGAGCGCAGCCGTGTTTTTCAGATAGGCACCTGCGGCAAAAGTGGGCTCAATTGCTTGGTCAAACTTGATGGCTTCGGGTGCGTAGCCGCGCGATCGTCGGATGAAGATCGGCTTCTCGCCCACCATACGGACAACGGAATCATCACAGCGAGTGAGAATATCACGGTTATGAAGAAGGAAGAAATCGGCAATCCCTGACAGTTTCTCCAAGGCCTCATCATTGCCGATGACCAGAGGTTCACCCGAGCGGTTAGCCGAGGTCATCACAAGCATTTCATTTAAGCACAATGATTCGGTCCACTGAGCACCATCGGGTTTACCTGCCAATGAATAAAAAAGCAGCCAATGCACAGGTGTATAAGGCAACATAATGCCGATGTCGGATAAGCCATCGGCAATGCCCGGTAAATCAATGTTTGCTTTTTTGGGTAAAAGAACAATCGGTCTGGCAACACTTTCGAGGATTCGGCGGGCAGCTTCACTGATTTCTGCGTAAAGTGCGGCACTTTTTGCATTGGCCATCATAACCGCAAGCGCTTTCTCATCGCGCCCTTTCCGTTGTCTCAGTTCAGCAACGGCTTGCGGATTACGGGCATCACACACAAGGTGAAAGCCCCCCAAACCTTTGACCGCGACAATTTTCCCTGCACGGATCGCATCAATTGTCAGATCGATCGGGTCGCCTTCAATCGCTTCACCTCGTGCGTTTTCAAAGCAAAGTTCAGGACCGCAAACCGGACAAGCATTGGGTTGAGCGTGAAAACGTCGATCCAAGGGGTCTGTATATTCCTTTTGACACTGCGGGCACATTTTAAAAGGTGCCATAGTAGTCTGCGGCCGATCGTAGGGCAGGTGTTTGGTAATCGTAAAGCGCGGACCGCAGTGGGTGCAGTTCGTAAAGGCGTAGCGGTAGCGGCGGTTGCCCGGAGTAAACATGTCTTCCAGACAAGCCTTGCATGTTGCAGCATCGGCCGTGATCGCTGTTTTGACTTTACCTTCCTGACTTTCGGTAATGGTGAAGTCTGTGTAGCCTTTAACCGGTGTATCCGACATGTGTATGTAGTCAATACGGGCCAGAGGCGGTTTACCTTGACGCATGGCTTCGGGAAAAGCTAATACTTGGTTGTCTTCACCTTCGAGTACCACCCCGACTCCTTCAGCATCGTTAAATACTTCGCCATTGAGTCCGAGTTCTCTGGCGATGCGATAGACCGTCGGTCGAAAACCGACTCCTTGAACCAATCCGTTAATACGGAAAAATTTTGCGATCATGGCTTTTTCCCGTTATAGGCTGGCCAAGGTTTTTTGAGCTTCAAGCCACGTGATCCATTTATCGAGCCCATCGCCTTTGGTTGAGGAAACTCTGAGAATCCGAATTTTCGGGTTGACTCGCCGGGCATATTCTTCACAGGCTTCGATATTGAAGTTGACGTAGTCAAGAAGATCGACCTTATTGATGATCATCACGTCGGACGCTCTGAACATGTCAGGGTATTTGAGCGGTTTGTCTTCGCCTTCGGTTACCGAGAGAATGACTACCTTATGGGCTTCGCCGAGATCAAATTCGGCAGGGCAGACGAGATTGCCTACGTTTTCAATAAAGAGCACTGAGTTATCGGACAGCTGCATATGGCCGAGTGCGTGACGAACCTGTTCGGCATCAAGGTGACAGCCCTTACCCGTATTGATCTGATGGGCTTGAACACCAGTAGCCCGAACCCGCTCGGCATCATTGCTGGTTTGTTGGTCGCCTTCAATGACACTGATGGTGAGTTTCTCACCGGCAGCTTTAATCGTTGCACAAAGTAGCTCTGTCTTGCCCGAGCCGGGACTGGAGACAAAATTCAGGGCGAGGATATGCTTTTGTCGGAAATAGTCACGGTTTTCATTGGCCACCGCATTGTTGCGTGACAGGATGTCTTCTTCAATCGCAATGGCGCGTTCGGTGCCGACAGCTGCATCGTGAGAGTGCAAGTCCGGCTCTCCGTGCTGATGTTCATGATGCTCATGCGTGTGCGTGATGAGATTGCCGTTTTCATCGACGTGCGTATGAGTATGAGGGTGGTTGCCGCCGCAACCGCAGGTTGTACACATCATTGAACTCCTTATTCTCAACTAATTATTCGTTTTAGTCATCGGCCACAATGTCAATGACTTTCAATTCAGTTCCGCCGGTGGCCGTCAGGTGATATCCGCCGCAGTGCGGACAAGCTTCTCCGTAGCGTTTTAAGGGCACTTCAAGTGAACAGTCCATGCACCAGGCTTTGCCGGGGGGCCTGTCAATGACGAGTTCGGCACCTTGAGCACAACCGTTTTGTGTGACGGAATGCCAGGCAAAGCGCAGACTTTCAATATCAACCCCGGCAAGCTCACCGACAGCGATGCGCACGCTTTTTACTCGGTTGACATGGTTAGCCTGTGCCGTTCGTTGCACAATCTCGATGACGCCTTCGGCAATGGATAATTCGTGCATCAGACCTCCTTTTGGGGCCACTGAACGGTCACGCGGGTACAAGGATCAAAGGCGCAGGCTATGAGGTTAATACCGGTCACAATTGACTTCACGGCTCCGATTCTTTTATTGGCGTAGCGGTTCATGACTTCGACCATCGGACTTTCTTCCTGAAAAGCCCATTCAGTGGGGGCTACGATGTGGTACTGCATTTGTCCGTTTTCAAACCGAAGGAAATGCATGAGGGTTCCGCGAGCGGTTTCAACGACTCCTGCCCCCCAACCCTGCTCCAAAGAATAGCTCTCAATGGTAAAGGCCGGTAGCAGACTCGAGGCGTAGTTCTTTAGCTCTTCAAGTCTTGCCAGCACCAGGTCCCTGACCCGAAAATCATTGCGTCTTCCTTGATTTTGTACGCTTCTGATCCGAGCCAAGGCTCCGGGAATACGAGCCCCTGCCCACTGAGGAGAAACTGCCCAATCAGGATAGTCCTGAAGGATGTTTACGAAAAGCTTCAAAATTTCTTTTTTATGAATCTCTTCAGGAAAAAGAAGTGCTTGACCGCTCATAGGCATGTCATCGAACCGTTCAAATGTGTGTTTGATGGCATTGATGGCAATTTTTTCACGTGCAAACCACAAGATGACAAGCGCTTTAAGGTCGGCTAAAAAGTTCTCTAAAGCGACATTATCTTGAGTCGGTGACTTCGATAGCTCCCAAAGTCTGCCTCGGAGCTCTCCGATTGTTCGAAGACTCTCCGGGCTCACTTTCCCGTGAATGGTAAAGGGCTGTAAATCCATGCTCAGTACGCGGATCGTTTCAAGAACAGCCTCGGCGGTGATCAGTTTGTTGCGATTACTTAAATTTTTGATAGTTTGACCGGTGGCAGCTTCTCGGGCAGCTTCAAATGCACAAACCTGAGCAATGGGACAAAGCCCCAGTAGCGATCGAAGAATGTCAGGTGCTTTGTCTGCTCCCAGAGATTGAACGGTTTTCGAAATAACCGTAGTCCGGTGGTTATGCAGATCAACCTGCAGGGCATGATTTTTTTCTTTAACGAGTAAAGACACTGAGGTCAAATCGGGGCTGTGCAATTTACTTCACCTCCTTTGGTACGGGGCTGAAGAAATCTCGTCGAGACAGAGATTGCGGCAGACTTGCCGGTTTGATTTTCTCCTTTTCAGAAAGCTCCGAAGAGGTACTGAGCATTAGGTTAAGTGCCCGGGCAGCAAAATTCTCAGCCGCTCTTTGGTTATAAAGGGGATCGACCGGACTCATCAGCGAACAGGATAAAAAAGACCCCAGGCGCTCACTTTTCATGCCGAGAAAACTGAATTGCCCAGCTGGAAGGGTAACAGGAGCAATTTTTCCTTCCAAAATGTCAGGCCACGTTGAATACTCGCCCCGGGCAAGCACGACCAAAATGGACCAAGGAGTCACTAACGCTCCGATCCAGTGTTTCCTATACGGCTGAAAGTCAATAGCCCTCACCTGCAATCGGCTGTTGCAGATGGGCAGACTCTTCATGTGCTGGTTATAAATTCGGGTAAATTCGGCCTCGAATTCACCGGCCGGGCAATGATTACGGTCAAGCACAACAACCTCTTAAAAAAGCTTTTTTCAGACTACTCTGAATTAACTTTAAATAGTGATCAAAACCGTACCGATTCGGACATATTTCAAGAAGATTTTGAAAAATCGTATAAAAATAAAAGAAAATATAATAAATTGAGCAAAATATACCCCTTTGGTGTAATAAAACACTGCGTTTGCCTGTAAGTGTTGGACTTTTCGTGTCATACAATCTAATCAAGGACGAGAGAACGTCTTACTTAGCAGGCCTTTTTGTTTGAATCATGGCAGGCGAAAGGCTAAGGAGAACCCCTTTATGTATGAAACTCAATATGAAGCGTTGCGACGCCAAGGAGTCAGCCGCCGCAGCTTTTTGCAATTTTGCTCACTGACGGCTGCCAGTTTGGGTTTGGGCAGCGCCGGCGCTCAGGAAATTGCCCAGGCCATTGAAACGAAGCCGAGAATGCCAGTGGTTTGGCTTCACGGTTTGGAATGCACGTGTTGCACGGAATCGTTTATCCGTTCCTATCATCCTGTAGCCAAAGACTTGGTTTTGTCGATGATCTCTCTTGACTACGATGATACGATTATGGCAGCAGCAGGCCATCAGGCAGAGGCAGCGCTCGAAGAGACAATCACTAAGTACAAGGGCAATTACATCTTGGCCGTAGAAGGCAATGTGCCTTTGAATGAAGACGGCATCAATTGCATTCCTGCGGGAGAAACTTTCCTGCAAAAGATTAAACACGTAGCAGCCGGTGCAAAAGCCGTGATCGGTTGGGGCTCTTGTGCGGCCTGGGGATGCGTGCAGGCTGCCAAACCCAATCCCACGCATTCAGTCCCTATTACAGAAATTATTACGGATAAGCCCATTGTGTTGGTGCCCGGTTGTCCGCCGATTCCTGAAGTGATGACGGCCGTCGTGACTTATATTCTTACTTACGATCGGATTCCGCCTTTGGATCGTTTGGGTCGTCCCAAGATGTTCTACGGGCAGCGCATTCACGATAAGTGCTACCGCAGAGCGCACTTCGATGCCGGTCAATTTGTCGAAAAATTCGACGATGAGGGTGCCAAACTCGGGTATTGCCTCTACAAGGTCGGCTGCAAAGGTCCGACGACATACAATGCTTGCTCCACAATTCGGTGGAACGAAGGTTTGTCTTGGCCGGTGCAGTCCGGTCATGGATGCATCGGTTGCTCTGAACCGAATTTCTTTGATAAAGGATCGTTTTACGAACACGAAACGACGATTCTGCCGCCCGGTTTCGGTGGAATTGAATCGACTGTCGATAAGGTGGGCCTGGCCACAGTTGGGTGGTCGGCGCCGCAGCTATCGCTCATGCAGCATTGTCAGCTGTCGCTCAAGCGCGAGCCAAAAAGACCAATAAAGATCTCGGGAGGGAAGAATAATGGCAGACCGTCGTATTGTTGTTGATCCTGTTACGCGTATTGAAGGTCATCTGCGTGTACAGGCCGTCTTGGGTAATGGCGGCAATGTCATTACGGATTCCCAGAGTACAGGGACGATGTGGCGTGGGTTGGAAGTGATTCTCAAGGGACGAGACCCGCGTGATGCTTGGGCATTTGTTGAACGTATCTGCGGGGTGTGCACCGGTATTCATGCTTTGGCAGCGGTCAGAAGCGTGGAAGACGCAATCGGGATCAAAATTCCGAAAAATGCAAACATCATTCGCAATTTGATGAATGCAACGCTTTATACGCATGATCACATTGTTCACTTTTATCAGTTGTCTGCTCTGGACTGGGTGGACGTGGTCAGCTCTTTGTCGGCCGATCCCCGTGAGGTCTCAGAGCTGCAAAAGAAAATCAGCCCTCATCACCCGCTGAGTTCACCGGGCTACTTCCGCGATGTACAGAATCGTATGAAGAAGTTTGTGGCCTCCGGTCAGTTGGGCATTTTTGCCAACGGTTACTGGGGACATCCGGCTATGAAATTGCCCCCTGCCGTGAACCTTTTGGCGGTCACTCACTATTTGGAAGCGTTAGACTTCCAACGTGAAATCATCAAAATCCACACGATTTTGGGTGGGAAAAATCCTCATCCGAACTACTTGGTGGGTGGTGTCGCTTGCCCGATTAACATGCACGACTCCGGTGCCGCAGGCAATATGATCAATGAAGTCACAATGAACTACATGCGTGATATTGCTAAGCAGTCCGTGGAATTTGTTCGCAATGTTTATCTGCCGGATATCAAAGCCATTGCCTCCTTCTATCCGGAATGGTTCAAATACGGCGGTGGCATCGTCAAAAAGAATGTGCTCTGCTACGGTGATTTCCCTGAAATCGCCAACGATTGGTCCGAAAAGTCGCTTCAGATGCCTTCGGGTGCCATCATTGATGGGGATCTTACGCATGTGCACGAAGTGGATTTGCGCGATCCGACGCAAATTCAGGAATTTGTGGATCATTCCTGGTACAAATACCCGGAAGGTAAACAAGGTCTGCACCCCTGGGAAGGTGTGACGGATCAGGCCTTTGAATTACCTGAAGGATCGGTAGGCACGAAGACCAAGTTTGAATGGCTGGGTGAAAAAGGTAAATATTCGTGGATTAAGAGCCCGCGTTGGAAAGGCCACATGATGGAAGTGGGCCCCCTTGCCCGGCTTATTGTTTCCATTGCCAAGGATGTTAAGCCCTTTAAAGAACCTGCCCTTGAGCTTCTTAAAGAACTCAATTTGCCGCTTGAGGCTGTTTACTCTACATTGGGTCGCCATGCAGCGCGTGCGTTGGAGTGCGACTGGACAGCCCACAAAATGGTGCAGTATGTCGATGACTTGATTGCCAATATCAAGTCGGGCGATGAAACGGCAGCCAATATGGAATTGTGGGAACCGAAGACGTGGCCTAAAGAGTGTCGTGGTGTCGGTTTCTGCGAGGCCCCTCGCGGAGCACTGGGTCACTGGTGTGTCATTAAGGATACACGTATCGAAAACTGGCAGGCGATTGTTCCGACAACCTGGAATGCCTCGCCCCGTAGCCCCGAAGGACTTCAAGGAGCCTTTGAAACGTCCTTAATCGGGACGCCGGTTGCCGATCCGCAACGGCCTTTGGAAATCATCCGCACGATTCACAGTTTTGACCCGTGCTTGGCTTGTGCTACGCACGTTCTGGATCCGCAGGGACACGAGCTTTGCAATGTGCGGGTTCGCTAGGAGGATCGTTTATGAGAATTGATCCTGTCACTTTTGAAGTTGATCCGACGGGCGGAACTCACCCCATTTATGTGTGGGAAGCCCCGGTGAGAATTTGGCACTGGGCGATGGCCCTGTGCATGGCGGTAATGATTGTGACCGGTTTTTTGATCGGAGCCCCCATGGTTGCCAATCTTGGAGATACTTGGTCGACATATGATTTCGGTTATATCCGTTTGGCCCATTTTATTGCCGGCATGATTTTTACCGTACTCTTTATCTACCGGATCTTTTGGGCAATTGTCGGTAATCGCTACGCCCGCATGATCTTTATTCCGCCGCTTTGGTCCGTGAAGTGGTGGAAAGGGGTTATAGCCCAAGTGCTGTACTACCTCTTTATCAAGAAGACGGCACCGGAGTACGCCGGGCACAACCCCTTGGCACAATTAGCTATGTTTGCCATGTTTGTGTTGGGCAGTTTTGTGGTGATTATCACGGGCTTTGCTCTTTATGCACAGGCTTGGGGTTGGGATGTCAGCTGGATGGCTTGGTTCGGCTGGGTCTTTAGTCTCGCAGGCGACGCTCAGACTGTCCGTACAGTCCACCATGCCTGTATGTACGTGTTCATTCTCTTTTCGATTGCCCATATTTACATGTCCTTTAGAGAGGATGTGATGGGAGGGGCGACGACTCTGTCGTCTATGTCAACCGGCTTGAGAATGTTTAAAGAAACTCATCACTGAGACAGCTGTTGATGAGACTTGGGCTTGAGAAGTTGTCAGTGAGTTGCTTCTCAAGCCTCTTTCTTGCTCTAGAGCAACCTTTTTGCAGATGCTTGTAGACGGATCTGAGATGCCTAAATATGAAGTGCTTGTTATTGGAATCGGCAATATTCTCTGGGCCGATGAAGGATTCGGCGTTAGGGCGGTAGAAGCCTACCATCGTCGCTTTGCCGATGATCCGGTGGTCAGAGTCATTGACGGAGGGACGTTGGGCGCTTATCTTATCAATGAGGTGATGGAGGCTAAGCGTCTTTTGATTTTTGACTGTTGTGACTTTAAAGATCAACCGGGCACGCTGAAAGTCTTGAGAAATGAAGAGATCAGGCTTTGGGCATCAACTAAGATTTCGGCCCATCAGGCCGGCATGAATGATGTTCTGGTTACAGCCTCTTTATCCGGTTATGAGCCGCAAGCCATCACCGTGGTGGGTGTTCAACCTCTGGAGCTTGAAGATTACGGAGGCAGTTTGACCGGCATTGTCAACGAGCAAATTGAGCCTGCTCTTCAAGCCGCCCAAGAGCAAATGATTGCGTGGGGGTTTGCTCCACGAAAACGAGATGCCTACGAAGAGGTTGTACCGCTCGGAGAAGCCACACTTGAGCGTACACCTTATGAAGAAGGGCGACCGTCCGAGAACGAGGCTTGTCGCTTTGCAGATGTGCGATTTTTGAAGTAAGTCTTAACTGCTCGATAGTCGGTGAAGAAATGTGTATAGCGATTCCTAAAAAAGTGATTTCCTTGCATAACACAGCCAGTGGAACCAGTGCCGATGTGCAAGACGGCGATCAAGTCGAACGGGTGGATACCTCCTTGATTGAATCCGTTGCGGTGGGTGATTACGTCCTGGTTTTCAGAGGCAACGCCTTGCGTGTCGTTCAGGCAGAGGAAGCAATGAAAATTCAAGCCGCGCTCAATTGTGTGCAAAAGGTTATGCAAGGACAAGCCGATGAAGCGCAGATAGAGAATAGTTTTGCGGATTTGCAAAGCGACTCATCCCGATTGCCGCCTCATTTAGCTGCTTTAGTCGGTAAGAAAGTGATTGAATAAGGAGTTGACAATGCCCAAAGCGTTCAACGCCGTTACAGCAGAAATCAATCGTTTGGATATAGCCGAGCATCCGGCCTTTAAGCGTCTGTTCGGTCAGGCAGGCTTCAGTCTCATTGATTCATCTCAGTTGGAGGAATTTCTCAAAATTGAGGGATTGAAGATGCTGGTTTTTGCTGATGATCCCAATGAAAGAAAAACAACCATGGATATGGCGGTGATTGCGCCGGAGCTGAAAAAAGCTTTCAGCGGGACGCTGGCCGCTACAGCATGGGCTCAATTTAAAGAAGCCCGAAGCATGGCCTCGCGTTGGGGATTGCGCTCGATGCCTGCGGTGGCTATTTTCCGCGACAGTGATTTTCTCGGTGCAGTTCAAGGGCTCAAGACCTGGAGTGAGTATTGCTCGCTTTTGTCCGAAATTGTCCTTCGGGATAAACCTGCTGCGCGCACGATTGCTATCATGCCGGCGTAATCTGCCCGATGTGATGCGTGATTGAATTTTGAGGTGAAAAATGACTCAGATGTCATCGAATCGTTGGATTAATGTCGACTTGGATGCGCAAACGGAGCATGCTGCTGCAGAGGCGACAGTGAAATTTTTGCTAGAAGTGCAAGCGGCGCTTTTTTCGAAAGGTTCTGAAGAAAACAAGCCTTTATTGACGGTACCGTTTGACCGATTTGATCCCAACTACCTTCAATTTATTTTGGCTACGGTCGGTAGCGGTGAAGTTCGGGCGACAGTGGGGGATAGTATCCGTTTGGAAGAGACAATGATTGAAGGCCTGTGGCGAATTCAGGAAAACGGAGTCGACCGTTTTGAAGTGGTTTGTGTTCCTGATGTGCTTTTAAAGAATTTGTCTGATGAATTCTTGACGGTGCCGACTCAGACGCCCGAGGGTGTCTTTGCCGCTTCTGCGATTCTTCAAGAGCTATCAAGTGCTCAACGGACTGAAGATCTGCAATCACTATCATTTGAACCACCCTATACGGTTGAGATTTCCAGACAACCGTTAAGTCCGGCTGATGGGGAATTTATCGAAAAAGTGTTGGGCAAAGGCGTTATCGATATCAGTATTTCCGGTTTTGCCAGAGCTCATATCCAAAGCACAGCCAAAAAAGGCATATGGCGTAATCGAATCTTCAATAATGCGGGTAAAGCACTTTTTGATGCATACGTTGTGACGAAGATGCCCCCGGAAGTCGGAGAGTCGATTGAGCAGATGCAATCAGGTGCTAAGCGTTGCGACGAAATTTTAAGTTGGCTCAAAGAAGATTTGGTTAGCGGTAGACTCTGAGGCGAGTTCATGCCACAAGAAACAATAGATAAAGTATTGGATCGGTTGAATCGGGAGCGCATCGGTCCACAAACCAAAATGCAATGTAAGGTCTGTTGGTATGTCTACGATCCTCAAGAGGGTTGTGAAGAATTCGATATACCGCCGGGAACGGCTTTTAATGACTTACCGGACTACTTTACTTGTCCCGGCTGCGGAAATGAAAAGAGCGGCTTTTTGCCGCTCCCTGACAATCAAGGCTGAAGAATTTTAGAAACTCAATACTTCGCCGTCGGCAGGAATAAAGAGTTTTTGAAGACCTTTAGCCTCAGCAAACTCTCTTAATGATTGCCGGGTGACCGTTGCGTGAGAGACACCTTCCACGTGAGTAGCAATGACTTGAATTTGTGGGAAATCCTGCATCAAGGCCCAAATGTCATATTCGTTCATAATCAAAGGATGACCTTTGGGAGCTTGAGCTCCTGCTGCATTAACGGCAACAACATCGGGTTTGTATTTTTCGATAGTCTCGCGAACTCCTTCGTAGTAAACGGTGTCACCAGCCAGGTAAAAAATCCTCTCTTCTGCTGCGGTTTTAAATAAAACACCACTTGCTTGATCGGTATAACCGCTTAATTTATAAAAGTGCTCAGTGACAAGATCGGTGCGACCATGATCGCACGGCGTTTTCGTTAAAGTGATGTTCTTAAATGCCACTCCCTCTTCACTTAATACGATGATTTTGTTAAAACCCAGCGCATTCATCATTTCCGCTTCTTGGGTGTTTTGAGCGAAAATGGGAAGTGTCTTGGGCAAAATTTGCATGGCAACATCATCGAAATGGTCAAGATGCCAAAGGGTGACGATGACTGCATCAACGTTAAAAAGCTCTTCAACCGGACACGGCAACTCAATCGTTGGATTGCCTTGGGCACAAACCGGAGTGTCTGGGAAAACAGGATAAGTATTGGCAGGTGCCAACATCGGATCAATCAAAAAACGAACCCCACCGAACGTAACGATGCTGGTCGCACTTCGAATTTGTTGAAATTGCATGGTATATCCTCTCTTTGTGCTTTTGTGTAAAGAGAGTTTAAAATCTAAAGCTACTGTAGCTTCAAGTTTGTTGATATGAGAATAGGTGAATTATCAAAATTGACCGGTTGTCCGATCGGAACTATTCGTTTTTATGAGCAAAAAGGGGTGTTGCCCGATATCGCTCGGAACCTCGGCGGGCAAAGAAGTTATTCGGGAAAGGATGTAGAGCGTTTGCGCTTTATTATGGATTGTCGCACCAACGGCATGAAATTGGAGTGTATCGAGCGGTTTTTAGAATACCGAGATAATCCCTCTCTCGGCAACGAATGGTTGCTCGCCCAGGTCAAAGGCTATTTGCAACAAGTAGCCAAAAGACGCGAGGAACTTGATCGGGTAGAAAAACACTTAAAAGCGATTGCGCTTTCGTTGGAAAAAACACTCAACCGCTAGGCATTATTGACCTTTTTGTGGTCTGAAAGTTTTAACGGTTTGCACCACTTCTTCAATATTGTCGGTGATGGATATTCGTAAACCGTTGTACTTTCCGGTTTCGACCAAATGTTCAATGAGTGGGTAAACCGGCATTTCCTTGCGCCAGAAATCAACTCCAAGGAACACCATTAAACTTGAGTAACCGTAAGTTTTATAGTGGTTCGGAACAGCTGCCTGGAAAATCTCCTGAACGGTGCCGGCACTACCCGGTGTGTAAATTAAACCGCCTCGGGTGATATTGAGGATGGTGTCTTCTCGGATACTGTTATCAAAAAACTTAGCAATATGTGTGGCAAAAGGTGTTGCCGGCTCATGTCCATAGAGCCACGTGGGAACGCCCAGGCTGATGAAGTGCGTCTGACGCATCTTCAGTTTCACAATGAAAGCCGTCTTTAACCATCCCGCATCCTGCCAGCTTGGCGCTTCAGACAGAATTTCCAGTGCTTCATCAACTTCTTTCAAAGAGCGTTTGGCTAACCACGCTCCCAAGTGTGTAGCCTCCATTGCCCCGGCCCCGCCTCCGCTCACCATGATGAATCCCATCTCGGTCAGACGTTTACTTAAGAGCACAATTTGGCGGTAAAAGGGATCTGTACGCAGTAAGTCGTGACCGCCCATGATTCCCACAATCTGCCGCTCATGGTAATTGGACAGAAAATCTTTGATTGCATTGCTCATTGAGTGGTCGTGAAGGTACCGCGAGAGCGTTTCTTTAATGTTTTTGGAAAACACCCCGGTTTGCAGATAGTGCCGGTAGACGCGACGGTCATAGGTATTTTCAATGCTGCTCTCATCTCGGATATCGAAGCCCGAATAAAGTGAATTGGAGGAATACAGATAGCTTCTGTAAATGTCAAAAGGCGCATCCAATTTAGGAAAGATCAGATTGGATTTATCAAGCGTTTTGGAAAAACTCTCAGGCAAGACGCATCCGAGGAAAAGACAGTCTGAGTAGGTTGACTGAGCAGCTAAATCAGCCAGATCTGTGAAGTCAATATTTTGAAAAACATGATGGTCAATGTGACCGGGTTCTGTGACAAGTCCCAACAACTGAGTGATGGTTTCAATTTCTGTGTATTCGCGCATAAAGGGCTCCTTTTCACCTCATTTTTATTTTAGGGGAGTCCATCGGAAAGCTCTAGATTGCCAGAACTCAAAAACGCTACAATGGAAAAAAGACAGGATTGATCCATCATGATTGTTATCGATCGCATACGCATTAACGGCTTCAGAAGCATCCGCACTTTGCAGATGCCCTTGGGTCGCACAACGGTTTTGCTTGGTGCGAATAATTGTGGCAAAAGCACGGTTTTAAAAGCGCTTGAATTGGCTTTGAGTGATGAAACTTCCGTTCAGAAAGAAGATTTTCACATGGATGCTGTCGGCACCTTTGCCAAAGAATTATGGGTCGATGTGCGTTTTGTGCCGATTAACCCGCAATCGAATCGTTTGTCGATGTTTCCTGATCAGTGGCAAAAAGAGTTTGCGGGTTTAATTCGCAGGGACCATTATCGACGCGAATACATGGCTTTCAGGACAGTGTTTACTCGCCATGACAATGGGGTAATCACAAAAGCACGCTATGAGATACTGCATTGGGATGCCGCCCGGCTCGGAGAGGCTATCGATGTGCTACCCCATGCTATTCAGTTTGTGAGTATTGATGCTGAGGAAAACCTCAGAGAAGATCTTAAAAATGAAAAATCGTTTGTCAGTCTGACGGTCAATGAGTTAAGTACTGTACTGAAAAAACACCCTGATTATGGAGTTAAGCCGATTGAGGACTTAAAGGCGATGTTGGACTCTTTGAGTCAAACACTAGAAGGACCTGGAACCGGCTTGCCTCAGGGAGTCGCATTGACGGCTGATAATATTGAAGCGTTCTTCTCTTTAGTAAAAAGTGACTCCGAGAAAATCATTCCGTTTTCGGTCCTTCAGGGTAAGGGCAGTCAAAAAAGCGTCGCCATTCTGTCTATTGTTGTTTTAGTGGATTTGTTGGCAAAGCATGCACAGTTATCTCAGAAGCCGCTTTTTATGCTGATTGCTGCAGAGGAACCGGAAATTCATTTGCACCCTAACGCTCAACGCGCACTGATGACTCGGCTCAAATCGCTATCTCACCAATGTGTAGTTTCCACCCATTCACCGTACGTAGCCTCAGTATCTGAGCCTCATGAGTTTCGCAGCATGTTGCGGGTTGGTGAAGACATTCGGGTACGGTGGTTACCTCAAAATATTGATCCTATGGAAACTCGGGTCATTAAACGGCTTATTTTGCGTTTCAGAGCCGAAGTACTCTTTGCTACGGGTCTGATTTTTGTGGAAGGGGTTACCGAAGAGCAACTCATACGAGGGATGTTTCAGGCTTATTTTGGAGAAGATCCCAGCACCTATGGGATCAGCATCATCGGGGTGGACGGTAAAAGTTATGCACCGTTTCTAATGTTGGCGCTCAGTCTTAAAAAGCCGTTTTGTGTGATCAGTGATAATGACGGAGATGCCCGACATGTGGTCCTGAAACAATTAAGTGACACGGAAAGAAGGGTTCACAGCCGAGCACAGGACAATCAAAGCGGAGTGTTTTTCCTCTCTCCCGGTTTGGCAATCGAAGGCGAGTTGGTTTACAAGACAGGACTTAAGCGCGAAATTTACGATGCACTTTGGGCCTGTAACGGTTCAACAAACACTTCGCCCAAATCCAAGCACCTTCAGTACGAGCGCATGATGGCGTTGGCCCCGAGGGATCTAAAACGCAAACTTGAGAAAAAGAAAGCAGAATATTCTGGATTCTTGGGAGAAATTATTGCTCAAAACCCCTATAACCAGTCTGTTGACAATATGTTGCCGATAGCGGTCAGGAAAGCATTTGAACAAATTTCTCTTTGGCTCGGCAAAACAAAGAAAGATTCTGAAACTGAAACGGTTGGTTATACTTAAGAAAATTTTTCTCGGAGTGCTTTCTGTGCGCCAATGTATGGATGCTGACAATCTTCATAAAAGATTGAAAAAAATCATGGGTCAGGTCAATGCTATTGATCGGATGATCGATGAGGACGTCCCTTGTGAAAATATTCTTATGCAAGTTAACGCTGCCAAGGGGGCTCTTCACAAAGTCGGTCAAATCATTCTGGAGGGTCACCTTAATCACTGTGTCAAAGAAGGCATAGAGCACGTTGATGTCGATAAGACAATTCGAGACTTTGCCAAAGCTATTGAACATTTCTCTCGCCTTTCTTAATCGTTAGTGATTAATTGACAGGTACTTAAGCTCAGGTTTAGACTTTATCAATACCTATAGGGGTATAGGTATTAAAAATGGAGAGTGTTATGAATTGGCGTGTGCCCGAATGGGTCAATGGCGAAGAAAGACGAACAATTGTTTTTCTGATTATTTCCGGACTGGCCCTGGGTGTCAGTTTCTTTTTGCCCGAAGGATCCTGCCCTGTTGATCCGGCTTGGGTAAGTATTGTTTTGTGTGGAATTCCCATTATCAAAGAGGCCATAGAAGGGCTGGTGAGCCGCTTTGATATAAAAGCCGACGTATTGGTTTCAATGGCATTAATCGCCTCTGTCATTATTGGTGAGACTTTTGCAGCAGGTGAAATTGCCTGGATTATGACCATCGGTTCATTTCTTGAAGAATTAACCGTTGAAAAAGCCCGTGCCGGTATCGCGGAGTTAGTCAAACTTTCTCCTGAAACGACTCGAGTTAGACGACAGTCAAAAACAATGACAATACCAGCCGATGAGGTTTTGGTCGATGATGTTCTTGAGGTTTTGCCTGGGGAAAAAGTGCCGACCGATGGAGTGGTTATCAAAGGGACAACGGCAATCGATGAATCGGTGATGACGGGAGAACCGATGCCCGTAGATAAAGGAGTCGGAGATGAGGTCATGAGCGGAACGATTAACCGCTTCGGGGCTTTTGAAATGCGTGCGACCAAAGTAGGTAAGGAGAGTTCGGTCAATCGTCTCATTGCCTTGGTCGAAAGTGCAGATGCCAATAAAACGAAAATTGTTCGCCTGGCCGATCAGTGGGCAACTTGGGTTGTCGTAGCTGCGTTAACTTCAGCAGCGATAACTTGGTATATAACCGATGAAGTTGTTCGAGCAGTGACAATTTTGGTGGTCTTTTGTCCATGTGCATTGGTGCTGGCGACGCCGACAGCCGTGATGGCGGCAATCGGAAACGCCACGCGTAAGGGCTTTTTAGTCAGAGCCGGTGATGCACTTGAGCGATTGGCAGAGGTGAGAAAAACTGCGTTTGATAAGACAGGAACCCTCACAGAAGGCAAACCGGTTGTGGTACAGGTGGTAGCGAAAAAAGGTTTCACAGCAAAAGAGGTTTACACGTTGGCGGCTTCTGTGGAAAAGCTCAGCGAACATCCGTTAGGAAAGGCAATTATCAAAAGTTATAACAGTCAGGCAGATGCAGGCAAGCTTTTTGAACCGATCGGTTTTGAGATGTTACCGGGTTTGGGAGTTAAAGCGATCATACAGAATCGGCTCGTAGAAGTCGGAAGTCTGAAACTGGTCAACGAAAATCGATCGTTTGATCCACAAGAGAAAGAGATGATCAAGCAAGCCGAAGAGGCTTCGCGTCACGGTCAAAGTATTTCGTATGTACTGTTAGATTCTCAAATAGTTGGCTTTCTGGCTCTGGAAGACAAAATCAGGCCGTTTGCCGGAGAGGTTGTCTCAAAATTGATTTCTTTAGGCACAGAACCGATTCTTCTCACCGGAGATAAAGAATCGGCAGCCCAACACGTTGCGCAGACTGTCGGTATTGAGAAAGTAATTGCCGGATGTTTGCCTGAAACAAAGTTGGCCTACGTAAAAAATGAAGACCGCCAAAATCATAAACTATTGATAGTCGGCGACGGAATTAATGACGCACCGGCTCTCAAGTGTGCCCATGTTGGAATTGCAATGGGAGGAATCGGTAGCGGAATTGCCGTAGAAGCGGCCGATATTGTGGCTGTGAGTGACCGCATCGAAGGCATCCCAATGCTAATCAGATTGTCACGGAAAATGATGAAGGTCATCAAGATTAACCTGACATTGGCGATGACGATTAATTTTGTAGCCATTGTCTTGGCTATGGGAGGCTGGATGGGACCGGTAGTGGGAGCGCTCGTACACAATGCAGGGTCCGTATTGGTGATTATTCATTCGGCATCGTTGCTACGATTTGAGGCGAGTGAATAACAAAAAAGCGACTCGGGCAGTCGCTTTAAGAATTTAGATGGTCGGGGTGAGAGGATTCGAACCTCCGACTCCTACGTCCCGAACGTAGTACTCTACCAGGCTGAGCTACACCCCGACATCTTTTGTTGTTAAGCTTTCCGCTCAACAACGAAGGACAGCAATTCTATCAGAGAATTTTTGAAAATGGAAGGGGAAAGTGCATCTAATGCATTTTTCCCTTTTTCCAGCTCCTGTTGTGCGCGCTCTTTGCACTTTTCAATGGCTCCGCTTTGCTGAATGATGTGAGAAATTTTCTGGAAATCGCCGTGACCTTGTCGGATCGCCTCTTCAATAAATGCCTTATCTTCTGCGCTCACTTGTTGCATGGCATAAATAACAGGAAGCGTCACTTTGCCTTCTGCGAAGTCTGAGCCGATTTGTTTTCCGCTCTCTTCAGGGTTGCCGGAGTAATCGAGAATATCATCGGCAATCTGAAACGCATTGCCTAAAGCCATGGTGTAGTCAACCAAAGCCTGTTCCTGTTTTTCATCAGCACCGACCAATGCACAGGCCATTTTGGCAGCGGCCGCAAACAGTACGGATGTTTTTCGTTCAATGACTTTCAGATAGCGGGGTTCATCCACGCTGGGGTCATGAGCGTTTTTCATCTGGATGACTTCCCCTTCGCTGAGCGTGTTGGCCGCGCCCGCCAAGGCCTGCATGACGCGAAGGTTACCGATGCGGATCATCATTTGAAATGAACGCGTGTACATGAAGTCACCCACCAATACCGCAACGTTGTTGCCCCATTGGGCATTCGCTGTAGGACGGCCGCGGCGCATCATCCCTTCATCCACGACATCGTCGTGCATAAGGGTAGCCGTATGAAGCATTTCAATCGTAGCGCCCAACTCGCGGTGATCGGTTCCTTGATAACCCAGTGCGCGAGCCATAAGCATCAAAAGGGCCGGCCGCATACGCTTGCCGCCCGCCTGCGTGATGTAGGAAGCGATTTTGGTAATGGTCGGGCTTTGACTGTGAGCGAACTCACGGGCAAGAATTTCATCGACCGCTTTTAAATCTTCGGCAATGGGGACTAAGACCGCCAAAGCGGATTTCTTTTGAGAAGAGGTATTGGATGTCATAGTAGCCTCATTATACCTGCGGGTGGGAACAAAAAAGGAGGACCTATTTTGAAGATCCTCCTGTAGCTTTCCGGCTAATTGTTATTGAGCCGATTGCGGTTTGTTGCTTCCTTCTTTTCCAGAAGTCGGTTCATTGAGCTTTTGCTGCAACATCGCAATGATTTCATAGTGATTGATTAGTTCGCGAGCAAAAAGGATGAACGAGAGGAACAACTCGCAACCACGAGCCGAGAAACCTTTATCCGGACCGTTGCGCAGAAGCTTTTCCTGAATCGTTTCAATGCGGCTCAAAAGGGTTTGAGCGTTGGCATGAAGCGCATTGACATCGGCTTTGCCGTTATGGTTGCCGACAATCTCAAGCAAGAGCTGCGACAAATCAGCCAAATCCTGACTTAATTCACCTTGGAAGGTACGGTGACGGTTGGCAATATGGTCTTTGGAGACACGAGCCAAAGCTTGCAGGTAGCGACCGACATCACGCAGGTTGGTAAAGGTGCGGAAGTAGCTGTAACGGGCGTCCAGGTCTTCTTTGTTCGGAACATAACCGGAATTTTCCATCTTGTAGTAGATGCTGCGTTCGTGGGTCAGTTGATCAAAGTTTTCATTGGCCTGAAGCTTCAGCTTGCGCAATCCGCTTTCGTCATCGTTTAAGAACGTCTCAACGATGTTGTTATAGAGCGTAACGGTAGACAAAAGATTTTCGCCGACGCGTTGATTGAGAATCTCACGAATCTTTTGAACGTCATAACGTACGGCTTGTTCGGCCTTGTAATTGGCTTCCTGTTGCTTAAAGCGCATATTGCTTCGAATAATGAGAACGAAAGACAAAATGGCAAGCACGAATGCTACAAAGCCACCGCCTAAGAAGATGATGCCGCAAACCAAGGCAGCTAACGTACTGGCAGTCAAGGCAGTTACGAACCAACCGCTGATCACGGTGAGCACACCGGAAATATGGTAAACGGCAGTTTCGCGGTCCCAAGCACCGTCGGCAAAGGACGAACCCATAGCAACCATGAAGGTGACGTATGTCGTAGACAACGGCAACTGCAGTGAAGTGGCCGAAGAAATAAGTGCAGCCGACAACACAAGGTTCACAGAGGCTCTGACGTAGTCAAAGGGCAGAGGAATTTCACCTCGCTTGAGTCGTCTCGGTTTAAAACGGGAGTCCAGTTTTTTCTTAACCAATCCCGGAATCAATTGATTGACGATGTTACCCAATCCCATGGACGCACGAACGATGACACGGCCGGGAATAGAAGAGCCGAATTGTTCGTGATCGCTTTGTTGAGCAGACAGATTCAATGCGGTTTGCAGCACGCGGTGGGCCTTCTTGGAGAACCACAGGGTGAAGACCATGACGATGCCGGAGGCCACGAGGAAGAAAGTATCGGTCTTCGTGGAAACCAAAAGACCTTGCATCATGAGGTCATCGGGATTGGCGCCCGAGGCAATCCAGATCTTGAAGCTGTCGTAAGCGGCAAGCGGCACGCCGACGAAGTTCACCAAGTCGTTGCCGGCGAAGGCAAAAGCCAAGGAGAAGGTACCGGCCAGAATAACGATTTTGAAAACGTTAAACTTGCTGACCATGATGAGGATTTGGAAAAGGATTGAGAATCCCACAAACAAAACCACGACCAACATGCCGGTATTGACTTGAATCCAATCGATCCATTCCGGACGCATGAAGCTTGCACCCTTAGCACCCTTCATCACCAGGAAGTAGGCAATGGCGGTAATGGACAGACCGCCGAAGACACCGCCCACATAGGGATAGACTCTTTCGAAATGGAAAGAGAAGATCAGACGCATGATGTATTGAATGACAGCGCCTGAAACAAATGCAACAACGACGGAAATCAGGATGCCTGAAATAATGGTGAGCGACTTACTGGTATTGATGTAGTCGAAAACCATCTCCATGGAACCACCTTCCATATAAAGCTTAATAGCGGCTGCGGCAATGGCGCTGCCCAATAATTCAAAGACGATGGAAACGGTGGTAGAAGTAGGAAGGCCGAGGGAATTGAAGGTATCAAGTAAAACGATATCCGCGATCATGACCGCAAAGAAGATAATCATCACCTCAGTGAAATTAAACATCTGCGGATGGAAAATGCCGGATCGCGCGATCTCCATCATGCCCGAGGAGAATGTTGCACCGAACAACACCCCGAACGTTGCCACCCACATCGTCGTACGGAAACTTGCGATGCGGGATCCCATGGCGGAATTTAAAAAGTTTACAGCGTCATTGCTGACGCCAACGAAAAGGTCAAAGCAGGCGAGGCCGGCTAAAAAAACCAGCATCGCTATATAGTAATATTCCATGAAGATTCCGTCCGTTTGTATAAGAATAGTCAACGTTATGTAACGTTGTGCGAAGTTTATGACACAATTATGACAATAATGTGACAAAACGATGTGCCAAAGGGATATTTTTCAGCGTTTGTGTCGTGTTTGTCGGTAAGCAGTCGGAAAATTTGCATAACTCTTTGATTTGTGAAATAATCCGCATTTCCACGCATGAGTAGGTGGGGATTGTCCCTGCCGATTAACTATAAAAAGGTTTCGCAGACAGTGCGTTGGCTGAGCGAAACGGGCGAGGTAATTAATAATGTACGCAATTATCAAAACCGGTGGTAAGCAATACCGTGTTGCCGCTGGTGACAAGCTCAAGGTTGAATCCTTGAACGCCGAAGTCGGCTCCCAAGTGACCCTTTCTGAAGTCTTGGCTGTTTCCGATGGCAATGAACTCAAGGTCGGTGCTCCTTTTGTTGAAGGCGCCTCTGTTACGGCTACGGTTGTTTCTCACGGCCGTCACGACAAGGTTCGCATCTTCAAGATGCGTCGTCGTAAGCACTCCATCAAGAGCGCTGGTCATCGTCAAAACTACACGGAGCTCAAGATCGAATCGATCGCGGCTTAATTTGGACTTTTCTAAGAGAGTAAGAAAATGGCACATAAAAAGGGCGGCGGTTCTACCCGCAACGGTCGTGACTCCCAAGCTAAGCGTCTTGGTGTGAAGGTTTTTGGTGACGCAGCCATTAACGCTGGCGGCATCATCGTTCGTCAACGCGGCACGCAATTCCATCCCGGCGACAATGTCGGTATGGGTCGTGACCACACCTTATTTGCCAAGGTGGACGGCACGGTGAAGTTTGAAGTCAAGGGACCTCAAAATCATCGTTTCGTCAAAGTGATCCCCGCTTAATTGACGGCGACACGAATCGGATGATTGGTTTCATCCGAGAAACTGTTTAAAAACGAAAAGGCCATGTCGGTGACATGGCTTTTTCTGTGTGTTAAAGTCTGAAATTATTCCCAATATACTCAGCGAAAATAAATCGCATCGAGGTAGAAATGAAATTTGTCGACGAAGCGCGCATTGAAGTCGCCGGCGGTAAGGGCGGCAACGGAGTTGCCTCTTTTCGCCGTGAAAAATTTATTCCTAAAGGTGGCCCCGACGGCGGTGATGGCGGTCGCGGCGGTGATGTGTATGCAGTGGCTGATTGCAATATCAACACATTGATTGATTACCGCTATGCTCGCAAACATTTCGCCAAAAACGGAGAAAACGGACGCGGTTCGGACTGCTACGGTGCAGCCGGTAATGATATTGAACTGCGAATGCCGGTGGGAACGCTGGTGACCGATGCCGATACCGGTGAATTGGTCGCTGACCTCACTCGCCATGGGGAACGCTATCTCCTTGCTAAGGGCGGCAAAGGCGGTTTGGGTAATTTGCACTTTAAGTCCAGTACTAATCGCGCCCCCAGACAGTGCACACCCGGTGAAGAAGGCGAGCATCGCTTCCTCAATCTTGAATTGAAGGTTTTGGCCGACGTCGGTCTTTTAGGGATGCCTAATGCCGGGAAGTCCACCTTTATTTCTGCGGTGTCTAACGCTCGTCCGAAGATTGCCGACTATCCGTTTACCACATTGCATCCTCAATTGGGTGTCGTTCGAGTCGGTCCTGAGCAAAGCTTTGTCGTGGCCGATATTCCCGGTTTGATTGAAGGGGCTTCGGAAGGGGCTGGACTCGGTCATTTGTTCCTCAGACACCTCTCCCGCACGAAGCTGCTTTTGCACGTGATTGACATGGCACCTTTTGATGAAAGTGTTAATCCCGCACTCGAAGCCAAGGCCATTGTCGAAGAACTTAGAAAGTACGATGAAGAGCTCTATAACAAGCCTCGTTGGTTGGTGCTCAATAAAGTCGATTTAATTGCTGAAGAAGAGCAGGAAGAGCGCATCAATGACTTATTGGATGCACTTGAAGTTCCGGCTGACGAAAGAGTGTTTGTCATTTCTGCAGCCACTCGCGAAGGTTGTCCGGAATTGGTATCGGCTATTGCCGAATATCTGGACTCGGAACGACGTCGTGAAAATCAATACATGGGCGATGAGCGCATTGAGATTGAAGACGATGAGGTGCGCCTCATTGAAGCATAACTAGTAAGTATTTCTACCTATTTTTAGAAAAGGGGGTGCGCGAGTACTCCCTTTCTTTTTAGAATTTTGGGCGTTCAACTCAAAAGCGGAGAAAAAAATGCCCACTACAGATCAAGAATTACTGCCGGCCTGGACACTCGAGGATGCCTACGGAAGCGTGAGCGATGAGCGATATAAAAAAGAACTTGAAAACGCTCATAAACGAATGGGTGAACTGCAAAAAGCCCTGGTTGAAGAACCTCAAAAAGACGACATTGCGGTTTTGATGCCGATCTACGAAGATGCAGCAGAAAGCATCTCATCCTTAATATCCTTTTCTTACTGTGCCTCAAGTGCAGATATTTCCGATACGGCCGCTTCGGCCGCTTATGCTCAGATGCAAAGTCTTTGGGCAGAACTCGAAGCCACTGCAAAACCGCTTTTTTCCGCTTTGGGAAAAATTGATGAAAAGGATGAATTCTGGAGCCGCAAGGAAGTAAGCCACTGGCGCTTCGGTGCAATGCAAAAGAAGAACTCGTGGCGCGCCAAACTGTCCTCTCAGGATAACGCCGTAATCAACGCCTTTGCGGCTACCAACTTTTTCCCGGTCGACGCCATGTATAAGCGCTTAAACAAATCAATGTTGGTTAAGGCTAAAAACAGTGCCGGGGAAACCGTCACTTTGACGCATTCGCAGTGCGTAGGCGTTTTAAAGGGGGCCGATGATCCCGTGTTGAGAGAAACTGCACAAACGGCGGTCAACGAGTGGTACAGAGAGCATGCCGGTTTTTATGTGGACTTACTCAATCTCTTGCACGGTTTCAGAAAGACCCAGTTTGAATTGGCGGGGCTCGACGATTGGATGCGACCGAGCCTTGAACAAAACCGTATCAGTCGCCAAGCCCTTGAGGCGGCTCTTAATGCCATTAAAAATCGTCAGGCAGAAATTCAAGAGGCTATTAAAGTTCGGGCGCCGTTTTTCGGTCGTCCGGTGATGAAGGCCTGTGACTTTTTCGCTCCCGTTCCCGTGAAATCTCAAGGGAAGGCTCCTTATATTCCGTACAAAGAAGCTATTGAAACCGTGAAAGCATCTTTGGTAGAGGTTAATCCAGAAATTCCGGCCTTTATCGACATGATGCTTCAAAACCATTGGCTTGATGCCCGAGTCGATGCGAAGAAGGCGGGCGGCGCATTTTATTCCCGCTTTAATCGACTGAAGCAGCCTCGTGTTTTCACGACCTATTTGGGCAGTTTCGGTTCTGTGTTGCAGCAGGCTCATGAATTGGGACATGCATTCCACTATTGGGTGATGCGTGATATGCCGACCAATGAAACGGAATTTCCGATGACGCTCACCGAAGTGGCCAGTACTTTTAACGAAGCCAATGTTCGCCGTTACTGTGCGGCCAATAGCCAAAGTAAAGAGGAACGCCTGGCGATCCTGTGGCAGGAATTGGTGAGCTGCGCAAACTTCTGTCTGCAACTGCCGATCCGCATGGGCTTTGAAACGCGGTTTATTGAAAAGCGCCAAAAGGGATTGGTGACACAGGCTGAGGCTGAACAGATCATGCGGGAAGTTTGGCACGAGTACATGGGCGATGCCATTGAAGACTGTGATGAGTATCTCTGGTGCTACAAATTGCATTTTTACATGACCGACCAGTACATCTACAACTATGCCTATACGATCGGCTACCTCCTGTCTCAAGGTCTGTGTCGGGAGCAGGAAAAGCGTGGCAAGGATTTTCCGCGTTTTTATCGCGAATTCTTGCGTGATACAGGTCGTATGACGGTCGATGAGCTGATTGCCAAGCACATGGGGTTGGATGCAACGACTCCGGACTTCTGGAACCAGTGCCTGGATCAGGCTTGCAGCCACATCGAAGAATTCAAAAAATTAATTAATCAGTAAAAACACAAACCTCGCGTTTGCCTTCCTAAACAAACGCGAGGTTTTCGATTTCTTTCAATTAAGAAAGAATGCCTTTTTTCATCCAAGTCGGCCGTCGGGCTTCATATTGCGCGATGGCCTCTTCGTGTTCAAGCGTCAGAGAAATGGCGTCGAGCCCTTCCAAAATGCAGTGTCTTCTGAAGGGATCCAGGGTGAAGCTATAGTGCTTGGCTCCCACCGTTACCGCGCAATCCTCAAGATTAACCGAAATTTCCATTCCGGGCTGATCATTGAGTGCTTGCATAATTTCTTCAATTTCTTCTTCACTTAAGCGGACTAAAAGCAGACCGTTACCTAAAGAATTGTTGGAGAAAATATCCGCAAAAGACGATGCAATAATGGCCCGAATGCCAAAATCCAGTAAGGCCCATGGTGCATGCTCACGGCTTGAACCGTTACCGAAATTGTTGCGGGCCACAATAAATTTCGCGTTTTGATAACACGGTTTATTGAGCACAAAGTCGGGATTAGGCATCGTTTCGGCCTCATCGAGGTAGCGCCAATTATGGAAAAGGTGCTTACCGAACCCCTTGCGATCAACAGCTAATAAGAACTGTTTGGGAATGATTTGGTCGGTATCGATGTTGGAGGCGTCCATCGGAGCCGCCACAGCAGTCAGTTTGGTAAATTTTTGCATGAAGCTGCTCCTTATTTCAGATAATCGCGAACGTCAACGATTTTGCCATTGATGGCTGCAGCAGCGGCCATCGCCGGACTCATCAGGTGTGTGCGACTGCCTCGTCCCTGTCGGCCGATAAAGTTTCGATTAGAGGTCGAAGCCACGCGAGAGCCGGGTGCTGCAATGTCATCGTTCATGCCCAGACACATCGAGCAGCCGGGCAGACGCCATTCAAAGCCAGCTTCTTTGAAAATTTGATCGAGCCCCTCTTCTTCGGCCATCGCTTTGACAGCCATCGAACCCGGTACAGCCAGTGCACGGACACCCTCGGCCACACGTTTACCCTTCAGTACCTTGGCAGCTTCTCTGAAATCTTCGATTCGCCCGTTGGTGCACGAGCCGATAAATACCGTATCAATGGCTACGCCGGCGATTGGTTGACCGGGCTCAATCTGAATATAGGACAAAGCCGCCTCGATACCGTGTCGTTCCTGCTCGTTGCTACACTGAGCGGGATCGGGAACGTTATCGGTGATATGGCAGACCTGACCGGGATTGGTGCCCCAGGTGACCATCGGAATCAAGTGCCCGGAGTCAATCGTGATTTCCTTATCGAAAACGGCATCGTCGACTGTTTTCAGTGATTTCCAGTATTGGACTGCTTCTTCCCAATCTTTTCCCTTAGGTGCAAAGGGGCGATCCTTTAAGTATTCGAAAGTTGTTTCGTCCGGTGCAATCATTCCGGCTTTAGCACCGATCTCAATGGCCATATTGGACAATGTCATGCGACCTTCCATCGACAATGAGGTGACTCCGTCACCGGCAAACTCAATGGCATATCCGGTTGCGCCCGCGGTGGTGAGCACCCGAGCGATTTCCAAAATCAGATCTTTGGCGTAAACCCCTTTTGAGAGTTTGCCGACGCAGTTGATGCGCATCGTTTTAAGTTTGGCTTGTTTGAGGGTTTGCGTGGCCATAACGTGTTCGACTTCACTGGTACCGATACCGAAAGCCAATGCGCCGAATGCGCCGTGCGTAGCCGTGTGGGAGTCTCCGCACACCAAAGTTGTTCCGGGCAACGTAAAACCTGTTTGCGGTCCGATGATGTGCACAATGCCCTGATTGGGGTGACCCAGCCCGAAGAGTTCAACTCCGAACTCTTCGCAGTTTTTCATAAGCGTCGTCACTTGCTTTTTGGCTACGCACGAGCAGGCTTCAATCGTCGCTTCCTGGGTGGAGATATCGTGATCCATCGTCGCCATCATCAGTTCCGGTCGGCGCAATTTGCGGCCGGCCTCACGCAGTCCCGAAAATGCCTGCGGACTGGTGACTTCGTGGACAATATGTCGGTCGATATAAAGAAGCGGCAGTTCCCCTTCGGCTTCATAAACGACGTGTGCGTCGTAGACTTTTTCGTAAAGCGTCTTTCCCATTTTTAGTCTCCTAAGCGCTCAACGATTGCATCACCCATTTGAACGGTATTGACTATGTGAGCGTCGGGCATAGCTCGAGCCAGATCGGCTGTGACGATTTGATCCTTAAGCGCTCGCGCAACGGCCTTTTCAACATCTTCGGCCGCCTCGATTTCTCCGAAAGAGTGTCTGAGCATTAAAGCCATCGAAAGAATCTGGGCAATCGGATTGGCAATACCTTGACCGGCGATATCGGGAGCTGAGCCGCCTGCAGGTTCATAAAGACCGAAACTGCCTGAGGCCAGTGAGGCGGAGGCAAGCAGCCCCATGGAGCCGGTGATCATGGCGCATTCATCCGAGAGGATGTCACCGAACATATTCGAGCAGAGCACCACATCAAACTGAGCCGGATTTTTAATGAGCTGCATGGTGGCGTTGTCAATGTAGAGATGTTCAAGCGTGACTTCGGGGAAATCCTCCGCCACCATCATGACCACTTCACGCCACAAAACGGAACTGGCCAGGACATTGGATTTATCAATGGAAGTCACTTTCTTTTTGCGTCCCATTGCGACCTTAAAGGCGACGCGAGCAATGCGTTCGATCTCTGCTCGTGTATAGACTTCCGTGTCAAAAGCCCGTTCATTGTCACCTTCGCCTTCCCGGCCCTTGGGTGTGCCGAAATAGATGCCGCCCGTGAGCTCGCGCACGACCATGGCATCAAAACCTTGAGCGGAGATATCTGCGCGAAGCGGACTTAAAGCATTTAAGCCCGGGAAGATTCGAGCCGGACGCAGATTGCAAAAGAGCCCGTAACGCTTACGAAGGGGAAGCAAGGCTCCGGCTTCGGGACGCTGGCTGTGAGGCAAGTGGTCCCATTTCGGGCCACCGACACTACCGAACAAAATCGCCTGAGCTTTGTCGCATGCGTTAATGGTTTCTTCTGGTAGCGGAGTTCCGCAGTGATCAATAGCCGCGCCCCCCACGAAGCATTCTTCATACGTGACGGTAAAGTCGTGCTTTTGACCGACAGCGTTCATCACTTTAATGGCTTCGTGCATCACTTCGGGGCCGATGCCGTCACCGGCCAACACTGCAATATGGTAATTCTTGGACATGGGCATTCCTTTCTAATCTCGGATAAATCAGGCAGTTTTCTTTTCGCGTTTTTTCTCAATTTCTCGAGCGCGTTCAATACTGTTACAGGCGTCAATGAGGGCCAGGGCAGAGGATTCAATCACGTCGGTGGAAAGCCCCATGCCGTGGAAGATGCGCCCTTCATAATCGACATTGACATTGACCTGACCCAAAGCATCCATGCCGGCGCCGTTTGCCTTAATGGTGTAGCTTGTGAGTTTGCAGCGAATGCCCGTCAGACGAGTGATGCAGTTATAAACCGCGTCAACCGGGCCGTTACCGATACTCGATTCCGTGCGGGTACGCTTACCGACTTTAAGTCGAACACTTGCCGTGGGGATTGCACCGTGGGCACCGCCGCTCATGACATTGATCGTGTCGAGTTTGAAATAATTTTCTTGCTCATGGTCGCGTTTCTGGAAAAAGAGCAGCGCTTCGAGGTCATAATCAAAAACCTGACCTTTGCGGTCGGCAAGTTTCAGGAATCGATCGTAGATTTCATTGAGATCGTAGCTGTCGTCTTCGTAACCCAGGTTTCTCAAGCAGGCACGAATCATATGGCGGCCCGAGCGGGCGGTCATGTGCATGGTGTTGCCCGTAAAGCCGACACTTTCAGGAGTCAAAATTTCGTATGTCTCGCGATTTTTGAGTACGCCGTCCTGATGGATACCAGAGCTGTGAGCAAAGGCGTTGGAGCCGACAATGGCTTTGTGAGGCGGAACGGGTTCGTTACAGATCTTGGAGACAAGGGTAGACGTTCGGGCGATATTTTTCGCAACGATATCGGTGTAGAGACCATTGAGGAATTTTTCACGAAGTTTAATCGCCATCACGACTTCTTCAAGTGAGCAATTGCCTGCTCTTTCGCCCAATCCGTTCATGCAGCATTCAATCTGTCTGGCTCCGTGCCTGATGGCCGTCAGGGAGTTTGCCGTCGCCATGCCCAAATCGTTGTGACAGTGAACGGAAATCACGGCCTTATCAATATTGGGGACGCGGTTATAGAGGTTGGTGATAATGGCACCGAACTCTTCAGGCAGGGTGTATCCCACGGTATCGGGGATATTGACAGTAGTGGCTCCGGCCTTAATGGCGTTTTCAACCATTCGGCACAGGTAGTCAATCGGCGTGCGGCCAGCATCTTCGCAAGAGAACTCGACATCGTCGGTGTAGTTTCTCGCTTGTTTGATGCAGGCTGTGGCCATAGCCATGATGTCATCGCGGCTTTTCTTGAGTTTATCCTGCACGTGAATGTCGGACGTAGCAATAAAGGTGTGGATGCGGAAGTGATCAACGCCTTTCATAGCGTTGCCACAGGCGTCAACATCTTTAGGCACGCAACGGGCAAGGCCGCAAGGAATGGCATGCTTGAGGCTTTTCGAGATGGTTTGAACCGACTGAAAGTCTCCCTCGGACGAAATCGGAAATCCTGTCTCAATGACATCAACTCCCAACTGATCAAGCGCCATGGCAATCTGCAGTTTCTGCTGCGTACTCAAACTTTGCGGCAAGGCTTGCTCGCCGTCTCTGAGAGTGGTGTCAAAAATAATGATTTTGTTCGGATCCTGATGAATGGACATAAAGTCGCTCCTCAAAGCAAAAATGGCGGATTTTGCGATGAATAGAATTTACGACTTCGCTATTTTTGTGTCAATAAGTATTTTGCATTATATTAAGATTTAACAAATATAACCTATTGATAAAAAAGAAATATTAATTTCAAAATATAGTGAAATTGAATAGATATATTTATGTAAAAACCTGTTGTTTTGTAAATATTAAAGAATCGTTTATATTCGATTTTGCAAAAAATCAGAGGATTTTTTGGGCAAAAGAAAACCCGCCGGATGAGGCGGGTCGGAGAAATTAAAAACCGTACAGTAACCAATCTTGACTGGGTTTTGACCGTCGGTCATTCTGGCCGAAAAGGTGGGGAGCGAGGTCTGCCAGGGCTTTTCGGTAGACGTCGTGTTTAAAATCAATAACGTCTCTGAGCGGCACCCAGTAATCGTTCCAGCGCCAGGCATCAAACTCCGGGTGGTTGGAAGCAAAGAGGTTGATCTTTGATTCCGGTCCCACCAATTTCAGTAAGAACCAAATTTGTTTTTGTCCGCGGTATATGGACCGGTCGGCACGTCTGAAGGGTTCGGGTACATCGTAATAAAGCCACTCATTGGTATGAGCGATAATCTCGACATCATCGGCCGTTAAACCGATTTCTTCATTGAGTTCGCGCATAAGCGCCGTCTCAATGTCTTCCCCTTCGTCAATGCCTCCCTGTGGGAACTGCCAAGCGGGCTTTCTCAACCGTTTGGCCCAAAATACCTTCTTGTCGGCATTCGTTAAAATAATGCCGATATTCGGACGGTATCCGTCACTGTCCAACATGAAAGGCCTCAAAATCTCTAAAATTACTCTTTTACTTTTACCCAATGCGTGGTAAAAAGTCACATCGAAAAATTGTACCTTAATTAGCGAGAAAACAATGCGCGCTCGTTCCTTTTTTATTTCTACCTTGAAAGAGGCTCCGGCTGATGCCGATATCGTGAGCCAACAGTTGATGATTCGCGCCGGCATGATCAAAAAGTTGGCCGCCGGTGTGTATACCTACATGCCGATGGGTTTGCGTTCATTGCGCAAGATTGAAAATATCATCCGCGAAGAAATGAATCGCGCGGGCGCGATTGAATTGCTGTTGCCGATGGTGCAGCCGGCAGAATTGTGGCAGGAGTCCGGTCGTTGGGAAAAGTATGGTCCTGAACTTTTGCGTTTCAAAGACCGCCACCAACGTGACTTCGTCATTCAACCGACGTCCGAAGAAGTGATCACAGACTTTGCCCGTCAGGAAATTCGTTCCTGGCGCCAACTGCCTGTCAATCTGTATCAGATTCAAACGAAATTCCGTGACGAACGTCGTCCGCGTTTCGGCGTGATGCGCGGCCGTGAATTCACGATGAAAGATGGTTACTCCTTTGACCGTGATCAGCAAGGAGCCCTGAAGTCTTACGACAAAATGTACGAGGCCTACCAACGTATCTTTACGCGATTAGGCTTAACGTTCCGTGCGGTGGCAGCTGATACGGGTTCGATCGGTGGCGATCGCTCGCATGAATTCCAGGTCATTGCCGATACCGGCGAGGATCTGATTGCTTATTGCCCCGACAGTGACTTCGCAGCCAATATTGAATTGGCTCCGGCTCCCTGCGTGATTGAAAAGCGTGAAGAGCCCAAAGAAGCCATGCAAAAGGTGCCTACGCCCGGTCGTGAAAAGTGCGAAGCGGTGGTGGAGTTGCTCGGTCGTGAGTTGACGAGTTCCATGAAGTCCGTTGTGCTCGCTGCCGAGCGATTTAACGAAAAAGGTGAAGCCGTTGAACCGCAGATCGTTATGATTTTGCTGCGCGCCGATCATGATCTCAACGAAGTCAAAGCCGGTAAGTTGCCCGAATTGAAAGACGGATTCCGCTTTGCAACCGATGCTGAAATCATTAAGGCTTTCGGCTGCAAGCCGGGCTATCTCGGACCGGTCGGAATCAATAGCGACATCGTGGTCTATGCCGATCTGACGGCTGCCAAGATGAGTGATTTTATTTGCGGTGCCAATGAAGAGGGTTATCACATTACGGGCGTGAACTGGGGACGAGATTTGCCCGAACCCAAGGTCGCCGATCTTCGTAACGTGGTTGAAGGTGACGCATCGCCCGATGGTAAAGGCACCATCAGACTGCAACGCGGTATCGAAGTCGGTCACGTTTTCTACCTGGGAACGAAGTACTCCCAAGCATTGAATGCGACCTATCTGGATGAAAACGGTAAGCCCCAGGTATTGGAAATGGGCTGCTACGGTATCGGTGTGTCTCGCCTCTTAGGTGCAGCCATCGAACAAGGACACGATGAGCAGGGCATTATTTGGCCTGAATCCATTGCACCCTTTACGAGTGTTATCTGTCCGATGAATTACTCCAAGAGCGAAATGGTTCGTGGAGCAGCCGACAAGATCTACGAGGATCTCAAGGCCGCCGGAGTGGACGTGATTTTGGATGACCGTGAAATGCGTCCTGGCGTCATGTTTGCCGAATGGGAACTGATCGGTGTACCGCACCGCATCGTCGTGGGCGAACGAGGCTTAAAGAACGGTGAGGTCGAATACGCTTATCGTCGTACCATTAAAGAAAAACAAATGGTGAAGACTGAAGCCATTGTTGATTTTATTCTGAATCGCTAATCGCTTTTGAAACCTAAAAAAAAGCCTCCGGCCGTTTTGGTTAGGAGGCTTTTCAATGTAAGAAAAACCGCCCGAACACTCAGGCGGTTTTTTAATAATTCGTCGCTGAATTAGCGCTTGCAGCACTTCTTCTTGGAAGCAACAGCGGCCTTGAAGGCGGCGCCGGCAGTGAACTTCGGCAACGTCGTGGCCGGGATCTTGATCGTTTCGCCGTTAGAGGGATTGCGGCCTTCGCGAGCGGCGCGCTTAACAGCCTTAAACGTACCGAAACCGATCAATTGGAAACCGTCACCCTTGGCAACAGCCTTAACGATGGCGTCAAACACGGAGTCAACAACGCGACCGGCTTGAGCCTTAGACAATTCGTTTTCTTCAGCAACGATGGCGATGAGTTCTTGCTTGTTCATTGGAATTCTCCTAAAAAAATGAGCATCTTAACGATGAACAACCCTAATATACTCCATCTATTCCCTTTAAAACCAGAGGGTTGCGCGAAAAAATGGCCTATAAACCCTCATTTTTATTGATATACGTTAAATAGACAGAAAAAATGTCGCAAAAAGGAGACAGCGAATTCAGCCGATGGCCTATTTGGCGGGCTTTCGGTTGAGATTTGAGGTTGAAAAAAAGCGCTCAGAAACCGGATGTATCCGAGCGCTTTCTTGAGTCGAAAAGATTATCACCATCGTCGTAAAACCACTGCATTTATGCGGTGGATATAAGACGGCAATCCAAAGGATTGCAATAAACGGAAAATGTAATCTAAATCTGTTTTAAAGTAAAGCCTGTTGAATTCTAAGATCTGATTATGATACGATTGCACTATGTCATATGTATCGTATCGTTTTAGGATCTATCCAAACAGCCTGCAGCGTCAATCTCTGGTTGATCACTTCGGTTGCACCCTTTGGGTTTTCAACCGTTACCTCTCTGAGGCTGATGATTGTTACAAACAAACCGGTAAGACCATGCGGTGCCATGATTTCATTGTTCGTTTGGTCGATCTGAAAAAACAGTACCCCTGGCTCAAAGATGTCAATTCACAATCGCTTCAAATGGCAGCCCGCAACGCCGAGCGCGCCTTTGTCAATTTTTTTGAAAAACGAGCACAACCCCCTCGTTTTAAAAGCAAACATTCTCGCTCGTTAATTTTTGATAAACTCTCAAAGCCCAACGAGAAAAGGGAATTTCATTCTAAGCCTTGGCCCTGAAAACTTTGCGCCGAATTCTTCAAGATATTTCGCGCGAAAAGAATTTCGGCGAAAGCCGAAAGGGCCCCTGTGAAAACAGGGTTTAGAAACGACAATGGCCCGGTTGCAGCCGAGCCAAAGTCAATTTAAACGAGGTGACGGAATGTCTTATCTTTCATCCTCGTGGGTGACTATATCACAATTAAATGCGATTGTGGTCATTGACTTAAGAATTCAATTCTTAGTTGTGACGCTTGCGTTTATGTTGTGGATAGTCCGCACGAAACCTTAATGGATTGGGCTAAGTTCGAAAGGGCTTAGCCCTCGTGCGTTTCCATGCCGCTACAATTTCACAGCAATAAAAAATCCACCTGACTCAGAATAAATCAGATGGAAATTTCTTTTTAAAATCAACAATTTAGGTGGTGGAGATGAGGAGGGTCGAACTCCCGACCTCTGCATTGCGAACGCAGCGCTCTGCCAACTGAGCTACATCCCCACTGAGACTGAAAATTCTGCCACGGCAAAGATAAAATTGCAAGAAACCGCCTACCGACTCTTGTGCAGACTTTTGCGAAATTCCGATGGTGTCATTCCTAACTGTTGTTTGACAAATCGACTGAAATACGACAAGGAAGAAAAATTCAATTCTTCTGCAATCCGTGATAAAGGACGACTTTGGTCATACAGAAGTTTCGAAATTTCCTGGATCGTAAATCTCTCAATGAAATACGACGCCCCTTTTCCACTCACCTTCCGGCAGACTTCTGACAGATAATGGCTGCTGACAAAAAGTTTGTCGGCATAGTAATCCAAATTTCTATTCTTACGAAAATCGCCTTGCATTAATAATCTGACAAAGCGATTGACCAGCTCGGCATTCCGACCGGAAATAGCCTCCAAATAATTATTTTTTTCTGCATGGATACTATAAAGGTCCAGAATATGAGCCATTAACAAGTGCTCGACTAACTCCCGATTAAATGGATTGTCACCTTCTAGAAGGCGTTCTCGGATTCGAATCAAGTCCTGCTGACACCTCAACACTTTCTGTGGACTCAATTGCATGACAGGATTATTCAATAACGACAAATGCCCGAAGACGCCGTAGTTACTTTTCAAGGTCAAACCGGATACGAACCTATCCTCCAACACCATGACAATGCCTTTGAAATCACTCGATTGAGCGAAAGCTCTAGCCAGACGAAACGTCGGAATAATCAGATAATCTGTAGCAACTATATTGAAATGCGTTTCGTGGAACAAAAAACTCATTGCTCCATTAAGACACAAAACATGCACGACATAGTCCCGATGTTGAATCGGAGAGAGAGTTTTTATGGAATCGGCAAAAATGATTGACTCATTTTTCTCTTGAAGCGGTTGCATTAACAAAAAAAACTCCGAAAATTGAAAATTTCTCTACAAAATCGAATAGCCCTATTATGAGTTAAATCTTACTATTTTGTCTTGTGTAATCCTTTTATTTTTAGTGAGATATCGCTATGAAAGAAGTTTGTCTTAATAACGGTGTACATATGCTCGCTATCGGTTTCGGTGTGTACCAAATTCCGAATTCTGAAACTGAAGAAGCCGTAACGAACGCGCTTGAAGTCGGTTATAGACTAATTGATACGGCTGCCAGCTACTTCAATGAACGGGAAGTTGGGCAAGCCGTCCGTCAATCCGGTTTAAAACGAGAGGAAATTTTTATTACCAGCAAATTATGGGTCCAGGACTACGAGTACGAAGATGCGCTTCGTGCCTTTGATCGTTCATTGAATAACCTTGGGGTAGACTACATCGATCTGTATCTTCTGCATAAACCTTACGGAAATTATTATGCGGCTTGGCGAGCCCTTGAAAAGCTTCATAAAGAAGGCCTTATTCGAGCTATCGGCGTCACCAGCTTTTCAAACGAACGTCTGCAGGATCTTTTCCTACATAACGAAATTAAGCCGGCAATCAATCAATTGGAAACTCATCCTTTCTTCCAACAAAAGGCTGCGAATGATTTCCTCCGCTCGGAAGGGATTGTGCATCAAGCCTGGGCACCTTTCGCCGAAGGGAAAAACGATATTTTCAACCACCCTGTCCTCAAGAAAATTGCAGAAAATCACGACAAAACTGTTGCCAATGTCATCTTCAGATGGCTTAATCAGCGCAATGTGGTTGTTATTCCGAAATCAACGAAAAAATCTCGCATGATTGAAAATTTCAACAGCTTTGACTTCACTCTCACCGATAATGAGATGGACTTGATCGCTCAACTTGATACCGGCAAGAGCCCGATTTATGACGATCGGGATCTGGCCGTAACGAAATTTATCGGTTTGCACAAAATTCACGATTAGGAGAAGCAGCCATGCAAAAAACGATTTTGAATAACGGCGTCGAGATGCCGCTCATCGGTTACGGTGTTTTTCAGATCAGTCCTGAAATCTGCACACGGTGTGTCAGAGAAGCTTTGGATGTCGGTTATCGATCTATTGATACCGCTCAGGCCTATTACAACGAGGAAGCGGTCGGAACTGCGCTGAAAGAATCCCGCATAGCACGAGAAGATATTTTCCTCACAACAAAAGTTTGGATTTCAAATGCCGGCGAAGAAAAGGCAGCCAAAAGTATTGACGAATCGTTGCGAAAGCTTCAAACCGATTATCTTGATTTAGTGTTGATTCATCAGCCGTTCGGCGATTACCACGGGACATACCGTGCAATGGAAAAAGCCGTCAAACAAGGAAAAATTCGGGCTATCGGACTCAGCAATTTTTACAACGACCGTTTCATTGATGTTGCTGAAACTTATGAAATTAAACCTGCGGTTCTGCAGCTTGAAACACACGTTTTTTGTCAGCAAAAAGCTATGCGTGATCTCGTTAACGAGTACGGCACCAAGCTGATGGCCTGGGCCCCTCTGGCTGAAGGCAAAAACAACCTTTTTAACGATTCGATTCTTTCCGAGATCGGTGAAAAATATGGCAAAACTGCCGCGCAAGTCGCTCTGAAATTTTTAGTTTCAGAAGACATCATCATTATTCCGAAATCGGTTCATAAAGAACGAATGGCGGAAAATCTGGCAATTGAAGATTTTTCCCTCATCGAGAGAGAAATGCAGATCATTCGAACAATGGATACAGGACACACGCTGATAGCCGACTTCAGCAATCCTGCATTAGCGAAGTTTCTCCTGCACTACGAAGACTGATCGGTTCAACTGAAGTTCATTTGAAGGCCTTTGCATTTCAGAGGCAAAGGCCCTCAAAATCAATCCTCACTCATTTCCCATTCTTCAGGTTCACGAGGTAGGCTCTTGTTTGCCTCTTTAATTTCACGAGATCGTTCCAAGATTGCTTCCCGCAGTAAGTCCAACCCGATAGACTTCAGTGCAGAAATACGAACCGCTTCAATTTCACCGTTTGTGTTTCTCAAAATTTCAGGCTCTAAATCCGTTTGATCAATTTTGTTTAAAACCAAAATGGTCGGTATTTCGTGGGCGTCGATTTCCTCCAGTACCTTATTGACTTCCACAATCTGATCATCTTTTGCAGGGCTGGAAGCATCCACAACGTGCAACAAAATATCCGCATGAACCGTTTCATCAAGTGTGGACTTAAACGCTTCTACCAATTGGTGCGGTAAGCCTCGAATGAATCCGACGGTATCGCTTAAAACAACGCTCTCCCCGTCTCCAACATAGCATCGGCGGGCGGTGGTATCCAATGTGGCAAAGAGCTGATCCGCGGCGTAGATATCCGACTTGGTTAAAACATTAAACAGGGTGGACTTACCCGCATTGGTGTAACCGACAATGGAAAGCGACACAATATCGCTTCTTGAACGCCATTTTCTCTGCGTATTGCGCTGCTTTTGCAATTTCTTGAGTTGCTCTTTGAGTTGCTTGACCCGCACGCCGATCATACGGCGGTCAAGCTCAATTTGCTTTTCACCCGGACCACCGGTCTTACCCAAGCCGCCACGCTGACGTTCCAAGTGAGTCCAACCTCGTACCAAACGCGTTGACAGATGCTCCAGTCTGGCCAACTCAACCTGCAGACGACCTTCACGGCTTTTGGCACGTCGCTGAAAAATTTCCAAAATAAGCTGCGTACGGTCAAGAACTGCTACCCCGACTGTTCGCTCGATATTGCGTTGTTGAGCTGCTGATAAGGCCACATCAAACACAACTACACCGACATTCAAACGTTTGACCTCGTCGGCCAACTCCTGAATTTTTCCGCTTCCCAAATACGTAGCGGGATCGGGTTTGTCGCGTTTAGCGAGCATCATACCGACCGGTTCCAATGCATCGCTTCGAACCAATTCGGTCAATTCTTCCGGCGCATCGGGAATCGTTATTCGAGAGGTACTCACACACACAAGATAAGCGCGGGGAGATTTTTCCTGGGCAGAATCAATTTGGAATACTGTCATAAAACTGAAAGGACAAAAAGAGCGTGCAGAACCAAACGGTCACAGCACACTCTTTGTGAATAAACTGAGAATGTCTTCAATTATTCAGCGTCTTCAACCTGAGGCATGTTTACAGGCTTGGTCGGCACAACCGTACTGATCGCATGTTTGTAAACCATTTGCGTCACGGTATTGCGAAGTAAAACAACATACTGGTCAAACGATTCCACTTGGCCCTGCAGCTTGATGCCGTTTACCAAATAGATCGAAACCGGAATGTGTTCCTTGCGCAAAATGTTAAGGAACGGGTCTTGCAAAAGTTGGCCTTTATTTGTCATTTTTATTCTCCGGGCGCTTCAATTCACGCCTTCTTGTTTAGCGGTTGCCCGACAATCGAACAACTTCCTGTTAGTTTAATCCTTTTTCTCCACGTAGGGGTTACGGTTCAACTTAAATTCAATGCGAAGCGGAGTGCCTGCCAAATTGAATTGATCTCTGAACCACCCTTCCAAATAGCGCTTATAGCTATCAGGGACAGCCTGAAGACTGTTGCCGTGAATCACCACGACAGGAGGATTTTGTCCGCCTTGATGTGCATAACGCAGTTTAGGACGAACGCCCTTGACACGAGGCGGCGATTGACGTTGAACGGCTTCAATCAGTGCTCGGGTCAATTTCGGTGTCGATAATTTGGCAAAAGCCGCAGCGTGAGCGTCCGATACCGCTTTCATCAAATGATTCAACCCATTGCGTTTCAAAGCGGAAATATGAATCTGACGAGCCCAATTCAAGAAGTGAAGTTTGTGCTCCATCTCTTCATCAATACGGCTGCGCTCATAGCTGTCAAGCGCATCCCACTTATTGACGGCAACCACCAAGGCTCGGCCGCTTTCCAAAACATAGCCCGCAATGTGCGCATCATGCTCGGCAATGCCCTCCTTGGCATCCAAAACCAAGATCACAACATTGGAATCGGCAATGGCCTGAAGTGTCTTGACGACCGAGAATTTTTCAATTGCCTCGAAAACCTTTCCTTTGCGACGAAGCCCTGCCGTATCGATCAAGGCGTAATCGCGACCGTCATACTCAAAATCCACCCGAATGGAATCTCGAGTCGTGCCGGGCATATCGTAAGCAATCAATCGCTCTTCACCCAAAAGGGCGTTGATCAAAGTGCTTTTACCGGCGTTCGGTCGACCGGCGACTGCCACCTTCACGCGCGGCGCCTTACCCTCTTGAACTTCATCGTCTTCAACAATCGGGATTTCTTCATCGGGACAATGCGAAAGAGCAAGCTCAATCATGTTATGCACGCCGTGACCGTGGGCTGCCGAAATCATATTGGGCTCACCCATAGCGAGTTCATAGAACTCAGCGGCATGTACCGAATCGAGTCCTTCGGCTTTATTGACCGCCAGCACAACCGGACGATGAGATCGACGCAGGTGATTGGCGATTCTTTCATCATGCGGGGTCAGGCCCGTGCGGGCATCCACCACAAAAATCACCACATCGGCTTCTTCAATCGCCAACTCAGCTTGGCTTGCCATCGCCTTGACGATGCCTTGACTTTTAACAGGCTCGAAACCGCCCGTATCCACCACAATATAGGGACGCGGACCGACTCGGCCTTCACCGTACTGGCGATCTCGGGTCAGGCCCGGGAAATCCGCCACTAAAGCGTCTCGCGAGCGCGTCAGGCGGTTAAACAAAGTGGATTTGCCGACATTCGGGCGGCCAACCAAAGCAATCACTGGAAGCATTGTCTATTGCACCTTGATGAAGGCCACTTCACCTTCTTCAGTTTGGAAAATAGCCCCCTGCTCATAGCTTTGAGCAGGCGAAACAATGGCACCGTCTAATTGAGTGCGACCGATGATATCTCCGCTTTCCGGATTGAGAATCTGGATGTAGCCTTCACTGTCGCCGACTGCGAGAACCCCGGACATCGGCACAATGGCACGCACCCCGCGCCACTTCAACTTTTCATTTTTCCAGACGGGATATCCGCGGGTACGATCAAAGGCATAGAGTTCGCTCGCGGTATTGCCAACGTAAACAAAACGCTCATCTGCAGCGGGCGGCGTCATTGCCGTCACATCGTGCGTAAAGCGCAACTGACCGTTTTGGGCATTCATACACACCAAGCGTCCCTGGAACGCAGAGGCACACAACAGATCACCGCTGAGCATGGGAGAGCCGAGAATATCAACCAAGCGTTCGACTTCCGTGATACCACGCGCCTCAGAAATCAATGCCTGCCACACGGGGCGGCCTTCTGCGGAAAGCCCCAATAAGTAACCGTTACTTTGACCCACAAGAATCATCGGGCCGAAAAACATCATGCCGGAAGCGTTCTTGATCGTCAGCGACGGTGCCTGACGCTGATAGCGCCAACGCTGTTGACCGCTCATTGCGTCAAAAGCCGTCACACGGGTATCGGCCGTACGCACAACCACAAGGCCGTTGCCGACCAAGGGCACAGCATCCATTTCACTCGTAAGGAACGTCGACCAAAGCTTTTTACCTTCGGCGTCAACAACCACCAATTCGCCCTTGGCAGTTCCGACAGCCACGATATAGCCGTCACTGCCGACACCGGCCGCAATCGGCGCATCGGTTTCAAAGCTCCAGACCTCATCACCCGTTTCGGCATCCAACCGATAGATCGTGTTGTCGCCAGCCGCATAGACCGAAGTGCCGACCACACTCGGCACCAGGTAATTGGTCAGACTCTCACCCACATTCTTTGACCAAACCACATCGGGCTCAGCAATGGAGTTGTAATCTTCAAGCTCGGTCGGAGCCTGGGAACTCGGCGTACTGCAGCCGGCTAATACCGCCGCTGCTGCTAAGGCCAAAAGTGTCTTTTTCATCATAAAAAGCCTTTAATTCTTATTGCTTTTGTTGTTGGGTTTCTTCAGGCAATGCTTGAAGTTTCAATTGCACAAATCCCATCAGGGCCGGATCAATCGGGTGCTCCAGAGCCTGTTGCCAAACACGGCGGGCATTGACGATATCGCCTTTGGCAAAATAAGCATCGCCCAGGCGATCATTAACCAGCGCAATTTGTCGATCGGTCGGTTGGGCAGCACTCAAAAGAGAAACGGCTTCTTCATATTTTTTATCATCAATCATAAAACCGGCCAAACGCACACGGGCAACCGTCTGAAATTCGGTTTTATCTGAATTGGCTACAACCCAATGCAAAAGCTCCTGAGCCTTCGCACTTTCGCCTTTACCTTCAAGGTAACGGGAAGCACTCAAAGCGCCCATCGGACCGTAAACCGTGGAGCCTGCGTCTTCAATAAGAGCGTCCACAATCTTTTCCACAGAGCTCGCCTCAGCCTGCTGCATGATGGCCGTCTGCAGCGAAGAATACGCAACGCTTGCTTCCTGCGCCTGATGACGCTCCCACCACTTCATTCCGTTATAACCGGCAAAAGCCAGGCAAACTACCGTGATGACAGAGAGGACTAAATTACCCCACTTTTCCCACCAAGCCTTTAACTCGTCTAATGATTCTTGTTCTTGTAAATCGTAAGCCATGGCTTATTCCTCGTCTTCCTTGAAAAAGTCATCGTTTAAATTGACAAAATATTGGATCGCATCCTGTAAGTCAAGCGTTTCCTGTTTCATAAACCGTTCTTCAGGATCGCCGTACATGCATTTAACTGTGACCTGTCCTTTGGCCGTTTCCTCTTCACCGCAGATTAAAGCGTATTTAGCACCGCTTTGATCGGCTTTCTTCATTTGGCTCTTGAGGCTTGACTCTCCTGCGTGAACGATCACATCATAGAAAGCATCACGCAAAATTTCGCCCAACATCATGGCATAACCCTGAGAGTTTCCGCCCTGATGCAGCACATAAACTTCAGTGTCGGGTTCTGCGGATTCAAATCCGCATTCACGCATCACTTCCAAAACGCGCTCCACCCCCATGGCAAATCCAACGGCAGGGGTCGGGCGACCTCCCAACATTTCGATCAGCGGATCGTAACGACCGCCGCCGCAAACCGTGGCTTGAGCGCCGAGCTTATCGGTCACCCATTCATACACGGTGTGGTTGTAGTAATCCAAGCCTCTGACCAGGCGCGGGTTAATGGTGTAGTCCACGCCGGCAATCGAAAGAAGCTCTTCCATGCGACGCAGGAAAGCAAGGCTGTCTTCCTTGAGGTAGTCAAGCAGTTTAGGTGCCGCTTCCACCAACTGTTGCATATCGGGATTTTTGGTATCCAAAATACGCAAAGGATTGCTGTAGAGGCGACGCTTGGCATCTTCATCCAACACGTCACGGTTGGATTCAAAGTATTTGATCAGTGCCTCGCGGTGAGCTTTTCGTTCTTCCAGGTTTCCTAAAGAATTCAACTCAAGCTTTAAAGGCAGAATTTCCAACTCATCAAAAAGGCGCCGAGCCATCAAAATCTGCTCAACGTCTACATCCGGCCCCTTAAAGCCCAAAGCTTCTACCCCTAACTGATGGAACTGGCGGTAACGACCGCGTTGGGGACGTTCGTGACGGAACATCGGTCCGAAATACCACAGACGCTGAGGAGCGTTATAGGTAAGGTTATGCTCAATAACGCTTCTGACCACACCGGCCGTGTTTTCAGGACGGAGAGCCAGCTCTTCACCGTTGAGCGAATCGGTAAAGCAATACATTTCCTTTTCAACAATATCGGTGACTTCCCCGATACCGCGTTTAAAAAGAGAGGTTGCTTCGAGAATCGGCGTACGGATCTGTTTATAACCATAACCACGCAGAACATCATGAGCACATTCCTCAAAGTACTCCCAAATCGGAGCCTCTGACGGAAGAATGTCATTCATGCCGCGAATACCGGCAATTTTTTGAACTTTTGCCATAATCAAACTCTCTTTCTAAAGATTCTTGTCTTTTTTCGAGTAATGTGAATACACATACTCGTTGATCAATTCTTTAAAGCGCTCAGCGATTAAATCGGCGTTTTCTCCTTCGCCTTTAATCGAAGCGATTTTTTCACCGTCAGCGAAAACGGGCGCAACGGGTGACTCACCGTTGCCCGGCAAACTGATGCCGATGTTGGCATGCTTGCTCTCACCGGGGCCGTTGACCACACAGCCCATGACGGCCACTAACATATTTTCAAACCCTTCACAATCGGCACACCAGCGAGGAGTCATCTCGACGAGATAGCGCTGCGTCTGTGCAGCCAACTGTTGAAAAAGTGCGCTTGTCGTACGACCGCAACCCGGACACGATACCACAAGAGGAGAAAAGGCGCGAAGTCCCATGGTCTGGAGCAACTCCTGAGCCACACGAACTTCTTCAGTGCGGGCTGCACCGGGCATCGGCGTAATGCTCACACGAATCGTATCGCCGATCCCTTCTGCTAAAAGTAATCCCATTGAAGCGGCACTTGCCACCACACCTTTTGTTCCGATACCGGCTTCGGTGAGCCCCAGGTGCAGTGCATAATGACTTGCCGATGCCAACTCGCGATAAACCGCCACTAAATCCTGAACGGCCGAAACTTTGGCTGACAGGATAATGCGGTCGGCGGGCAAACCGATTTTTTCAGCAGCCGCTGCACTTTCCAGCGCAGAAGCCACCATGGCGTGAAGCTGAACCGTTGAGGGCGGCTCGGGATCGGCCGAAGCACGATTTTCTTCGAGCATGCGAGCCAGAATCTGAGGATCAAGCGAACCTCCGTTGACACCGATTCTCACAGGTTTGTCGTATTGAAGTGCCACTTCAATCATGCGGGCAAAATTTTCCATTCCCCGCTCACCGCGTCCGACATTGCCGGGGTTAATCCGGTACTTTGACAAGGCTTGGGCGCATTCGCCGACCTCAGTGAGAAGTTTATGACCGTTGTAGTGAAAGTCTCCGACAAGAGGCACATCACAGCCCAACTGATCCAATTTCTCACGAATCTGCACCACTGCGCGCGCAGCCTGCGGAGTGTTAACCGTCAGTCTTACCAATTCGCTGCCGGCTTCGGCAAGCGTCATAACTTGCGAAACAGTTGCTTGCACATCAGCCGTAGCCGTATTGGTCATGGACTGCACACGAATAGGACATTGCGAGCCGATCGTGACATCATTTTCTCCGTACCGGACGTGAACCGTATGGGTTTGATGTCGAGGCTGAAATACGGTCATCATGCCTCCTTAACCAAAAAGGTGACCTGTGCTTTTTGTTGTGCCAAACGTTCTGCCCGACGAGTTTTATCTTTAATGTTGCCTGCCAATTGTCCGCAGGCCGCATCAATATCATCACCACGAGTCTTACGCACCGTGGTCACAATCCCCTGACCGATCAAATAATCCTGAAAAGCCTTCACATCTGCCGGATCGGGCTTACGCAGATCGCTGTCAGGAAACGGATTAAAGGGAATGAGGTTGAATTTACAGGAAACCCCTTTGACCAACTTCACCAACGCTTTGGCGTGCTCGAGGCGGTCGTTGACTCCGCCCAAGAGAATGTATTCAAAGGTGATGTAATCACGCGGGGCGTGAGCAAGATAGCGCTTACAGGCAGCCATCAGATCGGCCAACGGATGCTTTTTATTAATCGGCATGATCTGATCGCGCAATTCATCGGTCGGAGCGTGCAGGGAAACGGCGAGAGCCACGGGTACGGCCGCGGCCAACTTATCCATTTGAAGGGTCAACCCACAGGTCGAAACCGTTACCCGTCTGCGGCTTAAACCGTAACCGTTATCGTCGAGCATGAGTTTGAGCGCAGCAACCACATTGTCAAGATTTTGCAACGGCTCGCCCATACCCATGAGAACCACGTTGCTGATCACCCGATCGGCCGGATCGGTCACTCCCAGATCTTCGCGCAACGTTTTTTCTGCATGCCAAAGCTGACCGATAATTTCTGAGGTTTTCAGATTGCGGTTAAACCCTTGTTTGCCCGTTGAGCAAAAAAGGCACCCCATGGCGCAACCCGCTTGAGTCGATACACAAAGCGTGCCGCGATCGTCTTCAGGAATAAATACTGTCTCGACCGCATTGCCGTTACCCACATCAAAAAGCCACTTGCGGGTACCGTCGGTACTTTTTTTATCCCAAATCGGGACAGGCGCTTTAATTCCAGTCTGTGCGATCAATTTGGCGCGGAAACTTTTGGCCAAATCGGTCATTTTTTCAAAGTCACCCACACAATGGCGATGAATCCAGCGCAACAGCTGAATAGCACGAAAACGCTTCTCGCCCATTTGTTCACAAAAGGCGATCAGACCCTCTCGGTCCAAATCCAAAAGATTCACACGTTCGGTTGTTTGAGTCATCACTTTGAAAAAAGGCCGGTTAATTTACAAAACGAGTCACCCTGGGGCGACTCGAGAAAAAAAGGACGGTCACAACGATAAAGGAGGTGATGAAGTGTCGTGCCCGTCCTTAAAGAGATTACTTACCGCAGCAGCAACCGCAGCACTTGCGTTCGCAAATAGCCAAGGTCGGGAAGAAGTAAGCGATTTCAACGGCAGCCGTTTCCGGAGCGTCAGAGCCGTGAACGGCATTGGCGTCGATGCTTTGAGCAAAGTCTGCGCGGATCGTACCCGGAGCAGCCTTCTTCGGGTCGGTAGCGCCCATCAATTCACGATTCTTGGCAATAGCGCCTTCACCTTCCAACACTTGGATCATCACAGGGCCGGAGGTCATGAAAGCCACCAAATCCTTAAAGAAAGGACGTTCTTTGTGAACAGCGTAGAAACCTTCGGCTTCGGCTTGAGACAATTGACGCATTTGAGCGGCAACGATGCGAAGACCGGCGTTTTCAAAACGCGTGTAGATTTGACCGATGACGTTCTTAGCAACGGCATCCGGCTTGATGATGGAAAGGGTGCGTTCAATAGCCATTGTAGTTCCCCAATAAAGTTAAAATTTAAATTTGCGAGCAACAAACTCTGCCCGCCGCAATCAAGATGATCCCGCGGAATCATTTCGAGGTGGCATTTTAGCAGAAAGACAGTACTCAAAGGGCCGTTTTTTGAGGAGCTAATTGTTTTTGAAGTCAAGCAGTTGCAACGGAGTTTTGCTGCAATTTGAGTACATTGCGTAAACGGGGAAAAGCCAGGAGCGAATTTTCATAAATCACCCTTCCCAACTCTTCTGAATCCTCTGCTCGGATTCGACTCATTTGCTCTAGATAACGGGGCAGATCAACAGGAGTGGAACGACCGTTTTCAGAAAAAGAAGGGGCCATATCCGGGGCGTCTGTTTCTAAAAGAAGAGCTTGAGTTCCGACACAGGCCAAAGCCTTACGTACACGTTTACTACCCTCATAGGTCATCGAGCCGCCAAAACCCAGGAAAAATCCTCTTCGAACACACTGCAAAGCCTCTTGCTCGGAACCGACAAAGGCATGCAATGCTCCCCTGACTTGAGGATAATCAGCCATCATCGCCATTACCCGATAAAGTGCCCGGCGACTGTGAACCGATACCGGAAGGTGCGTCTCGGCAGCCAGTTCAAGCTCTTTTTTAAAAATTCTCTCCTGAAGTGCCTTATCGGGTTGGCTCACATAAAAGTCCAGGCCGATTTCTCCGATACCGACCAAATGCGAGTCGTCCATGTGTTCATAAACAAATTTTTTGAGCTTCTGTACATCTTCATCGCTTTTCTCGTGCAGATACATCGGATGCAAACCGACGCAATACCCCCACCCCAAGCGATGAGCAACCTCTCGAGCTCGCTCGAAATCCTCAAGGCAACCCGTTGTAATCACGCCGGCCACAACCCCGACGGAGCTTGCCTTGCGACCCATCACTTCCAACGATTCGTCAAGCTCGGCCAGACCGACATGATTGTGTGTGTCGATGAATCGGACCATGACGGATCACACCTTGGAAATAACACCGTCAATGATGCTGACCGTGCGGTCACACCGTTTGGCAAGCTCCAAATCGTGCGTCACAATAACGCAAGCTGTTCCCTGTTTTTTGGCGAGATTAACTAAACTGTCAAAAACTGCTTCGGCAGTCTGCCGATCCAAATTACCCGTCGGTTCATCAGCGAGAATACAGGCGGGCTCGGTCACCATGGCTCGGGCAATCGCACAGCGCTGTCTCTCACCTCCTGACATTTGCGAAGGCAGGTGATTGAGTCTGTGGCCTAAGCCCAGAGCTTCAAGCGTCGCTTTAGCTTTATTTAAAGCTGCCTGATCATTTTCCCTGCGAATGATGAGCGGCATGGCAACATTTTCCATAGCCGTAAATTCAGGCAAGAGGTGGTGAAATTGGTACACAAATCCTAATTTACGGTTGCGAAGCTGCCCTCTTTGAACCTCGTTTAAGGTATGAACACTCATCCCCGCAACCGTCACTTCCCCCTCGTCGATGCTGTCGAGACCGCCCAGAACATGTAAAAGCGTACTTTTACCGGAGCCGGATGCACCGACCACAGCCAAAAGTTCACCGGCTTTGACTTCCAGATCGATTCCCTTAAGCACCTGAACCGATCGGTCATCTTCCCGATAGGCCTTTTTAACCCTGTGCGCAATAATGACGCAATCTTTCTCATTATTCATATCGAAGCGCCTCCGCCGGTTTTGTTTGTGAAGCACGCCAGCTCGGATAAATGGTTGCCAATAACGACAGGATCAGAGAGAAAATCGCAATGGGAACGATATCGCCGACTCGCGGATCCGAAGGCAATGAACTGATAAAGTAGACTTCTTTGGGCAAAAACTGAATACCGAAAAGCGATTCGATCGCCGGCACGATGACATCCAGATTGCAAGCAATCAATAACCCCAGAGCCACACCGCAGGCAACACCCACTACGCCCACGACTGCACCTTGAACCATAAAAATCGACATGATGGAGGCTGGCGACGCACCCAACGTCCGAAGAATCGCGATATCGGATTGCTTCTCCGTCACAGTCATCACCATACTGGAGACTAGACCGAAGGCACCGACCAATACAATCAAAAACAGAATGATTGCCATCATGCGCTTTTCAACCTGAACCGCGGCAAACCAAGTGCGATTCTGTTTACTCCAATCGGTCACGGCAAAAGTGTCAGGCAGTGTTTTGAGAATTTCAAAAGAAATCTCCGGTGCTTTATTCATATCGTCGACCCGAACCCTAAGCCCGGCTGGGCCGCTCTGGCGAAAAAGCGCCTGTGCGTCCTCAATGTGAAGAAGCGCCATGGAGCTGTCGTATTCATAGTGACCGGAAGAGAAAACCCCCGTCAACGTAAAGGCCCTCATACGGGGAACAATCCCTGCGGGTGTGGCACGCCCCTGAGGGATAATCACATTGACCTTGTCGCCTACATGCAACCGCAACAGGCGAGCCAAATCCAGACCCAAAACAATTCTGTATTCTCCGGGCTTGAGATCGGTGAGTTTGCCCACTGCCATTTGCTTATCGATGTCGGAGACCTTTCCTTCATCGGCCGGTTCTATGCCGCGAAGCAACACTCCCCTCACGCTCGAGCCTGTGCTCAATAAGCCCTGCCCCGAAGAGTACGGAGCGACCCCCAACACATGCGGGTCGGAAGAAACAATTTTTGCGGTTTCCTGCCAATTCTCGAGCGGACCTGCGTAACTCACCACCTCTATGTGAGGAATAACGGACAACATACGGTCACGAACTTCTTTTTGAAAACCGTTCATGACCGAAAGCACAACGATAAGCGCCAACACACCCAGTGCAATGGATGCAACGCTCATTACAGAGATAAATGAGATAAAGCCGTTTTTGCCGCGTCCTCGGCGGCCCTGGCGCGTGTATCGCCAACCTATTCTGAATTCAAAAGGAAGCACTGAAAAAGCCTGAAAACAAAATTAAAGACGAAATTGATTTTAACGTTTTTTAGATCGCTTTCGTTTCTTTGCTCTGGAACTTCTCGGAAAATGTGTTTTCAATTGCGACAGGAGCAAAAAAGGGCAGGCAATTACACCCACCCTTTTTTCAGTCACCTAAGATGGTGCGGTTATTTCTTTGAACCGCCCAACATCGCTACGGCGCTTGTGCCGGAAATTAAACCGGACTTCGCATAAATACCGAGCTTGGCACGAGTATCGACAATGTCAAGATTGCGCATCGTCAGCTGACCGATACGATCTTCGGCTGTGAACATGGAATCACCCTTTTCCATCGTCAGACGTTCAGGTTCATAGGTAAGATTCGGGCTCACGGTATCCAAAATCGTGTAGTCATTGCCGCGACGCAATTCCAAGTTCACCGTACCGGTGATGGCACGAGCCACCCAACGCTGAGCCGATTCACGCAACATGATCGCCTGAGAGTCAAACCAACGGCCTTGATAGAGCAGTCGGCCGAGGCGACGACCATTGATGTGATATTGCTCGATCGTGTCTTCATTGTGAATACCGGTAAGGAGCCGTTCATAGGCGATAAAGAGCAAAGCCATCCCCGGGGCTTCATAGATACCGCGGCTCTTGGCTTCAATGATGCGGTTTTCAATCTGATCGCTCATGCCCAAACCGTGACGACCACCGATCGCATTGGCTTCGTACATCAATGCAACAAGATCATCGAAATGCTTGCCGTTTAAGGCAACCGGCACACCTTCTTCATAGGTAACGGTTACCACTTCAGGCTTGATTTCAACAGCCGGATCCCAGAAAGCCACGCCCATAATCGGTTTAACGATCTTCATGCTGGTTTGCAAGCTTTCCAAGTGCTTGGCTTCGTGCGTTGCACCCAAGAGGTTGGAGTCTGTTGAGTAGGCCTTTTCAGCCGACATACGATAATCGAAACCTTCGGCTTGAAGGAAAGCACTCATTTCAGCGCGACCGCCCAATTCATTGATGAAGTCACGGTCAAGCCACGGCTTATAAATCTTCAGTTCCGGATTGGCTAAAAGACCGTAACGGTAGAAACGTTCAATGTCGTTACCCTTGTAGGTCGAACCGTCACCCCAGATGTGCACACCGTCTTCACGCATCGCGTTAACCAACATCGTGCCGGTCACCGCGCGGCCCAGAGGCGTCGTGTTAAAGTACATTTGACCTGCGGTGGAAACATGGAAAGCACCGGATTGAATGGCTGCAATCCCTTCGGCCACCAACTGCGGACGGCACTCCACCAAGCGGGCCTTTTCAGCACCGTAATTCATTGCGCGACGAGGAATAGCTTCGTAGTCCTCTTCATCGGGCTGACCCAAATTGGCTGTATAAGCATAAGGCAACGCACCCTTTTTCTTCATCCAGCGCAACGCAGCAGACGTATCAAGTCCACCGGAGAAAGCAATACCCACTTTTTCTCCGACAGGTACCTTTTGCAAAATAGTCTCAGACATAATCCCTCGTCTCAAATAAAAGTCAATCGATTGTCTGCGCTTCTGCACAGACCCTTCGGCTCAGTTTATTGAAAAAGTGCGTGAGTGAACAGTTAAAAGTTTGAGCCATCTCAAACTCTTTCATGGTCGACAAATCAGCGGAATTTGTCGAGTGTTAGCAAGCCTTCGGGTGCATCTGTCCGGCCAGATATTTTTCAAGCCAATAAGTTCCCACAATCGTTTTCACATCCGTTATCTCTCCGTTCAAAACCATCTGTTTGAGATCGCTCACACGGACTTTCTGTACCTCCAGACATTCCCCTTCATCCAGATGCCGGGTACCCGGTACCAACCCCTTAGCAAGGAAAAATTCCAAATGTTCATTCGAGTAACCGATCGCATTATGAATCCGTCCGAGGTAAAACCACTCCCGGGCCCGATAGCCGGTTTCTTCTTCGAGTTCCCGTCGTGCGCAAAGTGGCGGCTCTTCATCAGGATCGAGTTTACCCGCAGGCAGCTCCCAAAAAGCCTTGCGGCAAGGCTGACGCCACTGATACTCCAGGAGCACGCTTTCATCATCAAAAAGAGCAATGATGACAGAAGCGCCAGGGTGGCGGATGTATTCACGGGTTCGGGTGAGGCCGCTTGCCGTCACCACCGTATCCCGATCAACATGAAGAAAATTTCCGTCAAAGACCCGTTCAGTGGCCGTCTGAGTTTCTTTAACCCGATTGATCATCTCTTCGGTTACATGAGGCATGATTTTTCTCCTAAAACACTGCGAGAAATTTTATCTTGACAAGGGCTTTCGCGCACTCAAAAAGAATATTTTCGTTTAGACTAAAGGCTGTGTTTTACCCATGATTTTTCTGAAAAACTAAATGGTTAATTTAAGAGAACGCGTTGACATACTGATTCGCATCCTCTTTGCTTCTGCGATCGCTTTGGGATGTTATTTTGTTGTCAGACCCTTTTTGACCGCTATCATTATCGCTGCGATCGTCACAGTGGTGAGCTGGCCGATGTTCAAACGGTTCTCGACTGCCATGGGTAACCGACCGACACCTGCCGCATTGCTGATGGTCACTCTCCTTGTGGTCTGCCTCATTATTCCGACCATGTTCCTGTCGGCAGCCGTCGCTCAACAATTGCCAGGTGCTATTTCGGGCATCACCGAATACATTCGTACCATCTCTGCGCCGGATTGGGTTCAGGAAATTCCCTTAATCGGATCTTGGCTTTACAGTCAGCTTGCAGTCGTGTTCCAACCGCAAGCACTGGCCGACTACATGAAAAAGATGATCGACCCGATCACCAGAGAGGTCCTCACAATTGCGTGGGCATTGGGCAACGGGCTGGTACAGATGGGTTTAGTGGCCTTTATTGCCTTTTTCTTCTATCGTGACGGCGATATATTGGCGAGCCGCGCCAAAGAATTTTTAGTCAAAGTCTCCGGAGAACTTAGCCACGAGTTGTCGCACATTTTGGTTAATACCACCCGCAGCGTGGTTTACGGTATTGTGGGCACGGCAGCCGGTCAAAGTCTGGCTGCCTGTATCGGTTTTATCATCGTCGGGGCGCCCGGCACTTTGCTGCTGTCGGTCGCGGTCTTTATTTTGTCTGTTGTGCCGATCGGACCGCCTTTGGTTTGGGGCCCGGTGGCTGTCTGGCTTTATGCTCAGGGTGAAATAGGATTAGCTCTTTTCATGGTTGCCTGGGGCGTTTTGGTGGTGGCTAGTGTTGATAACTTTATTAAACCGCTTCTGATCGCACGAGGCTCTTCCCTACCCCTGTCGCTTGTTTTCTTAGGCGTATTCGGCGGTGTCATTGCCTTTGGTTTCATGGGCCTGATCTTAGGTCCGGTACTCTTGGCTGTGGGCTTAGCCATGATCAAAACATGGTTGTCGCAGAAAGCACGCAAACGCATCGCAAAGGATGTTTCGATCACGTTTGCCATGCCGAAATTTGATGATAAAGAGCCTGAACAAAAGGCGCCTGAGGTGAAGAAAAATATTTCGCCGGCCACTCAAAAAAATCGACCGGCTCCCAGACGGGATCACCCCAGAAGTTTTCCAAACACGAAAAAGAAAAACTGATTATCTTTAAACGCCTGCAGGATCACCCCAGGCGTTTAAACATTGCACGCTCAAACCGCTCAAGAGACTGAGACTGCTCGGCGTGTTCCATGGCGTCGCGCGGATCAATTTGCGCAGGCACGATGTCATCCCCTTTCAGATTCACAATTCCCCTGTAGCCCACCCCACGTGGAGTAAAACCGTAGTAGGTCGGATAATGACGATCTTCGTGCTGATGACCGTGAAAGAGGTATTTCACCTGCAGTTTTTTAGCCAGTTGATCAATTGCGAGGAACCCCTTGCGATGGCACCCCGGCGCCTCATGCGTGACCAGCACATCGGCCCGATGCTCCATCAAATTATCGTACGTTGACGGAAAGATCGACGTACGGTGACGTCTCGGTAAGCCCCCACGCCACATATTGCCTCGGCCGATTCGTCGGATAAAGGCGCCTGCAGACATGTAGTTAGGGGCTTGAGGGGGCATCCAAATCTGCCCTCTGAAAACGCCTCCGAGACCGGCAATACGGATGCCGTTGACCAAAGCCACCCGACCGTGAAGGTTATGGCCGGCCAATTCACTTCGCCAAAGTCTGTCGTAAAAAAGGTCATTGTCCGTGTCGTGATTGCCCGGTATCCACCAGACATCCACAAAACTCAAAATATCGGCAAGGACCTCATGGAGCGGAGCCGGAGGTTGTAAATCCCCCAAAATCACCATGGCCTTCGGACGGTGTTCTTTGGCAGCCTGAAGGATATGATCAAATGAACCGTGAGGGTCTCCGCAGAAGAAAATTTCTTCTGCTACCTGCTCCGGTGAAACCTTCACGGCCTGAGGCCGTGAATGGCTTTCACGAGGCTTGTGACGGTAGTGGTAAGAACGATGAAATGTCACTTTACCCCTGCCCGTTATTTATCGTAATTTTTCAATGATGCGGCAAGTGCCTCCCGAACCTCATTTTTGAGGCTTTCAGGCTCAACCACTTTAGCGGCAGGCCCATAGCGCAGAATGTCGCCCACTAACTCCGGACTGTTGCCGGAATACGGAATCGTAAGTTCATAGAGATCATCTTTGAGCCACAACTCCATCTGATCGGGGTGCCAGACCACTTGACTGGCTATCTTGGAGGCAATACCGGCAAATCGAATCCGAGCCCAGGTCAGATCACCCGATCTGTACAGACCGTAGAAGCGATCGAGTTCAGCCTGAACCGTCTTCATCGGCACTACCTTAGCTGACATTTGCATGATGTCAGCACAGCGAATGTTTTCGATATTGAAACTTCTCAATGCTCCTTTTTCATGGCACCAGGCATCCAAATACCAACGGTTGCGATAGTAGTTCAAACGCATGGGGCTGACCACGCGGCGCGTCTCTTCTTTTTTATTGTCCGAGTAGTAGACAATACGAACACGCTGTCTGTGAACAAGTGCCTGTCCGATCACCTCAAAGGTATCACTGACAATAGGCTTTCTCTTTTGCTCGTGAATCACGACTCGCTTTAAGAGTTCATCAGCATCGGCCTGATCCTGAAACATGCTCGTGCGAATTCGAGCGGCCATTTGCCGTAAATCTTTAACGAGATAACCCTTACGATTTTTTTCCAAATCCGAAAAGTCGTCCAGAGTTTTAACCATGCAATAAAGCTCATCGGGCGTAAACCACATGGATCGTCGATCATAAAAATCCTCTCGTTTGGCCTCAGCTCGATTTTTGGCAAAAAGATAACCACCTCGAATGCGCGAGAAAGTAATCGGTGCCTTCAATTCTTCACGCATGTATCGAATATCACGTTTGACCGTTGCCGGTGCCGCACCTGTCGCTCTTTGTAATTCTTCAAATGTCACGACGCCTTTTTCACTGATAAGGCGATCGATCGTCATCAAACGAACTTTAAAATCCATTATCGGACCCCCACATATGCATAACGTCTGATATGGTATCTGTTTTTGAGCCTTTTCTCAACAGAAAAATCAATAGGCTCACTCTATCAATGCAGGAGACGGTGTCAGACAAAAATCTTCTGCTGTCGTACTCAACGACAAATCGAAATCGTTGTTAACGTTAGGAATGCTTGTGCTGTCATTTGACCATCCTAGGTCTACACCGGTGTCTATGTCACACTGGTCCCACACAATGAGGTCGTCAATGATATTTTGAGAATCGATTTGTTGAATCAGAGCCTCATGATCGAAATCATCACTGATTCCGGGTTGTTGATGAAAAACATTTTCCAATTCTGTATTGAGATAACGACCCAAATCAGTCAATTCCCGCCAAAAATCCTTCAGTCCTCCTCCATATAGTGAGGATCCGTCTTCGGGCAGACAGGACAAAGCGTGTTTGTAATCGGCCAGCGCTTTATCAAAACGCGTATCGATTCCCCGAAACTGACTCATTTTCTCTTCAAAAGCGTCGTAGTACTGAAAATGACGGGAAGCCAGCATATTGTCTTCCATCGGTTTGAGGACTGTCTGCTCGTAAATCATGTCATGCATGACCACCATAAGTCTCAAACCGAAAGAACGTGTATCGGATAAGGAAAAAAGACCCATTTCCCAATTCAAACGACATTGGCTGAGAACTCGTGAACACACATCATCGAGGGCTTCATCAATGTCATCATGAGTGCTTAATCGAGCTTGAAATCTCACATCTTTTCTCAAAAGGGTCTCAAGAGCTGCACGAAGCTCCTCGGCAAACACGCCATCACGAATGACTCTGTAACGTCGCGCAGCAGACTCAAGCTTATCTTTGACTTCCAGGGCCTTAGAAGAGTGAAAGACCCAGCCGTTAATGTGTTCAAGTGTTTGTTGCCGCAAATCGCGGATCAACTCCTGAGAGACTAATTGCAAAAGCGAGCGGGAACCAACTTGAGCAAAAACCTCATCATTGACTGCCTTCCAGCTTCTCTGATCAGGAGACAATATTTGCGGATCAAAAGGATGAATCAAACAACGAGAAATAAGAGGCGTTGCGTAGAAATTAGCTTGAAGAAAAGATGCTGTACAGAACATTTTCAAACCCCAAAACGGTTAGAACTTCGGTTTGAAAAAGTCTTTTGTTGCGAAATTTCGCTACTGATGACTGCCTTTTACCCATATTCACCGACGCATTATGCGCCTGACCCATCGTCTTCTTACAAACCCGTAAAAACCGTAAAACCCAAAATTAATCTTTTCGGCAGTGTTTGTTAGTTTACTGAACAGGTAGAAGTGAAATCTCTGACAAAAATCAAAAAACGAGCGTTTTAATTAAAAATGTTTGTTCCGACCACACGAGAAGGCGCTTCGCCTGCTCGTGTGCTCACATTAATAAAACCTCAGACTGCTGCCTCATCGGTTTCACCGGTTCGAATGCGTATCACCTGTTCGACATCGAAAACAAAAATTTTCCCGTCGCCGACCTTCCCTGTTCTGGCTGCTTTCAATATGGCTTCAACCGCCTGATCAACCAAATCCTCGCTCATCACGGCTTCAATTTTTACTTTAGGTAAAAAATCGACCATATATTCTGCCCCACGGTAGAGTTCCGAATGGCCTTTTTGACGACCGAAACCTTTGACTTCCGTGACGGTTAAACCTTGCACGCCGACATCCGATAAGGCTTCACGGACATCATCCAATTTAAAGGGTTTAATGATTGCGACAACCTGTTTCACGATTTCTCCTTTTTCTCTTGCTAGAGTTGTTTAGGCAACAGTCCTTCGTAAAAAGCCTGAGGCAAACCTTTTACAGGGCAAGCCGACAGCTGCACCCCCAACGGGGCCTGATTGTGTTTAAAACGCGCTCCCTTTACCAGTTTAACGACTTTGACAGCCAAGTCCGATCCGTATTTTTTACGAAGTTTTTTACCGTCCGAATGCCCTTCAAAAAGATCTTTCAATACCGCATCCAATACCGGGTAAGGCGGCAGTGAATCCTCGTCTTTTTGATTTTCACGAAGCTCGGCAGTCGGAGCTTTTTTCAAAATATTAACAGGGATCATTCGCGCCAAGTACTCAACCGTAGAGCACATTTTGTAAAGATCAGACTTATAGACGTCTGCTAAAGGCGCCAGCCCTCCGACCATGTCACCGTAGAGCGTACAGTAACCTACAGCAAGTTCACTTTTGTTACCCGTATTAAGTACCAGCGAGCGATCAGCATTACTGACAGCCATTAGCAAAATTCCTCTTACACGGGCCTGAAGATTTTCACGCATTAGCGCTTTATTCCCCCAATAGGGCACATATTGCAGCGCTGTCTGTTCCAATAATTCCACCGCAGGCATGATGGGAAGCTCACGGAGTTTTAATCCCAAGTTTGAAGCCAGGGCCCGTGCATCGGTAAAACTTTCCTCACTGGTATAGCTTGAAGGCAAGACATAAGCGTGAACATTTTCAGCGCCTACGACACTCGTTGCCAAACATGCCACGACGGCACTGTCCAGGCCGCCGGAAAGTCCGAGAGAAATCTGCTCGAAACCGCAACGCTTCATGTAAAGCTTTAAGGCCATCTGCATGGCTGCAAATTTTTCATGGTACTCATCGAGCCAACAAACCTGCCCTTCTTCAGGCGTGAAGGCCCAAGGATAGGCCATGTAATTGGCTCGGGTTCTGCCGTTTTTTACAACCTTGCACTGCCCCAACCAAACTTTTCCGTCGACAAAGCCCTGCCCGTCAATGACCAACAGATTGTGCGAATCCGTCTCGGTGAATATTTCTCCCACGGCAGCGCTTTTGAAGTTGAGGTCGTAATCGAGTCCGCAGTCTTGCGCCTTCACCGACACGCCCCCCTTCAACCACTGAAAATCAAGCGTGCACACGGATCCCTTTTCAATACTGAAGACACCTAAACCTTGCGGCATGACCGCGGGCAATATCACACGTACATCAGAATTTTTTAACGATTCCGTGAGCTTGCCGATCCACTTTTGATTGCGCTCACGGTTTTCCGGTCTGGTGAGCCAAAAGTCCTGTACAGAACCGTTTAAAGCCTGAAAAGGAAAAATCAGTACATCACCGGCCTTTAAATTTTTATCACGGGCCGACGTAACGATTGATCTCACATTTCTTTCAGGATCATCCGGTCGAAAAGGATAGGCATGAACGTAGATCATTTTTCTAGCAATAAAAAAGGTCGGGAAGCTTTAAGTTTACCCGACTTGAATCAGTTTGATTTCCGAATTAGTGGAAAGCGGCTTCCAGTGCAGGAACCACTTGCTTCTTGCGGCTCATCACACCTTCGAGCCAAAGATTACCGTTGGCGAGCAAAGCGGGATCTTTACCGAAAGCGGCAGCAATCTTAGCCGGATCGTCGGAGGCCATCAAAAGTTCAGAACCTTCCTTCATGATATCGGTGAGCAAAAGCATCGCCGTATGACGGCCTTCTTCGGCCTTCACGCGAGCCAATTCAGCTTCGATATCGGCCTTCATATCAGCCACGAGATCAAGCGAGACCAATTCGAGCTGACCCACACCGACCTTGGTGCCGCTCATGTTGAAGTCCTTAAAGTCGCGGAAAATAAGATCGCGAGGAGCAACGCCCTTCACCGCACTCTTGGCGGTGAAAAGTTCCATACCGAGCGCCTCGATATCAGCGACACCGGCGATTTGTGCCAATTTAGCTGCCGCTTCTTTATCAGCCTGCGTGCAGGTCGGAGACTTAAAGATCACCGTATCGGAGAGGATGGCACAAAGCATGGCACCGGCCACCGAGGCAGGAATCGTCAGGCCCAGATAATCGTACATGCGGGCAAGAATCGTGCAGGTGCAGCCCACAGGCATAATCACCGCTTCAATCGGAGAAGAACTCGTCACATCACCCAACTTGTGATGGTCAACAATCCCCTTCAAATGGCATTCATCGATATCGGCAGGAGCCTGAGCCTTATCGGAAAAATCGACAAGGTACACATCGCGGCCGGCTACGCTCGAAATCACTTCCGGAGCAGTCAAACCGAAGCGATCCAAAATAAAAGCGGTTTCCGGAGCGGGCTTGCCTTGAGCAACGGCTACCACATCGAGCCCCCGTTGGCGATAAAGATCAGCGCAGGCAATCGCTGAAACGATACTGTCACTGTCAGGGTTTTTATGACCTAAGATCCAAGCGGACATTATTGATTCCTCAGCTTAAATGTTTTTCAAAAATACGTGCGCTATGAAAGCGCACGTGATAATTCGATTAATTTTAGACGAGCAGTTACACGATCTCAAGAAGCTTTTCGATGGCCTGCTGTACCCGTTCGTCTTTGGCCGATACCAGTGCCACGTTTCTGAACCCGACCTCTTCGAGCTGAGCTTTAGGACGAGGATGGATAGTGAGGACAAAACCTTTTTGAATCCACTCAAGCGCTCCCGGGACGGTTTTGACCGCATGCATCAAAACCCCCACCGAATCAGTGCTGGTCAGGTAAACAATCGGTGCCGGACCGGAAATGGAAAACTGCAGCTTCTCAAGCTCAGCGCTTGAAAGTTCCAGAGGTGCTCGCTGGTAAGCCGGCAGTACTTCAACATCGGTGCCGTGAGCCAAGAGCTGCTCACGCAACCATTCCCGACCCACCTGACCTCTGACAATCAAAACCCGACTCGGAAAACCTCGCGATTTTAAAAGTTCAAACAATCGCTCGGAACCCGATTCAAAAGTTTCCCCTTCCGGATAAAGCACAGGCGTGTGTTCTCCCCATGCAGCACGAATGACTCGAGCCGTACCGGAGCCGATGGTCGCCAGTGTGATATGCTGGGGCCACTGCTTGACGTAAACTGCACTGGCCGCAACGGCTGCCGGGCTGGCTAACAACACCATGTCGAAGTTGTCGAGATTAAGCAACCTTTCCTGGACTCGTTCCGGGTCCTGAGGCGGCAAAATGGTAAAGGCCGGCCACTTCCAAATGTTCATTCCCCGCTTGCCCAACCTTTCGGCCAAACGCTCGTTAGCAGCCCCGGGGCGCATAAGGATAATCGGCTTTTGATAATGAATCATTTGAGCCTCATTGAATACTCAATAATTTTTCAATATAACGCTGAGCGCCCTGGTCTAAAAGAGCCTGAACCGCTTTTTGTGCCAATTCCTGAGATTGACTCCACGGTCCTTTTTGTTCT
>ERZ827186.220-NODE-220-length-78329-cov-10.846731_pt1 | contig 78329 bp, 58 predicted proteins | sample MGYA00519918_ERZ827186 | MGnify/ENA primary metagenome ERZ827186 (study PRJEB31778, sample SAMEA3449275) | human gut metagenome | biome: human gut; feature: human-associated habitat; material: faeces | place: United Kingdom | collected 2010/2012 ...
GATAGGGCTATGCCCGAAAATGAAAAACCACCCGCTATGCGGGTGGATATTTATTTCAAAAGCCGTTTCGAAGCAAACTGAGAGTGTGATTATTTTTTGGGCACCAGCTTTTCCTTGCCGCCCATATACGGACGCAGGGAGGCCGGTACGCGTACGCTGCCGTCGGCTTCAAGATTGTTCTCAAGCAGTGCTATAAGCATACGGGGAGGAGCGGCAACCGTGTTGTTCAAGGTATGTACAAGGAATTTGCCGTTTTCGCCGTTTGCACGAATCTTAAGCCTGCGAGCCTGCGCATCGCCCAGATTGGAGCAGGAACCCACTTCAAAGTATTTCTTTTGACGGGGGGACCAGGCCTCAACATCTACCGATTTGACCTTAAGGTCGGCAAGGTCGCCGGAGCAGCACTCCAGTGTACGCACCGGAATGTCCATGCTGCGGAAAAGGTCGACCGTATTGCGCCAAAGCTTGTTATACCATTCCATGCTGTCCTCGGGACGGCAAAGCACGATCATTTCCTGCTTTTCAAACTGATGGATACGGTATACGCCGCGCTCCTCCAGACCGTGTGCGCCCTTTTCCTTGCGGAAGCAGGGGGAATAGCTGGTGAGGGTAAGAGGCAGCTGTTCGTCGGGGATTATGGTATCAATAAAGCGGCCTATCATGGAATGTTCGCTTGTGCCGATAAGATAAAGATCCTCGCCTTCGATTTTATACATCATGGCATCCATTTCGGCAAAGGACATAACGCCGGTAACAACATCGGAGCGTATCATGTAAGGGGGAATGCAGTAGGTAAAGCCGCGGTCTATCATAAAATCGCGCGCATAGGAAAGCACGGCGGAGTGCAGACGGGCAACATCGCCAAGCAGATAATAAAAGCCGTTGCCGGCCACGCGGCGTGCGCTGTCAAGGTCAAGCCCGCCGAGGCTCTCCATGATCTGAGCATGATAGGGAATTTCAAAATCAGGAACAAAAGGCTCGCCGAAGCGCTCCAGCTCCACATTGCAGGAATCGTCCTTTCCTATCGGAACGCTCGGATCTATAATATTGGGTATGACAAGCATTATAGAGCGTATTTCCTCTTCATACTTGTGCTCAAGCACCTCAAGCTCGGCAAGGCGTGCGCTGTCGGCAGCCACAAGCTGCTTAACCTCTTCCGCCTCCTGACGCTGACCTTTTGCCATAAGCGCGCCTATCTGCTTGGACAGACGGTTGCGGTTGCCGCGAAGGGTGTCGGCCTCGGCAATTGCGGCACGGTTTTGCTTATCCAGCTCAATAACCTTGTCCACAAGCGGAAGCTTGCTAAATTGAAACTTATTTTCAATGTTCTTTTTTACAAGCTCCGGATTCTCGCGGAGAAATTTAATATCCAGCATTATTGTATCCTTTCACGGCACGGGGCCGGTTGATATGATTTGCAAAAATCGGTGTCAGCCGTTTTATGCCTGTTCCTTAGCGGCAAGATGCTTGTTAAGCTCGGCAACAAGAGCATCGGCGTCGATGCCATGCACGGCGCAGGCCTCCTCTACCGTTTCGGCCTGTGCACTGGGGCAGCCTACGCAGAACATCCCGAAGCCGGCAAACACGGCGGCAAGCGAGCTGTCAAGATTGATTACCTCGCCTATGGTATCGTTTTTTTCCACGCTGTTTTTTTTGTTTTTCTTATTAAAAAGCATAATGACCTCCTTAATTAAGGCGGCGAAAAGCCTGTATACACTCCTGTCGCCATTCTTCTTTATTATACACCATTTTGTGTATATTTAACAATGACTTTTTTCGGAACAGCGGGCGGTATTAACGCATAATATCGTAACTGAAGCCGGGAACGGGCAAAACACCCTGAAGGGAGAGAAGGCATTTGAGATTTTACGGAATAAGACAATACATACGCATAGGGGATGAGGTGGGAGAACTGTGTGTTGCGGCAACCGCCGAAAACGGCGGAAGGCTGCTTACCGACCTGTCGGTGGAGCACGGATGGGAGGAAGGCGGCACAGAGCCGTCGGCAGACGGATTGTGGGTACGAATAAGTGCGGAGGGCTATGTGCGCGCCCTGAAGCATAATGTGATGGTATATCCGGGCAAAACCACGCTTGTAATGCTGGAGCTTGCGCCTGTTGCCGGCTGAGAAAAAAGTGAAGACATACTGACAGACGCTTTTTTGCAGTACGGCAGCATTGCAGGCCGCGCCCGCAGTGAAGGCCGCTTGGCGGCCGAGAACGAAAGTGCGTTTTGACAAAAGGCAAAACGCACACGGGGCCGACGGCGGAGGCCCGGCGCGGCGGGAAAAATATGCGGCCGTTGCATATCGGCAAGCACTAAAAGGCAAACGAAAATCATTCGGCCGCTTTATGTATAAAGGCACGGGTAACAGGCAGTATAACAGGCGGTATAAAAAATCACCCGGCATAAATAAGCCGGGTGATTTAATACCTGACAGGTTAAAGCCTAAGAGGCTGATGCTCAGACGCCCTTCTTGTTGTTGCGAATCTTCTCCTGAGTGGTGAAGTTCGTGGTGGCAACATAGCCCGGTATCGGCATGATCTTCTCATGAATGGCATCGATGATCCAGGAAGCCTGCGGGAAGAAGTAGTTATCCAGCTCGTAAGCAGGGGTGATCCAGTTGCGTGCGCCCACAACAACGGCGGGTGCATCAAGATAATCAAAGGCCATCTCGCTTACATTCTCGGCAATTTCCTTCATGATGGAGCCGCGGTCGCAGGCATCGCCCACTACTACCAGCTTGCCGGTCTTCTTAACGGACTCCAGCACCTTTTCATAGTTGAAGGGAACGATGCTGCGTGCGTCGATGATCTCGGCGGAAATGCCGTATTTCTCCTGAAGCTGCTTTGCGGCATCCATAGCACGATAGAGCACTGCACCGATGGTAATGATGGTAACATCGGTACCGGCGCGCTTGATATCGGGCTCGCCGAAGGGAATCTCATAGCTTTCGGCAGGTACGCCGCCCTCATGGAACTGCTCGCCGAAATCGTAGATGCGCTGGCTCTCGAAGAATACAACCGGGTCGGTGCCGTTGAGAGCGGTGGTCATAAGACCCTTGGCATCATAGGGGGTAGCCGGGAAGCAGACCTTAAGGCCCGGGATATGAGCAACCATGGCGGACCAGTCCTGAGAATGCTGTGCGCCGTATTTGGAGCCTACGGAAACGCGCAGCACCATGGGCAGCTTGAGGGCGCCGGCAGTCATTGCCTGCCACTTGGCCATTTGGTTGAACACCTCGTCGCCGGCACGGCCGATGAAGTCGCAGTACATAAGCTCAACTACGGAGCGGCCGCCGCACATGCCGTAGCCCACGGCAGAGGCCACAATGGCTGCCTCGGAAATAGGAGCATTGAACAGGCGGTGATAGGGGATAGCCTCGGTAAGACCGCCGTAAACCGCAAACGCGCCGCCCCAATCGCGGTTTTCTTCGCCGTATGCAACCAGAGTGGGATCCTCATAGAACTTGTTGATTAAAGCCTCAAAAATACCGTCTCTGTACTGATATACCTTGTTTTTGGAAACCGGCTTGCCGTCCTTGTCAAAGCCGAAGCGCTCCTTGCGTGCAATCTTCTGCACACGGGGATCCTCAGCCATGGGGATAAGCACATCGGGTGCGCGGTCGGGCTCCATGGAAACAATGTGCTCATTGGAGAACATAATGTCGGCAATGGCATCGGGGCAGCCGTTGAGATCCATATAGGGAGAAATGGCGGGATCGGTGGCAATTTTTACGGTATGGGTCATCACCTTTACGATATCGGCATAAATCTCGTCGAATTTCTCATCCTTTGCAACGCCTGCATCAACAAGCGCGGCGCGATAGGTGATCATCGGATCGATAGCCTGCCATGCGGCAACCTCTTCCTTTGTGCGGTAGGAGGAAGCATCGCTGGGGGAGTGTCCGGAATAACGGTAGGTGAGCACATCCAGCAGCACCGGTCCCTGACGGTCCTCGATAAGCTGCTTCTTGCGCTTGTAGGCTTCAATTACGGCAAGCGGATTGTAGCCGTCTACGCGCTCTGCGTGCATCTGGCTGGGGGTAACGCCCGCGCCCATTCTTGCAAGGATATTGTATGCCATGGTTTCGCCGTTGGTCTGTCCGCCCATGCCGTACTGGTTGTTGAAAATGTTGAAGATGATGGGCAGTCCGCCTTTGTGAGCCTCGTCCCACAGCTGGGTGTACTGATCCATCGCAGAGAAGTTCATAGCCTCCCAAACAGGGCCGCAGCCAAGGGAAGCATCGCCGATATTTGCAATAACAAGGCCTTCCTTGCAGTTTACTCTTTTATAAAGAGCGGCGCCGGCGGCAATACCTGCGCTGCCGCCCACTATTGCGTTGTTGGGATAAATGCCGAAGGGCAGGAAGAAGGCGTGCATGGAGCCGCCCAAACCCTTGGAGAAGCCGGTTTCACGGGCAAACAGCTCGGCTACAACGCCGTAGAGGAAGAAGGCGCGCGCCATTTCCTTAACGGATTCAAATTTGCCGTTGTTCTCCACAACGCGAAGGGTAGCGCCGTCCCAGGTGGACTTCATGATGTTCATCAGCTCTTCGTCGCTGAGCTTTTCAATGCAGGAAAGCCCTTTTGCCAGAATGTCGGCATGGGAGCGGTGAGAACCGAAGATAAAATCGTTTTTGTCAAGAAGATAAGCCTGACCTACCGCAGCCGCCTCCTGGCCGATGCCGAGGTGAGCGGGGCCGGGATGGCTGTAATGGATGCCGTTGTATTCGCTGGTGGTTTTGATGAGGTTGATCATGGTCTCAAACTCGCGGATAACAGCCATATCGTGATAGATACGCAGGAAATCCTCGGTTGAGTAGTTGGCCTTTTCCTCGGCGATGGTCTTGTTATAACGGTTTACCGGAATGTCTTCAAAATGTACGAAGCCGGGAGCCCGCATAACGCTCGGGTCGATAAATTGGGACTTAGGCATTATAAATACCCTCCTTAAAAATTATGTTTATTTCATATTAAATGCCCCGCCGGGAACGGCCGAAAAACTCGGCGTTCCCCGCGGCGGGAAATGCAGATTTATTTGTACTGGAATATGCCCTCACGGATTATCTCGCATACGGTGGGATGCGGGAAGATAAGCTCCTTGATGTCCTCTATGCGCATCTCGGTCTCCAGCATTGCAACGGCGGAAACGATGATCTCGGAGGAATAGTTGCCTATCATGTGTACGCCCACAAGACGGTTGTTCTTTTTGTCTATAATCAGCTTGCATATGCCGTCGCCGCCCTCGTTTTCGGCAACATAGCGGCCGGAATACTTCATGGTAAGGCTTATGCAGGCAACATCCATGCCGGCAGCCTTGGCAGCTTCCTCGGTAAGGCCGACAAAAGCCACCTCGGGGTTGGTATAAATAACGGAGGGAACGGCGGTGTAACGCATGCGGTCCTTTTTGCCCAGCATTGTGTTCACTGCCACCTCGCTTTCGCGGTAAGCCACATGGGCAAGCATCATCTTGCCGTTGCAGTCGCCGGTTGCGAAAACGCCGGCAACATTGGTGCGGCACTGCTCATCGGTAAGAATGGCGCCGCGGTTCATTTCCACGCCGATGTTTTCAAGACCGAGGCCGTGAGTGGCGGGGCGACGGCCGATGGAAAGCAGAACCTTGTCGGCCTCCACGGTTTCCGTTTTGCCGTTAAGCTCGTAGTTTACACCCTTGTCGGTAACGGAGGTCACCTTTGCGCCCAACAGGAAGGTAACGCCCTTCTTTTCGTAGTTTTTCTGGAGTATCTTGCTGATTTCCGCATCGGTGGGGCCGGCGATCTTGTTCATCATTTCAATAACGGTGACCTTGCTGCCGGCCGAGCAGAAGTAGCTGGCCATTTCAAGGCCGATAACGCCGCCGCCGATCACAACAAGGCGCTCCGGCACCGCTTCGATATCCAGTATCTCGCGGTTGGTCATAACAAAGCCGGAGGCCAAGTTTTCCTTAAGCCCCGGAATCGGGGGAACGGAGGCCTCGCTGCCGCAGGCAATAAGCAGGCGTGCGCCCTCGTATACGGTGTCACCCACCGAAACGCGGAACTCGGCGCCCGTGCGCTTTTCAATGTGGGCGTTGCCGTCCACAACGGTTACTTTGTTTGCCTTAAGACCCATTTTGATGCCGCCCACCAGGGTGTCCACAACCTTGCGCTTGCGGGCGATTACCTTGGCGTGGTCAAGCTTTATGTTTTCCACGGTGATGCCGTATTTCTCGCCGTGTGCCGCTCCGTCATAAAGCTTTGCGGAATACAGCAGTGCCTTGGAGGGCACGCAGCCCTCGTTGAGGCATACGCCGCCGATGAAGCGCTTTTCGATAAGCAGGGTGTTGAGCCCGGCTCCGCCGGCACGCTCTGCGGCAAGATAGCCGGCGGGACCGCCGCCGATTACAATCAGATCGTACATATCAGAATACCTCTTATATTAATTTTATGCGGCCCTTTGCGGCAGGCGGCCTTTGCTTTGATGCAAAAGCGCGCCCGCTGCGAGGTGCATTATTTTGCAAGCAGTGCAGAGAAATTCTCAAGATTGGTGCAAAGCTCCTTCAAGAACTTGGCCGCCGGAGCGCCGTCGATAGCGCGGTGGTCAAAGGTGAGAGAAAGCGTCATGCAGGGATAGGTCTTGAGCACGCCGCCCACCTCGCGCACGCGGTTTACAGTGGTGCATACGCCCAGGATGCCGGTCTGCGGGGGGTTGATAACGGGGGTGAAGCTTTCAATGCCCAGCGAGCCCAGATTGCTCACGGTGAAGGTGCCGCCGGAGAGCTTGTCGGGGCTGATGGAGCCCTTCTGGCAATCGGAGGCCAAACTCTTTGTGGCAGTGGCTATCTCGTTGAGAGAGAGCTTGTTGCAGCCGAAAATGGTGGGCACCATAAGTCCGCGCTCGGTGTCTACCGCCATGCCGAGGTTTACATCGGTGAAATAACGCATGGTGTCGTCCAGCAAATGCGCATTGAGCGCCTTGTGGTTAAGCAGCGTGCGGCTGACGGCATAAAGCACTATATCGTTCAGGGTGATGTTGGCAAGGCCGAGCTTTTCGGCGTTTTCCTTCATCTTCTTGCGGTATGCCAGTATCTCGGTGGCGTCGAAGGATGCATTGAGGGTCAGCTGAGCCATGCCCTGAAGAGAACCCATCATGCTCTTGGAAATAACCTTGCGGATATTGGTGAGCTTGACATCGGTATATGCAGCCTGCGGTGCCGCAGCTTCTGCGGGAGCTGCAGCGGCGGCGGGAGCCGGACCCGTTGCAAGATCGGCAAGGCTTACGCGGCCGCCGATGCCGGTGCCGGAAAGCTGCTTGTCGCCGGACATATAGCCTGCGGCGGCAGCGCCTGTTACCATAACGCCCTGTTCGCGCAGAAGCTGAACATCGCGTTCCATTATGCGGCCTTCTGCTCCGGTGGGAACTGCAAAGCGGTAGTCAACGCCGGTTCTTTCGGCATAGTTGCGGGCGCGCGGGGAAATTTTTATATCTCCCTGAGCAGCCTCTGCCGGGGCGGCAGCAGCCTGAACCGGAGCGGGAGCCGCTGCGGCAGCCGGTGCGGCAGCTTCCGCTGCGGGAGCGCCGGCCTCGGCCGGAGCCTCCTGAGCGCCTGCGGTAAAGGAGCTTACATCCTCGCCGGCAGCGCCTATAACGCATACATTTTCAAGGCAGGGCACATCGTCGCCCTCCTGGTGAAGGATGGCAAGCAGCACGCCGGCATCCTTTGCCTCCTCGTCAAAGGTGGCCTTGTCCGTCTCGTAGGTGAAAAGAATGTCGCCTACCGCTACGGTATCGCCTACCTTTTTGTTCCATTTTGTGATGATGCAGCTTTCCACCGACTGTCCCTGCCGGGGCATAATTACGGGAATCGCCATATTTTGAACCTCCTGTGCCTCTGGGGCTTGATATATAAAAACTGTTCGTTTTTAACACGGGCGTGTGTGAATAGAACACCCGCACCTTTAATTTTATCATTATCAGGGTAGTATGTCAATTATAATAATACATTTAATAATATATTGCGCCGCCTTTTTTGAGTATTTTCGCCACGGTACAATTAAAATCCGAAGCCAATGTCGAGGATGCAGACGAGCCGCTTTGCCGCTTAGCGTAAAGCGTTTTTCCGCGCGCTGAGAGTAAAAGCTGCCTGACGGATAATTTATATGAAAGCATACACGATATGAAAGCATACACCGCCCTTTGACGGATTGATTTTTAATTGAGTTAAGTCATAAAATCAAAACTGTTCTTGAAAATATAACAGTTTTATGCTATACTAATAATAAACGAACGGTCGGTACAAACGGAAGGGGCTGAGTAAAATTAAAACGACGGAACAGCAGCACAACGAGAGAAAGCAGGCGCTTATGGAAAAGTGCTTTGAGTGTTATGCCGAAAACGGATTGACAGGCACGGGAATTCAGGCACTGGCCGATGCCTGCGGCTGTACAAAAGCAAATTTGTATACTTATTTCAAAAATCTTGATGAGCTGATTATTGAGTCAACGGCATATTGCATGGCAAAGGTTGAGGGCGACTTTATGGAAAAGGCCCCGACCGATCCGAAGGATGTCATGCGGTTTATTGAGGAAGTACCGTATTGGACGGCACGGAAGCATGGCAAAAAATATCGGTTGATGTATCAGATATATACCCATCCAAAATATATAGAATACGGCAAGAAATTTTTCGAGGGCGTAAACGAGCGCTATACCCGGTATGCAAAGCTGCTGGAGCCGAAGATAGGAATTCCGTATACGACTATCACGCCGTTGATTTTTATATTCGTGCGGGCTTGCGTACACTATGCCATGTTTGAGGACGAATATTATTTGAAATCCCAAATGGAGGTCTTAAAACAGGGGGTCGCGCTGTTTGCGGATAAATTTAAGGATAAATATAAAGCAGAAGAAGCGGACAAGGCATAAGCCGGTTAACGCCCGTTCGCGGCGTTAGCATCGGTGCAAAATTCTGCCGTAATCATATTTTGAAACATAGGAAATAAGATGAAAACGGGAAAGAAGCTGTTCACATGCGTTCTTTCGGCGCTTTGCGGTGCGCTTTTGGTGCTTTGCATCGTGCTTGCCGCAGGATGGGGCAAGGCGGCGAAAACCAATACAGCGCTGCCTGAGGTGCGAAACAACGGTACGGCCATCCAGTGGAAATACAGTGACGAAGTCGATTGGCACGACCTTGTGGCGCTTGACGAGCTGAAGGGCGCTGCCGGAGCAAACGGCAATGACGGAGCCGACGGAAAAGACGGCATAAACGGTAAGGACGGAATAAACGGCAAAAGCATAGGAGTGCAAAGAACTCAAACCCACATACAGTGGCGTTATGAGGGCGAGAAATGGCAGAACCTTGTTGCGATAGCCGATATTACGGGCCCTGCCGGACAGAGGGGCGCAGACGGTGCAAACGGAAAAACACCGGAGTTCCGTGTGAAGGAAAACACCCTGCAATGCTGCTATACCGGCGACGAGGTATGGCTCAACCTATATGATCTCTCCGTGCTTAAGGGGCTTGACGGTAAAACCCCCTTTGTCGGCGAGAACGGCAACTGGTGGATCGGCACGACCGATACGGGGGTGAAAGCAGCGGGCGTTGACGGCGAAAAGGGTGAAAAGGGCAATAAAGGCGACAAGGGCGATACCGGTGAAAGGGGCGATAAAGGCGATAAGGGCGATGCAGGTCAGAACGGAGGGTGTGCGGGGTATTTTTATGCGTCGAACTACAGTGTCGATGGATTCGGCGTCCCGCTCGTATTTTGGGAAAAAATCAATTACGGCAACCTGATCACCTGGAGCTTGAATAAGCGAACCATATACTTGAAAAAAGGTCATACATACAGCATCACTCTCGACGGCTCCTTCGGTATTTATGCCAGAATGAAAGGTCGTTGCGCGGCGGAGTTGGATGACGGCGGTTTTTCGAAGGAAATCGGCAATGCTACATTTTGTTCCATGTATACAAATGACAGTGAAAATTCAGAGGTGTGGACCCCGTTTTCCTTCACCTATATCTTCAAAGCGGAGGAGGATATTGCGCTTCAATATAATATCAGAAAGATGTCTCCCATCACAATGCTGCGAAGCGCAACATATAATATCGCAATTATTGCTCTTGATTAACAAATGATTTTTGAACCGTGTCGTTCAAAGGGGACGAAATAAAAAAATACAAAAGATCATACATAAATGCGGGGGAAACAGAATATGAAGAAACGAATACTCGGCATCCTGCTGACACTGTGCATGGCGTTAGGACTGATGTCACCGGCGGTTTTTGCCCAGGGCGGAACGGTCAAGACCGCCGCGACCGAAGCGGAGCTTCTCGCCGCGCTGGCGGACAGCGCAGCCGGCACCGTCCGGCTGACGGCGGATATCAAACTCAACAACACATTGAGTATCGGCCGGGCCGTTACGCTGGATCTGAACGGCCGCGTGCTTGGAAAATTTTACAAAAGCGCCGGTTACGGCCCCTCAATATGCGTGGAAAGCGAGGGCGCTCTGACGCTGATTGACGGCAATCCCGCCGTCGAACACCGATTCAGCTCCGGCTACAACAGCCTGTGGCGCCTTGATGACAGAGGCGATAAAATCGTAAACGGCGGAGTTATTACGGGAGAAGCTGTGTACCTCGAAAGCGGTGTTTATGTCAAAAGCGGCGGAAGCTTCATAATGAAGGGCGGAAATATCGTCGGATGCCTCTCTTCAATGTTTAACGGTGCGGGTGTGCGCGCGGAAGGCTCGTTTACCATGACGGGCGGCAATATCATGGGCTGCCGTACCGCAGAGCTCGGCGGCGGGGTGTATGCCTCGGGTGTGTTTACCATGACAGGCGGCAGCATCAGCCAATGCAAAGCAGACATTGACGGCGACGGCATATATCTGAACGGTTCCGGTGTTATGTATGCAAACGGCGGCGAGGTGGGCGCGCAGGTGGCTTTTATGTCCGGCAGCAAGGCCGCATCTGACGATTCTTTAAGCGGAGTTACCCTTTTTAAGGACAGGGTTGAAAACAAAGGAACCGTCGAGCACGGTACATTCAGCGGCGAGATAAACAGCTTTGGCACTATATCCGGCGGCACCTTCGGCGGCAAAGTGACAAATACCGGCGTTATTTCGGGCGGTATATTTTCCGATACCGGTTCGGTAGCAAATAAAATAGGCAGTACCATATCCGGCGGCGCTTTTAACGGAACGGTTACGGTTGAGGTGGTTATCGATGCCGATAACGGCAGTGAAAACATTATCAGGGACATTCCCAGAGGGCAGACATTTCCGAAGCTCGACGACCCCGAAAAGGCAGATTACTCTTTTATCGGCTGGTATATCGGCGACAGGGCGTTTTACTTTGATGAACCCTTGCTTAATGCCGCTGTTATCAAGGCGAGATGGGTCGAAGGCCCCCTTCAGTTTCAGCCGCGGATTCGTATAAATCCGCAAACCAAAGAGTGGGAGGTTTCCTATGACGATGGTTATAGCTGGACATCACTCGGCGTAAAAGCTGTCGCCGACAAGGGCGACAAGGGCGATAAGGGGCAGCCCGGTAATGACGGCACTACCCCACAGCTTAAAATCGGAGAAGATAACTTCTGGTATGTTTCCTATGACGGCGGTCAAAGCTGGATTTCTCTTGGTGTTAAAGCCACGGGGGAGAACGGTAAAGACGGCACCGACGGTAAAGACGGCACCGACGGTAAGAACGGCACCGACGGTAAGAACGGCACCGACGGTAAGAACGGCACCGACGGCGCAGACGGCAGGGACGGACAGAACGGAAAAGACGGTCAGAACGGCACAAACGGTGTCGATGGCAAAGACGGGAGGGACGGCATAGGTATCGCCCAAGCAAAGATAAATGCGGACGGCGAGCTTGTTATCACTTATACCGACGGCACAACGGTAAATCTCGGCAAGGTTGTCGGTGCGGACGGTAAGGACGGTTTGTCCCCCTTCATCGGCGAAAACGGCAATTGGTGGATAGGTGAGAAAGACACCGGCGTAAAGGCGGCGGCAGAGGCAGCCGTTCCCGCAAGCGCCGAAAACATATCCGCAAATTTGCCTGCTTTGATTGCCGCTATCGCTGCGGGGCTTGCGCTGCTTTGCAGCCTCGGCTCAATTTTATACATTGTACTGAAAAAGAAAAAAGGCCTTGTTTAAGGATAAATACCAAACCAAGCAGCCGCGGCATGAGCCTGTTTATCGCTGCCCGTTCACGGCGTAGGCAACGGTAAGGTTTTTCCGTAATAATTCCGAACGGAGGAAGAAATATGAAGAAACGAATACTAAGTATCCTGCTGACGCTGTGTATGCTGCTATGCATTGTACCGACGGCAGTGCTGGCGGCGGATGAGGTCTCCGCAAAAGTCAACGGAATTGCCGTGCCCGCGGCGGGCGGAAGCATCACGGGCGAGGGCATTTCGGGCAGCGTTGTTTTTGACGCGGCAGCCAAAACGCTGACGCTTGAAAACGCCACCATCAGCGTGACGACCGAAACAAGAGCCATAGACATTCGCAGCGGCATTGACACGCTGATCCTTAAAGGAAAAAACGAGATCAAATGGGCAGACGAAAGCGATAAGAAGACGAGCATTTATGCGATCTCCGCTTCAAGCAGTTCCTTTCTTATCAAGGGAAACAGCCGTGAGGACAGCCTGACGGCCACGCTTCCCGGAACGACGGGCGGGTATAAGTACGCTTATGCCATTTCAATGGGAAAATGTGAAATCCGTAACTGCTCGGTAGATATCACGGTGATCGGAGGCATGCAAAATTTCGGCGACAGCGTTGCGATCCGTGTCTCCGACTTAAAGGTAAAAAACGCGGCGCTGGATCTTATCGTCGGCAAAGACCGCCAAGGAAATGTGCAGAAAGCGATGCAGGGCGGGTGTGTTTATGCCACCGGTAGAATCTCGATCGAAAACTCGTATATTAATGCGGGAATCTATTCGTCTTTAGATGCTCACCTTGCCAACTTTTACGCAGTTTTGCAGGGCCAAGGCGGAACCACCTGCACAGACAGCGTGGTTTATGCAGAGGCGGATGTTTTGCAAGTGGGAAGAACAATATGCTTAGACGGCGTAGACACGACTTTTTCCGTTAAAAACAGCATATTCAAGGCAAAAAGTAATCAATACGCATTCTCTGGCTACAAGTATGCAAAACCGACTTTCGAAAGCAGTCTGGTGGAGCTTGAGTCCAAGGATATCGTGATGCGCGGTCCCACCTTCGGAACCATAAGCGGCTTTACGAAAATCACCGCCACCGACAAGAACGGCAAGGACACCACATATAAGCCCGGCGACGATCTCAGCACACTCAGCACCGATTCACGCAAGGTCGTGATCGAAAGTCAGATCCACTCTCACTGCGTCTGCGGCGGAGAAAATGCGGCGGAGGGGCATACGGTGCATTATCCGCTCATGTGGACACCTTGGACAAAGACGGATTCTCTCCCGATCGCGGCAGGAAACTACTATCTGACGGGCAATGTGCTTCTGAAATCCAACTCCGATTATTCTATGCCCGACGGGGTGCAAATCTGCCTGAACGGATACACCATCCGCAGCGCGGGCGGAACGAACAAACCGAAACTTTATGCAAACGCCGGCACGCTGACAGTCACCGACTGCGGCACACGGGGAGCCGTCAGGGATATCAAGATGTCGTCCGGTGAGCTGCTTATGTACGGCGGCAGATTTGCCGGGGAGCTTATCATCGGAGAAACCGGCGGCTTTACCGCGGCGGACAGAGTCAGTATCGGCGCCGAGGTGACGAATAAAGGCGTAATTTTCGGCGGCGTATTTAACGGCGCTGTGATCAATGACGGCGGAACCATAAAAGGCGGAACCTTTAACGGCAGGGTCAATCTGAAAAGCGGCGATGTGATCGGCGGCATCTATTACGGAAGGGTGACATACGGCGGAGCGGTTATCCATGACAGCGCATGCCGTTATCTGACCTTCGACACCGACGGCGGCAGCGCGATGGATGCGCAGAGAATTTTGCGCGGACAGAAGGCGACGCCCCCGACCGAAAACCCCGTCAAAACAGGATATATTTTCAGCGGCTGGACAGGGTTTGATTATACGAAGCCGATGCTTGAGAATGCCAAGGCGACGGCAATATGGACGGTGTGCGACCATTCAGGCAACACCACGCAGCTCTCCTGCACGGATCCCGTAGCCTGCACTGCCTGCGGCGGCACGATTGCGGCTTTGGGTCACGATTTCTCCGCATCCGTATGGCATCACGATAATTACACCCACTGGAAAAAATGCTCCCGCTGTGATGAAAGGAACGAGGAGAATCCCCATGACTGGGACAGCGGCAGGGTGACCGTGCCGTCTACCTGCCTGACGGAGGGCAACAGAGTATTTACCTGTGACGAATGCGGCGCGACAAAAAACGAGCCGATTCAGGCGAGCGGTCACAGCTGGGATCAGGAATGGCAGCACAATGCGACGCATCATTGGCATGAGTGCCTCAACACCGATTGTGATGTGAAGAATAATGATTCCGCAAAGGACGGATACGGTGCGCACACCGGCGGCAGTGCTACCTGCACCGAAAAAGCCGTTTGCGAAGTCTGCAGTAGAGCTTACGGCGAGCTTGACGCAAATAATCACGCTGATCTCAGGCACATAGAGGCCAAGGCAGCAACCAAGGACGCCGAGGGTAATATTGAGTATTGGCATTGCGAAGGCTGCGGTAAGTATTATGCTGACGCAGCTGCATCCAAGGAAATTACCGAGGCGGAAACCGTAACGGCTAAGCTTCCGGACGATCCTCGCCCGACCGGCGATAACAGCGGCCTTGCGCTGTGGAGCGCAATGCTGTTTATCTGCGGCGGCGTTGCTATCGGTATGACTGCAATCGGCAAAAAGAAAAAACGCTCAGCAAAGTAAGAAGCATAAAACGGCAAAGCGGCGGGCTCAATTGATAGAGCCTGCCCCTTGCCGATAGGTGTTGCTTTTCCATCGTGGGCGAAATAAACTTATTGCATTCCTAAGTTTCGGGCAGCAAAAGACAAAACGGAACGCGGGTTTCTTTGAATACTATGGTTCTGCCTTTTGAGAATAAGAATCTGCAGATTGCAAAAAAACATTTCTCGCGTAGATTTCATAAACTTGTTCCGCTGCCGTTTTGCTGATACCGTTATACATGCAAAAGCAAAGCGGGAAGCAAGAATGCTTTTCAAAAGTGTCCATTGCCACTTCCGAAATTATACTGAATTTCGACTCTGTGCATGATATAATTATCATGTATAAATATAATTTAAGGAAAAATCAAACTCCGACAGAGTTTTGTTGCGGTTGATTCCGCAGAAAGGAGCAAATCAATATGAAAAAAGCAACCATAAAAACCAAGCTGCTGACAGCCTTGCTTACGCTGTGTATGGCGCTGTCGCTTGTGTCGATGTCGGCATTTGCGGCAGATTCGACAGTCAGCACTGAAGCGGAACTGAAGGCGGCGCTTGAAAATGCGGACTGCGCAGTGATTAAGTTAGGCGGAAACATTGAGATCACTGAGGGGCTCGATGTGGAGCGTACCGTAACGCTTGATCTTAACGGCTATACCCTAAACTGCAGTTCGACATATGAGGATCTCGTTCTGGTGCGCAGCAGCGGAAGCCTGACAATAAAGGACAGCGGCACCGGCGGCAAAATCGACGGGCAGAACAAGAACTGTGGATTTAATGTCAAAGGCGGTACGCTGACGCTGGAGAGCGGCAGTATTGTGAACTGCAAGACCGACGGTGACGGCGGCGCAGTGGATGTTTCCAACACCGGCGTAACGGAAACACCGGTCAAGTATGGCAAGTTCATTATGAACGGCGGTGCTATTATGGACTGCACGGCCGATGATGATGCCGGAGCGGTGGATATTGGCAGCGGCTGTACTTTCATTATGAACGGCGGCACTATTGGTAATTGCAGAGCCGATGATGACGGCGGAGCGGTATTTATTAAGCAGAGAGGTTACTTTGAGCTGAACGGCGGTGTTATTCAAAATTGCTCTGCCGGTAATAACGGCGGCGCGGTGAATATTTACGGGGACGGCCGCTTCACCATGACAGGCGGTACTATAAAAAGCTGTAAAGTAGATATGGGCGGGCTCGGCAATGCGGTGTACGGCAGCAACAATAAGGCCGTGGTCACCATGACCGGCGGAACCTTTGAAGACTGCGGCGCATCTCCTTATTCCTTTGATGAATTCACCGTGACCTTTGATTCTGACGGCGGCAGCGCCGTGCCTGAGCAGAAGCTGCGGAATGCTCCGGCCATCAAGCCCGCCGATCCGAAAAAGAACGGTTATGATTTTGACGGGTGGTATCTTGGAGATATGCAGTATACCTTTGATTCCAATGTCGCCGCGAATATTACCCTTAAAGCCCATTGGACGCCCACATCTGCACCGACCGTCATTGATGTGGTGGAGATAAACGATGTTACCGTCAGCTTCAAGGACGGCGACAAGCCCGTGTTCACCGGCAAGGTGCCTGACGGTGCAAACTATGCATATCGGTGTGAGTGGTGGGAGCTGGACAGCAAGACCGGCGCCATGTCTACCGACTTCGGCAATTTTTATGAAAACAAATTCACTGCATTTGAAGCCGGAAAGACCTATCATTACGGTGTGTATGTTGCGACTATTTATGGCGACCGCTATGTATTCGGTCCCGACACCAAGCTGAAAATCAACGGCGAATTTGTGAATTACAAGCGTTACGAAGGCGATGCGAGTGATGGCTCTGACGGCATTATGTGGGTAATTACTGACCTTGCCATGACGCCGGATAAGGATGATCCCAAACCGACCGGCGATAACAGCAGCCTTGCGCTGTGGAGCGCACTGCTGTTTATCTGCGGCGCTGCTGCCATAAGCGCAATGGCTATATGCAGAAAGAAGAAGCACAACAGCTGATAAAGCGAATGCAAACAGCGGCTATCGGAAACGGCAGCCGCTTTTTTGCTGCCGAAAACGCCGGCTGCGGCACGGACAGCGGATAATTTCATTTGTCTTCCTGCATCTGTAAGGGGCAAAAGGACGATGCCGAGCGCCGGAATCAAAAAAATATACGGGATATGCAGCGGGCGGACAAGCTTATATACCGTCAATACAAGCCGGTTTACAAAAAACCGGCGAACAGGCAGCGAATAAGCATTACCTGTTCGTCGGCATCCCGATTAACAAATGTGTCTTATGAAAAAATGTCGGTTTTGGTTTTATGAATGCATCTGTAATTATAAAGCTGCGGTTTGCCTTTTGTGCCCAAAGGCGTAAGGGCCCGCTGCCTGCTCACAGCAGCTTTTTGCGGTCCTCGGCCTCAAAGCCCAGCCCGTTCACCTCGCGGGCATCCACCACATATACAAACGCTGCCGGATCCTCCGTGCGCACAAGCCTGCGCAGCTTTGCAACCTCCGAGCGCAGCACCAGACATACAAGCATGGTTTTTTCTTCGTTGGTATAGGCGCCAACCGCCTTGATTTTCGTGGCGCCGCGGGAAAGCTCGCTGTTTATGCGGGCGGCAATTTCATCGCCGTGCGTGGTGATAATATAGTATACCTTGGCGCTTTTTACACCGTCCTGAAGAAAGTCGATGACATATCCGACTACGAGCATGCATATAAGAGAGTACAGCACCACATTTGCCGAGTTATCTCCCGTAAAGCCGTTTGCGGCAATTATGATTATATCCAGTATCATCACATAATTACCTATGGAAAAGGACGGGAAATAGGTGACTATAAGCTTTGCAATAATGTCGGTGCCGCCGGTGCTGCCCGTGTTGCGGAAGGCCACACCCAAGCCGAAGCCCAGCATTGCTCCTCCGAATACCGCGCCCAGCAGCGGTTCGTTTTCGATTACCGGCTTTACCGGAATGTAGTCTATCGCGCAGGACATGGACAGCATGCCCAGCACCGATTTAAGCCCGAAATCAAGGCCCAGCTTGCGCCATGAAAGAATGTAAAGCGGAATGTTTATGGCAACTATCAGCACGCCCATGGGCAGCTTTGTAAAGCGCGTAATAATGGCGGCAATACCGCTTACTCCGGCGGGGGCTATGTTGTTGGGCAGGATCAGCATGTTATAGGAAAGTCCTGCGATGATTCCGCCGATTATTATTGCTATGCAATAGCGCGTTTCCAGTAAAAGTCGTTTTTTATTGAGCTTCATACTGCCGCCCTTTTGGAAGATTTTATTACGTGATCAAACTAAAAAAGTACCGCGGCAAAACGGCTGAGTGTGGCGCCGCAAAACGGTTTTTACCTGTGAAGCCTAAGGAAAAAATGCAGCGCTTTTTTGCAGAAACAGTATACTCTTTTGCAGGGAAAATGTCAACAATTGCAGAGGAATTGCAGGAAATATCCGCAAAACGGCGCGGTAAAATTAAAACCGCCGGCGGGCCGGCGGTACGCGGTTATTTTGCTTCCGGGAAGCCCAGGCTTATAAGCAGGGCACGGTTTATCCTCTGCATATCAAGGGCGGAAAGCTCTCCGATCTTATCACGCAGACGCCGTTTATCAATGGTGCGTATCTGTTCCAGCAGCACCACGGAATCCCGTGAAAGCCCGTGCTCCCTTGCATCCAGCGCTATGTGGGTGGGCATACGGGCCTTATCCAGCTTCGAGGTTATCGCCGCAGCTATGACGGTGGGGCTGTAACGGTTGCCCACATCGTTCTGCACCACCAGTACGGGACGAATTCCGCCTTGCTCAGAGCCTATAACGGGCGACAGATCCGCGTAATAGATTTCACCACGTTTTACCATAGGTTGTTCACGCTCGCTTTTACTTTGGTTTTTTGAAAATGCGGCAATGCGGCTTTGATCTGACGCATTTTCATATTATGCATTTTTCCGGGAAATGACACGGCAGAAATAATGTATCTGCTGCTATTATGCGCCGCAAAGCCGGAATAATTCAGAAAGGATGACTGTAAGCAAAAATTATTGCGGATATGAATTGTCAACTTCCCCGACGGCGGACATTTGCGCCTTTCCCGCATGGCCTTTGCAGGAACGGCGGCAGGGTAATACTGTCGTCCCGGCTCAGAGGCGTTTGTTGCCCGCGTATGAGGATAAACAAAAACCGATCGGTTATACGATCGGTTTTTGCGCGTAAAATGTGCCTTGGAATCATACAAGTGCATATATGCACATTATAGCATACGGCTATTATCCGTGCTTCAGCACAATAAAAACAAGCTCGGGGCGGTTGTTTATTCGCAGGCGCACCGGCAGCACGCTGCTGCCGATTCCGCGGCTTACCACCATGGTTGTTTGCCCTTTTTCAAAGGTACCGGCGGTCATTTTGGGGAAAAGGCCCTGACCGGGAGCGATTATTCCGCCTATGAACGGCAGACGCACAAGTCCGCCGTGAGCGTGGCCCGAGAGAACAAGGTCAACTTTTTTTGCGGCATAGGTCTCAAACAGCTCCGGACGGTGAGAGAGCAGCACCGTGTATTTTGACATATTGGCTCCCGCGGCGTCCAGCTCCTGCGCCGCGATAACATCGGGCGATATATCCTTGCGGTGCGCCATTGCCGGGTCGTCAATGCCGATAAGGTTTATAAAGCAGCCGTTTTTTTCGAGCAGCACCGTTTTGTTGTCCAACACCGCAACGCCGTTTTCCGCAAGTCGTTTTTTTATTTGCGGATATTCCTCAAGACGCGATTCGTGATTTCCGGCCGCAAAATATATCGGCGCAATATCCCGTATGCTTTGAATAAAATCCATTGCGCCGTCAACATCCGTGTGTCTGGAGTCGATAAAATCACCCGTTAAAACTATAATATCGGGCTTTTCGGCTTTAAGGCTGCTGACTATGCTGTTTCGCAGCCGTGAAGAGCCGGTGTTGTGAAAGTCGGATACCTGAGCAATCCTGAAGCCGTCGAAGGCCGCCGGCAGGCGCCCGGAGGATATATCGAATTTACTGCTTTGCAGTGTATTGTTTTCAAAATAGATATAGATGCCGCAAATAATAAGCACAGCGGCAATTATAAGCGCAGTTATCATGCTTTTCACCGTTGATCCCCTGTTTGTTGTGGAATAATGCTGTTTTTTTATATTATATCAGATTGTTTCTCTTAAGGCAATGCATCAATATCGGAGGGAGGGTGCGCAGAACCGAAAAAAGAAGGCGCGGCAGATATGCCGTGCCCTCCGCGCGGTGTATTATATATGTATGTGCCGTCAGTTCAGCGCAATAACGGTTATGCTGTACCGTGCGCCCGCAAAAGCCGTATCCTGAAATGTCATGTTATTAAACATGAAGGTAAGAACCGTATCGCTGTCTTTAGCCGTATATATCGTATTGTAGGCAATGGTAAGCTTATTGGTTTGCCCGTTTTTTGCGGCGTTTACAAAAGTCTGAGTTGTAAGCATGACATCGGCGTTGTTTTGCCCGTCAATGAGGGCGGCGCCGCATATCGTTTCATCCTTTTTTGCACTTACGGATACCGTGCCGCTGAATACAAGGCTGTATGAGTGCCCCTTGGCAAGAATTATCTGCTTGTTTGAGGCATCGTAGGAGATCAGCTCTCCGCTTTTGCTGCCCGCGGTGAAGGGAAGAGGGGAGTTCCAGCTATTGGAGAATACTTCGCCGCTTGCGGCAAAGTAACCGGCACACAAACCGTCTTTGCCGTTAATGCCGTCTTTGCCGTTAATACCGTCTTTGCCGTTAACGCCGTCTTTACCGTTAACGCCGTCTTTACCGTTAATACCGTCTTTACCGTCTGTTCCGTTCCTTCCCTTAAGCAGCGAAAGGTCATACAGGTTAAGCCATATGCTGTCGGAGGTATATTTCCATTGCAGCGTGCCTGCCTCCACGCGGAATTCCGGGGTTTTGCCGTCATTGCCGTTTGCTCCGGCAGGGCCGGTGATATCGGAAAGAGCCACAAGATTCTGCCATTCGCCGTTATAATACCGCCACCGAACATATCCGTCGGCACGGCATATTTCTATGCTTTCGCCGTCTTGTCCGTTAATGCCGTCCCTGCCGTCAGCGCCGTCTTTGCCATCCTTGCCGTCTGCGCCGTTTCTGCCGGTCAGTGAGGAAACAGAAATAAGATTATTCCACTCGCCGTCGGTATAACGCCATTTTATATAGCCGCCGCTGTTTTCAATTTCAATGCTTTTTTGACTTATGCTGCTGCTTACGGAGCTCGTAATTTCTTTTATATCAACAAGATCGTGCCATTGCCCGTCGCCGGTTGTCCATTGAATGTATTGGCCGTTGTTCCGCACTTCAATACCGCCGCTTTGCTCGTTATTCCGGCTGCCGCAGCCGGCAAGAAGCAAAAGCAGTGAAATCAATATAACGGATACGGTTGCCGCGGTTTTTTTCATAATAACCCCCTCTTATTCTGATGCATTACAGGATTTTTGTTAAACAATCGTTCATCTTTAATCATTATATCAGAGAATACAGGAAAAAGCAACGGTGTTTTGCCGGTAAATTCCATGCTGTGAACGGGTATAACGGCTGTTTTGCTTTTATCGGAAGACGATGTGAGAAGGAAGAATAAAAATGGAATAACCGAAAAAAGAAACGATAGAAAAGGAAAGAGCGAAGAAATAAAAATCAGCAAGCATCGTTTGATGCTTGCTGATTTTTGGCGGAGTTGGAGAGATTTGAACTCTCGCGCCGGTAACCCGACCTACACCCTTAGCAGGGGCGCCCCTTCGGCCAACTTGGGTACAACTCCATGCTATAACCGAATTAAAGAAATATCAAATTTGGCGGAGAGAATAGGATTCGAACCTACGGTGCCTTTCGGCATCACTGGTTTTCAAGACCAGCTCCATAAACCACTCGGACATCTCTCCAAGCAGGCATTACCGCCCAGCATTTTTCAATGCCTGCTTATAATATCAGAAAAGAAATGCTTTGTCAAGATAAAATTGCCGGTATGCCGTAAAAACAGAGGCGGGGTGTTAACGGATTCCTCCAAAGCGGAGGCGTCTGCGAAATTCCCTGCTTTTTATGAAAAAACAAACGACAATAACAGGCGAATATTTTGAGATGTGCGCGTATATTTTTCGGCAAAGATGAAGATAATACAATCGCAAGGAGGTGACGCAAATGGATAACAGAGGCGTAAAATGCGATGTATGCGAATGTCTGCATAACACTCAGTGCAACGGCTGCACATTGGATAAAATCGAAATAACTCATCAGAAAACCGGCGATAACGCCATAAATACTCCTCACTTCTGCAAGAGCTTTACAAAGAAATAAAGGATTGTAAAATACGACAAAGCGGAAGTGTCAAACATCGGCTCAAGCCGGATACAAAAAACAGAGATGCTTTTTATATCTCTGTTTTTTGTATTCCGCTTACAATTTTCCATAACAGGAGCGCAAAGAACACAAAACCGTTATTCCCGGTGCTGCACCTTGATGAAAACACGAACAATCTGCATTTTCATATCAAAATATAGCTTGCTTTGTTGACAATATATACTACATATAGTATCATAGCCATGCTGAGCCGAGATAAAAACAAACAGATACGGCGTTTGGAGACAATACTTATTCGGAGGAAAAAACATGCAGAACACACCCCAAAGCTTTAACGGCGGAATATGGGAAACGGAAATAAATGTACGGGATTTTATACAGCGCAATTATGTACCCTACGAGGGAGATGACGGCTTTTTGGCTGCGGCCACAAAGCGCACCAAGGAGCTTATGGGGCGTCTTAATTCCCTTTTTGAAATTGAAAGACAGTTCGGCGGAGTGCTGGATATTGATACCGAAACGGTGTCCTCCCTTACCGCCTATGCACCGGGGTATATTGATAAAGATAAAGAGCTCATAGTGGGTATGCAGACAAACCGCCCGCTCAAGCGCGGCGTAAACCCCTTCGGCGGCATACGCATGGCGCGTCAGGCCTGCCAGGCCTACGGCTATAAGCTAAGCGATAAGATAGAGGACGAGTTCAAATACCGCACCACCCATAACGACGGCGTATTCCGCGCTTACAGCGACGAAATGCGTCTTGCGCGGCGCAGTCACATAATTACCGGTCTGCCCGACGCCTACGGCAGAGGACGCATTATCGGCGATTACCGTCGTGTGGCTTTGTACGGCATTGACCGCCTTATAGAGCAGAAAAAGCAGGATAAAGCGGCATTGGCGCAGGGGAATTTTGATGAAGAACGCATACGCCTTGATGAGGAGCTGTATAAGCAGATAGAATTTCTTGGCTATATGAAGGAAATGGCGCAGTCCTACGGCTATGATATTAGCAAGCCTGCAATAAATGCCCGTCAGGCCATTCAGTGGACATATTTTGCCTATCTTGCCGCTATAAAGGAGCAAAACGGCGCTGCAATGTCGCTTGGAAGGGTGAGCACATTTTTTGATATCTATCTGCAAAGGGATATTGAGGCGGGGGAGCTTACGGAAGCTCAGGCGCAGGAGCTTATAGACGATTTTGTAATGAAGCTGCGCATTGCACGCCATCTGCGCACCCCGGAATACAATGAGCTTTTCGGCGGAGATCCGATGTGGATAACCGAAAGCGTAGGCGGTATGGGGGAGGACGGCCGCACGCTGGTAACCAAAACCAGCTATCGTATGCTTAATACTCTTTATACTCTCGGCCCGTCGCCGGAGCCGAACCTTACGGTGCTGTGGAGTCAAAAGCTTCCCGAGCCCTTCAAACGCTTCTGTGCGCGCGTTTCCTGCGATACGGATTCCATCCAGTATGAAAGCGACGATCTCATGCGCCCCATCTACGGTGACGATTACGCCATTGCCTGCTGCGTTTCGGCAATGCGCATAGGCAAGCAGATGCAGTTTTTCGGCGCGCGCTGCAACCTTCCCAAGCTGCTGCTGCTTGCGTTAAACGGCGGCTACGATACCGTAAGCGGGCTGCATGTGGGGCCGCAAATGCCGGTTATAAGCGGGGAGGAGCTTGATTACAACGCCGTGTGCGAGCGCTTCTTCCGTTATATGCAGTGGGTGAGCGGGCTGTATGTAAACACCATGAATGTAATACACTATATGCACGATAAATATGCTTATGAAAAATCTCAGATGGCGCTGCACGACACCGATGTTCACCGCTTTATGGCCTTCGGTATTGCCGGGCTTTCGGTTACGGCCGATTCCTTAAGCGCAATAAAATATGCCTCCGTGCGCCCCGTAAGGGATGAAAACGGCTTCATAACCGATTTTGAAACCAAGGGTGAATTCCCCAAATTCGGAAACGATGACGACCGTGTGGACAGTATAGCCTGCGAGCTTGCCCACAGAATGATAACCGAGCTTCGCAAGACACCGGCCTACCGCGGAGCCGAGCATACGCTTTCCGTGCTTACCATTACATCAAATGTCATGTACGGCAAGCATACGGGCGCTACTCCGGACGGAAGAAAAGCGGGTGAGCCGTTTGCGCCGGGCGCAAACCCCATGCACAACCGCGAGGTAAACGGTGCGCTGGCATCGCTTAATTCCGTAGCCAAGCTGTCCTATGACGATTGCCGGGACGGCATATCCAATACCTTCTCCATTACGCCGGATACCTTGGGCAAAACCCTTCAGGAGCGGGTGGACAATCTGGTATCGGTGCTGGACGGCTATTTTGCAAAGCATGCGCATCATATAAATGTAAATGTGCTCTCCCGCAGTACGCTTATTGAGGCGTATAACGACCCTACGGCTTACCCCAATCTTACGATCCGCGTTTCGGGCTATGCCGTCAATTTCCACAAGCTTTCCCGTGAGCAGCAGCGCGAGGTCATAAGCCGTACCTTCCACGAGGCGTTCTGATATGTGCGCAGAAAAGCAGCAGCTTAACGCATCGGGCGGCGATACGGTAATAGGGCGTATAAGCTCGGTGCAGACCATGGGCACGCTGGACGGCCCGGGGGTAAGGTTTGTAGCCTTTTTACAGGGCTGTCCGCTCAGGTGTGCCTGCTGCCATAACCCGGAAACATGGGATGTTGAGGGGGGCAGTGCGATAAGCGCCGGAGAGCTGTCGGAAAGGGTGCTCAGATACCGGGAATACTTCGGAAAGGCGGGCGGAGTGACGCTCTCCGGCGGAGAACCGCTGCTTCAGGCGGAGTTTTCCGCAGAGGTTTTTTCGCGCTGCCGCCGAAACGGCATACACACCTGCCTTGACACCAGCGGCTGCATTACCGGCGCAGAGGCGGAAAAGGTGCTGAAATATACCGATTTTTGCCTGCTGGATATAAAATATACGCGCCCGGAGCAGTATAAGAAATATGTGGGGTGCGATATAAAAAAGCCGCTTGCATTCCTTGAAATGCTGCAAAGCCGCGCTATTCCGACAAGAGTGCGTCAGGTTACGGTGACGGGGCTTAACGACACAAAGGACGATATGCGGGCCCTTGCGGGCATAATAAACGCTTATCCGTGCGTGTGCGAGGCGGAATTGCTGCCCTTTCATAACCTTTGCCGCACAAAATACGAGGCTATGGGGATAAAGTTCCCGTTTGAAGGGGTGGAGCAAACCGATCGAAAAACAGTGGCGGTGCTTGGAGAAGAGCTGGAAAAGTGCCTTAAATACGCGCATGTGCTGTTTAGCCGGTCGTGAAAAAGCGCATAAAACACATAAAAAAGCGATATTAAAATTCCGCGGTTACGGCTGCGGAATTTTTGCTTTTGAAACGGGGGGGGTAAATACAGGAAATATTTTTCTGCGCTTTTGAATATGTTCCGGGGCTTTTGAACCGGGAGGAGCGCAGGGTAAAAACGAGAAAAATATGCGCAAAAACCGCAAAAAAACCGTAAAAAAACGCATCAAAAATGCATCAAAAACGCATAAAAAACGATATAAAAAAATTCCGCAGTTACGGCTGCGGAATTTTTGCTTTTGAAACGGGAGCAAATACAGGAAATTATTTTTTCTGCGCCGAGGGCGGAACGGCCTGAGGGTATGAGCATACCCATGCGGCTGTTGAAGCACCGCACTCAAGAGAGGATAAAAGAGATTTTCCGTTCAGAAGAGAATAAATGAAGGCGGCGCTGAAGCTGTCGCCTGCGCCCACGGTGGACACCACCTGCGTCTTTACCGCATTGCAGCGGAATATGCGGGCGGCTTTGCAATCAAGCACTGCCGCGCCGTCGGCTCCGCAGGTAAGCAGGATAAGGCGGAGGTTATTAAAGCGGCGGGCAAGGGAAGAAAGGGCGGCCTCTGCCTGCAAGGGGGTATCGGTGATGCAGGGCATATCCAGCGTGCGCAGAACCTCGGGCAGCTCCTCAAGGCTGATTTTTGCAATGTCGGCATTTTCAAGGCAGAACCGAATTACATCGCGGCCGTAATACGGGGCGCGAAGATTAAGGTCGCAGAATTTAAGGCCGGATATGCGGGCAAGCAGCTGCCGCAGGGAAGCGGTGTTGCGCCCTTCCCGCAGAGCAAGGGTGCCGAAATAGAAAACATCGCAGCGGGTATCGTCAACGCCCTCAGCGGGTATGCGGTCGTAGGCGGTATCTGGAATGAGATCGTATTTCGGCACGGCATTGCCGTCAAGGGTTACATCGCAGCGCCCGGTTTTCCGGCCGGGCAGGACGGAAACAAAGCGGGTATCCACGGAAAGCCTTTGAATTTCACAAAGAGCCTGCTGTCCGAGCGTATCATCGCCCACGGCGGATATAAGGCGGGCGCTGCCGCCCTTTAAGGCAAAGTGCGCCGCAAAGTTGAGTGCTGCGCCGCCCAAAGTTTTCTTTTCCGGATACACATCCCAAAGCACTTCGCCGAAAGCAAGCGCGCATTTATCGGACATTGAGTACACCTCCGCAGAATTTATAATTATAAGTCTTAAATATGCATATATGAACATTTGCGCAAACATGCGCCGTAAAGCCGAAACACGGCGGTTAAGCGATGCTGTGAGCATAAAGGCTTTATAGAGGCGTTATACACCCCAAATAAGCCATATAAAGGCGTAGCCCACAAGCATTGCGGCGGCGGTGAAGGGAACGCCGATGCGCAAAAAATCGCGGGTGGTTACGGTTTCGCCGTTTTTACGCAGTATGCCTATGCCGGCAATGTTGGCCGAAGCGCCGATGGGGGTAAGGTTGCCCCCGAGGGTTGCGCCTATGAGCAGACCGAAATAGAACACCTCCGGCGGGAAGCCCTGACCGCCGTTCATAAGGGCGGCAATGCTTTGCACAACGGGCAGCATGGTAGCAACATAGGGGATGTTGTCAATAAAGGCGGACAGCAGCACAGATGCAAATACAATAAGAGTGTACAGCAGGAACGGGCTGTCGCCGGCCACGGAATAAAAAAGTCCGGCGGCGGCATCTATAACTCCGGCGCGCTTTATGCCCTCAATTACTATAAACAAACCGAAAAGCAGCAGCAGCGTGTCGGTGTCGGTTTCGGCAATCACATGCCTAAACGGCGAAAAGGATTTGTTTTTTATGCAGCTGCGCGCAACGCCTATTATGCACAGAACCGCACAGATAAGCCCGCTGCGCATATCGTAGACCGAGGACCAGAAGCCCTCTGCGGGACGGGGGAGGAAGGAGGCAAGAATGAGCAGCACCACGGTGCCTATTATCAGTACGGTGGGGAATTTGTCTTTCACCTCGGTTTCCACCTTGCAGGAGATGGGTTGGCGGTCCTTGCGGAAAAGAAAGAGCAGTATCGCAAGGGCGGCAAAGGCGCCAAGCTCCACGGCCCAGAATATGCCGGGGCGGCCGTTCATCCAGAAAAAGTCAAGGAAATTCATGCTTGCAAAGCCGCCCAGCAATATGCTTGTGGTATCGCCCACAAGGGTGGCGGCGCCCTGAAGGTTAGAGGAGACGGCTATGGATATTATAACGGGAACGGGGGATATTTTGAGCTTTTTTGATATTGCAAGCCCTATGGGAGCCACCATGAGCACGGTGGCGACATTGTCCACAAAGGCGCTTATAACCCCGGCAAAAAGGGCTAAAACCGTTACAGCCCATTTTACATTCGGTACCTTGGAAATAAGCACCTCGGAAAGGCGTGCGGGCATTTTGCTGTCTATAAACAGGGTAACGATGCCCATGGTGCCGCCTATCATAAGCAGAACATTATAGTCAACGCACAAAAGGGCATCAATCGGGGTGAAATCGTACAGTCCGCACAGCCCGAGAATTATAAATACCGCACCGCCGCCTAAGGCAATATAGGGACGGTATTTTTGGAAGGCAAACATAAGCACATAGAGCACGATAAAAATTATTAAAGCTGCTGTCAAGGGGAAATCCTCCGTAATTCAGGTGTGTGTTGTTTTGCGCGGAAGCGTTTTGCGTTTGCGAAAAAGAACGCAGCGGTAAAACGCAAAAGAGAGAACCGTGCGCGTTTTCCAAGCCTTTGCAGCCGGAAAACGCGCACGCGTGTTTTATGGCCGCATAAAGAACAGGGCTGCCTTAAAGCTTTATCATTCCAGAATGTTGGTGGTTATGTAATCCACGCCAAGATCCAGCACCCGTGCGGCATGCTCGGGGGTGTCCACCGTCCATACATTTACGGTTATGCCGTTTTTGTGCACGGCGTCCGCCACCTGCGGGGTATAGTAGCCGTGGAAGATATCCATGCCCAGATTATATTTTTTGAGCCTGTCCGTTGTTTGTGCTATTGCCTCCGGGGTTTCGCCCGCCATGAGCATAAGGTGCTGGGCGTTCTGGTGCGGATAGCGGCTGCGCAGGGCGATGAGATTATTGAAATCAAAGGCTATTATTATTGTGCCGTCAAGATAATCCTGCTCCTTTATAATATCCATAACACGGTAGATATCCTCCGGCGCCATGGCGTTTTTAAGCTCCAGCACCGCGGTTTTTCCGTATTTTTTGCAGATGGATATATACTCCTGCGGGGTGGCCGGAATAAGGTCGCCGCGGGAGGGCGCGCCGTTTATATCGTTTAGGCGGATGGAGCGCAGCTGCTCAAGCGTGGAGGATTCCACATGCAGGTTTTGACCGGAGATGCGCCCGGTATCGTCATCGTGGAAGATGACAAACTGCCCGTCCGCGGTGCGGTGGACATCGGTTTCAATGCCGAAATAGCTGCGGTTTCCCGCTGCAACAAAGGCTGCGGCAGTGTTTTCGCACTCAAGACCGCTTACCCCGCGATGGGCAATCATGCCTACGCCGTCATGCTTTATTTTGCAGGTATCCATAATTATTCCTCCGTTATAATCGTTGTGTTTTTTGTGCCGGGAATATAACCTGAAGTCTGTATAAAGTATAGCGCAATATATTAAAAACCGCAACAAAAACCCGGTGCCGGAATTCGGCTTAAATAAAAAATGCAGGCTGAGGCGGCATGTGTATGCAAGGGCGAAATATATGCATTGTGCGCTTGCGGGGGCAATATCAGACAAAGCCCTTTATAAGCCGGCAGAAAACAAGCAGCACGGCAAGAAAGCCGAAATTATAGGCGGAGAATTCCGCGATATAACGCCCGGTCCGGCCGGGATTATGAGAGGTGTACTGACGGAAGGTTATAAGGCTTGCAAGGGAGGCGATAAGCGTGCCGGCGCCGCCTATGTTTACCCCCATAAGCAGCTCGCGCCAGTTATCGGTGAACTGCGACAGCAGTATTGCCGAGGGGACATTGCTTATGAACTGGCAGGACAGGGCGCTTACAAGCAGGGTATTCCTTTTAAGAAGGGCGGAAAAGAAGGAGCGCACCCCCTCGATGCGGGACATATTGCCTGCGAATATAAAGAAGAAAACAAAGGTGAAAAGCAGGGGATAATCCACATCGCGCAGAGCCTTGCGGTCGGCAAAGGGCAGCACGGCGGGAATGATTATCAGCCCGATATAATAGGGGATGCCGCGAAAAACTATTACCACGGACAGGGCAAAAAGCGCAAGATACAGGGCGGTGCGCCCGCGCGGCAGGCGGATGGGCTCGCCCTTAAGCTCAAGGGGCTCGTGTTTTACGGCAAATATGCAGCAAAGGGTTATAAGCAGCACGGAAAGCACAAAGGGCGGAGCCATGGTGAGCATAAATTCACCGTTCGGTATGCCGAAGCGGGAATAGAGATACAGATTCTGCGGGTTGCCGAAGGGGGTGAGCATACCGCCGAGGTTTGCCGCGATATTCTGCATAATGAAGGTGAAGGACATATATTTTTCCTTGCCGGTTGAGGAAAGCACAAGATACCCAAGGGGAAGGAAGGTGAGCAGCGCCATATCGTTTGCAATGAGCATGGAGCCGATAAAGGTGATATAGACAAGGGCGAGAACTGCCATGCGCGCGCTGCTGCAAAGCCCCACAAGGCGGCGGGCGACGGCATAGAAAAAGCCGATGTTTTTAAGGGCGCATACAACGGCCAGCACGCAGAACAGGCAGGTGAGCGTGCGGAAATCGAAATAGCCGGCGTATTGGCTGTCAGGAGGGATTATGACGCAGGTTATAACGGCTGCGGCAAAAGCGACGGTCAAAACCGTATTACGGCGGAAAAATATCGCGATGGTAAGAAAAAATTTTTTTATCGTCATATGAGATGGCCTGCTTTCAGAGGGGCTGCGGCGTTTAAGGCTTGGCATAAAGCGCCGTATGCGGAAATACCGAACAATTATAGCACTGCGGCGCGGCGGGGGCAAACGCTTTGTTCGCATTCGGCGCTTTCGGGCATAAAAATATGCCGGATGCGGCGGCATCCGGCAAACGATGAAAAGGAAAGATGGGCAAAATCAGTCTGCTGAGTATTTTTTCAGCATATTGCGTTCAAAATCCAGAAGATATGCGGCTTCTGCGTCTATTACGGCCTCGCAGGGGTTTTCCACAAGATCGCGGAAAACATGGATATCCCTGCCCACTTCGCCGCCCTGCATTACAAAGGGCTCGCTTACTATCGGCCCGCGGTAGCCTATTTTTGCAAGGGAGGAGAATATCTCATCCCAGTTTATATGTCCGCGGCCGGGTGCGGTGCGGTTGTTTTCCCCGGTGTGGAAGCTTTTGAGGCGTTCGGGACCGACGGCATGGATGGCCTTGGCAAAGCTTGTTTCCTCTATATTCATATGATAGGTGTCCAGCAGCACGCCGATATTGGGGCTGTCCACGCGGGCGATATAATCAAGGGCCTCGGCGGCGGTGTTTATAATGCAGGTTTCAAAGCGGTTTACCGCCTCAACGCAGTAGGTTACGCCGCAGTCCTCCGCCGTTTTGATTATTTCCTTCATGCTTTTTACGGACTGATCGAGATAGGGCTGTTTATTATCCATGATTTTTCCGGGAACGCCCCAGCCCGCATAGCTCACGCCGGAAAGCAGTGCGCCGCCCGCGATGTGCATTTTGCGCACTATATTTTGAAGATATTTTACCCCGCCGGTGCGCACGCTCTCTTCAAGGGAGGAAACATCGTAGCGCGGGTCCAAGCCGAGGCTGTATGTAAGGGTTATGCCGGCATCGTCGGCAAGCCTGCGCAGGGAGCGAATGTGCTCATCCGTCATTTCCAGCAGCGGCTGAGCCTGGAATTCCAAAATGTCAAAGCCGATATTTGCCGCTTTTTTTATGTATTTTGCGTGATCGGCATCCCAGTTTTTCTCCCAGAAGTTCATAAAAATACCCAGCTTATTCATATTACACTCCTTAAAAATTATTTATTAAACGGTGTTTTTATTGCATAGACAGGTATGTGTGCTGTTCAGATAGCGTCGATATCAAAATCAAGGTAGTTTTCAAACGCCTCGTTTATTGCGCGGCTCCAGCTTCCGGGGGCTATTGCCACATGGTGACGGTAGCCGTTTTTGCACATATAGCGGAGCATGGCTTCGGCATCCGGCCTGCGGAAAACGGCGCTGCAGCCGAAAAAGCCCTCGCCGGTGCTTTCCCCGGTAAGCTCGCCCTGCGTTACAAAGGCGCAAAGACGGCCGTTTTCGGTTTTGAAGCTGCCCAGCGTGACATCGCCCGTGTACAGCTCGCCCTTGTTTATTCCCACGCCGCTGCCCGGCCCGAAGGTTTTGCGGAACATAAGGTGCTCCTCTATATGTCCCTTGCCCTTCATCATGGAGCGGGGGGCGGGGCCGCAGTGGAACAGGATGCAGCGGTTCGGGTCGGAGCCGTAATTGTTGTTTACATCCAGCAGCATTACGGGGTGGTCGGAGGCAAGATAAAGCGCACGCATCATAACGGCGTTGTTTATATCCAGCTCGCATGCAGCGGCAATGCCGCGCTCGTTAAGCTCGCCCAGCACAAGGCAGGGGGCAATGCCGTATCGGAGCTGAAGCTCGTTCCAGCAGCGGAGCGCTATGGCGTGAAGGTCGAATTCCTTTATGATGTCGTCCACGGCAACGCCGAGGCGTGCTATGTTTTCCAGCTTTTCCGGGGGATAGCTGCCGAAATCCGAAAGGGCGGCGTACAGCTCGGCTTTTTCTCTGACGGCATCCGCAGGAGCGGCATCCATCCGGGCAAAAACATCGGAAAGGTCGATGCTTTCCACATTTATGCGGTGATTGGCCATGGCTATTTCATCGCAGCGCACGGTTTTGAAGGCAGTGGTGCGTGCGCCCAGAGCGCCTATATTGAAGCGGGAAAGACCGCTTACCGCGCGGCACACGCCGCCGAATATGCGAAGATCCTCGGCAAAGGAGGGGTCAGACGGCGATACGGCGGTTTTCTGCGTGAGGGTGTAATGTATTCCCAGCTGGCGCAGCACATTGCACATGGCTATCTTGCCGCACAGGGCGTCGCGGCGGTGGGCAAAATCCATATGGGAAAGCTCGTCGGGATAGGCCTGTACAAGCACGGGGACATCGGCGTATTTAAGGGCCTCGGAGGCACCGTTTTCATCGCCGAAATTGGGCAGACACATGATGATGCCCTGATATTTTCCGCGATTTTTCTCAAGAAAATCGGCATAGAGCTTGCCCTCGGCTATGGTTTCGACGGCGCCGAAGCGGGTGAGGCTTTCCTCCATGGCAATGTAATCAAAGCCGGCGTCGGTGACGGCCTTTTCCATTTCGGCACGGGCGGCGGCAATGGATTCGCCCGGAAAAAAGCCGCGGTTTGCAAAATAAAGCGCAAAAGTGATTTTCATTCCGTTCCTTTCCTTGCAGTGCAGCAGCGCATTAAAAAATGCGTATTGCCCTGCAAAAGTGCGCATAGCAGCGCAACATTATCGTTAATGTAACCTGCGAATTTATTTTACTGTTTTTAAGAGCGTATGTCAATATTTTTTTGAAAATTTTTTTGATAAATTTGCAGGGAGGGGCGCAGCTGCAAAAAAGCGCAGGCTGCAAAAAACACGGGCAGCGAAGAAACGCGGGCAGCAAAAAGCGCGGGCTTTGAGGGAGGCGGGAGCGGGAAAGCGAGCGACGGAAAACGAAATAAAATACTGCGGAAAATGCAAAAGCCGCGCTTAAAAACGCGGCAAAATGATTTTTAGGATTCGAGGCGGCGGCCTTTAGAGTTATACGGAGCTGCGCGTTACCATGAACGGGGGCAGGAGCTCATCCGGCTGCTGCACACCTGCAATAAGGGAAAACAGTTGGGCTGCGCTTTTGCTGCCCAGCTCTCGTGCGCGGATATCCACCGTGGTAAGCGCCGGGGTTATAAGGGCGCCGCTTTCCGTATTGTCATAGCCCATGACGGCAGTGTCTTGGGGAATGCGTATATCAAGCTCGCCAAGAGCCTTTACCGCCCCTATTGCCATATAGTCGCTCAGGGCAAATATTGCTCTGCCGCGGCAGCGGGAGGCAAGACGGTCTTTTATGAGCGTGCGGGCGTCCTCAAGGGTGGGAGAGATCTGAAATATTTCGGCGTGCTCCCGGCTTATGCCGTTTTCGTCAAGGCAGCGCATAAAGCCTTCGCAGCGGTCGGCAAAGGAGGAAATTATGTGCGGGCCGCTGATTATAATGAAATCCCGTTTGCCCTTTTCCAGCATATGCCGGCATGCCATATATCCGCCCAGAAAATCGTCGCTTCCGGCAAAGGGCTCACCGCAGCCCGCAAGGCGGCGGGCAAGGAACACAAAGGGCAGCTTTCGGGCGCGCATAAGCTCTATTCCGGGCAGACTGTCACCGGAGGGAAAGAGTATAATGCCGTCCGCACGGTGACACAGCGCGGTGTTTATTGCCTCCAGCTCGTATTCGGCCTTTTCGCTGCTGTTGAAAAGAAAAGCGGTGCAGCCGTGCTTTTGGCAGACGGCTTCTATTCCGCAGTAAAAGCTGCCGTATACCGGGTTGCGGATATCGGGGATAATAACGCCTATACTGTCGGTTTTTCGCGCGCGCAGAGCGCTTGCGGGGATGTTTTTCTGATACCCCATTTCCGCTGCGGCGCGCCGGATGAGAGCCTTTGTTTCCTGTGATATATCGGGCTTATCGCGCAGCGCACGGGAGACGGTATTGGCGGAAAAGCCCGTTGCCTGTGCAATATCGTTTATGGTGATGTTATTCATACCGAGCTCCTTTTCGGATGTGCTTGAAATGCGGGAAAATGCGCCGTATGCGCCGCTTATCCGTTAAGGATGGCAGCTTCCGCAGGGGGAATAGCCGCGTCTTATAAGCGTATCGCGCGAGCCGGTGAAGTTTTCGCGGTTTGCAGCCTTTATGCTGCTTACATGGCGGCAGGAGGCATAGTGGAAAACATGGGTTTTGGTATTGAGCACATAGCTTTGCGCCTGAGCCGTGGAGGAGGGCGAAGGCTTGGGAGTGGGCTTAGGCGTGACGGAGGGTTTGGGTGTGGGGGTCGGGGCGGTGTTTTCGTTCTCAAGGCTGCTCTCACCGGTAAGATAATCGATTTTTACTCCGGGCTGCACATTGAAGATGAAAACATTGAAGCATATGCCGTCCCCTTTGTCCTCAACGGAATAAGCCTCCAGATGCACGCCGCGGGCCACCAGCTCGTTTCCGGCAAAGACCGGGGTGCAGCGGTACATTACATGATTGCCGGTATCCTTTATATAGTCGGCAACCATGTTTTCAAAGGGCAGCATGCCCTTGGTGTTAAGGTACCGGGTGCCGGTTATGAGATTGCGCTCATTGGCGTTTTCCCCGGTAAGCTGGAAGCCTATAAGATGGCAGCGGTTATAGAGATATTTGCCGTCCACAAAATCGTACTTTGCGGTGTGCCAGCCCGTGGGCTTTATCTGGCCTATGGGGCCGCGGGTCAGCGTGGGCATTATGTCCCTCCCGATGCAGGCTTCGGCCGCGGTGCAGCGTCCGAGACGGTCAAGCTCGCCGTAGCGCTCCCATGAAGCGGTGCCGGTTTGCGAAAACGACGGGATACCGCCGTTTACAACGGCATACGGCTTGCCGGAATATTTTAAAAGCGTAAGGTCAGCTTCCGTGGTTTCCGTGTTTTCCGTGCTTGAGGAAGCGGAAGGCGTGGGCGAGGCGGAGACGCCGAAGGAGGGAGATTCGGTTTTTTCAGGCTCGGGTGTGCGGTTTGCGGCCGCAGTGTATGCGGGAGCGGAGGAAAACGACGGTGCGGCGGAGGAAGCGGCAGTGGCGGTGCCTGCTAGGTCGCATCCCGTAAGGCACATAAGCGTAATAAGCGCACAGGCTGCAAACGCAAGGCTGCGTTTAAGTGTTTTTTTCGGGAAAGAGGTCATTTTGTTTCTCCTTTATCCGTATTGTTATCTGCATTGTTATCGGCGCTGCGGCGCTTCCTTTTCCACAGCTCGCAGGTGATTCTGTCGTGGGAAAAGCCGGCAAAGTCGCGGGCGGACACCTGCTTAAACTCGGCGGCAAGGTCGGCATCAAAATACACATCGGCGGGATAAAGCCGATTCCAGCGGTATACGGTGACAAAATCCGCACGCTCTATAAAGCCGGAGGGGGGCAGCAGCTCGTCAAAGAATATACCGTTTTCCGGCACCTCGGAAGGCGCGGCGGCAACCGCCGTAAGACCTGCCTCCTTAAGCAGGGGAAGCGAATAGGGAAGGGCATAAAGCGGGCCTTCGCAGTGCGCGGCAATATCGCCGGGCAGCAGACGGTCCCTGCTTTGGCGCCTGTCTAAAAACGCCATTCCGTTTTCATCGTCAAGACAAACAATAAGATGCATATGCTCCTTTCCGCAGGCAAAAAAGCCGTGCATTGACAGGATTCATTGAAGGAATACCGAATAATTATACTTTATATGCAGGCTATTATAGCATATTCGGCAGGGAAAGTCATACTTTTTTCAAAACCGACACCGCAAAGCAAAAGGAGGCTTCGGTGTTTATGTTGCAAAGGAGTGCACGGTCTGCTATAATATATATGTGCTTTAGGCTCAGGCAAAACGGCAAAGCACAAAACACATGCTGCTGCGCGGCATATAAAGAGAAAACGGCGAAAAACGCCGTAAAGAGGATAATAATGAACAGGGAAAACGATATCTGCACTCCGCAGGGTGAAACCGGCGAAAAGATTCCGCAGGCCCCGGTTTGCGTTTATTATTGCGGGCATGAGCAATGCGCGCCGGGTCATCGCTTCGGTCCGGCTACGCGCAACCATCATCTTCTGCATTTTGTTGCGCACGGCAGCGGAGAGCTGAAAAATGTACACGGAAGATTCCGCGTTGAGGCCGGGAGCGGCTTTTATATAGCGCCCGGAGAGACCACGGTGTACGGCACAGGCACGGACGACCCGTGGGAGTATTGCTGGATAGGGCTGGGGGGAAGCGACGCTTCCAGACTGCTGGCGCTTGCCGGCATAAGCAGCGCGCACCCGGTGTTTGAATGCAATTACGATGCCGTAAGGGAAATTACGGAGAGAATAAACGCCCGGCAGGGCATCGACAACAGCATGCAGCTGCGCGTTATAAGCGATGTATACACGCTGTTTTCGCTTTTGTGCCGTAACAACAGAACGCCGGTTGTACAGTGCGGCGACGATTATGTAAACAAGGCGCTGGCGTTTCTGCGTGAGGTGGCATATTATGATGTAAAGATAGATCAGGTGGCCTCGTATGTGGGGTTGGACCGTTCGCATCTGTACCGCCTTACGCAGGCGCGCACGGGCAAGAGTCTCAAGGAGCATCTTATACAGTTTCGTCTTGACCGGGCAAAGGAGCTGCTGCAAAGCACGGACTTCGGGATAGCGCAGATAGCCTCTGCCTGCGGCTTCAATGACAGCAATCACTTTGCAAAGCTGTTCCGCAGCCGGGTGGGGGTATCTCCGTCGCAGTACAGAAGCAGCCGCCGCTTGGGCGAGAGCGCCAAAATATTTTTAACGGCACAGGAGCCTGCGCAGGAGGACGGCTGAAAACAAAGCGCGCAGGAGACGGAATTATCCGTAACGCCGGCGTTGAGGCGCGAATAGTATAAAAGCGGATAAAAGCCAGCGGTGCCGTTACGGGGCAGTGGCTTTTATCACCTGCCGGCAGGCGGGCGGCGCTTGTATGCGCGGGGACACACTGCCTTTGGAAAATAAAAGCTGTTGCTAAAGAACAATAAAGATGATAAAATATCGTGGAATTCTTTGATGATACTTATATTTTCGGAGGTAAAAATGCCGATTCTTGATTTCAAATGCAGCCGCTGCGGCTGTATTTTTGAAGAGCTTATAAGATCCGCTTCCGCCGACCTTGCCAAGGTGCACTGTCCAAAGTGCGGCGCGGAAAAGCCTGAAAGGGTGTATCAGGGCAAGTGCTTAAATGCGGGGCATGCATCGGGCTGCACGCATAACTGCGCCACATGCCCGGGCTGCGGCAAGTGAAAGAGGGCTTGTGCAGCCGCGCCGCAATGCGGCCTTGGGCGTTGCTTTCGGGGCGTATATTAAGGTGCAGATGTTAAAAATTTCTCATTCGTCGGGGGTTGTTGATGGAAAGGCTGATAATAAACGGCGGGCGCAGGCTGCGCGGTGAAATATCCGTAAGCGGTGCAAAAAATGCCGGGCTGCCGGTAATGGCGGCGGCGGCGCTGTGCGACGATGTATGCATAATAGATAATCTTCCCTATGTAAAGGATATAATAATAATGGCGCAGCTGCTTCGGGCAATGGGAGCAGAGGTGGAGTTTTCGCCTGCCGGACGGGCGGTGATAGACCCGCGCGGCATAAGAAATGTGATACCGCCGGAGGATATGGTGGCAAAGATGCGGGCCTCCACCTATCTTATGGGCATATTGCTTGGGCGCTTTAATGAGGCCTGTGTTCCTCCGCCCGGGGGATGCTCTATCGGCGCACGCCCGATAGACCAGCATCTGCGCGGCTTTGAAGCGCTTGGGGCAAAGGTGAGCGAGGGGGAATACCTTACCCTTAAGGCGGATAAGCTGGTGGGGAGCGATGTGTACCTTGAGGCCAGCGTGGGCGCTACAATAAACATCATTCTTGCAGCCGCCAAGGCGGAGGGAGTGACGGTTATTCACGGCTGCGCCAAGGAGCCGCATGTAGTGGATGTGGCGAACTTTCTGAACAACATGGGGGCAAGCATACGCGGAGCCGGCACGGACACCATAAGAATACGCGGGGTTAAAAATCTGCGCTCCACAAGCTATACCATAATTCCCGACCAGATAGAAACCGGTACATGGATGATCATTGCGGCGGCGACAAAAGGCGATGTGGTGATAAAAAACTGCATACCCACCCATATGGAGGTGGTGTCGGATAAGCTGCGCAAGGCGGGAGCCGAGGTAATAGAAGGCGACGATTATCTGCGGGTAAGCTGCGACGGTGAGCTTACGGCAACAAACATACGAACAATGGTTTATCCCGGCTTTCCCACCGATCTTCAACAGCCCATGAGCGCCATGCTTACGGTGGCGCGCGGGCGCAGCGTTATAACCGAAACAATATACGAGCAGCGCTACCGTCATCTTGAGGAGATGCGCCGCATGGGAGCAAAGGTGCAGGTGGAGGACCGTGTGGCCTTTATAGACGGCGTGGATAAGCTTTACGGACGCACGGTGGAGGCAAGCGACCTCCGCGCGGGAGCGGCGCTGATTGTAGCGGGGCTTATTGCCGAGGGAACCACCACAATAGGCGGGGTAAAATATATCGACAGGGGCTATGAGCGCATAGAGGATAAGCTTATCGGCATAGGCGCCGATGTGCGCAGAGAGCTGTGATTTTTAATATAATGTATTGATTTTCGAATTCAAAAACGGAAGGCCGACGGACGGTCTTCCGTTTTTTGATGCGTTTTTTGCCGTTAACGATGTAAAACACGCAGACAGGAGAAATGCGGCATTGCGCCGTGTGCATGTTTACGGGCGACGAAGAAAGGATCAGCGCACGGGGGTGATATAGCTGGTTTTGGGAAGGTAGAGGCCGCGGCTGAGATCCACGCCGAAAAAGGTTATGCTGTCCTTTCCGATGCCTGCAATATAGGCCTCGCTGCCGTTTTCGGCGGTGGTATTGCCCTGAGAATCGTAGCTTATGGACCCGGAGGAGGTGTAGGAGCGGGGCTGGGATATTGAGCTGTTGTGGATCATCCGTGCGCAGCCCGGTTCATCGGTGAAATTAAGACCCTCGCTGAAGCCCAGATGAGTGTGGCCCGTGAGCACTATAAGCTCGGGATGGGAGGAGAGCAGATTCCTGAAGCGGGTATTCTGCGGGAATTCCTCACCGAAAAGCATGGGCTGGGAATAGGCGCCGTTTACACGGTCGCCGGGGCCGAAATTGCGCATTACTGCGTGCTGAACCACGAATATATTGGCCTTGCCGGCATAGCGGTTTACAAGCTCCTCCAGCCAGTCTATCTGGGCGGCGGAGAAGTTATCCTGCTTGCTTGTGGCGGCGATTTCGGTTATTTCGCTTGCCATCATGATAAAGAGATTGTCCCGCCCGGCATCCTTTCGCAGGACATAATAATAGGGCTCACTGCCGCTGCGGATGCCGTCGGAGGTTACCTTAAGGAAGCCCTCGGGATTGGGAATGTCATGGTTGCCCATGGCCTCAAGAATATCGGCGTTGGTGTATCCGGCGCGGGTGATGCAGGTTTCATATTTTTTATACTCGGCAGCGCTGCCGTTTTGGCCGATATCGCCGGAGGAAACAACAAAGGGAATGTTGTTCCGGCGGAACCATTTAAGGGCGTTTGTCCATTTTTTCATAGCGCCAAGGTGGGTGTAGTTGAGATGAATATCGGATACGGAGGCAAAGGAAACATCGGGAGCGGAGAGAAGCTTGTAATCGGGCAAAGGAAGCAGCTCGCGCGAGCCGTTTCGGTCTTCCAGCAGCAGGGCGGAGGCACCGTATGGAATTGCCGCGCTGCTGCCGAAGCTGAAGGAGGGCGTGGAAGCGCTTAATACTGCTATGCTGTCCCACTGCTCAAGCGGGGCGCTGCCGTCGCTCCAGTACAGCGTGTAGCCGCCCTGGGGAGCGTTCTGCGGCTGAGTAAGGCGTATTGTGCCGCAGGCATAGCCGGCAGTGCGTGCGTTATCGCCCTTAAAGGAATATTCCGCAAGAGGTGTTTGGGCGGTGGCGCAGACTGAGGCTTCGGGCTGAGGGGAGGCGGCCGGGGCGCAGGCGCAAAGGAGGAGCAATGCGGCGGCCGTTATAATGACGGCGGCGGAGCGCAGAGAAAAAAGGCTTGTTTTGTTCATAACGGTACTCCTTATTATTTATATTATTATATATTCAAAGATGTCGTGACGATTTAGGGCGGCGCATGCTTTTGCAGCGGCACATGCGGCGCAAAAACCGAAGGATACGGTTTTTTGACATATAATAATATTGCGGCCGGGTTGGTTTTGCTTTTTCGTGTCATCTGTTACAGTGTAGCATGAAGGAGCGCTGTATTCAAGATAAAACCGAAGTTTTCATATATTTTCATTAAAACGGGCGGAAACAGGGCGGATGAGTAAAATTATGGGGCTATTATCGTGCGATTTTTGGTTTGTTTTGTGCATTGAAGCGCAAGAGAGTATGATATATAATAAAAAGAGAAAGTGTATTGCAGGCCTGCAATACGGGAAATACGGAAGGAGGATTCCGCAGGGATTGCGGAAAACGGGAAAATGAAATTTACCAAACAGACGGCACTTGCCTGTGCCTGCGCCTGCGCGGCACTGCTGTGCGCCTGTGCACCGAGCGGGACGCAGCAGACTGCGACACCGGGAACGACACAGGATACGGCGGGGCTTACGCAATCGCAGCTGCGCCAAAAGGGCACGGACTACACATATTTTTGGTGGGATTACGGCATTGCAAACACAAAACGCAACGCCTATGTGCAGACCGGCAATTACGGCTTTATGCTGGATGCGCGCACGGCAAAATTCAAGACGCTGGGAGGATTGAGCGGTATAAGCCGCACCGAGGCTGCTTCGGGCACGAATGACGCGGTGGATGCGCTGCCGGCGGTGAAGGACATGAGCTACGGCATAAAATACGACGGCAAGGAGGATGTTGTCGGTTCGGCATCGTATGTGCACAATGACAGGTTTCCCATGTCCGGCGCATGGCAGGAGGGAGCAGGCAAGACAAATGCGGTGCGTATAATAAGCAGCGGAACATATATTCAGCGCTTTGACGTTATGCAGCTGCTTTACAATGAAACGGAGGATATTACCGCAAGGGCGGAGTTTTCCTGCGTATCGGATTATTTGACGCTGACCTATGATGCCAAGAATACGGCATCGCGCAAGCGGGATGTGGAGCTAAGCTTCAGCCTGGAGCTGGACGAAGCCTATTCGACAGTGGCGTATTCCGATGAACGCTCGGTGGTGCTCAGGCGGCAGGACGGACAGAGCGTAGGCTTTGTGCTGCCGGCGGGAAACACGGGCAGCCTGAAGTTTGAAGGCAGCAGAATAACGGCGACGGCGGCTGTGACCGTAGGCATGAAGGACTGGACGGGCTTTTCGCTTGTGATAATACCGGGCAAGGAGCTTGGAGAGAATTGCGTTAAGGACTATTATGCCTCGGAGCAGGTGAAAATAGGGGCGGAAAACACGGAACCCACCCGCAGTGACGTGACTCCGGAGCGCAATGCGCTGAATTCCGCTTACGAGATACTTATGCCGTCCTCGGCGAAGTACACGGATTATTCCGTGGCGGAAAACCGTACGGCTTATGAGCGTACGCCTTTTACGGTGTCCAACCCCACGGACAGGGACACACGGGTGACGCTGTGCTTCAAGAAGCGGCTGGTATATCCGTATGCCAACTACGGACTGTGGGGTATGAGCCCGATGCTGGTGGATCCCAAGACAAACGAGCCCACTGGCATTGCGGTGCAGTATTCCAGAAACCCGCATAATTATACTTCGTACAATGACATACTTTACGGTTCGTGCTGGGTGAACTGCTATGTGTATCTTGACGTGCCGGCGGGAGGCAGTGTAAGCTATGATTTTGTGTGTGCGTTTTCCTGTTGGGGAGAAACCTATGCCTCCAGCATTGCACAGATGTGCCTGGTGGGCTGGGGCGGAAACCAGTGGTGGCTGTCGGCCTCGATAGGATCTTCTACGGGCTACGGAGAAACTTTCGGCTTTGACCCGGAGCGCGGATGCGGACGCAGCCTGATCGACGATACACACCCGTTGTTCTCAAGGGCGGGCGGAGGCCCGGGAGGGGGCGATTGGCTGGCTCTGTTCCAAAATGGGTCGTACAGAAACATCACAAGGCAGAAGATCACTATAAAAACGGTGGGGCCGAATGTAAGCAGCATGACGATAGGCGGTTATTTCGATAACAAGAAGGCCTATGCAGAGATGACCGTTACGGTTTGCCGCAGCAATGATTACGCAAAGATGATAAATTCCTTCAGATATGAATTTCTGGATGATGTAAGCTTCAACCGGGTGGCGCTGTATCAGCTTGGTGCGGATAATTATAACGGGATCCGCTTTGCACAGGTTGCATACGGTGATGCGGACGGAGTGAAGGAGATTCTGGAGGTGCCGGCGGAGGGTACGAAATCGGCCTACGTAAAACAGTATGTTGAAATGCCGGGCAAGGATGTATGGGTGGCGCAGTACGGCAGCCCCGATACAAGCTGTAATGCCGATAAGGGTATGGCGGTACGCGAATACAGCGCGGAGATAAACGGCAAAGTTTACAGCACGCCTACGCTGTCGTTTTACATAACAAATAATTACTGCACAAATCTTGCGGCAGAGCTGTCCTTGCCTAAGGAGATTGCGGATACGGGGATAATTGAGAAGGGAAGCAAGATCTCCGGCACGGTGGAATATCTGGTGGTGCCGCGGAACAAGTCGGATTATACCGGCACATCGGAGTATATAAAATCGCTGCCTGCGGAAGCGTTCAGCTCTGCGGAGATTATAAGACGATATGCCGTGGACGGCGCTGTTGAGGTGACGGCGGCCGTGGGAAGCGTGGAGCAGAGCTATCCGGCAACGGTGAAAACGGAAAACGGCACGGCAGAGGTTACAATAAAGGGCGGTATAGGCTATACGCCCATTACCTTCAGGGGGCTGGATTCGTACAGCGGCTATCGCCTGTATAAGGTGGAGGACGGAAAGGAAACCATGGTGGACCAGTCGGTGCGCGGCAACGATTACTGGCAGGTTTACAGGGATCCTGATACCGGGCTTTACGATATTTCCTTTAATGTTTATCAGATAAAGGAGAGCGGTACATACCGTTTGAAGAAGGCGTAATAGCAAAAAATACGGACAAAAAATGTATAAAGAGGCGGCGCTCGGGGCTGTAATGGCTTTGGGCGCCGCCTTTTTGTACGGCAAAAGCCATGAAGCTTTTTCAGGTGATGTCGGGAAAGGGAGAAATGCTGCCGTTTGCGGACGGTTTTGCAGGAAAATAAAATTTTATATATAAAAATGCGTATATTGCCCGTTAGTAATGCGCATAATGATAGTGTCGCCGGAGAGCTTTATAAAAGTGACGCTGTGCGCAGGAAAAACAAAATACAAAAATTTCCGCGGATAGGCGGAGAAAATACGGTGATACTAACGGTGCAAGGGAGGTGAAACAGGATGGCAAAGAAGATAGCGGTGCCTGAGGCGAAGCAGGCTATGGAAAACATGAAGTATGAGGTGGCAAATTCGCTTAATGTAAACCTTAAGAAGGGCTATAACGGAGATCTTACCGCGCGTGAAAACGGAAGCGTAGGCGGCGAGATGGTTAAGCGCATGATACAGCAGTATCAGAACAGCCACAAATAAGACTGTACGGATATAAGAATATATCGGATAAACTGATAAGGAGATGAAAAGTAATGAACGGTAAGCTGGTAGTACCCGAGGCCAAGCAGGCCATGGAGAACCTGAAGAACGAGGTTGCTCAGAGCGTCGGCGTGACCCTGAAGCAGGGCTACAACGGAGAGCTTACTTCCCGTCAGGCCGGAAGCATCGGCGGCGAGATGGTTAAGCGCATGATTCAGGATTACGAGAACGGCAGAAAGTAATAATAAGAAAATAAACACAAAACAGGCGGCTTTGTCTATACGGCAAAGCCGTTTTCGTTTCAAAATAGATATATGCACAAGTGCAGCGTATATGCATATGTTTGCGGCATCCAATTATCGGCAGGAAAATGCAGGGGATTAAGCATATAAACACCATTAAAATGCGGAATAAAAACGAAAAAATGCAGGATTGGATGCAGGAAGTTTTTCACACGGAGAGTAATTCACAGCTGTGGATAACCTTGTGGATTTCGGTGAATAAACCGGAGAAGTCCGAAGCTTCGTGAAACGAAATTGTGGATAACTTTGAGGGTTAATTCACACTTTGCACATATATTGATAAAAAGCGCGGTATTTCGGGTTATATGCAGCGGCGAGCATATTATTTTTTTATCAACAGGAATATATGAACAGCCATTCATATTGCAAGAGGGAAGAAGACGGGGCTGCAAAAGGGAGAAAGGAGCGGAAAAATCGCGGGCTGCGGACAAGAAAGGGGGAAAAATAAAGAATTGATTGTAAATTTATAAAAGCAGAGGGCACAACGGGTGGACAAGCGGGAGGGTTTATTGTAAAATATAAATATATGTTTCGCCGTAAAAACGGATCGGTGAAAAAATGCGGGTCAAGGCCGTGCGGCACTGCTTAGTGCTCGGAGGTACATCAATGAAAAAAAGGCTTGTGAATATATTGGCTGCCGCTGCGGCGCTTGCGGTGATAATTATTGCGGTACTGCTTTGCGGATGCGCACAGAAGGACGACTATGAGAAATGCGCGGAGGCTTTTTTCAACGCTTTGCAGGCAAAGGATTACGATGCGATATATGACATGATGACGCCCTCCTCTCAAAGCAGCATAAGCCGGGAGAAGCTTAAGGAATATTATGATAAGGTATATTCGGCTTTAGAGGTGACGGGCATTGAGGCATCGGAGTTTGAGCGGGTGAACCAGGACAGGGACGCCGTTTTCAATTATAGCCTGAAGCTTACAAGCCAAAGCTGCGGAGAGCTGAGCTTTGATTCAAGCGTTACCGTTCGGGCGCTGCTGGGGTTTTATCTTGTGGAATGGACTCCGGGAAATGTGGTGCCTGGGATGGATTATTACGATACGGTGCAGGTGCGAACCCTGCGCGGCATACGCGGAGAGATATTTGACAGCAGCGGGGCGGTGCTTGTAAAGAACGCGTATGCGGTGACGGTGTATTTCAATCTTAACAAAACGGCGGATTTTGCAGCATCGGCGCAGGCGCTTGCCGGGATATTGGAGCTTGATGCCGATGCGCTTGCGCAGAGCATGACAAAGGCGGCGGCCGGCGGCAACGACACGGTGGTGGCGGCGGTGTATGTGCCGGGCGCTTTGGAGGCGGAGAAGGAGGAGCGTGCGCTGGCGGTGGACGGCGTGAGAGTGGACAGAAGCAGCATAACCCCCATAAGGCAGGCGGTGTACGGTTCGGCGGCGGCGCATCTTATAGGGTATTCCACTCCCGTTACCAAGGAGGATAGGAGCAATGAAAAATATGCCGGCTTATCGGAGGGCACGCGCGTAGGAAGAATAGGCGCGGAATATGTATATGACGATATTCTCAGGGGCACGGACGGTGCGGAGATAGCATTGCGCTCCGCGGACGGCAGCCGCAGGACGGTGCTTTACAGAAAAGAGGCGACGGCGGGGCAGGATGTGGTGCTGACCATAGACATAGGGCTTCAACTGGAAGCGGAAAGTCTTATGCAGGAGAAGTATTCCCAGAACAAAAGCACGGGAGCGGTTATAGTGAACGATCCCAAGAGCGGCAGAATAAAGGCGATGGCAAGCTATCCGACATTTGATCTGAACCTTTATGCGGCACCGGCGGCGGCAAAGGGAGCCGCCGACCTGATAAAGGATGAGGCGCTGCCGCTTTTGAACAGAGCGACGCAGGGGCTTTATCCTCCGGGCTCGGTATACAAGACCGTTTCCGCGATAGCAGGGCTGGAAACGGGCACGGTGAGGGTGGATACGGCTTTTCCGTATGAGGACGAGATAGTTAAGGTGACGGACAAAACGGACGGCTGGAGGCCGAAAGGCAGCCAGTGGTCGCATATGATAATAAGAGAGCATATGAAGTCCTCCGCGTCATACGGAAAGCTGGATATGAAGCGGGCGCTTGTGTTTTCCGACAACATTTATTTCGGCTGGATGGGCATGAAGGTGGGCGCAAAGGATATGATAGCCTGGTCTGAAAGGCTGGGAATAGGGGAGCAGATACCCTTTGAGCTGAACATTAAAAAATCGCAGATATCAAATGACCCGGAGAATGTAAAGCTTTACAAAAACGATAAGTTTCTTGCGGATACGGCGGTGGGACACGGAGAACTGCTGATAACGCCGCTTCAGCTTTCGGCGATATTTTCCCTTTACGGCAATTCCGGCAGCATAATGCAGCCCTATTGCGTGGAGAGCATATGTACTACCGATGAATTGGGGCGGCATACTGCGGTTTTGGTTACAAAGGAGCAGGTGTATAAGGAGCAGGTATGCTCAAAAGCCACGGTAGAGAAAATCAGCGCCTGCCTTGAGAAGGTGACGGTGGACGGAACGGCAAAGGCGGCGAATGTGAAGGGGATGACGCTGGTTGCCAAAACCGGCACGGCCCAGAAGAACGATACGGAGGAGATAGGCTGGATAGCGGGATATATCAAAGAGGGCGGGGAGCATTATTCTCTGCTTGTGTGCGTGGACGGGCCCAAAAACGGCACCGGCGCAATAAAGACCGCGGTTGCCAAGGGACTGTTTACTTTTTTGAAGGATGAGGCTCAGAGTTGACGGCAGATACGGAGAAATTCTATAATAAACTAAAAAACATCCGCAGAGGTATTGAAATGCGGGTGTTTTTTTGTTATCATATATAAGCTGTTAAAAAACTGTGCTTTTGCACATACTGTCGCCGGCGCACACAGGCGCGGGCGGGGAGGAGGGTTTATATTATGAACATGCGAAAATATGCGGCGGTGCTGCTGTGCCTGCTTTTATGCGGCTGTATACCGATTAAACCGGCCGTGACGCCGCAGCCGAGCGAGCCGGCGCAGACGGCAGGAACAACGCACGGTACGCCGGGAGTGACGGAGGAAAGCACGAAAACGGCGCCGGCGGACACGGGCGGCCCCACACAGGAGGTTACTCAAGAGCCTGCGCCGACCCCGACGCAGGACATAACCCCGGAGCCGACCAAGGGCTTTGAGATAATAGGGCCGCAGGCGGGCAGCGTGGATATTTACGCCGACGGCGATTCCTCAAAGCTGCTTGTGGGTATAGATCAGTTCGGGCGCACCTTTGATGTTCAGGCGGGAACGCGCAAAAAGCAGGTGGGAATGTTCTTCTGGCTGTGGCAGGGCTATCATTATGCGCACGGGCAGATGAACGATGCCTATGATGCAACGAAGATATTGGAAAAATACGGCGCGGATGTGCTGTTCCGTCAGGACAGCAGCGTAAGCCCGGCCGGGCAGTTTCATTTTTGGGGAGAGCCGCTGTTCGGATATTACGATCAGGCGGACGAGTGGGTTATACGCCGCCAGATGGAGCTGCTTACGGACGCAGGCGTTGATTTTATTGTGTTTGACACCACAAATGCATGGACCTATGAAACGGTGTATTTCAAAATATGCGCGGTTATAGAGGAGATGCAGAAGGCGGGGCTGAACCCGCCCAAGGTGGCGTTTTACACACATTCCATGTCCATACAGACGGTAAACAAGATATACAGGGAATTCTATAAGCCGGGCAAATACAAAAGCACCTGGTATTACATGAACGGCAAGCCCATGATAATAGGCTATACCGAGGCAGCGGATGATATAAAGGAGGCCAAAAGCCGCGGGGACAACTCGTATAACCCGTCTCCGCTGTCGCAGGAGGTGCTGTCCTTCTTTACCTTCAAGAGGCCGCAGTGGCCCAGCGATCCGTTCTATGCCGACGGCTTTCCGTGGATAGAGTGGAGTTATCCGCAGCCGGTACATAACGGCATAATGAACGTTGCCGTGGCATCGCATCCGCAGGTACCCATGAGCTTTTCCATAACGCGCGGCCATAAGAACTGGGGAAGGGGCTACGATGTGGAGGCAAAGGTGAACATATCGGAGGATGCAGACAGGGGGACATTCTTCCAAAGCGAATGGGATCAGGCCATAAAGCAGGATCCGGACATGGTATTTGTGGACGGCTGGAACGAGTGGATAGCGCTTAAATCCCTCTGGGACGGCGAATATATGCTGTGCGATGCTGCAAGCAAGGAATTCTCGCGTGATATCGAAATGATGAAGGGCGGCTACAACGATGCGTTCTACATTCAGCTTATAAAGAATATCCGTGCCTATAAGGGGGTAAAGCTGACGGGAAAGGTGGCTTCCACCGAAAAGAGCATAGATATAAACGGCGATATATCGCAGTGGGACACGGTGAATTCAAAGTATACCGCGAATATAAAGTCGGTGGAAAGAGATCACCGGGGAATAAGCCCCAAGCAGCACTATAAGCAGGAGGCTGCAAGAAACGACGTGCAGTGGGTGAAGGTTACAAGGGATAATGAAAACATCTATTTCCTTATTGCCTGCCGCAATAAGATAAAGGGCAGCGGAAGCGGATACATGAACCTGTTTATAGGTACGGGCAGGGTGTCCGACAAGGGCTGGAACGGCTATGAGTATGTGATAAACCGAAAGCTTAAAAACGGGGTATCCGAGGTGGCGCGCCTTAACGGAAGCTTCGGGCAGACAAAGTGCGGACAGGCGCAGGTGAGCGTGAGCGGCAAATATATGCAGCTGGCGGTTCCGCGCTCGGCCATCGGGCTGGAGGGGTCAAGCGAGTTCTACTTTAAGGTGGCGGATAATATTGCAAGCCCGGGGGACATAATGGATTATTATGTATCCGGCAAGAGCTTTCCGCTTGGAAGGATGAGCTATCAGTATTTGGGATAAGATAAAACGAGGCGGTGTCCGCTAAAAGGTGCGCCCCGAAAGCAGAAGCTTTCGGGGCGCATTTAGTATATTTCTTTCTTACTCACTTCTTATTTGAAAAAACATGAATCCGCAATACGGCTCTTTTAGTATAAGTCTTGCTAACAATCTGTCCATTCGATTTCCTGCTCAACTTGCCAAAAAGTTTTTCCGCTGAAAATATGAGCTTTCTGAAATTCACTTTGCCCCTCGCTGAGGGACGGTCCGTTGTATTCCCAAATGTATCCATCCTTTACAGGCTCACATTGAAATACTTCCATATGTACTTTGTCGTTAGCTATATAGCCCTGAAACCAATATTTAACACCATTATAAATAAAAACAATGTCTTGACAGGTGTATATAGTGTCTATAAACTCATTAGGCTTTCCGTTTATCATAACTTTATCCCCCTGAAATATTTTTTGTATGTTCTTTTCATAACCTCCGGCAAGCATATCGCCGGTGAGCGCATGAATGCACCGGTTGAATTCCGGCTAAATCGTTCATCATATATGTGATAGTGCAAAACCGGAGTATGGTTGTTCCCGGTGAGTGATTTTTCGGGATGATAAGCAATTTCTATACACAAAGTATGATTATTATCGTATATTCGCATTTCGTGAAATGTACCGTCAGGTTTTAATTTGATGTAAGCATTACTCGAATGTGATGATTCAGGTAGTCCGTGTTTTCCGTTTAACCCTTTCAAAACCTTTATCCCTTCAATAAAGCCAACGGTTTCAAATGCGCCTGATTTCCGTGCGTTTTTCGGATGCGGGGCTTGAAAGGGAATGCGAAACCGGCGCAGGGCTAACGGAGGCGGACATTGTCCGCGCCGAAGAGGGTCTCAAGATCGGCTCGGGCGCTTTCGTAGCTTATCCTGCGGGAGAGCACCTTCTTGCTGCCGCCGGAGAGGTTGGGAAAGTACAGCACTGCGGTGTCCGTGCCGGGGAAGCGGTCAAGCAGGGCGTCGAGGGCATCGCTGAAGGCGGAGTTATGATCCGCAATGCGGATAAACACGGTGCGCTTTGAAGCGGCGGGCTCGGCGGTGCTTGGCGTTCCGGCTTCGGGGGAGTGCGCGGCCGGAGCGCCGCAAGCTTCTTCGGCTGTTACAACGGAAACGGAATCGGCAAGCAGCTTTGGCATTTCGTCCTCCTTTGCGGAGATCCTGCCGCGCACGCGCACGATGGTTTCGGGCTGGAGCATATGGCTGTACCGCTCGTATATTTTGGGAAAGAGCATGACCTCGACGGTGCCGTAGAGATCCTCCAATACGGCAAAGCCCAGCATGTTCCCGGCCTTGCTGACCTTTGTGCGCATGGAGGAAACGATACCCACACATTCCACGGCGCGGCCGTCAAGCGAGGCGCCCGTTACGCCTTCATCGGAATCGGATTGGAGCATGGAGGTATTGAAGCCGGCGGCGCGCATGAGATGAGCGTATTTGTCCATCGGGTGGCCGCTTATATATACCCCAAGCATTTCTTTTTCCATGGTAAGGATGACGGGAAGCTCGTATTCCGGGTATTCCGGCACGGTTTCTTTGGGTGCGGGCTGGGCATCCTCCATGGAGAAGAAGGATATCTGCCCCTCTATCTGCTGCTTGGCTCCCGTGGCGGCGGCATCAATAACATCCTCATATGCCATGGCCAACGCACGGCGGGTGCTGCCCAGATTATCAAGGGCGCCGGCCTTTATGAGACACTCCACGCTGCGTTTGTTTACCTCGCTTAAGGAAACCGTGCGGCTGACGAAATCGTGCAGATCCTCAAACAGACCGCCGCGGCGGCGTTCCTCGGCTATGGCGCGGGCGGCGGAAACACCGACATTTTTTACCGCTGCCATACCGAAGCGGATGGCGCCGTCGGCTTCAACGGTGAAATTCTCACCGGAAAAATTTACATGCGGGGGAAGCACGCGTATGCCCTGATCCCGGCAATACTGGATATACAGCGCGGCACGGGCGCCGTCGCCCAAAAAGCTGTTGAGCATGGCGGCCATGAATTCACTGGGGTAGTAGTGCTTAAGGTAGGCGGTTTGGTATGCAACCACCGCATAGCAGGCGGCGTGGGCTTTGTTGAAGGCGTAGGCGGCGAAGGAGGATATCTGATCAAACACCTTTTCGGCGGTGGCTTTATCAACGCCGTTGTTTACCGCGCCCTTTACCACCGTTACGCCGTTTTCCGTAAGACCGTTTATGAATATTTCGCGCTCCTTTGCCATGGTGGCGGCTTCCTTTTTGCTCATGGCTCTGCGCATAAGGTCGCTGCGCCCGAGAGAATAGCCCGCCATGTCGCGCACCACCTGCATTACCTGCTCCTGATACACCATGCAGCCGTAGGTGACGGCAAGGGATTTTTCCAGTATGGGGTGCAGATAGGTTACGCGCTCGGGGTGCTTTTTGCCCTCGACATATTTGGGTATGCTCTGCATGGGGCCCGGACGGTAGAGGGCGATGCCGGCTATGATATCCTCAAAGCAGGAGGGCATAAGCTCCTTCATAAAGGAGCGCATGCCGCCGCTTTCCAGCTGGAACACGCCGTCGGTATCGCCGCGGGAGAGCATTTTGTAGACCTCGGGGTCGTCAAAGGGCATATTGTATATATCCGGCGCAGTATCGAAGCGTCGGCGGATAAGCTCAAGGGCGTCGCGCACAACGGAAAGGGTGCGCAGACCCAGAAAATCCATTTTAAGAAGGCCCAGCTTTTCCAGCGTTTTCATGGTGAACTGGGTTACCGGCATACCGTCGTTGACGGCCAGGGGTACATATTCGTACACTGGGCGCTCGGTTATAACAACGCCGGCGGCGTGGGTGGAGGTGTGACGGGGCGCGCCCTCCAGAATTTTGGAGTAGTCGATGAGATGCTTTATGCGCTCGTCGGAATCGGCAAGGGCACGCAGCTCCGGATTCTCCTTAAGGGCCTTGTCCAGCGTCATATCAAGGGAAAAGGGAATGAGCTTTGCCACGCGGTCGCATTCGGCGTAGGAAAGATTCATTGCCCTGCCCACATCGCGCACGGCAAGACGCGCCTTCATGGTGCCGAAGGTGACTATCTGCGCGACATTTTCGCTGCCGTATTTGGCGGTGACATAATCTATTACGCGGCCGCGCCCTTCCGGCTCGAAATCCACATCAAAGTCGGGCATGCTGACGCGCTCGGGGTTTAGAAAACGCTCAAAGAGCAGGTTGTAGCGTATGGGGTCAAGGGTGGTGATGTCCATACAGTAGGCCACTATGCTTGCGGCGCCGCTGCCTCGTCCGGGACCCACCACTACGCCGTGGGTCTTGGCGTAGTGGACATAATCCCACACTATGAGATAATACTCCACATAGCCCATTTTTTCTATCATGGCAAGCTCGTACTCAAAGCGGTCCAATACTTCCTTAGTGGGGCTTGGATAGCGGCGGCGCAGACCCTCCTGTGCTATCTTGCGCATATATTGGGGGGCGGTGAGCCCCTCGGGCAGCTGATAGTAGGGCAGCTTAAGCTGGCCGAAAATAAAATCGTAATTGCAGCTTTGGGCTATTTTGCAGGTGTTTTCCAGTGCGTCCGGCACATAGGAAAAGAGCTGCTGCATTTCCTCGGGGCTTTTAAGATAGAACTCCTGGGTTTCAAAGCGCATACGGTCGGGGTCTGCCAGCGTTTTTCCGGTTTGTATGCAAAGCAGGATATCGTGCGCGGCGGCGTCCTCGCGGTTTATATAGTGAGCGTCGTTTGTGCAGATAAGCGGAATGTCCAGCTTGCGGGCAAGCTTTATAAGCTGGGGATTTACCGTGTGCTGCGGGGCAAGGCCGTGATCCTGAAGCTCAATATAGAACCTTCCGGGAAACATGGCGGCCAAGCGCTTGGCCAAAGCCTCGGCGCCGTCCCAGTCTCCGCCCAGGAGCAGCTGAGGGATATCGCCGCCTATGCAGGCGGAGGTGCAGATAAGCCCCTCGCTGAAGCGGGAGAGCAAATCGTAATCGATACGGGGCTTATAATAGAAGCCGCGGGTGAAGCCTTCGCTTACAAGGCGGATAAGGTTCTGATAGCCCTGAGCGTTCTGGACAAGCAGGATAAGGTGAGCATAGTCCTTATCGGCGCGGCCCTCTTTATCGGTCATGGAACGGGGGGCGACATATACCTCGCAGCCGATTATGGGCTTTATGCCCTGAGCCTTACATTCCTTATAGAATTCCACAACGCCGTACATTGCGCCGTGGTCGGTGATGGCAAGAGCGTCGCAGCCCAGCTCTTTTGCACGGGCTACAAGGGGCTTGATGCGGCAGGCGCCGTCCAGAAGCGAATATTCGGTATGGACATGAAGATGGGTAAAGCCGCTCATGGTTTCTCCTTCGGCGCAGGGCTGCGCCGTTTATACGGTGTATTTTGTGTTTTGTGTTTTGCGTGTTTTCAAATGCGCTGCGTATGTAAAAAATCAGCGCTCGGGCGGCTCGGTGACGCCGCTTGCCCGCATTTGGGCGGCGCGCTCCCGGAGGGCGCGCAGGCGGTTGTTCATTGCGGAGCGGGAAATCCCGGCAGCGGCGGCAAGCTCGGCGAGGGAATAGTCGCCGTGCTCAAGGCGCAGCCGCGCCGCCTGAGCCAAGGGCTCGCTGAGGGAAGAAAGCCCGCAGGTGCGGCTGAGAAAAAGTATATCGTCGGTTTGCTGCACCGAAGCGTTTACGGTTTTGCCGATATTGGCGGTATCGCAGTTGGTGCGGCGGTTTATGCGGTTGCGCACATCCTTGAGCACGCGGGCGTTTTCCAGCTTCAGCAATGTGGAGTAGCCCTCCATAAGCCCGGTGAGGGTTACAAGGGAATCGAATTCCTTTACATATATTATTTCCTTTTCGCCCCGCTCCGTCCAGGAGCAGGATATTCCGCTGCGGGCAAGAAGCTCCACCACCTCCTCGGCGGCGGTTTCGCCGCTTAAGGAAAACTCCATAAGATACTGCTTTTCGGGGTCGGATATCACGCCGCAGGCAAGAAAGGTGCCGCGAAGCGCGGAGGCAATGCAGCAGTCGTCCTTTATAAAGCCGCCCAGAGGCGTGGGAAAAGCGCCGATGCCCAAGCGGTCAAGCGAGGCGGCATCGTCCAGAAAAAGGCTGAATATGCGCTTTGGACGGGGCTGGCGCTTGCTTATAAGGGCGATATCCGGGGCAAAGCCGAAAAGCCGGCGGCAAAGGGCGGCCATGCGCAAGGCGGTGGGCTCGTGTTCGGTGGACAGGGTAAGGCCGAAGCGGCCGCCGCCCAGCAGGGAAAGCTCGCCCATGCCGCGCGTGGCGGCCGCCAGCTCGGCTGCTGCGCAGCATTCCTTTTGCGGATTAAAGCGGGCAAGCTCATCCTTAAGGGCAGTGGTGCAGGACATGCGGGCTCCTTTCCTTGCAAAAAGCGGACAGATCCGGGAAGCAATTGCAATTATAAATTACGGGCGTATGTATTAAAAAAGGCGGCTTCAGCGCAGGCCCAGCCGCTCAAGCTCAAGGTCGCGGTGCTCCACACAGACATTGCGCCCCTGCGCGCGAAGGCGGGAGGCAAGGTTTTCGGCGGCGGCTACGGAGCGGTGCATACCGCCGGTGCAGCCGATTGCCACCACCAGATTGCGTTTGCCGGAGCGGTGATACAGCGGCAGAACAAAGGAGATAAAATCGTAAAGGCGGTCGCAGAACTCGTGAACCTCGGGAAACTGGTCGAGATACAGCTGAATTTCCGGCTCGGTTCCGGCGTGGGAGCGCAGCTCTTCAACATTATAGGGGTTGGGAAGAAAGCGGGCGTCAAACATCATGTCGGTATCGCCGGGAATGCCGCGCTTAAAGCCGAAGGAAACTATGGTAAGGCGAAGATTTTCGGGATCGGAGGCAGAATCGCCGTAATAGCGGTTTATAAGCTCGCCCAGCTCCTTGAGCTTGAGGTTCGTGGTGTCTATTTTTACATCGGCGCGGGAGGAAAGCTCCATTAAAAGCTCCTTTTCCCTGCGTATTCCTTCAAGCAGGCGGCCTCCGGCAGCCAAGGGATGGATGCGTCTTGTGAAATTGTAGCGGCGCACAAGCTCCTCCTCGGAGGCGAACAAAAACAGAACCTCAAAGGCGTAGCGATGCTCGTCCATATAGCGGAAGGCGTCCCGTATGCCGGAGAAAAATTCCCGCCCGCGTATGTCGATGCCCACGGCCACCTTTTCCATGGTGCTGCCGGTAAAGCACATATCCGCAAAACGGGGAAGCAGCGCAGGCGGAAGGTTGTCCACGCAGAAATAGCCCATATCCTCCATGTATTTCAGCGCCCCGGTTTTTCCAGAGCCGGAAAGACCCGTTACAATTACAAAACGCATTTTATCCTCTGTTTCCCGGATTCGCACCCCGGATCCGCCGGGGTCAGTCGTGCCCGATGATCTTTATTTCGGGCTCCAAGCGAAAGCCGCTTTTTTCATATACGGTGTTCTGGACAAGCTTTATAAGGGCAAGCACATCCGCTGCGGTGGCGCCGCCCGTGTTAACAAAAAAGCCGGCGTGCTTGCAGGATACCTGCGCTCCGCCCACGCTTACGCCCTTGAGGCCGGCGGTATCTATAAGGGCGGCGGCAAAGGCACCCTCCGGGCGCTTAAAAACACTGCCTGCCGACGGATAGTTAAGAGGCTGGCGTTCTCTGCGGCGGCGGGTAAAATCCGCCACACGCGCCGCTATATCCTGCGGATTGTCGGGCGAAAGGGAAAGCACGGCGCTTACGACCGCAACATCGCGTCCGCTTAAGGCGGTATGGCGGTAGGCAAAGCCCATTTCCTCGCGGGAAAGGGTGACAAGCTCCAAACGCTCGTTTATTACGGTGACGCTTTTTACTATGGAACCGATTTCGCCGTTATAGGCTCCGGCGTTCATATATACTCCGCCGCCGAGGCTGCCCGGAATGCCGCTTGCAAACTCAAAGCCCGCCAAACCCGCACGAGTGCATACCTGTGCAAGTGTGCTCATGAGGATGCCGGCCTCAGCCTCCACCTCATTACCGGTTACGGAGGCTTTGGAGAAGTTGGAGCCCAGCTGCAGAACAAGGCCGTCGATGCCGCCGTCCCGCACAAGAACATTGGAGCAGTTGCCAAGCAGCGTTACGGGAAGCCCGGCATTGCGTGCAAAAAGAAGCAGGCGGGATATCTGCTCCGCCGAGGAGGGGAGAGCAAGGTATTGCGCCGGTCCGCCTATGCGGAAGGTGGTGCGTTCCTTCATGGGGGCGTTTACAAGAAGGTCCGGGCATATTTCGCGCAGACCGCTTAATGTTGATTCATCCTGCATTGGGGTTACATCCTTAAATAAGTATTTATTATTCCTGCATCGCGGTTTTGCTGCGGCATGCAGGCATATTTTGCTGCGGGCTGCGGCCGTGTGTTTGCAGTGCTGCCGCGCTGCCGCGCCGCAGATATACCATGGTTATTATACTCTATTATATAATAGATTTGTCCTTTTCGCAAGCCCATTATACTGTTATACTGTATGTATACCGCGCGGCGGTTATGCTTTACGGGCCGTACAGAGCCAAGAGAAAGTCCTCGGCGCTATCACCTGCGCCGGTAAGGCGCTCAAGCAGCGCCTGCTGCGGATCATCCTGATAAAACATGGAAACGGTGCGCACGCCGGTTAAAAGCAGCGAGGAACGCACGGTATCAAGACCGGGGTTATCGTACGCGGCGTTTTCAAGAGCGGAGAGCTGAGCGGGGAACATTCCTATGCGGGGTACGGCGCACTGGACCTCCGGCGAGGAGAGAAAATCCAGCACGGAATAAAGCACGCGCAGCTTCTTTTCATCGGCGCCCTTGAGAATGCCGATGGCCTGAACGCAATCGGAGTATCCGTTAAGCGGTATAACGCGGGAGGCGCGGGCACGGTTCTGCTTTTCGGCAGCGGCAAGGCGGCAAAGCTGACGCTGGGAGCACAGCGCCGTAAGAGCGGTGCGGGAGTAGTTGTAGCTGTCCCACAGTGCGTCGGGCGCCAAAGCGGCGGGTTGGACGCTTAAGGGGCGGTCAAGGGTGAGAGCAAGCGCGGCGGAGGCGCTGCCGGGAAGCACTGCAAGGGAGGAAACGGGCAGACGCTGCCGGCCGCTTGCCACGGTGCCGCCGGGGCGGGAGAGAAGGGAAAACAGGTCGTCATATTCCGCGGCGGCATCGGTAAGCAGGCAATAGGCGCCGAAATACAGGGGAACCGCAAGCCCCTGCGCGCACTGCGCAACGGCGGGCACGGGCACTCCGGGCGGGTCTGCGGCTTCCAGAAGCCCGGCGGCGCTCTCCCGGCTCAGCAGTCCGGTGCCGAAGCTAAGCATATCGGGGCGGGAGCTTTTAAGCAGCTGCGGAAAAAGCTCCGGGGACACGGTTTTTACATCAAAGCGCACGGAATACTTTTTTTCAAACGGAGCAAGAACGGAGGCAAGCCATGCGGCACGGCTGCCCACGCCGCCGGGAAAGGAATCCACCTGCCAGATGACTATGACGCCGCTGAAGCGTTCGTTTTTCCTGCGTTCCAGTTCCTGACCGAGTATATCGCGCTCAAGCGCGTTTTTAAGGTGCGCAGGAGCAAATATGCATAACAGAAGCAGCAATGTGCTTATAAGCGCGGAAAACAGACGGGTTTTCTTTTTCATAAAAGACTCCTTTGAAAATCTGCATTGTGCGGCCGTTGCAAAAGCAAAACGCAAAAAAGCGCCTGCCTGCAATGATATGCGGACAAATGCGTAAAAAGAAGGCATAAAAAGAGCAAACGGTATTTTTTTACGGTGAAGAAAACAGGTAAAATGGGGTTGCTATCGGCAAAAGAGTGTGATATAATACACAAACAATCAAAGGAGCTTGAAAAAAGTGGATTATAACGGACGAAGGCTGCGTCACGAGCAGAAATACTATATTTCCTACGGCGAGTATTATAATCTTGTCTCCAAGCTTTCCGCAGTGCTGAAAAGGGACGGGAATTATGGGGACAAGGGGTATTTTATCCGTTCGCTTTATTTTGACGATATGTATAACTCCTCCTATTACGAAAAGGAGGCGGGCAATTTTACAAGAAGCAAATATCGCATACGGATATACAACTATTCCGACAAATACGGGGATATAAAGCTGGAACAGAAGTGCAAGATAGATCGTTATATTTCCAAAAGCTCGCTTGTTATAAGCAAGGATCAGTTCTACGATATCATTGACGGGGGCGGCGAATTTTTGCTGGACAACCGCAAGAAGGTGGCCAAGGATTTCTATATTGCAACGCGCTACCGGCTGCTGCGGCCCAGTGTTATCGTGGACTATTACCGGGATGCTTTTACCATGGAGGAGGGCAATGTGCGCATTACCTTTGATAAAGAGCTGCGTGCGGGAGTGAACACCTTTGATGTGTTTGACCGCGAGGCGGTTACGGTAAATGCATATCCGCCGGGGAAGCTGGTTATGGAGGTAAAATACGACGATTACCTTCCCAGAAAGGTGCAAAAGCTTATACAGCCTGATTGCAGCGAATACATGGCCATTAGTAAATATGTTCTGTGCCGCAAGGCCAAGGACCTGATGCAAAGAAAGGAAATACTGGTATGATGCTTCAAATGTTGAAAATCGGCTCTTCCGATGTGATAAACGGCGCCATTTCGGAGATATTCAAGGTGGGCGACCTGAACTTCTGGCAGGTGCTGCTTGTACTGCTGCTGTCCTTCCTTATGGGATTGGTCATCTACTTTACCTACCTTAAAAGCTTCCGCGGGGTGGTTTACTCTCAGCCCTTCAATGCTTCGTTAGTGCTTCTGTGCATGATAACGGCGCTGCTTATTGTAACAATAAGCTCCAATGTGGTGCTGGCGCTGGGTATGGTGGGTGCGCTGTCCATTGTGCGCTTCCGCACGGCAATAAAGGATCCGCTTGATATAGTGTTTTTGTTCTGGAGCCTTTCCACCGGAATGGTAGTGGGCGCGCGGCTTTATGGTGTTGCGGTGGTTGCCACAATTATCATTGCGTTGGTGTTCTTCCTTATGCTCAAGGTTTTCCGCGGCCGCAAGCCGGTGTATCTGTTTGTGCTGCGGTTTGACTCCGATATACAGTCCGAGATCGGCAGGGTGCTTGCAAAGCTGGACGGCACGGTGCGCAACAAGACCGTTGCGGACGGAGTTACGGAAATTACAATAGAAATGCAGCTTAAAAACGGCAACACGGGCTTTGTGGACAAGCTGTCCCAGGTGGAGGGCGTACACAGCGCGGTGCTGGTAAGCTACAACGGAGATTTTGCCGAATAAACGGCCGTTTTACGGTGATATGCGTACTCAAAAAGGAGCGTTTTATAACGCTCCTTTTTGAGTTTTTCGTATATGGGTGCATCAGCAAGGCGGTCGGTACGGATATAGAAAGATAATGCGGAGATTCGGCCGCTTAATCGTAAGCATTGCTCAGCAATGCAATTGCCGCAATAAGACACAGCGCTGCATTGACTGTGCAAATTACGCAAACCGGCGCGAAAGTCTTACAGGCACAGGAGGCGATTGTAAAAAATATGACGGCGGCATAGGAGGAGAGGATGCCGATGCTGCCGCATACTGCGGCAAGGTAACGGCGGCGGTTTGTGTCTGATGGCGGCTGCGGCCGTGCTGTGCATAGTGTGGAGGAAAAGAACGGCAAAAAATATCATACAGCTTGCAGATTGATATATTCATTTGCTGTTTATATAGAATTTATAAAAAAACAAAGGAAAAGAGGACTGAAACATGAGAGCTATGAAATGTATTGCCGGTTTTCTGCTGGCGCTGATGCTGTTGCTGACCCTTACGGCGAATGTATTTGCCGACGGGGAAACAACGACCGGTACCATAACGGTTACAAATCCCATGGATAAACAGGCGTATACTGCATACAAAATATTCGATGTTACTTATAATTCCGATAAGAGTGCCGTTTCCTATACGATAAGCAAGGCGTCCCCGTGGTATTCCGTTGTAAAGGATTATCCGGGATTCAAGCTGGCCAATGCGGCAAGCGATGATACACGCTTTACCGTTACTGCCAAAGATGGGTTCAGCGCTGCTGCCTTTTCGGAGCTGCTCAAGCGGAATGTCAACGGCAAAACCGGCATTACGCTTAAAAAAGCGAGGACGGTAAAACAGCAACTGCATCGGGTTTGGATTTTGGATATTACTTTGTTACCAGCTCTACCGGCGCGCTTTGCAACCTGACAACCACGGCGCCCATAGCGGAGATCAACGATAAAATAATGTTCCCTTTATAAAAACAGCCGATAAGACCACGGCAGATATCGGTGAGATCGTACAGTATGAGCTTACCGGAAAGGTTCCGGATACTACCGGATTCAACACCTTTACCTATTTGATTACCGATAATATGTCCGCAGGGCTTACTTTCCGGGATGATGTTGTGCTTACCATCAGTGGAGCTGCTGTTGATGCCGCAAAATATGAGATAAAAAAAGTGGGTAACGGCTTTGAGCTTAGAATTTTTGTTATGCAGCTCAAAGATAAGGCGGGACAGGAAATCAAGGTGAAGTATTCTGCCGTTATCAACGAAGCGGCTGTGGCGGTTATAAGCCGAAACACTGCGGTTTTGAAGTACAGCAACGACCCCACAAATGAAAATTCCACCACTGAAATTACTGTAGTAAAGAAGGTATACAGCGCAAAAATAGTAATCAACAAGTATGAAACCGGCAGTGAGGCAAAGAAGCTTGCCGGCGCGAAATTTGTTCTGAAAAACTCCGAAGACAAGTATTACAAGTATGTTCCTGCTCAGGGTGATGAGGCTGCAAGAGCAGACTGGATAGATACCAAGGAAGGCGCAACCGAGGTTACGACAGACAGCAACGGAGCGGCGACATTTGAAGGACTCAAGGACGGCACTTACAATATTGAGGAAACCTGCGCACCCGCCGGCTACAATTTGCTGACCGAGGATGTGACGGTGGAAATAAACGGCGCTGCCGCAACGGATACGAATCTTACAACGCTTACCGCTACGGCGGATATTGCAAACAGCAAAGGTACCATGCTTCCGGCGACAGGCGGAATCGGTACAACTCTGTTCTATGTTTTCGGTTCAATAATGGTGTTGGGCGCTGCGATATTTGTAGTGGTTAAGAAGCGCATGAGCCTTACAAAGTAATTTTGCAAATGGTCGGCCGCTGCAATTACGGATACCCCCGGAATTGCAGCGGCAAGGAGAAGCCTTAATGAAAAAACATATTTCTGCCGTAGTTATCCTGCTTGTTTTTATCACAGGCTTGTTCTTGCTGCTGTATCCGACCGTAAGTGACTATATAAACTCTCTGCATCAGTCATGGGCAATTGCCGGTTATGCGGAAAATGTTGCCGGCATGGATCACGAAAAATATGAAAAAATGATGCGTGAGGCCGCAGAGTACAATGCGGAGCTTGCGCGCAGGTCCAATCAATGGCTGCTTACTCAGGAAGATCAGAAAAAGTATAACGAGGTGCTGAATCCGGGCAATGACGGAATAATGGGGTATATCGAAATCCCGAAGATCAATTGCAATTTGCCTATTTATCACAGTGTTGACGAAGGAATTCTGCAAACGAGCATAGGGCATATTCCGGGTTCCTCCGTGCCCGTAGGCGGGGAAGGGACGCATTGCGTTCTGTCCGGTCACCGCGGGCTGCCCAGTGCAAAATTGTTCAGCGAACTGGATCGTCTGAGTGAAGGAGACAGCTTTTTGATCCGCACGCTTGATGATGTGCTTACTTATGAGGTGGATCGGATACTGATCGTGCTGCCGAAGGATACCGATGCACTTTGCATTGAAGAGAACGGGGACTATTGCACGCTTGTAACCTGTACGCCTTACGGTGTAAATTCGCACCGAATGCTGGTGCGCGGTCGCCGTATTGAAAACGCTTCCGCGGCGAAAACCGTGCGTGTTGCCGCAGATGCCATACAGGTTGAACCCATAATTGTTGGCCTTTTGTCGCCATCCAGATTTTGCTTATTTTGCTGATTTGGGTATTGGGACGCAAGCCAAGAAAAAAACCACAGCAGGAGGATCAACATACATGAGGAAAAAACAGCTTTTTTTCCGGGCGGCAGGGCTGCTTTTATGTCTTATAATTGCGTTGAACTGTGCTGCCGTGCCTGTATTTGCATATACGCAAATCGACATCGGGCAGGAGGTTTCACTAAAAATCAAGCATCTCTGTGCGGAGGCGGAATTCAGAATGCACCGCATAGCGGAGGTTTCTTCATACGGGCAATATTCTCTGACGGAGGAATTTGCAAATTACAATATTTCACTTGACCCGTCTGATCAGTCCGGGTGGAGGGTGCTTGCCGAAACATTGAGCGGTTATGCCGCAAGGGATATGCACAGCCCTGTTCGGGAAGGAAAAACCGATGACGCGGGGGAGCTTGTGTTTTCGGGGCTGTCCGTCGGGCTGTATCTTGTTGTAAGCGATAGATGTGAGCGCGGAGATGTGTATTATGTTTCGGAGCCGCTGCTTATTGCATTACCGAATTTGGATGCCGATGATTGCTGGGTTTATGATGTTTCCGCCGAACCGAAATACGGTACAGAGCCGGCCTTTGATCCTGTTGAGTTGAGGGTGATAAAGGTATGGAAGGACGGAGAAAGTTCGCAGCGTCCGGCTGCGATCACGGCGCAGCTTTTGCGCGACGGTGTTGTCTGGGACAGTGTGGAACTAAGTGACGGCAACAATTGGAGACATACATGGAGCGGCCTTGATGACCGCAATACATGGCAGATAGTGGAGGAAAAAGTGCCGCAGGGCTACACGGTTGCCGTACAGAAGGAAGGAAACACTGTAATCCTTACAAATACAAGGCCGGGCGATCCGGATAAACCGCCGCTGCCGCAGACAGGTGTTCTTTGGTGGCCGGTCGGGGTTTTGACAGCTGCGGTAATTCTTTTGCTGCTGGTAGGATGTATTCGGAGAAAGAATCAAAATGCGTAACAAAAAAGGTTTGTTTTTTTGACCGGCGGAGCGCTGCTGCTTGCGGCAGCGCTGTCGTTGGCATTATATAATCTGTGGGATGACAACAGAGCCGGAACGGAGCCGCAGCAAGCTTTGGAAATTTTGCAGCAGCTGCCTGCGGCAGCAGAACCGCTTACGGAGCGCCGACAGGATGCGCCTGCAGCTCCGGCGGTAAAGAATGTGCCGGATTATATACGCTGCCCCGAAATGAGCATGCCGACGGTGAAAATTGAAGGCAGAGAATATATCGGTGTGCTGTCGATTCCGACAATTGATATTTCACTTCCGGTTTTGAGCCGGCTCAGCAAGAGCGGGCTGAAAGCTGCGCCGTGCCGTTATGTCGGCTCGGCATACCTTGATTCGATGGTCATTGCCGCGCATAATTATAAGGCGCATTTCGGAAAGCTGAAGGAGCTGCGTATCGGCGACAGACTTTCCTTTACCGATGCGGACGGAAACATCTTTTATTATGAGGTGGGGGAAATAGAGATCCTTGCGCCGGATGCAATGGAGGAAATGACAGACTCCGATTGGGATCTGACACTGTTTACCTGTACGCTCGGCGGAAAAAACCGAGTTACGGTGCGTTGCTTTCGACTGAACAAGTAGTAAATACGACGCAGTGGGCACTGCTTTGCATTAATGAAAAAAAGATGCCGGCAATAAGAATTTGTATGACATTGCGGCGGGTCGAGCCGATGAATATACATGCATTGCTCAATATAAAACTCGTGCTTAAAACTTAATTTTTTGTTTATATGCCGCTTATGGGTTGCCGTAAGCGGCTTTTTTGTATAAGGAAAAGCGGCGCAGTCCGTAAATGGCTGCACCGCTGCGATAGATATTTGTGCGCTTGGGCGGCTTTATTCAGTTTATATCGTCATCGGGCAGCAGCTCGCGCAGACGGGCATTGGACACGCGGAATGTATTTTTCAATTCCTCAACGGCATATTTGCGCCTTGCGGATATATTATGCCGCAGAGTTAAAATATTTTCCTCCCATTTCGCGGCGCTTTCGGGATATTTCCAGCGCTCACAGTTGCGCGCCATTTCCGGGCGTACAAGCTCGGTCATGGAATCGAAAAGCGCAAGCAGCCTTTCGGTTTTGAGAGTTGTATTAAGCAGCTCACAGTAACGCAGCGTGAATTTTTCCCGCCACCCGGCGTTTTGATAAAAGGCGTTGAACAGCACCGTTTCCACGCGGAAGCCGCTGGGGGTGAAAATGCCGGCCTTGGTGAAAAAGCGTTTGAGTATAGCGCTTCTGTAACTGTTCAGCCCGCCGTCAAGGTCATAGAGAATGGGGGACCACTTCACCACTCCGTCCATGGAGCGTATGCTTTTTTGGTTGTAGGCATCCGACAGAATAAAGAAGGAGATGCATATAAGATAGTCGGTATAGTAATCCTCATCCACCCATTGTATGTATTTCTGATAGTTTTTATCATCGGACATATCGGCAGTGGCGGCAAAATCAATCAGCGCTTTTATATCGGAGTTGTCGCCGATGCCGTTATATACATTTGTGTTGGCGCGTACAATCTGCACGGTATTACGGTCGCAGCCGGTGTGCGCGGCCAGATAATCTTCGTTTTGATTTTCCTTGAATTCATACAGGCCGTGATATTTTCCGTTAAGATATACCACTACCATCTTTGACTGCGCATTGTATACCTTCATGCCGTTTGTTGCCATGCTTACAAAGGCGTCGCGCAGCCGCGTGCTGTATGCGTCTTGCCCGCTGTTGCGCAGCGCGAGCGAGGAATAGGTGCAGAAGCCGGTGTTATACTCAAAGAAAGGATAGCTTACAGAGCTTTGACCGTAGGCACCGCGCAGATGCAGGTTAAAGGTTTTTTGCGGGTATTTGCGGGTGCCGTTGCCGCCGATGGTAAACCCGGCGGGGAATCCGGTCTGGCGCGCTCCGTCTGCGGCGTAGCATTCCACATAGCCCGCCCTTTCCCGCACATCCAAACGGCTGGCGCTGCTTGTTACATAGTTAAGGTCGCTTTTTGTCATGCTCAGGCATATTACGGGCAGCAGATGCTCGTCCTTCCCGGTGCGGAAGGTGGCCACGGTTTCGGCGCTGTCCGCATAGCCGCTTTTTACGGCAACGGCGCGCACCACCGTTGTGCTTTTTATCTCTATTGTTTCGTTAAGCACGGGGGAGGAGGAATCCGGCGTGGAGCCGTCCAGGGTATAGTGTATCTCGCTGCCGTCCGCGGAGGTTATACTGAGGGTCAGGCCGTCCTTGTAATAGCCGCCGTTTTCGGAGAACACCGGGCTGGCGGCATATCCCAAAAGAGTTTTTGAAGAATTCCGGCTTCCCGGTGTGGGGGGCATAAGATATATTGCGGCGGAATCCGTTCTTCCTGCGGTGTATTGCGGCAGAAGCTTCGGCGCGGCGAAAACATCGGTTATGTATTCGTCATCCGAGAGATATACATTTTCTCCGGCGGCAATGCGAAGCGAGCTGTTTCGTATTACCTTGTATCCCTTTGCCGCAATGGTTCCTGAAAGGGCGCAGCGCGTAAGATTATTTTTGCTGTCGGAAAGGTACAATCCGTCAAGGCTTATATCTGTGTCGGTGGGGTTGTAAAGCTCCACCCAGTCGCCCGTTTTGCTTTTTGCTTCCTGTACCGAGCATACCTCGTTTATGATTATATTGCGTTTGCTTACGCCGCCGTCATATCCAGGGGAGGGCATTTCCAGCGGCTTGCCGAAGGCATCCTGCGATATGTTTTCCCCGGCCTGAGCATTTATGCTTATGCACTGTGTTGTCATGGTATCGGTGTCGGTGATATATAAACCGCCGCTCAGCTCCGTAAGCTTAAAGGTAACCTCCGTGCTGCCCGCTTTTGCCTTTTTCCCCGCAAAAAACACTATAATGCGCCCCTTTGCGGGCAGCACCGTGTCGGGCAGGGCAAACATAAGCGGATTTTCCGCATTGTTTGAAAGGTATATTCCGCCAAGGGAAACATCGCTGTTCCCGGGGTTATAAAGCTCTGCCCATGCCGTGCGCTTTCCGCTTGGGGAAGCAAGGGACAGTGTGTTGTGTATAAGCAGCTCGCTTACGGTTATCCGCCCCTCGCCCTGACGGAAGCTTCCGGAAAACAGGGGAGCGGAATTTTCCGCGCCCGGGGTGGCGGGAGCATAATAAACCGTCCGGCCGTCTTGATACCCTACGGACATATTCGCGGGTACGCTGCCGTTCCAGAAAACCGTGCTTACGGCACGCCCGGAGCGTACAAGGCAGAGCATTTTTCTGTTGCATTTAACGGTAAGATCGTAATGTGAAAAGCCGTCTGCGCGAAAGGAAAGCGTAAGATATTCGCCCGCGGCGATGCTGCGGCCGTTTAGAGACGCGAAGGCCTTCCCTGCAAGATCCGTATACACGGTGTAGCCGTCCAGAGCAATTGTGCTGTCCGATGTGTTATGCAGCTCCACCCAACCCTGAGTACCGTTCCCGGAGGGACAAACCTCGCTGATAACTATCGGGGAGCTGTTATCGCACAGAGCCTGCTGCGCATTGTCCCAGCCGTTTGAGGGGTCGCGATCAAGCCCGGTAAAATACCTCCAGCCCTTGGAGGTGCGCTTCAGGAGAAGCCCTGCGGGAAGCTCCTGCAATACGACGCTGTCGGATGCTTCCGCCCCTTCAAGGGAAACGGTGTCCCCCTGCGAGGCGGCGATGATTATGGTGCTTTCCTGTCCCGCGGGCAGCTTCCCCTCAAGAGTATAGTCCTCTTGGCCGCATATAATGTGCAGGGTACCGCCCTCTATGGTGTTTTTTGTGCCGTTATATATGTATACCTCCACGCCGTTTTCCGTGCGCACTATGCGGCTTATATGCACAGAGGCCTCTTGGGCAGGCAGAATGTCAGTAATATCGCAGCCCGATAACGCCGGCGTTAGAGCCAACGCCGTGAATACGGCAAGCACCCGTATGAATGCTTTTTTAATGGTTTTAATCAGAAGAATTCCCCCTTAAACGGCGGCTTAGGCCGGATAGTGTCAGTCTGTAAAAAGCGTGGGTTTGCCGTCCGTGCAAACGGTTATAATATCTATTATGGAAGGCACGCCGCACAAAGCGGCGTTTATGAATGGCCAGATAAGGCCGACAAACATCCCCTGCTTTGTGCCGGAGCAGAAGCGGTATACCGCGCCGTAAAGCCCGCCGGAAAATATACAAAGCACTATTTTCATCCAAGGTGCGAGGGAATTCAGATTTTCTCTGATTTCATACATGGTTGTTGCCTCCTTATTGCGGTTTGCCGTATACGCGGCGGTGTTACGCTGCTGCGTATATTGATTCACATATCAAAACAGCATGTGATGATATTTTTATGTATTACCTTCTTTATTATACTATAATTCGACCTTGCACACAAGAAAAATAATTAAGCCGCAATTACGGCTCAATTATAAAATGTAAATGTGTTGTATTTGCGTATAAATTGTATATGTTAAAGCCTATACTGCCTTTAGGGAGCGGGACGAAGGAACAAAAAATACGGTAAGGAATTAAAGCAGAGGGATTATCAGGCGTTTTCGTTTTCGGCTTGCGCTTAAATGTATGCCCCCGACGGAAAACGGCATCGCTGCGGTTGCAATAAAAAATCCGCCCTGCCGTTGGGCAGGGCGGAAGTCACTTAAATAAATATTCCTTTGTTGTTTTGCCTGTCTGCCTGACGGGTAGCAGGCTCAGTCCGTTTATTTAATGTCTCTGCGCTTTCTTGCAATAATAAGTCCGCCCATAGAGGCAACAGCCGCTGCCGCATAGGCAATAACGGAGAAATCCGCGGTGTCCGGAATACTCGTGAAGATCGCATATATGGTCATGCGGGAATCAAGCTGCTCGGGGCTTTCGATCTTGTTGCCGCTTCCGTCGCGTTCTGAGTTCCATTCCTTAAAGACTTTTCCTTCGGGAGCGTCGGGAGTCGGGGGTATTACAAATTCGCCGTGCACGGTTTTAATAACCAACTGTTCATCGCCGACAACCGCATAGTATTCAAGCTCTGCATCGGTGTATGCATGGACGGTTATGTCCTCGGGCCCCAGCTGAGTTTCGGAGGTGATTTTCTCTCCTTCACCGCCGACTTGGGTAAACCAGCCCACAAGATAGGTGTCCTCCGCAGGGGTAAAATCGGGCAGCTCGACATGTCCGTTTTCGTCAATGCTCTTAACGCCCACTTCGTTGTTGCCGTCCATAAAGGTAACGGTCCACGAGGTGTCCTTCTGATTATATTCGGGCAGCTGTGACGCGGTGTAGATGTTGTCTATTTCAAGGGCGGAGGCGTCGCCGCTGAGCCTTTCGACAAAGAAGCCGAGAGTCCAGAAATATATATAGCCTTGGGCATCGCCGGTGTTCCAGTCGCCCTGTGCGTTTTCCGCATTGCTTGTGGAAAGACGGGACAGAGGAATAATGCAATAGCCGTCAAAATTCTCCGGCAGTATGAGCTCGCTGCGGCCCCATGCGGAATATCTCATTTTCGCAGCGGAGGCAAGGCCGTTTTTGTCAATAAGCATTATATCGTCCTCGCCGCTCATGGTAAGGAAGTTACCCTTGGCTGTGCCTTCGTTCCATCTGTGGCCTTCAAAGCTGAGGCCTGCCGATTCATCGGTGCGCAGGCGCAGCACTATGGCCTTGGTATCCTGCGTAAAGGCGTTGTAACGGTTATTAACAAAACCGTTCCAGCTGCCGTCATTGTTGTTGGGGTTAAGTGAGGCAGAGTTTATACCGTCATTTGCAGTGGTGACAATCAGCCTTTTAACATTGTCCAGCCCGTCGGTTTTAACGGCGGTGACGGAACCGGTGCCGTATGCACCGCAGCTGGAATCGACAGCCGCTTGGAAATCCTCAAGCAGGGTAAGCTCAATTTCGGTGCCGCCCTTGGCAGCGGCCTTGTCGCCGGTCATGCCGTTCTTTGAATAAACAAAGCTGTACAGGTTGTCCGACCATGTCCAGTTGCCTCCGCTGAGGCCGACAAGTCCTGCATAATAGGTATGCCCTTCGGTCAGCTTTTCCGCGGGGACGGTCTGCTCGTTGCCGCTGCCGTTCTGGTTGCACCATGCGACATTCTGTCCGTTGCCGTTATAAATCTGACTGAAGCCGTCGTTGTTGTTGGGCAGCTTCGGGTCGCCGTCAAAAACGGTGATCCTGTAACCGTTTGCGCCGTTTGCGCCGGTAAAGCTGCCGCTGATGCCGATTTTCACCGAGCCGTCGGCCTCAAGCGTTGCGCCGATAAACCATTCCGAGCCGTCGACATTGTCATAAGCAAAGGCCGTAACGGATACCGACATAATGGCGGCTATGACAAGCATGGCAGCCATCAGCAGGGAAATTCTTTTTTTCATTGTCAATCCTCCTCATTTATTTGTAGTATTAATTACTATTTAAATTATACATCTTTATGAACAGGATTGCAATACTTCAAATGCAATTATTTCTGCAAAAAAAGAAAAAAATAATATATTTTATGCGTTTTATGCGTGTGATAACACGTTTTGCGTGTAAAGCAATATTGCAAAAGCAAAAGAAACATGCTCGGGACGGTTGCGGTTGCATGCATAAATGAGCAGATATAAATATGATTTTCCCGACGGCTTTTTCGCTTTTCAGGATAGATGCCGTACAATAACAGATGCTATACAATAATCAGTCCGCGGGTAAAATCCTGCCCGCCGCTTGCAAGCTCAAGCGCTGCGCGCAGATCGGTGGCAATACATTCCGCACGGAAAGCCTCGACGGCTTCCCTTGGGCTGCGGCGCAGGAATTCTGCGCTTTTTACGCAAACCGGCACGGCGGATTTTTTGCAAAGCAGACTCAGCAGCGGAAGAGCCTCTTTCCGCAGCGCCAGCACACGCAGATAGTCTGTCCGTTCGGCGGCGCGGGCAGACATTTCCTTTGTTATTCCCAAAAAAGCGCAGCACAGCGCTCTGGACAGCCGCGAGTAGGTGTATCGCTTGCTTTTACAGGCAAGTATCAGCTCATCAAGGCAGGAACAGCTGCGCGCCGCCCGTGCAACACGGTGCTCCAGCCCCTCGCTTATCTGCGATATCCCGGCCAGCTCCTGGGTGCTCATTGTGCGCAGGCGGCACAGAAGGGGGATTATCATGCTTTCCGGGTCTAAAAACCTTCCGCCGCTTACAAGACATTCGGCAGGGCTTTGGTTATCCGCAAGCAGCTGCCGCAGCCCCGTGCCGCTTTTGTGTTCGCGCCCTTCCAGCTGCCCGTGTCCCGCGCCCCTTCGCGGAATTACGATGAACTCCGGGTGAAAACCGACGGCATCGGAAGCGCGCATGTATTCCGCTCCCAGCATTGCGTTTGGGAATTGCCCCGTATTAACCGCCGCCGCGCGGCTGTACGGCAGACCCGCCTGCAAGCGGGCGCGCAAAAGAGAATCTTCCGTGCGGGCAAACAGGGTCTGCGCCGGATCGCTGCAATTTCCATGCGCAATTTCCGTCCCCGACGATACGGATATCGGGGCTTCCGCTCCGAAGGAGATATGGGTGATCAGCCCGCAGGCGGCAAGCCTTCTTACCGCGCCGAGGGCAAAGTATTCGGCGCTTTGCAGGGAAGCAGCGGCGGGCAGCTCCAGCACTATATCGGCGCCGTTTTCCGCAGCCGCGCGTGCGCGCGCGAATTTGTCAAAGCAGGCGGGGCGTCCGCGCTGGACAAAGCTTGCGCTCATAATGCATATTACCGCATCGGCGCCGCAACGCATACGCGTTTGTTCAATATGATATTTGTGTCCCGTGTGAAACGGGTCATATTCTGCGATAATTCCTGCAATAATCAAAAAATCACCTTTTCTTTTCCGAAAGAATGAGTTATAATACCAAAAGATTCGGCATCCGTGCGCATTTACGGGAATCCCGCGCAGGCGGACACGCCGGAAGAGTGCATAAGCACAGGACTATTCTACAATACTTTTTCATATATTGAAAGGAGTTTTTAACTATGTCTTTGTTGGAGCAGATAAAAAACAAGGCGCGTACCGACAAAAAGACCATTGTACTGGCCGAGGGTCACGATCCCAGAACCGTAAAGGCGGCGGCTATTGTCCGCGATGAAAAAATTGCCGATATCGTAATTCTGGGCAATGAGGAGCAGATAAGATCCTTCGGTGAGGATCTTACCGGAGTGAAAATTATAGATCCCGCCAAAAGCGAGTGGCTTGAGGATTTTGCCGACACCTATTATGAGATGCGCAAGGCAAAGGGCATGACCCCGGAAAAGGCCATGGAGCTTATGAAGACCGATGTGCTGGTGTTCGGCGCAATGATGGTTAAAAAGGGTAAGGTGGACGGAATGGTGGCAGGCGCCGTTAATTCCACCAGCAATGTTATCCGCGCCGCCGTAACCATAATCAAGATGGCTCCCGGCATCAAATACGCCTCCTCCTGCTTCATTATGGAAAGCCCGTATCCGGAATTCGGCGACAACGGTAAAATGGTTTACGGCGACTGCGGCTTTGTTATCGATCCCGATGCGGATCAGCTCTCCGACATAGCCATTGCTACGGCCAAAACCGCCCACGATGTTGTGGATATCGACCCGAAGGTGGCCATGCTTTCCTTCTCTACAAAGGGCAGCGCAAGCCATCCCTGCGTGGATAAGGTCATTCAGGCTACCGAGCTTGTACGCCAAAAGGCGCCCAACCTGCCTGTGGACGGCGAGCTTCAGGTGGATGCCGCTCTGGTGCCCTCCGTGGGCGAATTCAAAAGCCCCGGCAGCCCCGTTGCGGGACATGCCAATGTGCTGATATTCCCCAACCTTGATGCCGGCAACATCGGCTACAAGATTACACAGCGCCTTGGAAAGGCATGGGCGCTGGGGCCGATCCTTCAGGGTCTTGCAAAGCCGGTAAACGACCTTTCCCGCGGCTGCACTGCCGAGGATATCGCGGGCGTAGTTGCGGTTACCTGCGTTCAGGCTCAGAATGTAGGCAAGTAATACGCCTTGTTACAGGCAGGCACAAAGCAGCATCAACACGCCGCGCGGCGTAATAACTGAATATGCCCGCGGCAAAGCTTTCCGCGCGGCAAAAACGGGGGTTTTACAGATGAAGATTCTGGTTATAAACGCAGGCTCCTCCTCCCTTAAATATCAGCTTATCGATATGGCGGATGAGTCGGTAATATGCAAGGGGCTAGTGGAGCGCATAGGCATTGAGGGCTCCAATATCGCCCATAAAATAGGCGGAGAGAAAATCGAGATAAAAAAGCCGCTTAAAAACCATGTAGAGGCCATTCAGCTGGTGCTGGAGGTGCTTCAGGATAAGAAATACGGCGCCGTTTCCAGCATGAGCGAAATAGGCGCAGTGGGACACCGCGTGGTGCACGGCGGCGAGAGCTTTTCCCGTTCGGTGCTTATCGACGACGGCGTTATGGACGCCATACGCGACAACATCGACCTTGCGCCGCTGCACAATCCGGCAAATATCATGGGCATAGAGGCTTGCCGTGCGGTTATGCCCGGCACTCCAATGGTTGCGGTTTTTGATACCGCCTTCCATCAGACCATGCCAAAAAGCTCTTATATCTATGCCCTTCCCTACGAGGTGTACGAAAAATACAAGGTGCGCCGCTACGGCTTCCACGGAACCAGCCATAAGTTTGTTGCGCAGCAGGCCGCCAAGATGCTGGGCAAGCCGCTTGAGGATATAAAGCTTATCACCTGCCATCTGGGCAACGGCTCCTCCGTAAGCGCCGTTAAGGACGGTAAGGTGCTGGATACCTCCATGGGTCTTACTCCCCTTGAGGGCGTGCCCATGGGCACCCGCAGCGGTGATCTTGATCCTGCCATCCTCGGCTTCCTTATGAACAAGCTCAATATGAATATCGATGAAATGACCGCATATCTCAACAAAAAAAGCGGTATTCTCGGTATTTCCGGCATAAGCTCGGATTTCCGCGATCTTATCGCCGCCGCCAAGGAGGGCAATGAGCGCGCGCAGTTGGGGCTTGATGTGTTCTGCTATCGCGTGCGCAAGTATATCGGAGCGTATGCAGCCGCCATGGGCGGCGTGGATGCGGTGGTGTTCACCGCCGGAGTGGGCGAGAACAACAGCGGCCTTCGCAAGAAAATCATGGAGGGCATGGAGTATCTGGGCTTCGAAATAGACGATTCTCAGAACGAAAACGGTTCCGGCGCTTTTGCAATGACAAAGCCTTCCTCCCGCGTATGCGGCCTTGTTATCCCCACAAACGAAGAGCTGATGATAGCCCGCGACACCGCCGAGCTGTGCTCTTAAGCCGTATATAAGCATTTACAGCAAAACCGCCGTTAAAAACGGCGGTTTTTTATATGCGGCGCCTTTGCCGCAGCGACGGATATTGCCGTATAAACGGTCGCGGCGCAAACGGGTTATAACCGGCAATTACAGCCGTTATAATGTGCAAATATTTGCAATTCGGAAGCAATTGTGACATAATTAAAGTATATAATAAGGCATAAAGGGAGCGTGATACCATGAAAGAAAAAATAACTCAGACGGCCGGACGCGAACAGCTCGGTGAATTTGCACCGTTGTTTGCCCGGCTTAACGATGATGTGCTTTTCGGGCAGGTTTGGAATGAGGGAGCAACCGATATTAAAACAAAGTGCATAATTACCGTTGTCGCGCTTATGTCATCGGGCATAACCGATTACTCCCTTGTGTACCATCTGCAAAACGCCAAAGCGCACGGTGTTTCCAAAGAAGAAATAGCCGAGATTATCACTCATGTCGGCATGTATGTCGGCTGGCCCAAGGCGTGGGCGGTATTCCGTCTTGCAAAGGATGTATGGAACGAAGAAGCTGCCGCAGCGGACGCAAAGGAAAAATATCAAAGCAGCATATTTTTCCCCATCGGTGCACCGAACGATGCCTTCAGGAACTATTTCATCGGGCAAAGCTATCTTGCCCCGGTGTCAACGGCTCAGATCCCCGTTTATAATGTCACCTTTGAACCCGGCTGCCGTAATAATTGGCACATCCACCGGGCAAAAAACGGCGGGGGACAGATGCTTATCTGCGTGGGCGGCAGAGGCTTTTATCAGCAATGGGGCGAAGTCCCCGTTGAAATGCTTCCCGGAACGGTAATAAACATTCCTGCGGGTGTAAAGCATTGGCACGGCGCCGCTGAAAAGGAATGGTTTTCGCACCTTGCCGTGGAAATTCCCGGCGAGGAAACAAAAACCGAGTGGCTGGAGCCCGTGAATGATGAAAGCTACTCAATGGCCGTAAGAGAAAACGGGGCAGAATGAGCCAGAAAGCATAACAATGTGCCTGAATCGATTGATTGCTGCTGTGTGTCGGAGAATGAGCGGCGGCAGAAAAAATGATGAAAGAGAGTACATAATTTATGCCCCGCCGAAAACGGTGGGGCAGTATTTTTTATTCCTGACGGAGCAAACTGTGAGAACAGCAAAATAAGATGCCCTTATTTTGCACCGTATTTTAAGGGAAACTGAATGGAAATAAGGGAAGGCCTTTGTTGGCATCGGTTTTCACGGTACAAAACCGCAGTCCCACACCTCATTCAAAAGGTGCGGGGCTGCGATGTTTATTTATAACGGCATTTTAATCATCCTCATCTTCATCATCCCATGACGAAATAATGTGAAGCTCTCCGCTGTCCATGTCCATAGCCGTGTTGTCGCCCATGTGTATAAGAACAGATTTTTCGAGTCAAGTTGTCAAAACCGAACCTGGCGGAATTTGACGGAAGATAACGGCAGATGTGAGAACCCCGAAAATGCCGTGTTTTCAAGGCTTTCCGCACCTCTTTGCATCGAAAACACAGTGAAAATCCGAGTCCGAGAGTCTCCTCCGATTTTGCGGAGTTCTAACGGATTTTCGGAAAAGCCTATTAGAATTTTTGATAGAACCGAGCGTTTTTTCGCCCCAAAATCACGCTTTTGGCAGTGCGTAAAAAGCACCGGTTACGCCGGACTGCACTAAAAGTCGTGTAGGCAAACGCCGGGTCGGAATCAAAATTGCCGTTATCGGCAAAAATATAATCAAAAGCAGATTTTGAACGATTGATTTTTTGCCGATAATGTGGTATACTGATAACAGTAATTTCGGAGGGCAAAATGATGAAATATTTATCCGTAAAAGAGATAGCAGCGCTTTGGAATACCTCCGAGCGCAGCGTTCGCAACTACTGCGCGGCAGGACGCGTCCCCGGAGCTTTTTTAATGGGCAAGACCTGGAACATTCCCGAAAACGCCGAGAAGCCCGAACGGAGCAATAAAAGCAAACCCGCGCTGCAGACTTTGGCTGACATTATCAAAGAGGAAAAGCGCAGTCAGACCCACGGCGGAATTTATCATAAGGTGCAGGTGGAACTGACCTATAATTCCAATCACATGGAGGGCAGCCGTCTGACCCATGATCAGACGCGTTTTATTTTTGAAACCAATACCATCGGCATCACCGAGGAAGGCGTGCGGGTGGACGATATCATCGAAACCGCCAATCACTTCCGCTGTATTGACGAGGTCATCGAAAGCGCAAAATCGCAGCTCAGCGAGAAATTCATCAAACGCCTGCATTTTATCCTGAAAACCGGAACAAGCGACGCAAAGAAAGACTGGTTCGCCGTCGGCGATTACAAAAAGCTGCCGAATGAGGTCGGCGGGCAGGAAACGACCCTGCCCGAGGAAGCATCGGCGGAAATGAAAAGGCTACTCGATGAGTATAACGGCAAGGAAACGGTGACGCTTGAAGATATCCTTGCGTTCCATGTACGGTTTGAGCGCATCCACCCATTTCAGGACGGCAATGGGCGTGTCGGGCGGCTGATTATGTTCAAGGAATGTTTGAAACATAATATCGTGCCGTTTATTATTGAGGACAACATAAAAATGTTCTATTACCGCGGATTGCAGGAATGGGACCGGGAAAAGGGCTATCTGACCGACACCTGCCTGTCGGCACAGGATACATTCAAGAAATACTTGGATTATTTCAGAATACCGGATGAAAACTGAAAACCTCACGCACGGCTCATTCAAAGCTGTGCGTGAGGCTTTTGTAACATTTCGTGCTTTCACAAAGAAGGTAAAGGGTTTATTCTCTGCGAAAGTGAAAATTCAGGGAATTTTCACTTTGTTCATGTGATTTTTGCGGAAAATGGCTCGGTTAAAAACAAGGCAGCTGCTATCATACACCGACTCAGTCATGCCGCTGTCGTAGCAGAAACAAGCATATATCTACTGATTGTGTTCATAAGCTTATGATCAAATATGCGGAATGGCAACCGATATGGGGCGGCTTTTTTGCGCTAGTCATAAGCTTTTACATATAGATAGAATATTCAATTTAATATATGCATATACTATGTTATGCATATTGCCGTCAGCGTGGCGAGATGACATGCCAATCAATTGTTCCAAAAGTTGAGCCGTAACCTATGGAACAAAAACGGCTTAGTTGGGGCGGGACCAACACGGCAATATGCTATTCTTTATTAATGAGAAAGTACTTTCTGTATCCTTTCCCAAAAATTTTGTCTATAACTTGTTGCTTCTTGCTGTAGGTAATCTCTTTGTTTGTTAACAAATGCTTACGAACTATGAGTCTTATCATAGTATCATATTCAGTTCTTTGATGTTCTTTAAGCATAGTCTCTGCTTCTTTTACCAAACGATCAGTGTTTCCTGTACTTTCGATCATTAATAGACGTTCTAGGCACTCGCTAATATCATCAGTACTCTTTTCCATCAATAAATCAAAAGACTTAGGACTTGTTGCGAGTTCCGAGAAATGATCAAACATGCTTAACATAATTGCTCTCGCTGAATCGTTTAACATTTCTAGAACATCGTCGTTTGTATAACTACTGCCATCTTTTTTCTTCTTGTTATTTCGTTCTGCAAAATCAAGAATATCCTTGCAGATCTCTTTCAAGTTCATATCTAATGGTCGCAATAAAGCAAAAACTATCTTCCTAGGATAAAGATATATAGAGTCTACCAAATCATTTTTTTGATTGAGCTTAAGTTTACTGTGAAAAGCAGGAAGCGCTTTGCAAATCATTTCTGTATACTTTAAAGCACGAACAAGTCTGTATTGATATTGATCAATATTGGTATCATCATAATCAAATAAACCCTTTGCTTCAATGATATCCTCAGAATAATGAGTTTCTTCCGATTCTTCTTTAACTTTTTCGTACTTTTTCCTTTCTTCATCCGAAGGTGGATTGATTTGTTCGAGAGGAATATTGTGAAGTAACGAAATGTTTTTATCAGACAAACTTAATGCATCCCAAGGTTTTAACAATTCTCCGGCATAGTTACTTATTGATGTGAGAATTCTGGTGTTGTTGAGTATATAAGAAATAAAAAGGACAATATCAGAATTGATTCCGAAACAAATATTTTCCAGTGCATATTCAATGCCGCTAGTATCAGCGGGTTCTCCTTGTGATAATCTAATTAAGTACTTAGCAATAAAATATGACAAATGGTTTTTGTTAAGGAAATAAACGGATAAATTTTCCGTTTCTCGCAGAATTTTTGCCTTTATACCTACATTGATAACATCTCGAACATTTACGTGCTCACCATATGTATTGTTATAATTTTCGATAATAGAGCGAACTTCCTCAATGGGGAGTTCGTCTTTTTTATTAGTGAACATATAACCAGCAATTTCTTCGAAAACAGTAAATAATTCATCTGCATCTTGTCGTTTTACAAATTTTATAATTGATTGATTTAATTCAAACTCAAAAATCTTACTGAATACTGCCTCGCCTTTGGTATTGCATGAAGGTAAGATAGTTTGAACTGTAATTTTAGCTATTTTTTTATCCTTCAACAATTATCTCAAACCAGCACTTCCCACTTGCCGTAGCGTTTGCCGCTTTCACGGCGGATATAATTTTTATCTTGCAGTGATTTCATAATTCGCTTGATCGTTGCAATGGATTTTCCGGTTTGTTCTGCAATTTCTTGCTGTTTTATCGCCGGGTTCTTTGCGACCAATTCTAAAACCGCAAGTTCCTCTAACGTACAGTCCAAAGTATCAAATTGACACTTTGAAACTTTGGAATTGATACTTTGGAGAGTGCCTTCATCCGCAAAATCAATGTGCATATAGCGGTTTTTCAGTTCATGTTTAGTGCCGAGCAGGAGATTGGAGAAAAACAATTCCAAAAATTTTGTGGTGGAATGAACGCCCTTTTGCAAATTATTATAGTTTGCCCGGACCAGTG
>ERZ827186.268-NODE-268-length-69928-cov-11.614801_pt1 | contig 69928 bp, 84 predicted proteins | sample MGYA00519918_ERZ827186 | MGnify/ENA primary metagenome ERZ827186 (study PRJEB31778, sample SAMEA3449275) | human gut metagenome | biome: human gut; feature: human-associated habitat; material: faeces | place: United Kingdom | collected 2010/2012 ...
ATAATGTAAACTTTCCATTAAAAAAAGTGAAATATTAACCTTTGGACTGCAAAAACATGCGATTTTGCCGTATTAGTGGGAGGACTTTTTATCCCCGCCCCAGAAAGGCCAGCTCCACCGGCTCTTGCTCAGTGGCCTCTCCCCGCCAGGCAATGGCCCCCTCCCGGACGGTCAGCAGCACCGGCCGGCCGCCATGGGTCTTGTCCAATCCATGGTAGCAGCCCTCCGCCGGCAGCGCCATTTCCGGCGGCAGCCGCAGGCAGAGCTCCTCTCCCCGCCGCACCGCTTTTCCACAGACGGCATAGGGCGTCCCCAGCAGCTCTCCCGCCAGCTCAGTGTCCCCTTCCAGCAGGCAGCGCCGTATCCGGCTGGAGCTCACCGTCTCCCCTTTCCAGGTCACCGGCTCCAGCGCCGTCACAGCAATGCCCATCGGCTCCGCCAGCTCCCGCAGCAGGGCCACATTTCCGGCGCCCTTTTTGCCAAAGCGGTAATCCTCGCCGCACACCACACCCCTGCAGTTCAGGCAGTTTTTCAGTATCTCCCGCACAAATTCCTCCGGAGAAAAGTTGTAGAAGCTCTCAAACGGCGGGCAAAGCACCAGCTCCACCCCCAGCTCCTCCATCACCCGGTCCCGGTTTTCAGGGCTTTGCAGCAGCTTCACATCGCTTTTGCTCACGGCCCGGTCGGTGTGGTGCGGCGGCTCAAAGGTAAAAACCGCCCCCTTGCCGTTTTGCGCACGCGCCTGTTTTACCGCCTCGGCTATTACCGCGCGGTGCCCCAGGTGCACGCCGTCAAAAAAGCCCAGCGCCGCCACGGTGGGATATTCACTTTTGCGGGAAAGGTCATGGAAGATCAGCAATTGGGATTCTCCTTTGTGTAAAACAGCTTGATGATCTGCAATTCTGCTATGCTGCGTTCGATGTGGGCCAGCGCCAAAAAACGGCCGTCGCCGTAAACCCGCACCGTATCTCCCTCGGCGGGAATTTTGATGCGGTTGGTATCCAGCCGAATGCCGTCGAGGAACATTTTGCTCTGCTTGGAGGAAAGGAAGATGCTTTTATACTGCCGGAAAGCCGCGTCCACCGGCATCAGCAGCTCCTCAAAGCGGCCCTCCTCGCTGGCCTGCTTCAGCTCCTCCAGGGTATGGCAGTCCGCCGTGGTAAAGCCCAGGGTCTCAGTCCTTCTCAGGGCGGTCAGCATACCGCCGCAGCCCAGCGCCTCGCCGATATCATGGCAAAGGGTCCGGATATAGGTCCCCTTGGAACAGGCCACATCAATGACACAGGTCCGGTTCTCCGGGTCAAATTCCAGCAGGTCCAGCCGGTGGATGGTCACCTGCCGGGTGGGCCGTTCCACCTCTTTTCCGGCCCGGGCCAGCTTATACAGCCGCTGGCCATCCACCCAAACGGCGGAATACATCGGCGGCAGCTGGTCAATGGTGCCCCGCAGCGGCGCCAGGGCTGCCTCCAGCGCTTTTTTTGTCACCGGCTTTTCGCTGGTGGAAAGGATATTGCCGGTGCAGTCCTGGGTATCGGTGGTCACCCCAAAGCGGATGGAAGCGGTATAGCGTTTATCCTGTACCGGCATCAGCTCCATGGCCTTGGCGCTGCGGCCAAAAAAGAGCGGCAGCACACCGGTAGCCATCGGGTCCAGGGTACCGCCATGGCCTATTTTGTGGCAATCGGCAATGCCCCGCATTTTGGCCACCACATCAAAGGAGGTCCAGTCCTGCGGTTTATCGACACATAGGATCCCCTCCAGCTGGCGGGAATGGTATGTTTTCTTCATGCTTGCTCCTTTGGCAGATGTTTTACGGCCTCGGCCACCAGCAGGCGAGCAGCTTCCTCCACCGTTCCCTTTATGGTGATTCCAGCGGCCAGACGGTGCCCGCCGCCGCCGAAGATCTCCGCGATCTCATCGGCATTGACCGGCTCCTTGCTGCGCAGGGAGATATGGCATTCCCCCTCGTGCTCCTTGATGGTGATGCCCAGCAGCACGCCCTCTATCTTCCGGGGGATGCCTGCCACATCCTCCAGCTCCTCACCGGTCACGCCGGTTTGGGCCCGCATGGCCAGCGTCACCGGCATCACGGCGATCCGGTCCCCGGCGTAAAATTCCAGCGAGGACATCATTTTGGCTTCGGCCAGCATTTTGGCCTTGCTTTCGCTTTCAAAAACACGGGTATTGATGGCGGCGGTATCCACGCCGCTTTCCATGATCTCCGCAGCCAGCCGCAGCGTCCCGGCCGCGGTATTGGAAAAGCGGAACCCGCCGGTATCGGTGACAAGGCCGGTATAAAGGCACTCGGCTATTTTGCCGGAAACGGGCAGCCCGATGGCCTTAATGACGGCGGCGACCGGCTCGGCACAGGCCCCGGCCTCCTGCCACAGGCAGGTCTGGGCGGCATAATCGCTGTTGCTGGGGTGGTGGTCAATGCAGAGATCCACCATATGGCCGTACTTTTCCTCCAGGCCGCCCAGCATCCCGGCGGTGGCCACATCCACGGTCACCACATATTCCACCGGCCAGTCCAGCACCCGGCTGGGGGTGTAATCCCCATACAGGTAGTCATACTGCTTCGGCAGGGCATCGGCGCACAGCACCCGCACCTCCTTGCCCAGCTCCTTTAGGGCATAGTATAGGGCAAAGGCGCTGCCCACGGTATCGCCATCGGGGCGGCGGTGGCACAGCAGGGTGATATTGTCCTTCTGCATCAGCAGCTCGGCCGCGCGGGCCGCGGAAAGATTTTCCCTCATTCTTCGGTCTCCCCTTTCGCTTCCTCCTCCGGGACGATCTCCCGCAGCAGGTGGCTGATGTGGACACCGTATTCGATGGAATCATCGGCGATGAACTGGAATTCCGGGGTGTGGCGCATGGCCAGCCGGCTGCCCACCTCCCGGCGGATATAGCCTGCCGCGCTCTTGAGCCCCTTCACCGATTCTTTCGCGGTCTCGATGCCGGAAAGGGAGCTGACATACACCTTGCAGCTGGAGCCGTCACGGGAAAGCTCGGTGCGGACGATGGAAAGCATGGGGTCGATGCGGGGATCCTTGAGCGACCGGAAAATAGCGGTCAGCTCCCGGTGGATATCCTCGCCATGACGGGCGTTTTTATAATTCGGCATGGTGCCCCTCCTTTGGTTTTTCTCTTCAAACGGCAAGGGGCAGCCGGATATGATCCGGCCGCCTTCTTTACCAGAAAATTATTGTTTGATTTCTCTAATCTCGTAGGCTTCAAAGATATCGCCGTTCTTCAGGTCGCTGAACTTCTCCAGCGTGATGCCGCATTCGTAGCCCTGGGCCACTTCCTTCACATCGTCCTTGAAGCGGCGCAGGGAGGCCATCTTATCATCGGCGATGATGATGCCATCCCGGACCACACGGATATTGGCGGAGCGGACCATCTTGCCATCCAGCACATAGCAGCCGGCCACGGCGCCCACGCCGGTGATCTTGTAGACATTGCGGATCTCCGCCCGGCCCAGATCGACCTCCTCGGTCTTGGGCTTGAGCATACCCTTCATAGCGGCCTCGATCTCCTCGATGGCATCGTAGATGATGCGGTAGAGACGGATCTCGACACCGTCACGCTCGGCATTGGCCTTGGCGGTGGGGTCGGGACGGACATTGAAGCCGACAATGATGGCATGGGAGGCATTGGCCAGCATGACATCGCTTTCGCTGACAGCGCCGACGGCGCCGTGGATGACACGGACCCGGACCTCGTTATTGGAGAGCTTTTCAAGGGACTGGCGGACGGCTTCCACCGAGCCCTGAACATCGCCCTTGACGATAACGGGCAGCTCCAGCACCTCGCCTTCGCTGATGTGCTCGAAGAGGTTATCCAGGGTGACCTTCTGGTACCGCTTGAATTCCTCCTCTTTCTGCTCCATGCGGCGTTTTTCCACCAGCTCGCGGGCCAGCTTCTCATCCTCAACGGCATTGAAGATATCGCCCGCGGCGGGGACTTCGGCCAGACCGGTGATCTCCACCGGGCAGGAGGGGCCGGCCTCCTCGACCTTTTGGCCCTTATCGTTGGTCATGACACGCACACGGCCCACGGCGGTGCCGGCGATAATGGCCTCGCCGGAATGCAGGGTACCGGTCTGGATGAGGACGGTGGCCACAGGGCCGCGGCCGGTATCCAGCTTGGCTTCGATGACGGTGCCCTTGGCCATGCGGTTGGGGTTGGCGGTCAGCTCCATGGTATCGGCCACCAGCAGGATCATCTCCAGGAGGTTATCCAGCCCCATGCCGGTTTTGGCGGAAACGGGAACGCAGATGGTATCGCCGCCCCACTCCTCGGGGACCAGCTCGTATTCGGTGAGCTGCTGCTTGATGCGCTCGGGATTGGCTTCGGGTTTATCCATCTTATTGATGGCCACGATGATGGAAACACCGGCCTCCTTGGCGTGGTTGATGGCCTCTACCGTCTGGGGCATAATGCCGTCATCGGCGGCGACGACCAGCACGGCGATATCGGTGACCTGGGCGCCGCGGGCTCTCATGGAGGTGAAGGCGGCGTGGCCGGGGGTATCCAGGAAGGTGATGGGACGGCCATCCACCTGCACCTGGTAAGCACCAATGTGCTGGGTGATGCCGCCGGCTTCGCCGGAAACGACACTGGTTTTCCGGATGGCATCCAGGATAGAGGTCTTGCCGTGATCGACATGGCCCATGACCACCACGATGGGGGGCCGGGGCTCCTGGGCTTCTTCCTTATCCTCTACCTCGAACAGGCGGTCCTCAATGGTGACAACGACCTGCTTGGTGACCTTGGCGCCGATCTCCATGGCGACGAGGGAGGCGGTATCAAAGTCGATGACATCGCTGATGGAGGCCATAACGCCCAGTCCCATCAGCTTCTTGACGATCTCGCTGGCCTGTACCTTGAGGGTGAGGGCCAGCTCGCCGACGGTCATTTCCTCGGGCAGGGCCACCTCCAGCCGCTGGCGGCGCTGACGCTCCAGCTCCAGGCGGCGCATCTTTTCCTCCTCGCGCTCCTTGCGGCTGAGGACGGGCTTGCCGCGGCGAGCGGATTTCTGATTGAGCTTCTGCTTTTTGGCGAAGTTATCCTTCATGTTGCCGGCCGGGGCGATCTGTTCGTACCGCTCATTGTACTTATCGAGGTTGACCTCGCTGGTGCGCATATCCACGGTGGTGCGGGTCACGGTATTGGCGGTAAAGGTATTCTCGCCCTTGGGGCCCTTCTGCTTGGGGGCCTGCTGGCGGATCTCGATGGGCTTGCGGGGGGCGGCGGGCTGCTGGGGCGCCGCAGGCTTGGGGGCCGAGGCGGGAGCAGCGGGCTTCTGGTTCAGATTGGGCCGCAGGCCGTTGCCCTGGGGGCGGTTGTTATCGCGGTTGTTCTCAAAGCGGCGGTCGCCCTGGGGACGGTTATTCTCAAACCGGCGGTCGCCCTGCGGGCGGTTATTCCCCTGCTGGGGACGGTTATTCCCCTGCTGGGGACGGTTTTGGCCCTGGCCATTGGCGGCCGGCTGCTGGGGCCGGGGAGCCGGGGCGGCGGGCCGGGGAGCCGGAGCGGCGGGCCGGGGAGCCGGGGCGGGCGCGGGCGCTGCCTTTTCCATGGGCTTTTCGGCGGGCTTTTCTGCGGGTTTGGGGGCCGCGGCGGGGGCGGGCTTCTTTTCGCCCAGCTTAAAGTACTCGCCGAAGTCCTTGACGGCGTGCTGCTGGGTGTAGTGCTCCATCACAAAATTGAGCTCCTCGCCGGAGAGCACCGTCTGCGGCTTTTTGGCCTCGCCGCCGAAGCGCTCCTGCAGCAGCGCGGTCAGGTCCTTGCCGCTTATATTCAGGTCTTTGGCGACCTCGTTCAGTTTAACTTTTTCGATCATCTATCCAAGTCCTCCTCATCATCACTCATCATTGCCCGGATACCACCGGCGAAGTTTTCATCGCAGACCGCCAGAATGCCGGTATTTTTGCCGGTATAGCGGCTGAGGGTCTGCATCGTACAGGGAAGAGAAATTACCGGGATATCCGGCAGCTTTTGCCGGAGCCGCGCGGCGCTGCGGGGGGAAAGATCCTGCGCCAGCAGGAGAAGATGGGCTTCCCCTTTTTCCGCTTTTTCCACGGCGGCATCCATGCCGGTGGTGAGCCGGCCGGCCCGGCGGCACAGGGAGATGAATCCCAGCACCTTTCTTTGGGTCACATCATTCATCGGCGGCGTTCAGCTCCTCTTCCAGTTTTGCCATCACCTCATCGGGTACGGGGCATTGGAAGGCACGCTCCAGCCGTTTGGCCTTCTGTGCCTTGCGGAGGCACTCGACCTTGCGGCAGAGATAGGCTCCTCGACCGGCCATCCGCCCGGTGGGGTCTACATGGACCTCGCCCTGCGGGGTATGGACAATGCGTACCAGCTCTTTTTTGGGGAAATGCTCGCCGCAGCCGGCGCACATTCTTACGGGGATCTTCTTTTGCTGCACTGTGGGTGCCTCCTTTCTTTATGATTACTCTTCCTTGGCGGGTTCCTCCTCGCCGTAGAAGCCGCTTTCGGGACGGATATCGATCTTCCAGCCGGTCAGGCGGGCCGCCAGGCGGGCGTTCTGGCCCTTATTGCCGATGGCGAGCGAGAGCTGGTGATCCGGCACGGTGACGCGGCAGCTGTGGGTATCGGCATCCAGGATCTCCACGCCCAAAACGGTGGCGGGAGAAAGCGCCGCGGAAATGTAGGCGGCGGGGTCATCGCTGTAATTGACGACATCGATCTTTTCGCCGCCCAGCTCCTCCACGATGGTATTGACACGGGCGCCCTTGGGGCCGATGCAGGCGCCGATGGCATCCACATTCTCATCCCGGCTGGAAACGGCCAGCTTGCTGCGGGAGCCCGCCTCGCGGGCGATGGAACGGATCTCGACGGTGCCATCGTAGATTTCGGGGACATTCATCTCGAAGAGACGCTTGACCAGGCCGGGGTGGGTGCGGGAGATCATAAGGCGGGGGCCCTTTTCGGTGTTCTGCACATCCACCACATATACCTTGATGCGCTGACCCTCGGTAAAGGTTTCATCGGGGATCTGCTCGGTCTTGGGCAGCACGGCTTCGCTGCTGCCGATCTCCAGGGTGACATTGCCGCGGACGGGATCCACCCGCAGCACCTTGGCGGAAACGATATCGTGCTGGCGGCTCTCATACTCCTTGAGCAGCAGGCCCTTTTCGGCCTCCCGGATACCCTGATGGATGGAGGATTTGGCCGCCTGGGCCGCGATGCGTCCGAACTTTTTAGGATCAAGGGCGACTTCCAGCACACTTCCGGCGGTGATGCCGCTCTGGTACTTGGCAGCATCCTCCACGCTGATCTGGGTGGTTGGGTCCTCGACCTCCTCCACGACATCCTTGCGCAGCGCCACATAGAAGCGGCCGGTCTCGGGATCGATCTCCACGACGCTGTTTTCGCTGTTAAAGGGGTCCTTCTTGATGGCCTGAGCGATGGCGGTCTGGATCTTTTCGATCATATAATCCACCGGGATGCCTTTTTCCTTCTCCAGCATCTTCAGGGCATCAAAGAGGTTAAATTCCTCCTGGGGTTTCTTCTTGGCTCTTGCAGCACTCATTTGCTTACTCCTCCACTAAAATCATTATACAGACGGATAAACGCGGTTTCGCCGCGTTCCACATTCATTTCGGTTTTTTCATCCAGCAGCAGGGTCAGGGTGCCATCGCGGTAATCGGTAAGGGTGCCGATGAAATCCCGCACGCCCTCCACCGGGCGGATGAGCCGCACCAGCAGCTGCTGGCCCATCAGGGCCTCAAAGTGCCAATCGCGGGTGAGGGCGCGCTCGATGCCGGGGGAGGAAACCTCCAGCGTGTAGCTGCCATCGATGGGGTCGGCTTCATCCAGCACATCGCTGATTGCCCGGGAAAAGGCCTCGCAGCTATTGATATCGATGCCGCCCTCTTTATCGACATAGTACCGCAGGTACCAGCCGCTGCCCTCCTTCTCGTAGACGACATCCCACAGCTGCAGGCCCATTTCTTCCAGAATGGGAGCTGCCAGCTCCTCCGCTATGGCGGCGGTATTCTTTTTGGCCATCGCTTTGCCTCCTAACATAAAGGAAAGAGCGGGTCGCCCCACTCTTTCTTTCTACTACCATATTCCAAATAATACTGTATCACAAATTGCAAGGCTTTGCAAGCACTATTTTGCACAAAAAGGGCGGTTTCATCGCAAAAAAGCGGCATTTTTCCGCCAAAGCTCACCCGGTGTACTCCTCGCAGCGGTAGCGGGGCTTGCCCTGGCTCTTTTTGCCGTACTCAATGGCGTGCTGCGGGCAGCCGCAGATACAGGCCATGCAGTGGGTACAATGCCCCTCCCAGTGGGGTTTGCCCTCCCGCATCACGATGCAGTTGGTGAAGCACATTTTGGCGCAGCGGCCACAGCCATTGCAGACCGGGGTGGTGTAAAAGGGGCTGCTTTTAATGCAAAAGCGATAGAAGAAACGGTTGACAATGCCGCTTTTTAGGCGGTCGGCCAGGGTCAGCTTTCCCCCCGGGAAGGGCTGATCCCCTGCGATGAGGGCGGCGGCTTCCAGAAGGGGCTCCCGCGCGGCATCAATGATCTTCTTCGCCTCTTCCTCTCCTGGCACTGGGAACATGGCCACATAGTTTTCCGGCATCACCAGCGGCCACACGCCGCGGTATTCCAGGCCCAGCTCCCCGCAGAGCTTGCGCAGGCGGGGCCCGGCCGCACCGATATCATCCCCGCAGGTGAGGACGAAATAGGCTTTTCTACTGCCATCAAAGCCGGTGCGGCACAGCAGATCGGCAAAGACATGGGGGATCTGCCAGCCGTAGGTGGGACAGACAAAGACCCACGGTTTTTCGGAATGGAGGGACGGCGCCAGGCCGCTTTTGAGGGCGGGGGCGGCATCCTCGGCGGTATCGTGCAGATGATCTGCCAGCAGCTGCGCGGCCCAGCGGCTGTTGCCGGTGCCGGTGAGGTAATAGATCATGCGGAAAAGCCTTCTTTCGGTTAGATTTATTCGGCCCAGTTCTGCAAAAGGCCATCGTAAACGGCGGTCTGGTGCTTGAATTCCTCGTAAAGGGCGTGGGCCCGGCCCAGGCGGTTTTCAAACAGGGCCCGATAGTAGCGGCGTGTGACCACATAGGTGCTGAGGGAGATGCGCTTGTAGTAGTAGCCGGCGGTATCCATCATATCGGCGTACTCGTACATCAGGTCCCACAGGGCGTTGATGGCCTCGGTCTCGGGCTTTGCCACATTCTGCACTGCCTGCAGCTGACCCACGATCTCATCCAGCAGGCCGCTATCCATAATGCCGGCGGCGGCGAAGCTATCGCCCTTTTCCATGGCCTCACAGTAGGCTGCGTAATCCCGCTCGAAGCGGCGGCAGCTTTCCCCCGCCACGGCCTCGTAGCTCTCCTTGAACGCGCGGTAATCGGCCAGCACCTCATCCAGCACGCCAAAGTACCGGTAGCTGCCCAGCAGCGCCAGCATCTCATCGGAAAGGGTAGTGGGCGAGGCCTGCAGCTTTTTGAGCAGCAGCGGCGAGGCCGTGACCCCATTTTGCAGCAGTACAGCGGCGGTTTCGGTATCATCATTGGCCACAGCCAGGTCCAACAAATTGCCGGTTTGGGCGCTTTCCACCCCGTAGCGCAGGGCCACAGTGGTGCTGTCCCCTTCGGGAAGGGCGTCCTCCTCCGCCGAGAGCGGGAAATGGGCCAGGTAAAGCGACAGCCGTTCGGCATTCCCCATGGCGGTGCAGTAGTAGGCAATGGAAGGCGCCGTGCAGCCGGTATCGGTGTGCTGCTCCTCCAGAGTGGAAAGCAGCTGCTGCCAATCCTGGCGCTCCGCTATGGTCAAGGCGGCGGGCTCCGCCCAGTAGAGATTGTGGTTTTCCCCGGTGGCACCGGCTTTGACCACCAGCTCCACCGTTTCGGCATTGCCGCTTTGCAGCGCGGCCCACAGCAGGCCGTCGCCATTGCGGTCGGTCACCGAAGCATTGCCCTCATTGAGCAGCAGACGCAGGGTGTCATTTTCCCCGTGGCGGGCGGCCCACAAAAGCTGCTCCGACTGTACCCGCAGCACCGATTCCTTTTCCAGCCAGCCCTGGCACAGCACCGTGACGACCCGGAGGGACGGCTCCCCCTGCTGCATGGCCCGCAGCCGCAGGCACAGGGCATGGGGCTCGCCATCGGCCAGGAGAGCCTGTAATTCGGCATCGGCGGCAACAGCACTGGCGCTTTCGCCGGTGATGGGATCGGTGAGAAGAACGGCATAGCGGTTCAGGCCCTCATCCTCCCCGGAAAGATAGCCTTCCGGCAGGTCCCCGCCCTGCTGCGCCCACACGCGCACGATGAAAAGATCCTCACAGGCGGTCCATTCCTCCACCGGCAGCACATTGATGCCGAAGGAGGCCCGCAGATCCAAAAGGGGCCGGTTTTGCTCATCAACGCAGTAGCACAGGGTCACAGCTTTACCCTCCACCGTGGCGGGCTGCAGCACCCAGTGCTGCGCGCCGATGGTCAAAGCGGCGGGGTCGCCATCCGAGACGACCGAGCCGGAAAGGCCCAGCTGCTCCCACAGGGCGGCGTTATCGGGATCGGCCAGCCACTGGGTGCGGTCTTCCTCCGCGGCGGCAAATACCGCGGACAGTTTGTATTCTTTTTGCGCGCTGCAGGCAGTCAAAAGCACCAGCATGACCGCCAGCAGCAGCGCCGTCCATCGTTTTAGCATAAGTCACTCCCAAAAATGGTTTTGTGCGGATATTTTACCATACTGCGGCAAAAAAGGCAAACGCAGGGGATGAACAAACTGTAAAAAAAGCCCCGGAACGGGCGGTTCCGGGGTGAGATGAGGGGCTGTTCAGCGGCGCAGAGCCTTGAGCTCAGCCTTGTGCTCCGGGGGGACGCGGAAGCTCTCCACTGCCTTTTGGATGGTTTTTTGCCGTACCCAGGGGGAAAGGCGATCTTCGGTGAGGTAGGGCAGGATCTCCTCATACCGGAAGGCGAGCACCGTGGCGAAATACCACGCCTGCATCATGCGGATGTAGTAGTGATCGCTTTCCACCGCGGCCACCCAGGCCGGGTACTCCGGGGAAAAATCCTCCCGCAGGTAGTGGGTCATCAGCATTTCGATGGCGAAGCGGACGGTGTAGGGGTGGGCATCCCCCAGCCAGCGGGTGACGCAGGGCAGCAGCTTTTCGCGGTTTTTGGCAAAGCAGACGGGCTTCAACAGGTCGCAGGTGGCCCAGTTATCGATCCGCGGCAGAAAGCGCTCCAGCCACGGCATCAGGGCCTCAAAGCTCTTTTCCCGCATCAGCAGCAGGGCATGGAGATTATTTTCCTCGTAGTAGGTGTGGGGCAGCTCCCGCAGGAAGAGCGCGGCCTGCGGCGTTTTGGCCAGGGCGGCGGCATAGCGGCGCAGGGCGGGCATCCGCACCCCGATGACGCGCTCCCACGCCACCCCCGGCATGAGGGTGGCATGGAAGGCACGGTATTTTTCATCCCGCAGGGCAAACAGGGCTTCGGTGATCTCTCGCATGGGCAGCCTCCTTTTGGGGCTTTGGATGATAGGATTCTACCGCAAATAGGGTAAAAGCGCAAGAAGGGGCGGCCTGACCCACAAGGGAGGGCAGACCGCCGGAAGAAAAACATGGATAATGTCAGTGCTTGGGGACCAGCAGGGCCCGCATGGCATTGAGGATGGCCAGCACCAGCACGCCCACATCGGCAAAGACAGCGATCCACATGTTGGCATCGCCGGTGGCGCCCAGCACCAGTACCAGCGCCTTGACCGCCAGGGCGAAGATAACATTCTGCCAGACGATCTTCATGGTGCGGCGGGAAAGCCGAACGGCCAGCGCCAGCTTGCTGGGCGCATCGTCCATCAGGACGATATCAGCGGCCTCAATGGCGGCATCGCTGCCCAGGGCGCCCATGGCGACACCGACATCGGCGCGGGCCAAAACAGGAGCATCATTGATGCCATCGCCGACGAACACCAGAGGAGAACCAGTTTGCAGCAGCTCCTCCACCGCGGTCACCTTATCGGCGGGCAGCAGCTCGGCCCGGTATTCATCCAGACCAAGCTCCCCAGCCACAGCCTGGGCTACGGCGGTCTTATCGCCGGTCAGCATCACGGTCTTTTCCACGCCCTCAGCCTTGAGAGACCGAATGGCCTCGGCGGAATCGGGCTTGGGGGTATCGGCGATGACCAGATAGCCGAGGTAGTCCTTATCGGCCGCCATGTGGATGACAGTGCCGACCTCGGTGACTGCGGCGCAGGAAACACCGATCTCCTTCATCAAGCGCTCATTGCCGGCGTAGATATGACGGCCGCCAATGACGGCTTCGATGCCGCGGCCGGTGTGGTCCTTGGCGTCCTCGATCTCTTTTTCGATGGGCTTGCCGTAGGCGGCCACCACCGACTGGGCAATGGGATGATGAGAGAAGCTCTCGGCAGCGGCGGCGGTCGCCAGCAGGTCGTCCTCGGTTCCGGCGGCGGGGACGATATGGGTGACGGTAAAGCTGCCCTTTGTCAGGGTGCCGGTCTTATCGAATACGACGGTTTTGGCCTTAGCCAGCGTTTCCATATAGCCGGCGCCCTTTACCAGGATGCCGCAGCGGGAAGCCCCGCCGATGCCGCCAAAGAAGGTGAGCGGTACGCTGACAACCAGTGCGCAGGGGCAGGAAACAACCAGGAATACCAGGGCACGCTCCACCCAGGTGCCCCAGGGCTGGGAGAAGAACAGGGGCGGAATAACCGCCAGCAGGGCGGCGCCGATCACGACGCAGGGGGTATACCAATGGGCAAAGCGCGTAATGAAGCTTTCCACCCTGGCCTTTTGGTCGGCGGCGTTTTCCACCAGCTCCAGAATCTTGGCGGCGGTGGATTCGCCGTAGGCGCTTTGGGTCTGAACCGTAATGACACCGGTGAGATTTACCGTACCGCTGACCACCGGATCGCCCTCCGCCTTATCCTGCGGCAGGCTTTCGCCGGTCAGGGCGGCGGTATCCACAGCGGTGGAGCCCTCCAGGATCACGCCATCCAGCGGGATCTTTTCGCCGGGGCGGACGATGATGGTCTCCCCTACTTCCACTTCATCGGGGTCCACCTTTTCTTCCTGTCCATTCCGCACCACATTGGCGTAATCGGGGCGGAGATCCATAAGCTGGGTGATGTTGCGGCGGGTCTTGCCCACGGCAACGCCCTGGAACCATTCACCGATCTGATAGAACAGCATAACGGCGACGGCTTCCCGGTAATCGCCCAGTACAAAGGCGCCGATGGTGGCGACCGACATGAGGAATTCCTCGTCCATCAGGTCACCGTGCAGGATCTTGCGGATAGCACCCCACAGGACATCCCAGCCGACAATGAAATACGGCACACAGTAGGCCAAAAGCTGCCAGATGCCCTCCAGCGGGAGAACGAACCACACCAGTGCCAGCAGTACCGCCGCGGCGATAATGCGGGCCAGATGCTTTTTCTGTTTTCTTGTCATTTCGGTAATCCCCTTTCCCCGGTGATGGCGGAAAATATTACTTGAGCAGGATGCGGCAATCGGGTTCCACGCGCTTGCAGGTCTTTACCACTTCGGCCAGGATGTCATCGTAGCGGGCGTCATCGGCCTCCAGGGTGAGCTTCTGGGCCAGGTAGCTGACACGGGCATAGGTCACGCCATCAATTTTGGAAATGGCTTCCTCCATCTTGGCGGCGCAGTTGGCGCAATCCAGGTCTTCCAGCATATACATCTTTTTCATGTCAGTTTTCCTCCTTGGATGAATGATTGGTGGGATGGGAATGGTGGTCATGCTCGGTCAAGTGCTCAAAGCCCTGCCCGATGATGGTACGGACATGGTCATCCGCCAGAAAATAATAAATGGTTTTGCCCTCCCGGCGGGAGGCGACCAGCTTATTTTCCCGCAGCACCTTAAGCTGGTGCGAGATGGCGGATTGGGTCATGCCCAGCAGCTCCGCGATGGCGCAGACACACAGCTCCGATTCAAACAGCGAATACAGAATCCGCATGCGGGTGGTATCGCCGAACACCTTGAAGAGATCCGAAAGGTCACAGATCAGCTCCTCCGGGGGCAGCTCCTGCCGCACCGTTTGCAGGATGGCGGTATGGTCATGCTTTGGCATCATTTCGACCTCCATTCATATGTTTTCTTGTTCATATGATAGCGCGCTCATATGTTATTGTCAACAGCAAATTTGATTTTTCTTTGATAAAATATCAAAAAACAGGGGCGGCGAGAGGAATCGTCGGATGCGGCGTCGCTGCCCTTGACAGGCATCAGCCCGTCTGCGCTGGGCATAAGCCTGCCTGCGGGCGTTCCTGGCCTCCGGCCGATCCCTCCCGCCGCCCTGGAAAAGGACGCCAAAAAGCCCGGAAAACCGAGGTTCTCCGGGCCAACGGGGAATATCAAACTCAGCGGTAGTCTTTCCGCTCGTTTAGGCGCTTCTTTTCTTCGGGCTTCAGGTCCAGGCCGATGGTACCGCCGGGGTTCATGGTGTAATCGGGGTCAAAGTAATCCTTGAGCACCCGGAACACCCCGTACTCCTTCTCGCCGATGTAGCCCTCCAGCCAGGGGGCAAACATCTTGCCAATGCCGTGATGATGGCTGATGGCCGCGCCGGATTTCTGGATGGCATCCAGAATGGTGGTGTGGTAGCGCTTAAATTCAGCGGCATCGTTCATCCGGGTGATGAAGATGAAGTACAGGTTGGCGCCCTGCGGGTAGCAGTGGCTCATGTGCGTGGTGACGATGGTATTGGGCAGCGCATGGCAGACCGCGCGCACATCGCGGTGCACCTGCGCCATATTGGACCAGTTGACGCTGCACTCCAGCGTATCGGTGATGACGCTGAAATCCATGAGGGTATCGCGGAGGTAGGGGTCATTGAAGCGGCCCTTTTCCCAGCTCTTGGTCACATAGCCGGTCATGGGCATGGCACCAAAGCGGCGGGCAATGCGGTGGATATTCTTCGCCACATTTTTGGAAAAGCCCTTTTCGCCATCGGTAAAGCCTAGGAACATACAGCGCTCCATATCCTTGTAGCCCAGCTTATCCAGGAGCGGCGCCAGCGGTGTTTCATCCACATTGTAGAGCTTAAGCATCAGGTGGGTCTCTTCGGGGTCGGAAAGGCGAAACACCGAGGAATAGCCGCATTCGCACTGCATCATCTCCCGGGCGGCCGCCATGGCGGTCTCCCAATCCCGGAACATGTAGGAGAAGCGCTTTCGGTTTTCCGGCTGCCAGCGGAATACCTTGAGGGTCACTTCGGTAAGGACGCCGAAAGTGCCCTCCGAGCCCATCATGATCTGGTTGAGATCGGGGCCGGTGGCCTCCCTGGGATAATGGGGAGTGACGATGCGGCCGATGGGGGTGGCGTACTTCTGCGAAAGGACGATATCGGCGATGGTGCCATAGTAGGTGCTGTTCTGGCCCGCGCCGCGGGTGACCACCCAGCCGCCCACGCTGCTGTACTCGAAGGACTGGGGGAAATGGCCGCAGGTATACTGCCGCTTGGCGCCAAAGCGATTGGGGGCATCCTGCAGGGCTTCCTCCAGCGCGGGGCCGGAAAGCCCCGCCTGCACGGTGATGGTCTGGTCCACCTCATTGAAGCTGAGGATCTTATTGAAGCGCTTTCGCATATCCAGCGAGATGCCGCCCTTGATGGGCTCCACGCCGCGGGTAACGGAGCTGCCGCCGCCATAGACATACAGCGGGAGCTTATGCTCTGCCGCGTAACGGACAAGCTCTTCTACCTGCTCGGTGGTATCGGGGTAGACCACCACATCCGGCAGGCTGTCGATCTGTTTGTGCCGCAGACGCAGAAGATCGTAGCCGGTGCAGCCGTAGGCCACCGAAAGTCTTTCGTAATCCCCGGTGGTGACAAATTCTTCCCCGACGATCTTTTTCAGCGCCTCCAGGTGCTCCGGGGCGATGCGAGGGGGGTGATCCGGGAGAGAGACCTGATCAAAGCCGATATCATCGGTGTAGTCCCTGAAGTCGTCATCGGTCATATGGAAGGCTTCCTTCATCATCTTGTAGAGGGATTCCTTGGGGTACTTGAAAAACGCGGGATCGCCCCAGCGGAAGATGGAACGATAGCTGCCCGCCGGGGCGGGAGTCAGCAGCCACTTGGGCTCGAAGCCTTTGTACGGTTTATTGCTCATGGTCATTCTCCTTTTCGGTTTTCTCTTCCAGCAGGCCGGAGGTGATGATGATATCCACCCCCAAGCCCAGCACATTGGGCAGCACCGCTTCTCCCCGTTTCATCGGGCGGGTCACACGGGCGCGGTTAATTTCCCGCATGACATCGAAAATTTTATCCTTGGGTATTTCGGCCGAGGTGCGTACACTGATGACCGGGACCTCCGGAAAAACGGTGCGCACCGTGGTGCAGAGGGTGCGGGTGGGGCAGGTCATCTCGGCCGTGGCGAACTGTTCCCCCCGTTTACAGGCATTGCCGGTGACGGTAAAACGGCCGTCCCGCTCTTCGATGCGCAGGGTGCAGCCCCGGGGACAGACGATGCAGGTCAGCTCAGTCATGCTCCATCACCTCAATTTCCAGTTTGATCTGCGAAGCCGCGGTCAGCGCCTGTGCGGAAAGATCCAGCTCCAGCCGTTCCATCTCCGGCGGGCGGAGGAAGGGGTACCGGCGGGTGTATATTTCCCGGCCATCGGCTGTAATGACAAGGCGGCAGGGGCCCAGGTTTTCCCGGCTGCGGAAGTAGACAGTCACGGCGGAACGGTCGGCTGCAACATCCAGCCGCTGGGGCACAGCATACAGCAGCCCCTCCCCCGCCATGATGGGAATGAGGGTTCTTTGCTGCCCCGGACGGTACCGGGCCGCGCTTTTTCCTGCGGCTTCTCCGCTTTCGGAGACATAGTCCACCAGGTCATTGACATGCAGGGCATTGCCGCAGGAAAAGACACCGGGGACCGAGGTCATCAGCCCGGCATCGCAGATGGGGCCTTTGGTTTTGGGATCGATGGCCGCGCCAAGGCCCTCGGCCAGCTCGTTCTCCGGGATGAGCCCGACCGAAAGGATGAGGGCATCGCATTCCACGATCTGTTCGGTGCCGGGGATGGGAACCATGCACTCATCCACCTGGGAAATTTCCACCGCAGTCAGTCGATCCTGCCCAAAAACGCGGGTGACGGTATGGGAGAGATAAAGCGGGATATTGTAATCATGCAGGCACTGGTGGATATTGCGGGTGAGCCCGGAGGGGGTGGGTTTGGCCTCATAGACGCCAAGCACCTGGGCGCCCTCCAGCGTAAGGCGGCGGGCCATGATAAGACCGATATCCCCGCTGCCGAGGATGACACACTTCCGGGTGGGCAGTTGACCCAGCAGGTTGGTAAAATGCTGGGCACACCCGGCAGTAAAGACCCCGGCCGGGCGGGTGCCATGGATGGAGACCTGCTTGGCAGTCCTCTCCCGGCAGCCGGTGGCCAGCACCAGCGCTTTGGCGGCCACCGTTTCCACGCCATCCCGGTTTACCAGGGTGACGGCAAAACCCTCAACGGTCTTTTGGATGCGGGTGACGAAGGTGAGGGTCCTCGCTTGCAGCCCCAGGGCATGAAATTCATCGATGAAACGGCCGGCGTATTCCGGGCCGGAGAGCTTTTCTCCATACCGTACCAGGCCAAAGCCATCGTGGATGCACTGTTTGAGGATACCGCCCAGGCGGGCTTCCCGCTCGATGAGAAGAACCTTGGCGTCGTTTTGGTGGGCAGCAATGGCCGCGGCCAGCCCGGCCGGTCCCCCGCCGATGACCAGAACATCAACGGTAAGCATGCTTTCTCCCTCCTTCGTCATTTGGTTTTGCCATAGGTGATGACCGCTTGCTCAGAGGATTTTCTGACCTCCTCCAATGGGCAGTCCAGGTATTCGGCGATGATCTGAGTGACCAGCGGCGAGCAGAACCCGCCCTGGCAGCGGCCCATGCCGGGCCGCACCCGCTTTTTGATGCCATCCACCGTGGGAACCGGGATGGGCGAACGCAGGGCATCCAGGATTTCTCCCTTGCTTACCTCCTCGCAGCGGCAGATGATGATGCCGTAATCGGGGTTCTGCCGGATGAGGGCGGCCCGCCGCTCATCGCTCATTTCCCGCAGGACGGGCGGGCCGTGACGGATGGGATCGTAGTTTTCGTTCTTTTCCACCGGTTTAAGCGTGGAAAGATAATCGACCGCCATTTTTTCGATATCCAGCGCGACGGCCGGGGCAGTGGTAAGCCCTGGGGACTGGATACCGGCACAGTGCAGAATGTTGCCGGTTTTGCGGCCCATTTCGATGATGAAGTCCTCTTCGAAGGTGGGGGCGCGCACCCCGGTAAAGTAGGTAATGATATCCCCCTGGGAAAGGGTGTGCATGGTGCGCTGCTGCTTTTGGAACACATGGTCGATGCTTTCCCGGTGGGTTTCGGTGTTCTCTTTTTCCCAAGTTTCTATGGCATCGGGGCCAACCAGCAGGTTATCGTGGACGGTGTGCAGTATGCCGCCGCCTTTGGAGTGGTGAGTGTTCCGGGCAATATCCATGACGGAGGCGATGGTGTGCATATAGGCCCCGGCCTTTTTATCCAGGATGGAATTGGTGCCACGGCGGGGATGAATGGAGAAGAAGCGGTCCCCCGCCATGGCGGCGATCTCCTCCGCGAAGACGCCGGCGGCATTGATGACCAACGCGGGATAAACGGTGCCGCGGTTGGTGGTGACGCTATGTATTTTGCCATCCTGTACCTCCATGCCCAGCACGGCGGTATTCAGCGAGACCTCGGCACCGTTCTGCACGGCGTTTTCGGCATAGGCGATGGTAAGCCCATAGGGACAGACACAGCCGGAGGACGGATTGGAGATGGCGAAGGCAAAACGGAGATTGGGCTCCCGGCGGCGCAGCTCCTCCCCGGAGATGAGCTCGGTATCGGCGATGCCATCCCGATTTCTACGGACGCGGCAATAGAGGGCGATGAGGGGCTTGAGCCAGGCTTTTTCGAAGCAGACATACTGCCCCACCCGCTTAAAGGGAACATCGAGCTCCCGGCAGAGCTGATCGTACATGGCATTTCCTCGGCGGACATAGTGGTGCTTGAGAGAGCCGCGGGAAAGATCGATGCCTGGGTGGACCTCGCCGTCATTGCGGCCGGAAGCCTGCAATGCCAGATCGGCTTCCTTTTCCACCAGCAGGATATCCAGCTGCCATTTGGAAAGCTCCCGGGCGATGGAGGCCCCGGAAATGCCCCCGCCGATGATGAGGACATCCGGCTTTCTGCCTTCCAGCGCGGTATCCCGCAGAGTGGGCATGCGGATGGGCTGCTCCCCTGCCTCATCGCAGCGGATATCATTGACCACATGGGTGGTACTGTATTTTTCGGCTGCCAGAGAACAGGCCTCTATCACTTTCTCCCAAGTGGGCAGTCGACCGCTGAGGACAATGCTGCCCTCCGAAAGTGCGGCTGTTACCGCCGGGCCAAAGCTTTTTTTCAGCCGCCGGTTTATCCTGCGGATGTTCATTTTCCGGCACCTCCCGTCCTTGTCGGTCAAACGACCGACTCTATACCCAAATGATAGCGCCTGCCGGGAGAGATGTCAAGACGGCAAAGGGACGGGTGAGAGAAAATTTCCGCAAATTTTACACCGCCGGGCAGGATGGACAGCCGCCCGCTTTCATGGTACAATTCGGGGTAGAAACAGGAAAGGAGCTAGCATATGGCCGCACCGAGAAAGGACAACATCAAGGAAAAGATATTGCAGGCCACCACCGAGCTGCTCAAGACGACCGCGCTGGCCGATATCTCGCTGGCGGAGATCGCGGCGGCGGCCGGGATCTCCAAGGGGACGCTGTACTACCACTACAAAACCAAAAATGAGGTTTTTCTGGATATCACCCAGCGTTTTTTGGATGAACAGTGGGAGGATCTGATCCGCTGGACCGAGAACAAAGAGAAGGACACCAGCCTGAACCGGCTGGTGCGGTATGTAGCGGAGCGGGATATTGCCTCTGCCGGACTGCGCCTGCAGCTGCTGGCGGAAGCCCAGCTGGGCAATGAGACTCTGCGCCAGAACCTGACCACCCTGTATCAGAACTTTCAGGGATTGATCCGTGGGAAAATAGCCGAACGCACCGCGCTGCCGGCCGATTTTTTGACCTGGCTGCTGCTTTTGGTCTGCGATGGCATCATCGTGCAGGAATCCATCGGCAACGCGGCCTTTGACCGGGAGGCCTTCCTTACCGAGGGGATCCGGTATCTGCGGAAGCTGAGCGCCGCGCAGCAGGAGAACGACTGATTTTACGAAAGCGAATGGAATGATAACGGAAAGGGGGGCACCGCCATGGCACAGAAGAATATCACGCTGGGACTGGTGGCCCATGTGGACAGCGGCAAGACCACCCTGACCGAAGCCATGCTGGTGGGGGCCGGGGCGCTGCGGCAGGCCGGGCGGGTAGACCATGGAGATGCTTTCTTGGACACCCATGCCCTGGAGCGCAGCCGGGGGATCACCATCTTTGCCAAGGAGGCAAGGCTGACCCTGCCCCATACTGCCCTGACCCTGCTGGATACCCCCGGGCACGCTGACTTTGGCGCAGAGATGGAGCGGACGCTGGCGGTGCTGGACTACGCGGTGCTCATTATCAGCGGGACGGACGGCGTGCAGGCCCACACCGAAACGCTGTGGCGCCTGCTGGAACGGTACCGCATCCCCACTTTTATCTTTGTGAACAAGATGGATCAGCCGGGCGCTGACCGCGCGCTTATTCTGGAGGAGCTGCAAAGGAAGCTCTCCCCCGCCTGCCTGCCCCATGACACCGATGAGGAAGCACTGGCGCTGTGCGATGAGCGGCTGATGGCGGAATATCTGGAGAGCGGAACACTGACCGAAACAAATTTGGCTGCCGCCCTTGCCCGGCGGGCGTGGTTCCCCTGCTGGTTTGGCGCGGCGCTGCGGCAGGAGGGAATAGCGGAGCTGCTGGAGGGCCTGGACCGGTTGACCCTGGCTCCGGCCTATTTACCGGACTTCGCGGCAAAAGTGTATAAAATTTCGACCGATGCGCATGGCAACCGGCTGACCCACCTGAAGGTGACCGGCGGTGCATTGAAGGTCCGCATGGCCCTGCCGGGCGGGGAGAAGATCACCCAGATACGGCTGTATAACGGGGCCAAATACCAGGCGGTGGAGGAGGTCCCGGCCGGAACGATCGCCGCGGTAACCGGCCTGAGCCAAAGCTATGCCGGGGAAGGTCTTGGCGCCGAGCAGGAGAGGAGCTCTCCCCTGCTGGAGCCGGTGATAAGCTGCCGGGTGACGCTGCCGGAGGGCACCGACCCCCATACCGCACTTGCACAGCTGCGCCAGCTGGAGCAGGAGGATCCGCAGCTCCACCTGGAGTGGGAGGAGCAGAAGCGGGAGATCCGGGTGCGGCTGATGGGAGAGATCCAGCGGGAGATTTTGCAGAGCGTGGCCATGGAGCGCTTTGGACTGGCCATCGGCTTTGAGGAGGGGAGCATTCTTTACAAGGAGACCATCGCCGCCCCGGTTGAGGGCATCGGTCACTATGAGCCGCTGCGTCACTACGCCGAGGTGCATCTGCTGATGGAACCGCTGCCCCGCGGCAGCGGGCTGCGATTTGAAAGCCACTGCCCCACCGATAAGCTGGACCTGAACTGGCAGCGGCTGATCCTGACCCATCTGACCGAAAAGACCCACAAGGGAGTACTGACCGGCTCCCCTATCACCGATATGAAAATTACGCTGATCGCCGGACGAGCCCACCAAAAGCACACCGAGGGCGGAGATTTCCGGGAGGCGACCTACCGGGCGGTGCGGCAGGGACTGCGCATGGCGGAGAGTATCCTTCTGGAGCCGTGGTGCCGCTTTACCCTGACGGTGCCGGCCGAACAGCTGGGCCGGGCCATCCATGATATACAGCAGCGGGAGGCCGCGTGTGAGCCGCCCGAAATGCGGCTGGAGACTGCTACCCTGCGGGGAACGGCGGCGCTGGATGCCCTGCGGGACTACCCGGCTGAGGTGCTGCGGTACACCCGCGGACGGGGACGGCTGAGCTGGGAGCCGGATGGCTACGCCCCCTGCCGCCGCCCGGAGGAAGTGATAGCCGCCTGCGGCTACGACTGCGATGCCGATACCGCGAATACGGCGGATTCGGTCTTTTGCAGCCGGGGAGCCGGGCACACCGTGCGGTGGGATGAGGTACCGGGCATGGCGCATATCCAGACGAATGTGCTGAAGGCAGACGAGGAGCCGGAGGAACCGGCCGTGACCCGGCAGCGCAGCGAGGCCTACCGGGGCTCCCTTTTGCAGGATAAAGAGCTGATGCGCATTTTTGAGATGACCTACGGGCCCATCAAGCGGCGGAGCGGCGAAGCGCTGCATACCCCAAAGCCGACCGGGAATAGCCCCAAGCCGGGGAAAGCGGCGCCCCTGCCCGAAGGGCCGGAATATCTGCTGGTGGATGGATACAATATCATCTTTGCGTGGGAGGAGCTGGCCGAGCTGGCGAAAACCGACCTGGACGCCGCCCGGCACCGGCTCATTCAGATCCTGTGCAACTACCAAGGCTACCGGCGGTGCGAGCTGATATTGGTCTTTGACGCCTACAAGGTAAAGGGCAATCCCGGCAGCATTGAACGGCACCATGGCATCAGCGTGGTATACACCAAAGAAGCCGAGACAGCGGATATGTATATCGAAAAAGTGACCCACACGCTGGCCAAGGAGCACCGGGTGCGGGTGGCGACCTCTGATGGACTGGAGCAGATCATCATACTGGGGCACGGGGCAGTGCGGGTGCCCGCCCGGCAGTTCCGGGAGGAAGTGGAGCAGGTGGAACGGGCTATCCGGGAGATCCTGGAGAATATGTAAAAACGGGGAGGCTGCCCAAGGCGGGCGGCCTCCTCTTTGATACTGGGGATGGGGATAAGGGGATCGGTGGCGGAGCCACAGCTGGGGCTCCGCAGAGATTTGAATTTACACCGTGCCGGTGATGACCAGCTTGGTCACGCCGGGGGTGATGCGCCACAGACCGGTTTCGGCATCCTGCACCGCAGTGGCCGCCGGGACGGTAATGGTGCCGGCTGTGGTGGCAAATGCCCCCGTGGCGGTATCATAGGTGTAATCGGTGCCAAGGGTGAGCGGGGCACCATCTAGGGTAACAGTGAGGCCGCTGAGGATGGGGTCGAAGGTATCGGTAACGATAACATAATCCGCGGCAGCGGTGGCGGTATTGCCGCTGTTTTGCAGGTAGAAGGTATAGGTGACCGTTCCGTTTTCCACCACGCTGGTGGGGCTCATGCATTTACTGATGGAAAGCCGCAGCGTTTCCCCTACTGCCACCGTCGCCTGTGCCGTCAACGGGGTGGTCAGGCCGTTGCCGGTGATGGAGGCGGTATTGGTGATGGTGCCGCCTGCGGCAGGCGGGGCGTAGCCGTTGGGCTCGGCCTCATAGATCAGCAGGGCATTGCCGCCCGCCGGAACGGTGATCCCGCCGATCACCAGCGGGGCGCCTGCGGTGACCGTCGGGGCGGGCTGCAGCGTACCGTTGCTGTAATACTTGAGCGAGCCCTCCACATAGGTGAGGGGCACCCGGGTCTCCCCGGCAAAGGCGTACCCGCCCAGGTCATCGGTGACGGTGAGCCCGGTATAGGCGGCCGCGCCGCTATTGCGGATGCTGACGATATAGGTGACGGTATTGCTGCTGCCGTAGGTTGGCAGCACGGCGGTCTTTTCGGCGGCCAGCACCTGCACCAGCTGCCCCTCCACGGTATTGGAATTGGTGGAGGTATCACGGTAGGAAAGGGTTGCGGTATTATAAAAAGCAGCCATAAAATTATTCCCTCCTAAGATCTCATTGGGAAAGCGGGCGAGCGCCGACTCTCCGGTATCAGTTTATGCTGGTGCGCAAAAATGCGTGTTCCCTGCCCTTTTGCAGCTTGACACCGGCGGGCAATCGTGATATTATAGGTGAGCAGTTTTGAGCGCCATAAAAGAATATGGGCCCGTGGCTCAGTTGGGAGAGCGCCGCGTTCGCATCGCGGAGGCCGAGGGTTCGAATCCCTTCGGGTCCACCATTGAGCGCATATCCGAACCCTACATTGTGTGGGGAACGGTGTTCGTTCAAACCAAAAGACACTCCTTACCTTAATCGGTAGGGAGTGTCTTCTTTTATTCTTCACCAGAATACCCGTTCGCTCTGGCGCATTTCAGCGCACCTAAGATCATCTTGTCTTGAGCCAGTGTTCGTTCTTTCAGCTCATAGAGTGGAGTACGGCGATGATCGTCCCATTCAATGAGCTGCTTTTTGTCATGAACGACTTGACCTTCATAGAGATTGATAACCTTGTCGAGCGTGATTTCTTTCAGCACTTGCATTTTCTCACCCCTGAGCGTCCTCGTCTGAGGTTTCTTTTGAACTCTTGACCTTGATACCGTACAGAAGGGCAAGTTCAACCGTCCAAGCTCCGAACCATGCAACGGTCAGACTGTCCGGCACCACTTTGTCATGCGCCGAGAGGACAAGAACAGCAACCGCATACCAAGTGAGATTGAAAATTGCGAGGATTGTGAACTTGGTGCGGCGCTTCATTTTTGGTTTCGGCTTAGACAGCGTTCGCTTACCACTCATAGGAAGCCCTCTCAGCGGCTCAGGAAGCGTTCATGCACGAAGCCAGTATAATTTACCCTCTTGTGCGAGAAAGCCACATAGAGCCATTTAACGCCGTTTACAACGGTATAGTAGCCGTAGTTCTTGACGGTGGTTCCCTTGGGGATTGTCACCAGCACTTTACCGTCCGTCCCCGCAGCGTCACGGACATTCAGGCCAGCACCAGCGGTCACGGTGTAAGTGCCTGCCACAGCCTTATTGAAAGACCGTGCGACACCCTTTGCCTTGACCTCGGTGGTAGGAACAGGCTTGACCGTTTCGGGCTGAGTAGGAGTCACGGTTTTGTCGTAGGTCACATAGGGGAGGTGTCCGTGCTTCTTCCACATACGGGTGTTGTACCCGTTCTTCTTCCCAACGTTACCAACAGCGGTAATCTGCACATTGTTCGCCCAGCGAGGGGAACACTCGACCGCCAGACCGTTTCCGATATACACGCCGATGTGTCCCGTAGTCCACACCACCTCGCCGGGGTCAACCTTGTCCCACCCGGAAGTGGAAGCGTCCTTGCACTTCGTAATCATGGTGTCTGCGCCAATGTCAGGAACGCCGTTGGTGGCGTACTTCGCACCACCGTAGGACTTGGTTTTGTCACCAGTCCAACCCCACAGAACGGCTTTGATAAGGTTCACACAGTCAAAGCCAAAGGTGTCAGGGGTCGCCGCCATAATCATAGAGGTACGAGCTGCCGCCATATTATAGGGGTGGTTCTTGGTGTACCGTGACTTATTGGTGTCGGTCAGCGGCGCACCAAAGCACCCCATGACATACAGGGTCTTGTAGTGCTTGGCAATATCAACGACCTTGGCGACCAGTTCACTTGATTTCATCATAGCTCTTGTCCTCCTTGGTAGCGTCCAAAATGGCCTTGAACTTTGTAAATGCTTCTGCGATGTACTTACAGGACACCATAAGTACCGCACCAATAATCACCAAATTGCTGAAAATATCCACATACTCAGCCGGAATTTCCCACCCGACCATATCTGCAAACAGCGGAAGCGTGGTAATAGCCACACACAGCAAGGTCAGGCCGCAGACAAAAGCGGCGATCTTCAAGCCGGAGTTTATCAGCTTTTCCTTGCTGAACGGTTCCAGCAGGACTTTGATGTTGTAATACAGAGAAAAGGATACATTGGAAAGGTAGGCACACAGGAAAATGAGCATAGCCCAGCCAATGTTCGTCAGGTTGTGCAAAATGGTTTCGAGCATAATTGTTTACCTCCAATTTTTAATTTAGGTGAGTTAGGTGAGTAATCGGGCGTTTTTCCTATAAACTCCCTCTTATACACGCATACTAAGAGAAAGTTATAGGGATTTTGACCCGATTACTCACCTTTTTCACCTTACTTTCGGGTCATGCAGGCTTGTGAAAGCCCTCCAAGTCCTCGATACGGTGGTTGATGACCTTGATCTGTTCCTCAACCACAGGCACACGCCTTGCAAAATTGTTGTGTTCCCGCACTTCACGGGTCAGTTCGTTCAACTTGGTTTCGATAACCGCCTGCTGTTTGTCCAGTTTTGCGTCAACCTTGCTGGCAGACTTGCCGGACGAATAGATGATACCAAGCAAGCTCAGGCCACCCGTGATAATGGCAACCAGAATTGCGTCACTCATGTCCTGCCCCCTCCCTTACTCACCGGTGTATTCTTCCCAGCCAGCGGGATAAGCGTCCGGGGAATACACATTCCCGTCAATCAGGCTGCGGTACAGCTTATTGTTGTAACTCACGATGTCGCCCTTGTTATAAGCGTCATGAGCGCCGGTGGGCTGAGTCCACACGGGATACCCGGAGGGGGTCAGGCCAATCGGAGTGTAGAGGGCGGGAAGTGTGTCAGGTTTCCAATCTGCTTGGGAAGTGTGCGCCTGTACTACCTTGTAGAGCTGCGGGTCGCCTACACCGTTCACACCGTAGGTAAAATAATCACCAACAGCATAGGCATGACCGACCTGATAGGGGTCGTAGATGGTCGCAACCACCATTGCAGAGTCTTCATCAAGGCTCTTGGCGAACATCTGGACAGCCTTGCGGAACTGCTCGGAATTGCGGAGATCGTTCGGGTCAGTCAGCAAAGCGGTCAAGCTGCTGGCATACACACCATCGTCCACTTCCTCAACGGATACGGTTTCAACACCGTCCAGCTCAGGGTGTCCGTTGACATGGTACACGGTGCCGTTCAGGGCAATACCCTGTGCGTTGTCCTCGACAGTCAGGCCGTAGCAACCGTTGTCCTGCATACGCACCCAAGTCAGATTGCTCACAATGCCGAGAACTGTGTCCTTCTTGATGATTTTATACATGGCTTTTCCAACCTTTCTCGTCCGGGTAGAACCCGTACAATGATTTGAAATACTGATTGGTGCGCTGCCGCACCTTGAAACTGTGACCTCGCTTCATGTGACCGTTGTAGGAGTCCACGGAACAACGAATGTCAGCCAAGGTCATTTCGCCCCGGTCGAGCTTTCCTCGGAAAGCCCTGAGCTTGTGTCGAACGATTTTTGTTGAGTCCTTGTTCATCTTCCGAACAACCTTGCCGGTCGGCGTAATGATGAACCTCGTTTTCAACCAGCGGTAATAATCCCTGAGAGGAACAACCCGTGTCTTCTTCAAGTTCAGTTCCAGACCGCACTTCTCGCAGATGATCTTTAACCCGTCCATACAGAGATACAGGTCATCAATGTCAGGGCTGATTGCCACACCATCGTCCATGTATCGCTCATAGGCTTTGATACGGCAGACCTCTTTGAAGTAGTGGTCGATCATATTGGGTAGCATGAGGGCGTTCGTCTGAGACACCTGACTGCCAAGACCCAAGCCCACAGAGCCGAAGTCCGTAACAAAGCTGTTCGCAAGCTCCCTGATTTTCGGGTCATGAAGCCTGCGGTCGGCTTCACGGAACAGCGGCTCATGTGGAGCCGAGTCAAAGAAGCTGTGAAAATCGTAAAGTAGAACCCCTCCTTCCAGACCGTACTTCCTGTAATGCCGTTGGAGGTAACAGGTCATACGGCGCAGGGCAAAGTCCATACCTCGGTGTTTCAAACTGGCTGAGTTGTCATAGATGAAACAGGCCGAATAGATGGGAACTAAACAGTAGTCACACAGACACTTTTGAACCGCTCGTTCCGTGATATGGACTGATCGGATATACCGCTTCTTTCCTCGCTCCATGATGGTGAAAGCGTGAAAGCCACGGTGCTTGAAGGTTCCATTTTGAAGTTCACGATGGGTCTTTGCGATGATCGGAATGATATTGCCGATATACCGCTGAGTTGAGTTTTTCCAGTAGACACCCTTACAGCATTTCTTCCCGGAAAGGTAAAGGTGTCTGAACGAAAAGACTTCATCGAAATCACCACATTCTTTGCTTCGCCGCAGACGAGCTTCGTCCCGCTTGGCTTTTCTGCGCTGATAACGGGCTTCTCTCCGTTCTTCACTTGTCATAGAAGGTTCCCCTCCGTACAGTCTTATTGTCGGGTACGGGTTCTAACTGCTTGTAGTACCAGCCATGAAATGAGCTACCGTACAATCGCTCACCATGCAAGAAGCGTCCGGCTGACTACATCGGACGGGGTGTTTTGGCTTGGTAGCCGGGAACAAGCCCTCCCTCTGCAAAAGGTACTGATTTCGCCCAAAGGGGTTACTACGACTGACCTATGCGAAGTTGCAGAGTCCGAAGGACACGCCATTGGAGTTGCTGGCGTTGTTATTGTTGGCGTTGCCGTTGTTGTTCACATTACAGAAGTTGTTGGTGTTGCCGGAATTAGGAGAACGCTCCCACCAGTTGTTCGCAGAAACGGTAACAATTACAGGACTTGACCCAATGAAAAACTCATGCAGGGAGGTCTTTATACCTCTCGTGGTCAGCTTTCCGAACTTTGGAGATAAGCTGTGCTTCGTCCGTGATGTACTCTCCAAATTCCTTCATGGCGTGGTCAATCCACGGACATTTTTCAGGATTTTGAAGAATAGCGTCATAGAGCAAAGTCAGCTTCGGGCTGAGATTTTGAAGGGCGATGTTGGCGTTAATCAGGTGATCTCGCCGCATTTGCGCTTCATGCTGATTGTGCGGATAGATGTTGTTCGCCGCTCGGACTTCCTCGTGAACCGTGGAAGCCAGCTCAAAGATACGGTTTGTCAGCAGAGGTGCGTATCTTTTAGGAGCCTTGGTGCAGACAGAAAAAGCGTGAAGCTCTAACCGTCTGGCGGTTTCGATGAACTGCATGGAGCTTTCGCCACGCATAGCTTTGATGACTGACACGCCAACATTCCTTTCTTACACCGCCCCTGACGGGGCGGGATTGGTGTTGATGAAACCGAGGATTAAACGCAGAAGCCGAAGGACACGCCACGGGAGGTGCTGGCGGCGCCATTGCCGGCGCCGCCGTTGGCGCTCACACGACAGAAGTTGCCGGTGGTGCCGGAAAAAGGAGAACGCTCCCACCAGTAGTTCGCAGAACCATTGACCTTCTTAATGGTGCTGTTGCCAGCGGTGTAATACTCGTATTGCTTACCTTCACCAGCGTAAGAATACTGAGTAGCGCCAAAGACTTCGATCTCGGACAGAAGGAACAGCTTGTCGGAAGTGGTTTCCAGACCGGAACTGTTGTTACCTACGCTGGTCACTTTGTTGACGAACTTCAACACGCTTTTCAGGTCAGAGGAAAGCTGGTTCAGCAGCGTTGCCATTGTGGAGGTACGCATAGTGGAACCACGCCAGCCGTTCACATTGGTGTTGGAGCCGTTCATGGAATAAGTGGTTTTCAGGCAATCAACCAACTGGAAGGTGATACCAGCCTTGGTGCGGCTACCGTCTGCGGTGGTCAGAGTGTCGTGGTCAAAACCGATGATCTGTGCCGCATAGGTCACGCCGTTGACGGTGATGTTCTTCTTGTCACCGACCTTCCAGTAGTTCGGAGCCTGACCGAACTTGGAAACGGCGGCGATGTTATCCCAAGAGGTAGCTTCCAGCGTAGCGCCAACCACAAAGGGATAGACATATACGATACCGATGACTTCCAGCGTGTAAACCTTGGTCTTCTGAGAGCCGTTATAGGTAAACACGATAGTCCAGTCACCCAGCTCGGTCGGGTATAGGGTAGCATAGCCGGTGGAAGCGACCGTACCAGTCAGGGTTTTGCCGCCCCTGCTCATGGTGACGGTTGTGCCGGTATCAGCGATGACACGCACCTCGGCGGGAGAACCCTTCTGGCTAAGAGCATACAGAGCGTCATTTACCGTGGGGTCGCTGCCGCTCAGTTCCAGTGCCGACTTGGTGGTGTCGGACAGCATATTCGCCTTGGTTAAGGCGGTGCCGACCACATCACAGCCTGCGGCGTTCAGGCCAATGTCGAGGGTGGCGGTGCCAGCGAGAAGCTGTGTGCGCCATTCCTCAAAGGTTGCAGGCATATCGGTAGGAGCCTTGACAGATCGGGACTTACCGTTGCCCTTGATGACAGTATCTTTCATGAAATTTCCTCCTTACTCTCCGCAGTTATACAGACCAACATAGGCGAAAGCGTCCACCGTGCGGTCGATCTTGGAATACAGCTCGGTTTCCACCTCGGTCAGCGTTGTGTCGATGACATACAGGAGATATTCAATATTGTTTGCCGTGGAAAAAGTGAGATTGTCCAGACTGCTCGGAACCAGCGGTGCGTCCGGGGGAAGCGTGAGCTGCTTTCGGAGAACCGTCAGGTTGTTCAAGTAGGCTTTCACGAGAGATTGGGTGGGCGTATCACCCATCGCCCAATTCGTCTTTGCCGCAACCACCACCGAGGAAGGGTCATACGGAACTTGGTAGATCGGGTCATCAGCGACTCCTTTCTCCGCTCGGTATGCCGCCAACTGTCCGGGGAGAGAAGTCATGCGGTTGGCGATATAGGCTACCGCCTGTCCCACACGGTTCATGTCCCCGTAATTGTAAGCACCCTTCATGCCAGCCATGTACTCGGCCTTTTCCTCAGCGGAAAGGCTCGAAAGCCCTTCCGTGAGGATTTTGTTTTTCAGGGTAAAAACCCTGTCTACATCGGCCTGTGTGCGGTCATAGACGAGATTATCAATAATACTCATATCAGACCTTTCACCTTCAACTTTCCGCTCAGAGAGCCGTTAAATGTGATCTCGTCCACCAAGATCAATGCGTCCATTTCATCGGTGTAGAGCGTCTGTAAGCCAATCACATCGCCCACTTCCAACTCAGGATTGCCACGGTACTTTGTCTGATAGGTGTTTCTCATTTGCAGATACTTTTTCATCTGATCGGCAAGAGCGGCGCACATCGTATCGTTGGTGATAAGGGGGTTTTCCTCCTTGTCAATTTCTCCATCGAGAGCCACGGGATAGGAAACGACCACCGAGTTCTCAGACAGAGTTTTGCCGGTAATGACTACGGTTTTAGTGCCGGAGGATAACACCAAATCCGCAGCTCTGGCGTAAATGTTGGAGGATACCAACGAGCCGCCAGAAACAGAGATAGAAACATCTTGTGCAAGACCAGAGAACTCGACATGAAGCTGAGTTTCGGTGGTCGTTCCCTCGAAAAGTTTGGTGGTATCATTTGCCGCCGTGTACGCATACTTGGCGACAGACACCGCTTTGAGCTGGTCGATCTTTGCGATGGATTGAGAGTCCTTGTCAATCGAGTCAAAGTCCAGCGTGAAGTCCGTTTCACGGTAGTAGAGCTTGCTCACCCGCATACGGCGGTACGGCAGGCCACCGTTCATCGTGACCTCGATTTTGGTGCAGTCAATCGCCGCTTCGCTGTTGACAAACACCTCTGCCGAAGTGATACCCGTCACGGTCTGCGTGTCCAGCAGCTTCGTCCCAGCGTAATACTTCACCTGAATAGAGGTGGGGTACTCGTCCAAGGGGGTATCAAAGCGGAGCGCCAACACGGGAAGATCGTGAGAAACATCAAAGGTCTTGGTAAAGGTCGGCTTCGTGGCATAAGTGCCATCTGCCGCAGTCATCGCTTCGCTGATAAACCCTCGACCGGAGGGGTCGGTGTCTTCGACAATGACCTGATCTCCACCGTTCAGTGTCCAGCGGTTCAGTTCCAACGCCGCATAGGTGTTGCCGACCTTATTGCCACGGTCAACGGTGTCCCACTCGCTGTACCACAGATGACCGTTATCCGCCCATACGCCGCTGTAAATACCAACCACAGTCACACCAAAAGGCTTGATGTGAATGATATTGTCATCGTCTGTAAACAGGCGGCAGCGGCAGGCGTGAGCGATCAGTTGCAGGCAGTTCATGTGCGAGTCAATGGGGAGTGCCGCCGTAGTGAACATCTGCTTCAAGGTTGGGTCAATCACCCACGGGTGCGTCCCCTGCGCTGTCAGCGTCAGGTCTGCGTCCAAAAGCACTTCCTCAGCCATGTCATAGAAGTTTTTGGAACCGAGCTTGCTCTTGTAGAAGGTTCCGGTCAGACTTCCAACCAGACCTGTCCCTGTGAAGGTGGCCTGATTTTTGGCGGCTTTCGGTTTGCTGTTCAGCACATACTTGTCCGCTTTCAGCCACTCGACCTTACCCGTGGGAAGCATATAACCGTATCGGAGAGAAATCGGTGACTTCTTATCCAGATAGGCATAAATGCCTTTCGGGTTATCCGGGTCATAATTGTGTTCGTAGTCCAAAAGAACGAACTGCATGGTTTCTTGCGGCAGTCTGCGGGAGAGCGGGTCTACATCGTGAGACTCCTTGATGGAAACAATGTCATCGTTTCCAAATTTCTTCTGCACACCGTAGAGAACCTGTTGTAACCGAGGTCGGCGGTACGGGAGGGTGTTCCCCATCGTCAACACGATCTTGTCACAAGAAGCGACCTTCGTGTTGATGACCAGCTCTGTCCCCTCTACGGGAAGGGTCAGACTTTCCAGCACCGCACCGTTCAAGTAAAAATCAACCGTCACGGTGTCAGGCCATTCCTGATAGCGGGTGTCAAAAGTCAGCGTGATACCGGGGAAGGTATGAGGATTGCTGAAAGCACGGGTCAGCACCGCAGGGGTGGTGAACTTGCCCTCAGCATTACTCATGTGGCTCGAAACGAAGCCGTCATACATCGTCCCGGAAGAAGGAACGATGATCGTATTCCCGTCCAGCGCCCAGCGGTTCAGTTCCAAGGCGGCGTAGGACTCCTGATAATCATATCCGTAGTCCAGTGTGTCGAACTCAGAATAGCTCTGCGCCCCGTTACTGACCCAATTACCGTCTGTTGCCGCCGCCGTGTCCACCTGAGAGAAGGTGATCTCCACGAAGGACTGTTCACGGAGCATAGACTTCATCGACAACTTGTAAGCGTTGCTTACCTGTTTCACGGTTACACCTCCTTAGAACGGTTCGCCGCAGTCAATGATGTTGACTTTGCAGTTGATGTAGTCCGCAGGAAGCCCCGTGTTTGGGTCAAGGTGGTATGGGGTCGCCGTGCGGTCGCCGGGGTACATCTTTCGGGTTGTCCAGCGGTTGTTTACCATATCGGGATAAGTGACTGTCACAAAGAAGTTCTTATCAAAAATCTGCAACATGGCAGACCACTGTTCCGCTGTCAAGTAGCCCCAAAAGAGGTTGTTGAGCTTCTGTTGATCTCTGCCTACCTTCTGACCTACCACAACGCCGTTGGCGTTTCTGGCAGAGTCTACGATAGTGGCAGACAGCAGTTCTAAGCCCCTGCGGGGCTGAGGAAATTTTGTGCCATTGATTGTAATGAAACTTTGCATTTCCTCAGCCCTCCTTAGTAGGCATTGGCGAATACGCCAGTAGATACTTGCCGACCACGCTTCTCCTTGTAGCGGTCGTAGGAATGACCGATTTCATTGTCGCCAATGACAACGGACATATCCTTTTCCTCCACAACATTCAGCAGAGCGTAGATAGCGGCGATCACGCCATCATTGGCAACGGATACGCCAGCGGAGATACCCTCAACGATCTGGTCATTGTTGGCGACCGCCGTTCTGCGACCCATCGCACCGACCATTTCCGCACCCGCTTCACGGGCGATAAAGAGCTGCCCTTCGTTCGGGAAGCCACCGTCTTCAAAGAACGGAATGTGCGGAATATCCACCAATCGAATATCAAACGCCGGAATAAGCGTGATACCCATGACGGTCAGACCATCGAACTGAATGTGGAACATATCATTGATTGCGTCAATGACACCGTTCACAAGTCCAATGATGGAGTTTGCCATCTGCCGGACGAACCGAGTGATCGGGTTATCGTCCAGTGTCCATGCCGCATAAGACAGGGACAAACCCGCCGCCAACACCGCCAGACCAAGGCCAACACCCGCACCGCTCAGACACAGCAGGACACCGAGAACGATCAATGCGCCGCTGAGAATACCCGTGATGACCGATACGACTTTCTTAATGGAATTAACAACAAAATCCCAATTCAGGGTAGCAACAGCGCCAAGGCTCAATGCGCCAGCCGCCATCAGGCCAAGACCAAGAGGAAGGGCGACTCCGCTCAGAGCAAGGATAGCGCCGACCGCCAAGAGAGCGCCGCCGACAACGGTGGTAATCATGCTGATCTTCTGTTGAACATTGTCGGAGAGGTCATTCCAGTTCGGCATGATAGCCGTACCCATTGTGACCGCACCCGCCGCCAGCAGAGCCAGACCCAACGGGATATTCGCCCCGGAGAACGCCAGTGCCGCACCGATAGCGAGGAACGCCACAGATACAACCGTGGTAATAATGGCAATCACATTCTGGATTTCATCGCTCAGGCCATTCCAGTTGAGAGCCATTACGGAAACCAGAGAAGTAGCGCCAACAGCCATCAGCGCAATACCGAGGGGCATACACCCGGAGAAAGCAAGGATAGCGCCGAGTGCCAAGGTTGCTCCGCTGACCAGCAATCCTACTCTGGACAAGGGAGAAGCCAGAGCGTTCGAGATACTGTTCCAGTTTAGAGCTGCGGCGGATACAAGCGTGACAGCACCAACAGCCATCAGCGCAATACCCAGCCCGATTGCAACTCCGGTAAAGGCCAACATAGCACCAACCGCCAGAGAAGCACCCGCCAGAACTCCCGTTAAGGTGGTCAAAGCGTCAGTGAGGTGTCGGTCGCTGTTGTGCCAGTTGATAATAGCGGCAGTCACAAGGCTTGCTCCGCCCAAGGCCATTAGAGCAATACCAAGAGGAAGGTTCGCCCCGGAGAACGCCATAATTGCGCCAAGAGCCAGCAGGAAGCCGCCGACAACACCTGTAATGAGAGCCAGCGTACTTGCCAGTTCGCTACTCATAGCTGTCCAATTCAGCCCAACGGTAGCCGCAAGGCCGACTGCACCAGCCGCCATCAGGCCGACACCCAGCGGAATATTCACACCGGTTACGACCAGAATTGCGCCTACCGCCAGCATAAAGCCGGAAACAATCGTGGTGATCTCTGCGAGAGTGTCTTCGATCATCTTCTTGATTTCGCCAATGCGGGTCTGCACAGCGTCACCAAGGAAATCGTAGGTGGGCAAATCGAAATCAAATCCGCCTACGCCGCCAGCACCAGCCCCGGAACCGCTTCCCGTGTTTGGAGCAAAGACATTCAGCTCGTCAAAGCCTGCGGTGTACTGCTTCAACTTCTTGGCAGCACCGGCAGCGTCATCGAGATTATCCGCCAAAGACCCAGCTCCGACAGCGGCGCTATTCACTCCTGAATAGTCCACATCGGTTAGCTTGAACCCTGCAAGGTTGGCAAGGGCATTGGCGATCTCTCGAATGACCTGAACAACAGCGATTGCATAGGGAAGAATTGCGTTCAGTGCGGGAATGAAGATGTTACCGATCGCTCGTGCGGCCTGTGTAAGCTGTGCCTGCAAGATACGAAGCTGGTTTGCGGGAGCTTCCAGCGTTCTCGCCATATCGCCCTGAGCGGTCGTTACCTGAGTCATAATGGCATAGTATCTCAACTCGGCCTTTTCTGCCTGCGTCATGTTTGCAACGCTTTCCTTGATACCAAGGTTCAAAGCGGTCTGCTCCAACCGTGCCTGCGACAAATCGTAGCCCAAGCGCCGCAGAGGTTCCAACTCACCGGAAATACCGGACTGTAACTTCTGCATTGCGTCTTCAATGGAAATATTGAAGAAGGAAGAAATGTCGTAGCCGAGCTGTGTCAGGTTTTGGCTCATGAGCTGCGCTCGTTCTGCTGTGTCACCGAAGCCGGTCAGCAGCGTGTTGAAAACGCCCTGATTGCGGAGCCACTGTGCCGGGTCAATGCCCATAACATCGGATACCTTTTCGGCGTAGTTTTGAGCTTCGGCGGCATACTGCCCCAAGGCAACCGTGAACAGGTTCAGGTCTTCTTGGTACTTGTTGGATTCCGTGACCGCCTGTGCGATGAAATGACCGATTTTGCGGAAAGTGATTGCAACAGCGGCGACATTCAACGCTTTCAATCCGCTTGTGAACTTCCCGGTAGTGGAGGTTGCTTTACGGGCAGAAGCGTTGTATTTCTCCGTGCTGGTAATCAGTTTTTGGATTTTGGACGGGAACGCCGAGAAGCCGTTGGACACCTTCTGCATTTCATCGGCAAAAGGCTTCATGGCGGCGGCAAGAGCGGTCATCTGCTGTGTGAACTTGTCAATGTCCGCCGCTTCCAAATCCTCGATCACCTTCGGCAGCTTGGAGAGCTGATTGATAAAGGTGGTCATATTGGCCTTACCCAACTCGGAGAGAGGGCGTAAGCCGTTGGCAAGGGAAGTCAGCTTGTCACCGTCCGTCCATTTCAGGCCAGCGAGAGCGGTGTTGATTGCCGTGAGCTGGTTGGCGATGGAGGAAGAAATCTTCACATTTCCAACCTGACTCAGAGCGGTCAGCGCATTGGTAAGCCGGGTGATCTTCTGCGAAGCGTCACCGCTGTTCAAGCCTTTCAGAGAATTGGAAAGCTCCCGAATACCCTGAGCGGTCTTGCTCAGACCCGTTGCGCCGCCGTTGGTAGCGGTTTTCAAACGATTGAGTGTGTTAATCAGGTTTTGAAGCCCTGTGACCGCCTGCGTACTGTCATTGACGATCTGAAACTCCAACCCCTGAATTTCCACATTGTCAGCCACTTACGCCACCACCTTTCTCTTGAAATTTCTTGTTGACCGACACCATAAAGGCTTCCATGTATGCCTTGGCTTGGTCATCGTGTTTTTCTTGAAGCTGCTTCTGCTGTTTCTTGTCCTGCCGACTGAACAGCTCATAGGGGCTTTCCCGATACGGTGTAGGCTTGGTTCCCTTCTTGGCGAAAGCACGAAGAACCGGGGCAGCGTCAATAAGAGCTTCGTAAAAATAAGCTCCTTGGAGCCAAGCGTCTTGATTTCTCAGGTCTTGCCTGATCTGCGCCGCCTTTCGGTAATACTTCACCAATTCGCAGTCCTGTTCCCAAAACTGCTCATAGGTCATGCCGATGGAAAGATAATACGGAAAAACCTCATAAAACTTTGGTGTGTAAGCGAGAAGGGGAGCGGGGCGATGGTCGCCGCCGCCCCCCTCACTTCTGGAAGATCGGTCGCTTACCAGCCGGTCTTCCAGTTCAGGTTTCCCTCGTTGCCCTCCTGCTCAGGCTCGTCCAGCAGACTCAGCAGGGGGTCGTTATACATCTCTACCAGAGCGGCAATCAGCTCGTCCTTGTGGTTCATACGAGCGTAGATGTTGTCGATCACATCACGCTTCACGAACCGATGATGGGCGAGGAACGCACCGGCAAACAGAGCCGGAAGCAGGGTCATAGGCTTGCGCTCCACATCGGCGGCAACGAAACCGTTCTTCTCCATCGCTTCAACGGTCTTGCGGGTGTATTCCAGCGTGTAGGTCACGCCGGTAGTAGGGTCATTGATAGTCAACTGCTTTGCCATGATAAATCCTCCTTATCAATACGGCGATTGTTGATGTCTTAGGTTGCGGAGAAAGCGATGGGGGTGGAAGGAGCGATGGTGATGTTCATGTTCACCACTTCGTTCACGCCGCCGCCCACGGGATACACGGACAGCTCACCGTCAAAGCTGAACTTGCCGTTAGAGCCATCGGGAGTAACAGTGCCATCACTCTCGGTGCCGCCAAACCAGACCGCATAGCTGACCTTCTTGCCTTCCAAAGCCTTGAGGGTCTGGAAATCAGCCAGCGTGTAGTTGGCGGTGAAGGACAGACCATCGAGGGACTGGATACCGGCGATGTAGGTCTGCATATTGTCGCTCAGGGTGGTGGTTTCCAGCATTTCGGGTTCGCCGCCGAGGTCGGGGAACTCCTTAATGTCGATCAGCTTGCTCCACTGTTCACCAGTGTCGGCTTTCTTCATCAGAAAAACCTTGTAGGTGGAAATAGCCATTTCATTTACCTCCTGTAAAGAGTGGTTCCGTCCGTTTCAGCCTTGTATCGGGCAACCAGACGGTAAATTGTTGCGTTCTCCAAATTGGGAACCGGGGACAGAGAAATACGCCGGAAATTCTTGGCGTACATGAGATCGTCCACGAACCTCATGATTTTTCGGCAAACGGATTTCTTACCGCCTGCCTTATCGGAGTAGACATTCACCTCGTACATCAGCGTAGCGAACCTCTCCGTATCGCCGCTGTCCATGTGGGCTTCCGTGGTGTAGTTATCCTGCTCCACCAAGCTCACATAGGGGAAACGGGTAGGGGCATTGACATACTCGCCGCTGACCAAGATACCGGGAAACTGCGCTCTCAGGGCTTCCGCAATCGGCGTGTAGATTTGACTCTCCACATCAATCATGAAAATACCTCCTTCGCAATCTCCGTGAGCCGGTCTTGCAGCTCTTTCACCGTTTCATACATCGGCATATTGGCGGGGTTGCCGTGGGTGATGACCACGAACCCGCCGTTCTTCTTTTCTTTCAGCACTCCGTTCGTGCCGGGTTCGCCGTAATAACCCCAAGACTGTTGCTTGCCGTGACCTTGACCGTACTCGCCACGCTTCATATTGCGATCTCTGGCTTCCGGGTGGTTATCGGGATAGGTCACACCTGTGCCGAACTCGATAAATAAAACCGCTTTACCGACTGCCACAATCGCCCTTGCATTTTCACCTCGATATTCCGCAGATACAACAACATCATTTGTGCCATCATAGGCTGCGTCATCGAAACACGCAGAAGCAATTCCGACCCCTATCGCAACTAAGCGTTCAAGAAAAACCGTGGTACGATCTCGAAGCCAAGTTTTACGATTTTCAACTTCCCGTATCAGCCGCTCAATCCCTCTCCCGGAGAGCGGAACATTGATTGTCTGACTCACGATACCGTCACCTTACTAACCGCATAGGAAATGGAGTTAAGGGACTTGGCGACCCGCTTGACCATGTAATCGTAGAGCGGTTTCCCGTCTTTGTCATACACAGGCTCCTTGTCGATGAACAGCACGGTATTCTCGTCAATGGGGCAGCTCAGGTCATCGGTGACGATCACCTTGTCATACCCTGCGAAATTACCGAACTGCTCCACCTGAGCGGAGCCGGTCGCCGCCGAGATGTTGGCGTTCATCGCCACGGCAGGCTTGTAAACCACCAGTTCCTCGCCGGTTTCGTTGCCGTACTCGTCCTTGGCGGGACCCTTGCTGTCATACAGCAGATACCAGAAGGGCGATTTGTTGCGGTTCAGCGTCCTCATGCACTCAACCTCCCATTACAGCGGCAAAGGGAACAATGTCCCTCAGCAGCGTAGGCGGCACATCGCCGTCTTCATAGGAGCGGGAGATACCGTTCTCGCTATGAGCGGTCTGCCCTTCGGCTCCCCGCTTGTTCAGCAGATACACGGCGATCTCCACCTGAATATGAGCGTACTGGTCAGGCACGGCGGTTACGGTGGGGTTAAAGGGGTATGCCTTGCGGCATACCTTGTTTCCGGCGATAGAAAGGTAGGTGGAAAGCGTGTCCTCGTCTGTCTCGCCGGTCATGGCTTTCACCATTTTCAACTTTTCAGCGTCCGTCATGCTTTCCACCTTTCCTTTCTAAAATGTTTGTTTTACTCCTGCGTCACTCTTAGCCGCCAGCAACGGCCTTAGTGTTCACGGGGTTGTTTGCGTCATTGGCGATGAAGACGCTGCGGCTGTAAGTGGGAGCGGTAAACTCGGTAGAGATACCGGTAAACTTACCATGGAACCACTCAGGGCCGTGGTCAAGGCCGATCTGACCAAAGAGCTGATACTTCTCGCCAGCGCCGACCTTTGCCAGCGGCTCAAGGAAGAAGTTGCCCTTGCCGGGAACAGGCTGATAAACGGGAGCCAGAACGCTCAGGTTCAGCAGCAGGGCAGTACCGGCAGGCAGGTACTCACCAAGATACAGGTAGACAACGCCGATGGGCGTGACCACGCTGGACAGGGAGATACCGTTGATGTTACGGGCAGCGGGAACCACGGTCAGACCGTTCTGAACAGCGTCAGCGTTGATCTGGAACATGGTCACAGCGTCACACCACAGGCACAGGCCATCGGTGGGAGCGTGAGCGCCGTAAATCTTCTTCACCATGTCGGCAATATCCCACAGGCCGAGGGGCTTGGAAGCCATCGCCGTAGTGTTGGAAGTGATTGCGGGAACCAGACCACGGGTCTTGTTGATCTTGGTGTCATCAGTGGCCTTGTTGTAGACACCGTTAATGAAGGTGTACTCAATGTCGGCATTGACCTTCATCATCTTGGCGGCAACCTGAAAGTCCAGCTCGTTCATAGGGTTGGCCTGCTGACCCGCCACATTGATACCGCTCAGAGTACCCATGTTAGACATCTTCCCGTAGGAAATGCCCACAGACTCCTGAAAGATCTGAGTCACATTGGTCTTCTGCGCACGGGTCACAACGGTAGCGTCAGGGGCGGTCAGAGAAGCACTCTCGCTGATAGCAGGCTGAGCGCCGCCGCCAGAGGTGAACTCCTGACCGGTCACGAACTCAACATGGTTCGTGGTCTTGGCACGACCGCCGATGATAGAACTCAGAGGGGTGCGGGTGTTGCCCTTGTTAAAGAGCATACCGGAGTAATTGAGTACCCCGAAACTCATAGCAAACTGATCTGCCATAGTAAAAACTCTCCTTTACTCTTTTTTCGCCTGCGCTTCCGCTTCGGCTTGCAGGCGGGTGTAGTAAGCAACGGCGGCAAAATCACCGTTTGTCCGTGCTTCCTCGATTTTCTTGGCGTAATCCATCTCGTCAGTACCGCCACCGGCACCGGGAGTGGGCTTGGGGGTCTTTTTCAGAGCGTCAGCCTTGACCTGTTTTGCATACTCGTCAAGGAACTTCTGCTGGTTGGCAAACACCTTGGCAGAGTCACCATCAGCCATCGCCTTTGCGGTGTCCTCAGCAAGAGCCTCGTCATAGCCCTGAGCGATGAACTTGGCCTTGAACTCGGAAACACGCTTGGCTTCCCGCAGCTCGGAAAGCTCCTTCTCCATGTTGGCGAACTTTTCCTCCTGCTCCTGCTTCTTCTTCTCGTCCTCACCCAACAGAGCGTTGTGCTTGCGCTTCCACTCAGCGGCTTCGGAGTTGGCCTTGGAAACAGCGGCTTTCTGCTTTTCCAGCTCGGCAGCGTTATCCTCATACTCGAACGCTTCCAGAGCTTTCAGCTTGTCTTCCGCAGACATTTCCGCATAGCCCGTGATTTTGCTGGTGTCGATCTTTGCCATAATGATTACCTCCTGCGTTTAACAAGGCTGTTCACTCAGCACTATTTTCCGTTTTTACGGGTTGTCTCCCGTTTGCGATTAAGGTCTTCCCTGACCATTCAACGCCTTGCGGCGGTCAAATCATTGTCTTCGCCTTTCTCATATCTCCGAAAAGACTGAGCTTTCACGGACTGTCCGAAAACTCCGAGGGCATTGGAAGGAAAAATAAAAGGGCTACCAATACCTTTTCGGTATCAGTAGCCCGTAATGGCTGTCCCTATCACCTATGCGATAGGCTGTTCATATTTCTTTTTGCTGCTGACCGCCCACACGATCACCTTCTCGTGTCGTTCTGCGATCTCAACGGTCTTTCCCGTAGTCAAGATTTCCTCAATCTGTCTGACCGCTTCCGGGGTCAGGCGGATTTCTTTCTCCATCAGGATTAACCTCCTTCTGCTTGGTTGCGAGTTCAGCGGCCTTTTTCTCCTGTTCCTCAGCGTAATCCATGCTCATACGGTACGCAAGCTGCGGGTCAGAGAACAAACCACAATGGGTAAAGGCCAGAACCGGGGCGATCTTCGGATTGGCAAGCATAGCAGTCAGCACATTTGCCTTTTCCGTGATATTCTCGTAATTTCTGCGGGTAAAGCGGATTTCCAGACCACTGAGTTTCAGCGTCAGGTCGCTCAGGTCACGGCAGATACGCAGAACCAGCTTTAAGAAATCCTTCTCAGACTGCTTGAACATCAGCTCGGAGTCCTTCGCTCTGGCTTCCGCCGCCGACCAGCCATCACGCATGATGACCGCAGAGCCGGTATCGCTGGTGGAAGAACCACCGTTGCGGTTCGGCATACCGCAGATCGTCAGGACGGTGTTATACATACTGTCCACGAGGGTCTGCGTCTGTGTCTGGTTCATTTCCGAGGTCAGATACTCGATCTCGGCCTTGAACTGCGGGTCAATGTCCTTGTACTTGATTGCGCCCTCGTCACGAAGCTGGTGAAAATCCTCGGTGTTAATATCAACATTGTGGAACAGCATGAGCGCCTGTACGAACTGCTCCACACCGTCAAGGCGGTTGCTCTCCACGGTGTTGATAGCGTCCAACAGAGGGAGGACAATCTCAAAGGCACCCAGCCGAGCCTTATTCGCCGGGTACTCGATGATGGGAATACCCAAAATCTGAGGTTCGCTCCGAATGATCGCCCAAGTGTTCTCCACCTCGTAGTAGTGGTCACGGGTGTAGCAACTGAAAATCAAATTGCCGTTCTCGTCCTTCACATACTTCACGCCCATCATGGCGGGGTTGCCGAGGGCGGTGGAGTAGACCACGAAAGCGAAGCGGGGGTCAAGGGTGAAAATCTCGAAGGGGGCTTCGTCTTCCTCCACATCGGCTTCCCCATCAGGAAGTACCATGCGGTAGGAAGTGCCGCCGATGTGCGACCAGTCCGCCAGTTCCTTGTCCTTGGCAGGCTTATCCTCACTGAGAACATAATCGTTCAAGCGGCTGACCTCAGCGGAAATGTTCTCGTCATCGCTGCGGCTGACATATTGGACAGGTTCGCCCATCAGATAGCCGACCTTGAAAGACACGATCTCATTGGCTCGGTTTTCAACGACCTTGTTGCAGATTTCAGGCCGTACTTCCTTCTCTCGATAAAGCACGGGCTGATCTCCACGATAGTACCGATAGAGATAGTCAATGTCGGCGCTGTTTTGCAGATGGACGAACAAAGCCTTTTGCAGAACATCAATGATGTTCCCGGCATTGATTTCGGCAACATCGGTATAGATCACACGGCGACCAAACAACGCTCTCGCACCCACTTACAGCACCTCCTTCCCTCTACCTATTATCTCTCTTATCATTGTACCAAACTCTCCAATGGTTGTCAATACTAACCTTTTATCATACCATTCGCCACAACATTTGTCAAAACCAACCTTTCAGTAGGGACGCTTGAAGACCTCCACCTTACCCCCGGACAGCATACGGATTTCGTTCTCCAACAGAGAGAGGGAGTCGGGAGCGTCATCGTGCGGAACCTTGCCGGAGCGGGTGTAGGTGGTCACTTCCTTCATGAAGTTCCAATACTGACTGCCCCGCTTGTAGGTGGAGGGGTGCTTGAAGTAGAAGTTTTTCTTGATGTTGTCGGAAGCGAACTCAATACGGGTCTGCTTATTGGAGATCGTGCGCTTCGTGCGGATACCCACGGAGTACCCTCGATCTCGAATGATCTGGTCAACATCTCTGGCGTAATACTGACCGGCATTGTTGGACTCAAAAACAGCAGAAGCCACCTTGTTCTCGATCAGGCACTTGGCACATTCCGGCTTCGTCACCTCAGCGGGAGAGTCATCAAAGACCACATCAACGATATACACATCGCTGCCGTAAATCTTCGCCACTGGCATAGAGGTCGAGTCCGAGCCGCTTTCCGCCGTATCACCAACGGCGATGATGGTGTCCGGGTCACGATCTTTCGGCAGCTCAAAGAAGTAGTTCAGCTCGTCCTTGTTGAACAGCAGACCCTTCGCTTCAAAGGGCTGTTGCTGAAATTCGCTCTCAAACTGCTCTGCGCTCAGAAGTTCCCGCTGCTCCCGGAAATAGGCGGTGGTGAAGACCTTCTTGCCCTCCCGCTCATACTCATAATTGCTCTCGTCCGTCACGAGATCGAGGGCGGGTATCTCAATCGCTCTCCAAGCCCACCCCTCCCGCTGTGCGTGTTCCTGCACACGACCGATGGGGTCATACAGGGAATAGCGGGTTCCGGTGAAGACCATCGGCGTACCTTCAATGGCACGACCCATAATATCGCCGGAGATCACTTCCCACTTGTCATCAAGCCGCTGACGGTTCTTCGCTTCCTCACGACCCTCTACGCAGTCATCGAGGTAGAGGACATTGGTGGCTTCGGACAAGCCCACCTGCCGAGCGTCAATAGAACGACACATGATGGTAGGGAAACGGGACTTGCTTTTCAGGTTCACCGTCTTCGTGTCGGCGTTGGTCTGTACCAGCCGTGCGTCCGGGAATACATCGTAGAACAGGTACTCGTTAGGGACTGTCAGGTATTCCAGACAGCCATTGTAGAAGCTCTTTACAAGGTCATCGCCTGTCCCTTCCATCAGGGTCGAGCGGTCAGGAAACTTGCCGGAGATCATATTCACAAAATTGATACCCGTTTGAGACTTTCCCGCTCGTTTCGGCATGGAGATCGTCAAAAGACGCAGCTTTCCGTCCAAAACATCTTGAAACCCCTGCACCATCGGCCTGAGATAATGCTTACGGGGGGCATAGAACCGCTTTTCCGGCTTGCGGTCGAGTTCGATATAGGTCATGAAGGAGTCAAAGTCATGAGGTGCTTCAAAGAGAAGACACCGCCGCCACTGTTCATAGAACTTCGCCCCGCCGCCACGGACTACCTGATCTGCGGAGAGCGCCAGCAGCTCCTTGTTCACCTTATGCGCCGCCGAGAAATCCTCGGTTTCCCACTCCCGGCACAGAGAAAAGAGGTCACTGTACGCCCCGTTATCTCCCGGTCGCCGGTCGATCACGGCTCGGATAGAGCCGGAAAGTTTTTCATAATTCATGTGCATTTCCTTTCCAACAAAAAACGAGCTATCTGTGCATTTCTACACAGATAGCCCGTCATGGCTGTCACTCCTGCCCTTGCAGAAGCCGATTATAGAATTTTCGGTATCACAAACGCCAAAACCAGCAAAATAGAACTGATTATCAGAAAATATCCGATTACATTGAGAAAAAATCTCATGGTATCAGCCCTCATACTCCGAAATTGTCTTATTGTCCCAATCCAGAACCCCTAAATAGCCGCCCTCGGTGTCAGAGTACAACTCAACTGTTTTTATCGTGTGTACTGTCTTCCATTTCACTTTGCCACGCCAGTTGAAATAGGCTTGGGTCTTGGTGTCAGGGATACCCGCCAGCTCTACATAGATGATCTGGCGATTTTCCAGCGTCACATTGAGCTGTAAATCCTCGCTGTCATAGATTTTACCACAAATTACGGTCATTGGGTTATTGTCCACGATAGAAACATCGTGAAAATCAGTCACGCCAATGGTATCAAACACTTCACGATAGCTTGCGATCTCGTCATCGGTAAACCCGGCTTCGGAAAAAGCGGTATCCCATGTTACGGGTTCCGCCGAGTCCTTCTTAGAACACCCGACCAGAAAGAAGACTACGATAACCGCCAGCCCTATCAGCCACGCCATCTTTTTCATTTCACCCAACCTTTCTTACCCCATCATTTACTTTCATAAAGATATTTATAGGCTTTATTCTTTTGCTCGGAAGTATAGAACGAAATAAAGAAAAGTTGCTCTCCGGTTACATCGGATATTCCGTAATTTCCAACATAAAACATATCATCGCCGTAACCCGCCCGCCTGAGCATATCTATGTCTTCACTACGAAGTCCATAAAGGTCTTTCATATTCAGCACCCCGTTTTCAAAATCGGCTCATGAACGCCCTTGACCCAGTTCATATCGCCGTACTTATACATTCCCTCATACAGAGGACGGTTGCCAAGAATACTCTTGATAGTGGACACCTGAAACCGCTTGCCGGAGCGGGTCTGGTATCCCGCCTTTTCCAGCAGCTCCGTGATACCCAGCATGGAAACGCCGTCTTCATGCTTCTCGAAGATGAACTTCACGATAGGAGCTTCCTGCTCGTCAATGGTGAGAACACCATCGACCACCTTGTAGCCGTAAGGACGGCGACCGCCGCTGTACCCGCCGCAGGAAGCCTTGATAGAACGACCCTTACCGGTTCGCAGAGCGATGTTCTTTCTCTCCTGCTCTGCCACGAATTGAAGCAGCGCACGGTAGATGTTGGCAAACTCGCTGCCCTCCGTGAAGCTCTCCTGCGTACTCAGAAGTTTGATGTTCTTCTTTTCCAGCACATACAGGTAGTAGAAGTACAGCTTGGTATCACGAGCCACACGGTCATTCTTGAATACGATCACCGCTTCATAGGGAGGATTGCTTACATCGTCCCCATAGAGGATTTCGTTTAGGCCGGGGCGGTCATCTTTCGCACCGCTGATTTCATCAATCTTCCAGTCTACGATGTTATAGCCGTTTTCGTTGGCGTAGAGAAGAATGGCTTGCTTCTGAACCTCGATACCGTATTTGTCATCATCGGCCTGTCGCTCGGTGGAGACTCGGATATAGCCGATTGCGTTTTTGAATGTCATCATAAGATCACCTCTTGCATATAAGATAGCATAGGTGAATGTAATTGTCAATATGTAAGTGTAAATAAGCCTTTTTATTTTTTGCGGATATTTTTCAGCTTACCCCGCCCTCGCTGCCGCTGGCATATCCCCCGCCCCCGTCACCCATTCACGCCGCTCAGATCAGGCCGAAAAAGCGCAAAAACAACCGCCCCGGAATAACACCGGGGCGGCGTTCACTTATTCAATTTCAATATTTCAATCAGGATTTGCACCGGTAGCAAAAGCAACAAAAGAATTAAATACACGCTTTCACCGCCTTTCAACCGGGGATACAAGATAGCAGCTTGCGCCGCCGTGCTTTTTCCTTGCTTATACCATGTTCTACACCCCCGCTAAAATACCGTATCAACCACAGTAAGAATTGTTACCCATAGATCAATGTATTGTGTGCTGTATCCGGTATAATCGCCCTTGTCAAATTCTGTTTTGCCCGTGATAACATAACCAACTTGTTTTGCATCCCCGTCTGACAGATCAACGAACATTTCCGACTTGTTTTTGATAGCATTTTTGGAAATGTTGATATAATGTTTTTCTTCCACCCGTTCCCGGTAGATTTCAAGCGCATTTTCCACGCTATCGGCAGCTATACGCATATCCGAAACAATACCGCCGTCAATGTACCACTTTTTATTGTTGTATTCTTTCATTGTTGCCGTTGTTTTGAAAATGTAATTCATAATTAAACCCCCATTCTAATACATTCATCAAGCGGCACTCTGTACCCATGTACCCGGATAAAAGCCGCCCCTTTCCGGGTGTACTGTACCCGGCAGCGGTGGAACGCTTTACCGCCGCCCCACACCCCGGAAACGCAATAAATATAATCGTCAATGCCATGTTCAATGCCCTTTATTTCAAGCCCATTCAAGCCGCTGTAGTAGGCGATACTTTCCCGGCTTTCGCAATATTGCCGCTTATTCATGATCGCAAACCCCCTTTATAAAATCCCTTGCAAGGCTTTTCAGGCTTTCCCGCTGTTGTTTATAGGAAAGGCTATAATCATAGCGGATTTTTTCGGCTTGCGTTTCATACCGTTCACGCAATTCATAAGACGGGCGAACATTTCCGAATGGGGCATAACCTGTTGCAATGGCAACCCCGCCGCCCATATCGTAAATATCAGCCGCCCACCCATCACGGCGTACTGTATACGCAACCGGATTTTCATAATTTAAAAGATTTTGCAATCCGCAATAGGGAACGCAAATAATTTTATTGTAATTTGCCCGGATTGCCTTTTGTGTTGTCTTGAATTTCATTTATTACACCCCTTTCAATAATTTATGTTGTTAGCTGCACGGCGATTATACATAGCTTTCAAACTTTCGGCGGGGGTCATATCCGCCGCCTTCGGCTTTTCCGTTTCTACCGGCTGCATATCCCACCATGACTTCCCGCCGCCGTTCATATCATAGAATGAAAGAAAACTATTTACATGGCGCATTGTGGTAACAGAATAACCGCCCCACATACGAACGAACCGCCCCGCTGCCGTGATACGGCAAACAAAAGTATTATATGACTGTAAAACTTTTTCGCCGTTTTCCGTTTCAATGATTTTCGCCTTTCCATAAAAACTTTTTGCCCGATCAGAACCGCAAACGGGTAAATCAAAAATCTTTTTCATATAGCAATCAGCCTTTCATAATATATATATTCCGTTCCGTTTTCCCTTTTTCGGCCTTGATACGCTGAAAGCCTATTTCACCGGCCTATATGGGGAAATGTACGGGGATTTAATTTTCAAGGTGCATTTACATTTACTGTCTTTCGGTAAATACAAGATAACATATTTGCATTTACTTGTCAAGCGTAAATATAAAAGAAAATCAGATTTTTCGCAAATACGGCAGCTATACAATATAAAGGGCGGAAAAATATTTCCGCTTTCAGATCAGGCCGGAACCCCGGCAACGCCCACGCCGCCCCGGTGGAACCCGCCGCCGATCAACCGGAAAAGAAAAAGCCGCCGACCCCGGAGCGGGAGATCGGCAGCTCTGTCATAGTCGCAGACCCTCGCCGGAAAGTCGCAAAATCGTGAGGGCGAAAGTCGTGAAAGTCGTGGGATAGTCGCAAAGTCGCTCGGCATAGTCGTAAGCCATAGTCGCAAAAGTCGTGAAAGTCGCTCAGTCCTCCGAGTCATAGTCGCTGGACGCACCCGCCACATCTTCGAGATACTTCTTTTCCAAGTCCTCGGCGGGAACCTGATCTCCGAGCTGCTGGTTGGGTGTCAACACGACCTCCTGCTTGTCCGCATAGCCCATGTTGTTCTTCATCAGGAAGATACCGGCGACCGGATTGATCTTTCCGTTCTGCATATAACTTTCCATCTGAGCGTTCAAAAGTTGATACGCCTTTTTAATCAAGTTACGGCTTTCGGTGGGTAGCGTCTTACTATCCACACCATTTGCCCATGCCCATATCGTCTTTCTATCAACTCCGAAAGCCAATGCCATACCAGCAACCGAGGGCTTCATATCGTCCTGAGCGCACAGAGCAAAGTACATTCCCATACGCTCTTTGACCTGTTCAGGCTCTCTCACATTCACATCAGACCAATCCAGCATGACCATCGAATGTTCCAGATATTTTCTATTATCACCCGGTTCCGTATGGACGCTCAGAGCTTCCTTACGGTCAGGCCGGGTTCGCTTTTTCACAATTTCATCTGCCATAGTCGTTTTCTCCTTTCAAAGTCGCCAAGGTGATAAAGGTGAGTAATCGGGTGCATTTCCCTATAACTATTTCTATATACGCGCGTATAAGAGAGAGTTATAGGCATTTATGCCTGATTACTCACCTAACTCACCTAAAATACGAAAAACAATTTTTTAAAACACGCCAATTTGAAAAAAGTCTTTGCAAAAACACTCACCTTTATCACCTTTGTCACCTAACTACCAGTCGGCGTTGATGACCACCTTGTTCCCGTGAGCGAGTGCTTCCGTCACAACTCGCTCCACACCGTCCCAGTTGTAGACCTCTTTCTGCATGGCATAGTCGGTGAGCTGCTTTGCCTGCTCGTTGTCAAGAACCATATCCTTGCCGTACCAGTCGTTCTCCTTGGTGCGCTTCTCGTAGGGGACATAATAACCGAGCCTTTCCAGAAAGTCGTACCAGAGCCGACCACCGCTGTCGGTGCTGGCAACATCTACCGTGGTGATGACCTCGCCACAATGAGGACAACGAACATCTCTGCGTTCCATGACCACAATATCAAGTCCCATTTTCCAACACCTCCTGAGCCATCTTCACCAACTCGACCAAATCATAGAACCGCCGAGGGTCTAACCCGGTCTGACGCTTCACTTTGTCCAAGTGATAGAGAACGGTATTTCTGTGTGCAAAAATAGCACGAGCAACATCGGTGACATTCATGTTGTGGTTTGCCATCGCTACAACAATGTGAGCGTCTTCTTTATTCATGACCTATGCTCCTTTCTCGCAAAGCGGTTGAGCAACACGCTCACGGTGAGCTGACCAATCCTGTTCACATAGGGGCAGTTGAACCACTCAGATAGAGGGACGCTGTTGCCGAGGTCGATGACTAAATCACGAGTGTCGTAGGAAATGTCCTTCGTGATAGTCGGCGTGGCGTAGATCACTACATCACGGTTCATCGTGGCCTGCAAGAGACTCTTGGTCTTGGAGTGCGCCACCGTCACCGTTGCGTTGTTGAGGGTGAGGTACTTTGCCAAGTTCTGAACGGCGTGACCCCGGCCTACGATGGTAATATCCTTGGCGTGAACCAAGTCCAACGCAAACAGCAGGGTCAAAACTGCCTGAGAGACAGCCGACATTCCCGGCGAGTAGGAGTTGTCAATGTCCACATCGGCGGAAAGTCGAAAGCTGGCAGGGACAGTCTCACCGTCCACGATGACTCCCTGATAGGGCGGGGTGAAGTGAAAGGTGTGGTCGCACTCGATACCGAAAGCGTCTGCCTTGCGGTGGACTGCTTTCAGGAATACGCTGTCCTGAGAACCCAGCAGAAGCAACTTTCCAGAGGTGGGAAGCAAGCTGGCAGTCTCTTTGTCCAGAGCGGCAGAGAGGTCGTGGATTTTTGCCATCACATCAATCATGACGGTTCTCCTTTCTTTCAAAGTCGTGGAGGGAGATCATCTTCTCACGGGTGAGCTTGTCAACCACTCGACCGATCTCCGAGTAGCCGCAGACTGCCGCCAGCCGTTCAAGGTTGCCCTTGGTCTGTGCCGTGACCACGATGGAAATGCGGCGAAGGTTCTTTTTCTCAGTCTTCATCGCTTTCCTCCGTGAACACGGTTCCCTCGAACCCTTCCGCTCTGCCGAGAAGTCTCCACAGACCTTCTTCCTGTTCGCCGCAACAGGGACATGATTTTGCGGCGATTTTTCCGAGCTTCTGAGGAAAGTCCTCGTCTTCCTCGACATACAGAAGGTGTTCACATTTACGGCACATGAAAACGGTGAACATCGGGGGTAGTGGGATAGGTCGCTTTCGTCCACAACGATGACAGACCCACTCGTGCTTCCAGTCTTCACGAGTCATTTCATTGCCACATACACACTTTTTACTCATGTTTATCCTCCATTCGGTCGCAATCATCAGCGATTGCACAGTCCTTGCAACCCTCGCAGTAGAAGCAGTCTCGACAGCAGGAGATGACAGGCATACACCGCTCGGCGTATTCTTCACGGTTGGCAACAGGGCAAGTGCCATCAACGCAGGCAACGCCCACATAATCGGGGCAGTATTCAGGTTTCATCATCGCTGTCCCCTTCCGTCAAAGCTCTTGCGAGATCGTCAATCATCTGGTGCATGACTCTATCGCCAATATCATCTTCGTTCTGACACCAGAAGGAGAATTTCAGGTGTAGCAGCTCATGAACCAGTGTCTTTTCAAAGTCGAACGGCACAATGCGGTCGCCGTAGCAGGCAGGGTTGATGATCTCAATACGAGCGGTCTTAATTGCTTCTGACCACTCGGTACAGCCTGCGGTATTACTCACCGTCATTTCTTCGGGGTGTAGGTGGGTCAACAGTTTTATCCGCCATTCCTGTAAACAGAGTTTTTGCTTCCACTTTTCCAGCAGGGCGAGTTCTTCATTGGTGGCAATCATACTGTCACCTCCTGTTCACGAGGGAGTTTCACGATATTACCATCTTTCAGATCGTCAGTGCTGAGTTGATAGGACACCAACTGCATACCGTGAGCCGTGACCTCGACACCATTGAAGAACCCTGCAATAATGCCATCGGGAATATCAAGAGTAATTTTCATCACGGACGCTCCTTCGTAATGCGGATTTTTCTCAGGCGCTTGCCGCACCGCTTACAGACTTCATAATTGCTCTGCCAACGGTGGGAACCATTACGGCACTTGACCTGAATGTGAACATACGGGTCTACGGTGTGAATGCCGAAACGGCAGAGGATAGAGTTACATGAACGGTTCATTAGGACGCTCCTTTCAGTCTGAGGTTCTTGTAGACGGGATAGCCCTGATACACGACCTTGCCGCCGTGCCATTCAGGGTGAGTCTCCATGTCGGCGTTGAACCGCTTGGCGGAACAGGCGAAGTACCCGTTGGACTTGCACCAAATCTTGTAAGCGTCAAACAGGGACTTCGAGCGGGTGTTGACCCCCTCAGCCTGTTCACAGCGTTCTTCGAGGAATTGCAAGCACAGATCGTTGTCACGCTCGTACTGGTTGACCACCTTCCGCATAGCGGGGGACATTTTTAGGCCAAACCGCTTGTACTTGAAGTACCCGGCGACCAGCCAAGCGAAAATGCCCTGCATAGCTTCCTGTGTCTGGAACTCATTTTTCAGGTTCTTGTCCTGCTCCGCTTCGGTGAAGTGGCGGTTGAACTCGATCACCCGCACACGGTCAGAAGCGAACAGGGACTTATCGCTGACGGTGGGAAGATCGTTGCAGGAGAGCCAAAGGGTGAACTGCGGAAGAAAGGTCGTGGCAGTCTCGTAGAGGTTTCGAGCCTTGATTTCCTCGCCACCTGTGAGCTGCTTGATCGTTTCCTCGTCCAGCTTGCCATACTGGTTGCTTTCTGCCATCGTGACGAACCGCTTGCCTTTCAGGGAAGCCAGCATGGGGTTCGCTGCTTCGGCGTTCTTCGACCGCTCTGCCTTGCAGATGATCGACACGGGAGACACGGACGCATAGTCACCGAGAAGGTGGTGAATTGCCGAGAGCATGGTGGACTTGCCGTTGCGGGTGGTCTTGCCGTGGAGAATGAACATACATTCTTCATTTGCCATACCCAGCATGGAGTACCCCAGCGCCTTTTGCAGATAGTCAGCCTTGTCTTCGTCATTACAAGTGACCTCTGCAACGAACTTCTCCCAGCGGCGGCACTGTGCGTCCTGCAAGGTGTAGTTGAAGTTGGTCTGCATGGTTAGGAAGTCTTTCCAGTCATGCTCCCGGAACTCCATCTTTTCAAGGTTGAAAGTGCCGTTCTTGCAGTTGATAAGGTAGGGATTTGCGTCAAACTCCGCCGAAGCGATAGGAAGCACACTGGCAGCGTCCTTCATCAGCCGGTCACGGAAGCGCCGGTCACCCATTTTCACGATGAACTTCATGTACTCGGAACGCCGTTCCTCGTTGGCAATCTCACCGCAGTAGAGAGCCATCAGGCGGCAGAACTCTTTGATCTTTTCCGCCACCAAGAGAGAGCCGGTATCTTTGCGCCATGCTCCCTCGGAGTAGGTGAACCAGCTTTTCGCTTCGGGGCAGTAGCGGGTATCGTTCTTGTAGCACTCGGAGAACAGCTCCGCCATGCCGGACTCGTCCCACGAATACCCCGTGCCGCTGATCGGGTGGCTATGCTCAGGCTGTGCTTCCTTAATCTGAAACATCACACGGGATTGAGCTTCGTCCATGATGTAACGACCATTGGAGAGCTGAAAAAGCTCCTGATCTTCTTCGGGGGCAGTCATGATTTCATCAGCCATTTTCAGCACTCTCCTTTGCGAACTTTTTCAGGGGTTGAAGGTCGGCTCTGACCTTCTTGATGTACTTCTCTACGATAGACTCAACCTCGTAGTGGGTAACAGGGTTGACCACAGAGCGGTCAAAGGCTCGTGCAATCTCGTTGATTTCCCGTATGCGGTCAACCTCGTTGCGGTAGCTGACAGCGAATTGCTGACCGTTTCTCATGGTGACCGTGAGAACAAAGGGGTATTCCGACCGCTGACCCTTGCTGGTCGTAACGGTAACAATGTCTGCGACATTGAGAAGGGTTCCGTTGAAATTGTAAAGCATGGGTTCACTTCCTTTTCTTCATCGCTCTCGCCAACACCACGGCGGCGCAGTCCTGAGAGTCTTCGTCCCACCATGCACACCGCTGTTTCTGGCAGGGGCAGAGGGGAATGTCTTCGGGGCAGCTCATAGACAACGGGCAGATTTTCTTCTCATTCTCCATCGTCTACACCCCCCCCATAAAAGAAAGCGTTCTTCAAAGCGGTGTCCACATGGCGCATGATCTCAGGCGGCAGGGTGCAAATGTACTTCCAGTCTTCGGTCACATCAATGACTCGAACCTGTTCACACTCGACCATGCTCGGCTGTAAACTACCCCAAGTGACCGCAACATGAGTCGGCATTTCCAGCCGCTTTAACTGGGTGGTCATAGGAACGACAATGCTGGTGGGCGAAAACTGGTTGCCGACATTGTTCTGCACGACCACCCACGGACGCTTACCGGCCTGAACATGACCGCTGGCAGGCAGAGGAACATCAATGACAACAACATCGCCACGCTGATAAGGTTTCATAGTTACCTCCTGTATCTGGTCACGCTGTTGACAATCAACTCGACCTCAGACTGAGGGAGCGGCGGCTTGCAAGCCTGTTGATTGGCATACAGCAGTTCTTTGTAAATCTCTGCTTTGGTGTATCCTTGGTTATGAAGCTGACCCGCCAGAGAAGTCAGGCTGAGGTTCCGGCTTCCCGGTGTGATAGGCGGGTATTCAGGCTTCAAATGCAGCTTGCCATTTTCGGGGCGGCGGTAGATGGGGGAATAGATACGCTGAGGGGCGACTGTACCTGAGCTATTTTCCTTCGGCGTGTCGGGAAAATACTTCTCGATCACATAGTCAATCGCTGACTGGTTTTCAACGATCTCGGAGAAGATCAAAACCTCGCCGGTCATGATGAAGTACCGATTGCTCTTGTAAATCTCCACGGCGGCACGGTTGTTCTTACCCTTGAAGGGCAGCTCGCCACGAACGAGAATGTGAACCCCTCTCCCGCTTCTGGACTTTTCCGTGTAGGAGTGGCAACGACCAATAATGTCAGCCGCCAGAGGATTTAGAAGCCCATCAGTAAAGCCATCGTCAATGTCGATACCTACGACCCCTGTATCGTGAAACACATAGCCAAGACCGTCATAGTAGCCGTGCTGGACATTGTGTTCAGCGTCAATGTAATTTGACCATGTATCCGGGTTAGATGAAGAAGCCGCCTTTCTTACGGTGGCCTGCATGGGAACCTTTGACCCGTCCCATACATTGACCCATGCCTTTTCCCCTCGGAGTTCAGCGGGTATATTCAAATAGCTCATAGGCTTACCTCAGCTTTCATACGGACTCGGTAAAGACCAGTCCCATCTATCGCCGCCACGGTAGGCGTTGCGGAAGTGGTTTCTCTTGCCATCGCCAGAAAACCACAGGTAATCCGCAGGAAGGACACGACCGACCTCAACCTGACCTTCTCTCTCTGCATACCAGCGGGTCAACACATCTATACAGAGAGTAATCAAATCGTCATCAATCGGATTTTTCTCTTTGTACCCTACGAATTGTTTAGGTGTAGTCACGACCGTTATAATGTCGCCGTAGCCGTGATCGACACGGTTGAGCGCACACCACACACAAGCGGCTTTCTCAGCGTCCGAGCTGACCCCTCTGGCTTCTCCCCATAGCATTTTCGCCAGTACAATCACTTCCTCGTCTGTCCACGGCTGAGGTGTCACCTCCGGTTCTGGCTCCGGGGTGACTACCTCTACCACCTCGACAACGGGAGAAGGTTCTTCAACCTCAACCGTGGGTAATTTCAGACAGAGGACTGCAACAATGGTGACGAACCACAGGAAGATTGAAAATCTCAGCCCTCGCAAGGGGTCTTAGACTTGCTGGACTTGGGCTTTGTCGAGGTTCCAGCAAAATAGAATTTGTCATCTACGCAGATGGGGAAATCAGGAAAGAGCTTACTGACGGTCTGCGTTCCACGGGAGCAAATCTGCTCTGCCGCCGCCAACGACATTTCATCTTTCACGAAGTCCTTCCCAGCAGCCATGACATACGGCACTTTGCCGTCAATGCTTTTCAATTTCATTGGGTTCTCTCCTTTCACGGTTCCATGCTTCTACATCAACGCCGATACGCTTCAACATCTCCTTGCAGAGCCATGTGTAATCGTCCGGCATTTGATAATACTGGATAAGGCGGTCATGCTCGGCAGAGAAAGCGTCATAGAACTTCCGCAGGCGCTTCTTGCCGAAACCAAGGTGAACATGGAGGGTGTAAAGCACCATAGCGTCAATGTCATCGGCGTAGCGCCTGTCGGCTTCCACGATCTGACGATTGATTTCCATGTCCATCGCTTTTCTCTCGGCGGCAGTTAAGACCGCACCGAACACCTTGCCGCCAGCTTTCTTGACTCTCATACCTCAATGTCCTCGAAGAAAACGGGATAGGTCTGTTTCAGCAGGGTCAGAAGCATATTGGCAACGACTCGCATATCGGGGTGAGCCGCCGCAGCACAACGCAGTTTCAGGAAATGTCGCCATTCTCTCAGATCAGCGGTCATGACCACTTCGGTCTTCAAGCTGTTCGGGAGGACAGATCGGGCTTCCTGCGGGGTGCAACCTTCGTTCAACAGGTCGAAGTAGGCGACCTCGGCGTGTTCACACGACCGCTTCCAGATGTGGTAGGTCGAGTCGGTCTTGGCGAAGGTAGAGGGGCGAATGACGGTAATCTCGCCGCCGAAGCCCTCCTTACCGTAATTACAGTATCGAGTGGACTCCTGACAGAACGCCGCCAGACGGTGACGGACGATCTCGTGACTCACGCCCCGGTCACAGGTGAAGCGAACTGAGAGAGAGCCATGCTCAATGACTGCTTCGTGACCCCGCTTGATAATGCCCCGGACGAACTTCTCTGCGCTTCCGTCCGTGATTTTGTCCTCGGACTTATAACAGGTGCGCCCTGCGGCTTCGATGGTGGTCAGAACTGTCTTATAATCGGGAGCGTTGATAAGCTCCACAGAAGGTTCGATGATTTTCATGCTTTACACCCCCGCAACATGGCTTGCCAACATATCGGCTTGGTGCGTCCACAGCACATTCGGGTACTGGTGGACTGCTCTGGTGTAATCGTTCCACTCGGACTTGTCGGTGAAAGCGCCCATGTGGTAGCGGATACACATGATTTCTTCCTCGGTCAGCGTGTAGAACTGAGAGAGAAGCATGACGGACTTATCGCCGTGGCCTTTCAGAAGGGTGTCGGGGTTGTACTCCCACTTGGACGGGTCAGGAAGCAACATTCCGTCTACGACCAAATCACTCGCCGGGTGACGGTACTGGTCAATCTTGCACAGGTCATGGAACATACCCACGATGTAGGGAGAACGGGACTTGCGCCAGATCAGGTGATTGTCCTGAGTCAGCGTCAGGAGGTACTTCGTGACCATGTAGGAGTGTTCCAGCAACCCACCCTCATAATTGCCGTGGTACTTGGTGAAAGCAGGGGCGGTGAAGAAGCCGTAGGCCATCAGGTACTTCATCATGCCATCGGAAACAACAGGGGTTCCGTCAGGCAGCTTCATAAAGTTCAGAAAATCGGTCACTTCGGACTTGGAGAAGCAGTCAGGCATTTTCGTACTCCTTTCTATGGATACTCTTTTCGCTGTCGAACCCGTCAGGGTAACGAGCCAGCAGCTTATCGACATTGTGCTGTGCCACATATTCGAGGGTCACACCCAAGCCGGTCGCCAACTGTGCGACATACCAGAGAACATCGCCCAGCTCGTCTACCATCTTCATCGGGTCGAAATCATGACCCTGAAACTCGGTCTTTTTCAGAATGTCAATACACTCTCCGGCTTCGCCGTTCAGACCGTAACAACCGTTGCGAACCTTATCCCACGAGGTCAGGTTGCCGGAGGTACGCTCGGCGGCTTTCTGATAATCATTCAGCGTCATCGTCAGCGACCTCCATTTCCAGCACCGTCATAATGGCGTAGTTGGCAAGGTCAATCAGGGTGTCCCGGATAGACTCGTCATTAACCTTCTGCTCACAGCCACGGGAGAGAGTCTTGAAGCGGCTGAGTTTATCGCCCAAACGGATACGAGCCATCGCCATTCCTTCTTCAACGAATGTCTGGTGGAAGCTGTCACCGTAGTCATGGTTCTTCTGCTCATAGAGCTTGTTGATCTCCTTGCAGATTTCAGCGTGGCGCTGAACCTTGGAGAGCGAACAAATATAGGCTTCTGCCATTGTAGCTTATCCTCACTTTCAACATAGTTTTCCACAGACCATTGGCGAGGGAGAGCGTTTTATTTTAGCCCTCCCTCGCACCCGGTATCAGCCAAGGAGAGCTGCCAAATCCATCGGGGACTTCGGAGCGGTCTTCTGAGCCGCCTGAGAAGCCGCAGGAGCGGTTTTAGCGGCAGGGGTAGCAACCGTATTGCCAGAGCCGCCCCAGCCCTCAGAGGGGCGCTTATCAGCCAGACGGACGAAGGTAATGCTCTGTCCGGGCTTCTTCTTGTTTTCCTGAACATCATGTTCAACGTCACACTCAATGAAGTGACCAATCAGGTCGGTGTGGTCGATCTCGGTCAGGTCGAAGTTGCCGAGGGCAGTCTTGGCGAAGTAGCTGAAAGCGTTGTAAGCACCCTCGTTGGGAGAGCCATCAGATTTCAGCAGGGAGAAGCGTTCGATGTGCTTGCTGCCGTTCTGCGTCTGCATATAGACTTCCAGCTTGCCGAAATCTTCCTTGTACTTCACATCGGTAATCTGAAAGACATGAGTACCTTCGGGAATGAGGGTGAAACCCTCGGTGAGTCCGATTTTAGCCATTGTTTTTGTCCTCCTTCATGGTGTAGAAATTGAGCTGTTCTGTGTACTCACAGGGGAAGATGATACCGACCAACTGGTCTTCGTCATCGGGGTACTTGGCGTACTGCTTGACCAGCAGGGCTTTCGGTACGCTCTTATCGCTTTCCAAATCGTAAGCGTACAGAATTTCGCAGAAATCAGACTTCTCGATCAGCGACCAGTCATCGTTGGTGACGGGAAGGGTCATGGTGCTGTCCTGCGTAGCGAAGATACGGATACAGTCTTTGATCGCACCGTCCGGCTCAGGCATGACCGCCTTGACCAGCGTGGCGTACTCGGTGCAACCGACCTGAGAGATCAAGCGACCGATACCGTCAGGCATTGTCTCGTTGCTGTACCCGGTCACGCTGCGAATACCATCGGGAATGAGCATAAGTACGGACGGGGAAGCAAGCCAGCGTTCGTCCATGTACTCGTAGATAGCGCCGCCATCAGGGGCGAGGGACTTCACGAACTTGGAAAATTTCATAGGTCAATCCTCCTTAATGATTTTCGGGGAAATGCGGTAGCTGTCCTCGGTGGTCGTGTACTTCGCCAGAATACCGTCTGCTTTCATAGCGTCCTTGTCGATCTTCGTGGTGGAAGTACGGCTGACTTCCCAATTATAGGAAGAACCAGCGATAGACACCTTCTTGTCACCGTCACGGAACTGAGCGATTGCAGCTTTCTTAATCATGTCAGTCAAGACCTTGTACCGCTTCTCGTCCTCAGCCACCTCAGCGGCGTGAGCGTCCAGCTTGGCTTTCAGGTCTTCGGCTTCCTTGACCAGCGCCGCCATGTCCGTTTCCGGGGACAGGTTGTTGGTGCGGAGGGCTTTCAGGATTTCAGCGTCCTTGCGCTCGTCAAAAGCGGGAGAAATGCCGCTCTCAACGAAGTCCTTCCACCATTTCAGGGCAGGCTTCACATACTTCTTCTCGAAGTCAGGATACCGCTCGGACACTTTGAAGGGGCGGGTGATGGTGTTCTCACCGCTACACACAAACTTCTCAGGGTCATCGTAGTCCTTGGGTTCGAGGAAGGAAGCGACCATGATAACATCGTCCACGCCGAGAAGGTAGGCGTACAACGCCGCCTGCAAAGCGTAATACTCAGGAATATCGTCCTTCCAGTCCTCGACACGCTTGGAGGTCTTCATTTCGAGGACGGTGGTAGGCTTACCATCTTTGCCATAGAGCAAGTAGTCCCACATACCGCCGAGAATGGGGCTTTCCTTGAAGAAGTCACCGTAGGTCTTGTTGAAGTAGTCCTTACCCCACAGATCGGTCGGCGTGACCAGATTGCTCATGAAGTAGGTCTGCTTCATGTACTCGGCCTGCTTGGGTTCGATGGTCTTACCAGCGATGGTGTAGATGGTGTCCTCGAAAGGCTTCTGATAGGTACGGGTCACTTCACACCAAATCTCGAACGGCGTAGACCACGGGTTCAGGCCGAGGATAGTGGCAAAGCGAGTACCAGTCAGCTTCTTCGGACGCTTGGGAGGGATAATCTGGATTTTGTTGCCGTCAAGCCATTCCATTTTTGTCTACCTCCTTATAATTCACAAATTCATCAGCGGCACATTCCCGAACGGCAGTATCAGGGTTGTTACCGTAGAGCTTACAGCAATCCGCTTCAAAGTCTGCATTGACGCACTTACGGCAATCAATTTCAATCATGCCTTAGCCCTCCTTCGCCGCTTTCATTTCGTAGCCAGCCAGCATATTGTTCACGCCCTCGATCAGAGCGTCACACTTGTCGGCTTCGATCTTGGAAAAGCCCTCGGTCTTCATGGCGATGGTCTGCACGAACTGTTCCTGCTCTGCGTCAATATCCATGAGCTTTTTCAGCAGACCTTTCAGCGTACCGACCTGTTCCTCAGTGGCAGCGCCAGCAGGAGCGCCGGTCAGTTCCTTCTTGATCTCCTGACGCTGTTCAGTGGTCACAGGGGGCTTCTTGGTTACGGCGGGAGCGGGTGCGGGGGTCGTATCAAACTCGCCGCTGTCGATACTGTCATGCTCCACAATGTCCAACACGAGCTGCCACAGGTAGCGGCGAATGTAGGTGATGGAGCTGCCGGTCGCCTGCATTTCGTTTGTGACCTGATTACCAGCGTTGGACACGATGGGGGCGATGGGGGTGTACGGTGCCACGAAGTCAATGAAGTCCTCACGATCATTGACATTGTAGACACGAGCGGTCGCCTTGTCGCCGTACATGGACGGAACCATCATCAGGCCAATTTCAAGGAAAATCTGCTCGGCCTTGGGAACAATGTCCGCCAGCTCGAAATACTTATATTCGAGCTTCATGTGCTTGCCGCTCTTGTCCACGCCAGCTTCGAGGAAGCGCACACGGGCAAGCTGTAACTTCTGGAATACATTCATGGTGGAATAGTCCACCGCCACACTCTCAGCGGCCTTCTTGGTAGTAGCCATATTTATACCTCCAACATTTCTAATAATTTTTTCTTGATGGAATTGACTCTACGGGTGTTCCGCTTGGGCGGCTTCTCTCCGAGGAAATCTCGGACATAACGCCGTGCCAGCCGGATATACCAGTCACGGTCAACCACATCAATCGTCAGGTGATTGTCGTTGTCTACGACACATTTTGCCGGGAGTCCAGCAATCTTGACGGGATTGCCAGTACCGAGGTGGATTTTGTAGAGGGTTCCGCACCGATGATCTTCCGTGGCATATACCCGGTTGACCTTCTGTACGACCTCCATCTGCCCGTCTACCTCATGGAGAGCGTCACCATACTTGCTCCCGGCCTTGGCGACCAACTGGAAGTCCAGCAGGCGGTCGCAGCTCATGATGGTATCTTCGACCGGGATACCGTAGGCCAGATAATCCTTGACCGCCTTGGCGACCACACAAGCGTTGTTATTGATGTTGAACGCTCCTGCCGGGGCAATCCCACGAACGAGAACGCCACCCTTGATTTTGGGGTCGCCCTCGAAAGGAACCTCGACATAATTGTTCACATCTTTCTGACAGATCATCTTGATAAGGTCTTCCTCCAACTCAAAACCAGTTCTGTCCTGCCACTCCTGCGTGATCTCCTGATACATGGGAACATCGCAGTCATCAAGGCTGACCATGATACCATCGGTGTTGAGCTGAATGATCTTTAAGGTAGGGCAATCCTGAACCAGATGTTCCGCCATTTCGAGCAACTGCAACTGGCCTGAGATACAGACCGAGCGCCCCATGAGCGGGTCATACAGGTCGTTGTAGCGGTTCAGCATGGCTCCGTAGGTGGTGTTCAGCACCAGCTTCAAAGCGTTCGCCGTGGCCTTATCGCCAGCCCTCTTTGCCTTGACACGCCGCTCAATGGTGGCGGCATACACATCGGGGGAGGGAATATTTCGGCTACAATAACCGTTCAAGGTCATCTGGTGTGGGTAGTAGCTGGCAACATCTTTGTTGCGGATAGAGCGGGTTTCCGTGGCTTCCTCTCGGTAACACGGGATAGCCCCGTGAATACCACCGTAGGCGATGGTGCAAGGACAGCCGCCTACCATCAGATCGAGTTTTTCCTTGAACACCACTTCGTCAGGGATACTCTTATCCTTCAACCGTTCGAAGAAGTCGAACACTTCCTGCGGAATGTACTGGCGAAGCAGCTTCGGCGGATACTGATATTCCCGCTCGTCATAATGCGGTTTCTGCTCTGCGTCAAGGTAAGCAGCGGTCAGCTTGGCGTTGGTCATGTAGAGGGCTTTTGCGGGATACAGCCCCTTTTCACGACCCAGCGTTAGCTTACTGGACAGGTAGCCTTGACGAAGATCGTCCAGCCTGTCGGTTGCGTTAACATCGTGTCGGCAGTAGAACTCGACCTCTCGCTTCTCGTCCTCAGTCAGAGGGCGGTCGATGTTGAACGGAACAGTGGTTTCACGAATATCCATTCCGAGGTGCGCTTCGATTGCTTTCAAAGATAAACCCATCTGGCAATCGTCCATCAGGTCATATTGATCGAAGAAAATCCCGCAGTCACGGAGAGGGGCGTACTCCCAGCCCTCGTGACCACCAACGATTATAAAATCGTTGACTGCCTTGATTTCCTCCGGCGTGAAGCCCGAAAGAACCGCTTTCAGAATGAATTGGTCATAGTGCTTGTTGTTGAACCCCGCCAACAGGGGTTCTTGGGTCATGAACTGTTCGACCGCTTCATTGTCATTCCAGATGACGGTGTACTCCTTCGTGACCTTGTTCTTGAAGACGAAAAGCCAATCGTAGGCAAACACCTCGCAGTCGAAAATAAATGGTTCAAGGTTCAGCGGTATCACCTCCAAAGAGATTATCCAGATACCTTTCAGCAAGGACTTCCTGAACACCCTCCATAATGTAGAGCATACAGGGGAAAGCCATGCCATTTCCCCACATCTTGTACTCCGCAGAGTCCTTATGAGGAACCAGCGCACACCAATCTTTCTCGAACCCTTGAAGGGAAGCACACTCAGTAGGGGTGAGCTTTCGAGCCAGATAAATGACTTCACCGCTCTCGGTCTGTGTGGGAACAAAGAGAGTCTGGTCGTTGTTACATGAGAGCGTTGCGCTCTTATCTTCCTGTATCAAAGCGCCCTTACCCCCCCCTCACAACCAGAGCGGATTTTCAAGGTGTACGGGATAAGCGCACATGGAAGATGATGGTGGTCAGGTCTGGCGGCAGCCAATGTCATCGTTACCCCCCCCGTAATAGCCTGATTGTAAAAATCTGCTCCGATTGGTTCTAACACCAATGTCTCAGTACCCCCCCCCATAATTGCCGCCCGTGGCTTTCAGCGTAACCGCTTGTTCCGTGGGTGTATATTCATCATAGGAAGCCTGTCCGAAGCATGGAACAAGAACTAAAGGGACATTACCCCCCCCCTGTTCCCATTCGTCCAGCGAGGGTTTGGACGGTGTTATCGGGTCTGAGGGACACTCGACTGTCTTGGGCGTGGTTTTCGACTGCATAAACACGATAGTGTTCAACAGGGCTTGTTTCAGAAGCGGGTCTAACGGTTTGCCCCGTTCGCCTGACCTTCTTAAAATCCCTTCGCAAGCCCTCACGCTCAAATAGTATCCGTCCGGCACATTGACCTCCAAGATCGAGGACAACGAAGACACGCTTGCGTCTTTGGGGAACTCCCCAACCTTGAGCATCAAGTCCTCTCCAAGCGATAGAGGAATGATCTCCCAAGACGAAGCCGGTATGCGGCCATTTTTGCCGTCCTTGCTTGTCTTCCGCATATCGAGGAACGCTATCGTCTCCCTCGCAGATTTTCCAGAGAGTTTCGATGACTGTTCGGAAGTCCTCTCCCTGTGTCGAGCTAAAAGCTCCGTAAACATTTTCCCAAATGACGATTTGAGGAAATCTCCCATTGGTGGCACACCTCATTTCCTGAATGACTCTGACTGCTTCAAAAAATAGGGAAGACTCCTGACCAGCAAGACCCTTACCATTTCCAGCAATCGAGAGGTTTTGGCACGGAGAGCCGAAGGTGATAACATCAACAGGCTCGATTTCTGCCCCGTTCATCTTGGTAATATCGCCAAGGTGAACCATCTTAGGAAAACGGGACTGTGTGACGGCTTTCGGGAAAGGCTCAATCTCACTCGCCCATGCCGGGATAATACCGACCGCAGAAGCGGCAAGAGGACAAGTCCCGCTGCCATCAAACAGACTGCCTAACTTCACTTCGACACCTCCTGTTCGATGAATTTACAACCGCACTTGCGGTAGATGGTACACCGCTTTTTGTAGCTTCGCACGAGGTACTGGATACCATCGTCTACATAGTCATAGGCGATGGGTTCTCTCTTGCCCTCGAAGGTACGAGCGATACGACCGATGCTCTGAGTTATCACGGCATAATCCTTCTGCGGTGTGGTCAGGTACAGCCGGTCGAGCCGAGGAATATCCAAGCCCTCTTTTGCCAGAGAGTAAGTGGCGAACAGATACCGCTTGCGCCCCTGCCGCATTTCCTCAATGGCCTGTTCTCGGAGAGCTTTGGCTTTCTTCGTGGTCATCTTTCCATCAATCATGACCGCCTGTTTTCTCAGATCGGGCGGAAGACGGTTCATCAGGGTTTCCAAATGCGTCAGCCGATCAGAGAGAATGAGATTGTAGTGATCTCGGTTTGCCACGAGGTCAGCGACGATCAGGTTATTTCGGGGGTAACGGTCAGCGAGGAAATTAACCAGCTTGGCATAGATGATCGTACCGTCCGTATCCAAAAACTCACGGCTGAGTCCTTGATGTGTAGCACGGGGTAGAACGCTGACGGTCATAATCTTGTCTCTCACCGCTTCGTCCGGCACTTGATAGGCAATCCCGCCCAACAGAGCGTAAGTGGCGGCAATCATACCGTCTGCCCTGTGTACCGTAGCGGACAGGCCATACTTGTGTCGAGCTGCCAGAGCGTTCAGCACCTTTGAGAACTGTGTCATGGCAGTCGGGGTTCCGGCTACACGGTGGCACTCGTCCACAATGATACAATCCCAAACATCACGGTACTGGTTCAGATCGAGGTTGCACATGGTCTGCACCGTTGCGAAGGTGATTGCCTTGCCTATTTGAACCCTACCTTCGGTGATCGTGCCAGTCAGAGAAGGACTCATGTACTGCTCCGCTCGGCTTTTGCTCTGCATGAGCAAATCCCGTGTATGGGTCAGCCAGAGTGTCCTTCGGCCTGTATCCGCCGCAACAGCAATCCCAATCTGTGTCTTACCGCACCCCGCAGGGGCTTGAAGAATACCGTAGTAGGCCGTTATCAAGGCTTCCTTGGCTTCCACTTGGTAATCATAGAGCGGAATGGTGCAACCGAAGTCTACCTCGGTCGGTGTAGGAAGATTAACCTTCATGTGGCAATCGTCCATCGCCAACACATCATTCAGGCAACCATAGGGGAGAACCAGTGTGTCACCGTCCCATTGGAACAGGTACAACTTCTCAGGGGTGTTGCCGACCCAAAAGTGCATACGGACTTTCTTGGCGTACTCAGGATTGGGAAGAATAAGCTGCTTCTTGCACCATGTAAGCAACTGCTCAGACGGATTTTCAATTCGGAGCTGATTGCCAACAGTTACTTGCATTGGGACACCCACTCTCCAAGTGTGATACCGTATCGCCTAATATCGTTGGCAGACAGTACAGTTCGCAAAACGGACAATTCCAAAAGCGTAGAGAAGGAGATAAATCGAACTTCACCGGTTATCAACCTAATTGCAAACCAGCCCTCTCCATTTCCGGTTTCCTTCCAGAGCGTCATAGCGGAAAACTGGTTTTCTTCGATACGCTCCATCTTGAAAATGTTCTTGGAACAATCCTTACAGTCAATGGGATAGCTGACACCGTTTCGAGCCGCAATCACATCGAACGGCTGACCTTGACTGTTCTGAGCGAGATTGTGCGCCCAAAAGCCACAACCCGACAGGCTCAGGCATAAGTCTCTTTCAAAGCCAGTGCCAACCTTGCGATTGACATTCATGTTTTCACTCCTTTCACCGCCCCTAACGGGGCGGGATTTACGAGATACCCGATCAAATGCAGAAGCCGAAGGACACGCCACGGGAGCCGCCGGCGTAGCTACCGTCGGCGGTGCCGCCGCCGTACACAAAACAGAAGGAGATGGCGGTGCTGCCGAAATAAGGAGAACGCTCCCATCTCCAATCCCTCTCACCATTCTGCTTGCACTTGCCATAGGGCGTGTTCTCTCGCTTGTACCACTCGTACCACTTACCCTCATAACCGCAGGAATAAATCTTGCGACCGAAGACCTCCTGCTCAGAAAGAACGAACAGCTTGTCAACGGAAGGAACTCGCACTTCGTTCTTGCTCTTAGCGGTCATCTTCACCACGGGCTTGATGACTGCTTTCAGATCAGCGGGAAGCTGCTTCTCGAAGAAGTTGCCGTTGAGTTTGGCACGGAGATAGGAAGCGTCCCAGCCGCCCTCGTTGGTAGGCTTCTCATTCATGGGAATGTCACCGTCAAGGGTTTCCACGGTTTCAAAAGTGATATGAACCAGGCTACCGTCACTTGCGTAGTCATGGTTGAACCCGATGATACGGGCAGTCAGGTAAGAGCCGTCAGCCAGACGGAATTTCTTGGTGTCACCGACCTCGAACATCTTGTCGGCAAGACCGAAGGAGGAATACATATTGATCTCGTCCCAAGAACAGTCCTCCAACTTACAGCGCTTCGGGGAAGGGCGACTGCCGAACATGACACCATATACGGAGTTGAGGTGAAGTTTGACGGTATCGGTATCGACATAACCCGTAGGCATGAGAGTTTCGATCATCTTCTTCTGAGAAGCGATGGTTTTCTCCATCTTCTCGAACTCGTCAGCGAGTTTCGCAATCGTGCTATTCATAAAGTTCTCCTTTACAAAATGATAGGTTCTGATATAATCAGATTGAGCTTTTACGCTTGCCGTTGATGGAAGTACCAGTTCCGTCAGCGGCTCTTTCTTTTTCTCGGCGGGGCGGGATAAAACGCACCAGACAGCTCACAGAACAGCCAGAAGCAGCCAAGGCCGATACCCATGCGAACCATGCCTGCGCCGAGAGTCATTGTGTCTTGCTCTACCTCACCAACAACACCCAACAGGTAGAAAAACGAGAGAAATGCAAGGGTTCCGCAAATCTTTCTAAACTGTTTCATTGTCGTTTCCTCCCTTCATGGGAACCCATTGATAAGGCTCTCCATATTTCTGCAAGTGCCATTTTTCAAACTCCGCCCGGTGTTGCGGGTCACGGTAATACTCCCGAACAATTCGAGCCAATGAACGGCACAACACCCGTGCCTGTGGCTGAACCTCCGGTGTAAAAACGCTCATACCCGCACAGAACGAATAAAGTTTTCATACTCGTCCAGAATTGCATGAGATTTGCCAACGATGGTCTTTGCCTTTTCGCCAGAAATTGTTCCACGCACCGCCGAAGACATCTCAGACTTGTCCGTGTGAATACCAACTCGGTCGAGAACGGCAATCAACCAAACAAAACTCAGATTGTTTTCCCGCAGACGGTCGTGGAGGGACTTGCGACCTTCCATTCTGCTTACCTCCTTTCGATATTCTGTAAGCAACAACAACAATCTTGTTGACTTTGAAATTATCCAATGCTATACTGAGTGCGTCACCAATCAAATACCATTGGCTCACTCCCGCCGAAAAAAAGTAAACGGTAGGGGGCTGGATTTCTATTGCCTATTGACTTGTTGTTGTTGCTTACAAGGAGAGTATAATCGGAAACTTCCTAAATGTCAATAGCGTTTTAGAAAACTTCCTAAAAATATTTTGGAGGAAATTTCTATGTCCGTCTATGACTATGTAAAACTGTTAGCAGATGAACGGAACGAAGCCATTTCCGATGTTGAAAAAGCGTCTGGCTTAGGGAATGGAACGATTAAATCTTGGACAACTTCATTTCCAAAGGTAGATAAACTATACGGAGTAGCCTTGCATTTTGATGTTGATTTAGAATATTTCCTAACGGGAAAACGAAATGACATAACCCAGCAAGAGCGCACTCTACTTGAAATATTCAGAAATATTTCCGAGTTAGATAAATTTGAAGTCATTACTCTTTGCATGGAATTGAAAAAGAAAACAGAAAAAGAAAAAACAGACTCGTCTAAAGAGTCTGCTGTCTGAGAAATTAGTTGACTTGTCAGAGGTGAGAAAGCTGCTATGAAAACCAAAAAATTACCCCTCGATCTATCTATGCTCACAGCCGAGGAACAGCAACAGTTTGTTGATGACCCTACCACGCTGGTTCGAGGTAATATTGATGTGACTCTCTATCTGCGGTTCAGTTCTGATCGGCAATCCGAGCAATCTATTGAGGGGCAACTTCGAGACTGTATTGCATATTGTAAACGGAAAGAATACCGCATTACCGCCATCTACATTGACCGTGCAACGACCGCTCGAAAGGATATTGAGAAGCGTGTCCAGTTTCAACAGATGATTTCTGACAGCAAACACGGACTATGGAAATTGGTCATCGTATGGAAACTCGACCGCTTTGCCAGAAATAGAGAAGACAGCGCCGTATTCAAAATGCGGCTGCGGAAGAACGGTGTTCGGGTGGAATCTGCAACGGAAGCAATTTCCAACACCCCGGAAGGTATCATCTTAGAGTCCGTGCTTGAAGGAATTGCCGAATACTATTCCGCAGACCTTAGCCAGAAAATTACCCGTGGTATGAGAGAGTCCGCCTTAAAAGGTCACTCCATCGGTGGTCATGTTCCCTTGGGCTATAAAATTGAAAATCACAGACTGGTTGTAAATCCCGCAACCGCCCCAATAGTGCAGGAAGCATTTGAACGCTACGCCAACGGAGAGAGTATTGCCGACATTTGCCGATTGTTCAACCTGAAAGGCTATCGCACCGCCAAAGGAGCCGAGTTTAATCGTAGTTCTTTCAAATCCATGTTCCGAAACACCCGTTATATCGGAACCTACACTTACAAAGAAATCACTATGGAAGATACCATTCCAACCATCATTGACAAAGAACTATTCGACACGGTGCAGAAACGACTTTCTAAGGTCGCAGAAGCCCCGGCAAGGGGTAAGGCTAAGGTAGATTACCTCCTATCTGGAAAGCTGTTCTGTGGTCATTGTGGGGCTTCTATGAATGGTGAGAGTGGCACCAGTAAGACAGGAGCCGTCCACAACTATTATTCTTGTTACAGCCGGAAAAGAAAACAAGGCTGTGATAAGCGACCTCTAAGGAAAGAATGGATTGAAACCATCGTTGCTCAGGACGCTTTAAATTTATTGACCGATGACACTATTGAAGAAATGGCTGATATGGCCTTGTTTCAATCCGAACAGGACATGAAAGAAACCACCCGTATTCCGGTATTGACTGCACGGCAAAAAGAAATTGAACAAGGCATATTCAACATCACAAAGGCTATCGAAAAAGGCGTGGCTTCTGATACTCTCTTAAACCGACTCACCGATTTAGAAAAGGAAAAAAAGAGTATCTTAAAACAAATAACCGAAGAAAATAAGCTGTTCTATCAGATCGACCGAAAGCAAATTACAGGTTGGCTCTATCAATTCAAAAACGGCGATATATCCGATGATAGTTTCAAGCGACAGCTCATAGATTTATTGGTAAACTCTGTAACAGTGTGGGACGAACCTGACGGATACAGAATTACTACTGCATATAATCTCACCACTTGTAAAACTAAAACTTTTAGAGTGGATAGTAGTGGTCAGGAGTTCGGATTAGAGGGGCTATCGTCCACCAAAAATAAACCACCCGCAAGGGTGGATTTATTTTTGCCGTGGGCCTGC